>WNGA01027084.1_pt1 | contig 10964 bp, 8 predicted proteins | sample 5400061 | NCBI WGS metagenome assembly WNGA01 (sample SAMN13153366, study PRJNA577476) | soil metagenome | isolation source: 100 cm soil or saprolite under grassland replicate 2 | place: USA:California | collected 2016-06-15
CCGATCGTGGCCGCTGTCTGGGGCGAGGCTGCGACCATGGTCGAAGCCGCCGGATGTGGGTTGATCGCCGAGCCGGAGGATGCTCGGTCGCTGCATGAGGCGGTCGCGACCCTGGCCGCGGACCCGGCGCTGGCGCGTCGCATGGGCGAGCAAGGCCGCCGGTACGTCATGCAGAATTTCGACCGCAGGGACATCGCCAACCGCCTGGGCCGGCTCCTCGAGGAAACCGCACGCCGGAATCGCGAACGGCAGGCGCTTTAGATTTGCCTCAGTTAGTGCCGGATTCGAGCTGCGCGCGCATCTCATCCGAAAACTCGTAGACGCGGCCGCAATTCGGGCAGGCCAGCTGGGGAGGCGATGCCGCATCTCGACTCCGGACGAGCGCATGGCCGCAGTCGCACGCGAATCCCCGCAGCCGGGCCGGGTTGCCGGCGACAATCCCGCGCGCGGGAACATCTCGTGTCACGACAGCCCCTGACCCCACCAGGGCCATACGCCCGATCCGCACTCCCGGCAGGATCACCGCTCCCCCGCCCACCGCGGCGCCGTATTCGATGACGCCCTGGCTCACAACCCAGTCGGCCTCCCCCTTCGGTGAGCCGTCCGGGTTGACTGCGCGGGGATGCTTGTCGTTGAGGAGCATCGCCCCTGGGCCCAGGAACACGCCGGCTTCGAGATTGAATCCGTGAAAGACCATCACCCCGTTCTGCAGCTTGCAGTGGTCACCGATGTGGACATCCTTGTCCACGTAGACATCCTTCCCGATGACGCACCCCTTGCCGATCACCGCGCCCTCGCGGACGTGCGCCTGTCGCCAGACACGCGTACCCGCGCCGATGGTCGCGTTTTCCGACACTTCGGCGGACGAGTGGATGTAAACACCATCGATCGTCAAGGCGCGTTCTATCTTGTCACGGCCTCCAGCGCGTTTGACTGGTCAGTTCGGCGCCGGTAACATCGGCCCGGTGGCCGTCAAAGCCGACAGGCCCAACGATGCTGTCCCGGCCGTGGCCGCTGCGCCGATCGCTGTTGAACGCGCGCGATTCGCGCTCACCATCAGGGAGCGGAGAGGCCTGCTTGCCGCCGCCGATTTCGTAGTCGGCACCTTCGCCTGCGTCCTCGCCTTCATCCTGCACCCCGGCCACCTGCAGTCCCTCCCGATCGTGGAGGTCCTCCTCTATGGCGGCATCTGGGTGGTCGCCCTTCTGGTCGCAGACGGGTACGCATTCCAGATTCCGTCCAGCCGGGCACAGAGCGCCACCGCGGTGGTCAAGGCGCTGCCTGTGGCCCTGTTGCTCGCGGTGCTCGCCTTCTTCTTGCGGCCCTACGTGTTGAATCGCACGATCATCGTCCTTGCCCTTGCCATCGGAGCGGTACTGCTGATCCTGGTGCGGATCACCGTTGCGCGGCTGCTGCTCCATGAAGCACTTGCGATCCGCGCTGTGCTGCTCTCTGATACGGAACCAAGTGCCGAGATCGTTTCGACTCTCCACGCCGCGCGATTTGAGATGCGGATCGTCGACACGCTCATCGCGTCGGTCGACCAGCCGGATGGCCAGGCGAAGGTCCTTGCTGATGTCAGCCAGTGTCTCCAGCGATCACGGGCCCACGAGCTGATCGTGACCAACAATGAGCTCCGCCTGCTGCCTGGCCTTGCCGAGGAGTGCCTGACCCAGGGAGTGAGGGTCGTCTCCGGCAGCGACCTGGTCGAAAGGTACATGGGCCGCGTGCCAATCGATTCAGTCGACGTTCACTGGTATCTCGGATTGCCGGACAACGACCTGCTCGAGCGACCATACGCGCTGGCTCGCCGGGTCGCCGACCTGCTCCTTTCCTTCCTGCTAAGCATGCCGTTTCTCATCCTGCTGCCCGTCCTCGCTGTGCTTATCAAGCTCGAGTCGCGCGGACCCGTCCTCCACATCCAGCGACGTGTTGGAGAGCACGGCCGCCAGTTCGACCTCCTCAAGCTACGCACGATGACCGACGATGCTGAGTCCGCCGGCCCACGCTACGCGGAGCCCGCGGACCCTCGCGTCACACGAATCGGTCGATTCCTGCGCGCCACGCGGCTCGATGAGTTTCCGCAGCTGCTCAACATCATCCGTGGTGAGATGAGCTTCATCGGCCCACGCCCTGAGCGCCCGGAGTTCATCGCCGACCTCGAACGCAGGATCCCGCACTTCCGATCGCGACTCCTTGTCAAGCCTGGGCTCACCGGGTGGGCGCAGGTCAGAGGCGGCTACGCGAGCACGGTTCCCGACATCACTCGCAAGCTGGAGTACGACCTCTTCTACATAAAGAACCAATCCATGCGATTGGACATGCAGATCCTCGCCAGCAGCTTCGTCACCATCCTCCGACGAAAGGGCCGCTAGGCCACAACTCTTCCGTTACATGTGCGAGCTGCGCGCTCTATAAAATCGTTTCGTGCCGCCAGACTCGGGCACGACTGTGCCGACGGCCGAGGCCTCTGGCGCTGAGTCCCTGACTGCTCCGAAAGCGCGCGTCGACTGGACAAGGGCAACCGTGTGGTGCCTCTATCTGGTCACCGCGGCCATGCCGCTCTACGTGCTTCGTTGGCACGTCGGGCCGCTTCCGACAACCGTCCTCGAGACGCTGATCCTTGCCACCGGGGCGGCATACGTGGCAAGCCTGCGCCAGAGGAAGCGCCTTTGGTTGAGGCGCACCCCGCTCGACGTGCCGATCGCGCTCCTTTTGCTGGCCGGCGCGATCTCCGTCTTCGTCGCCATCAACGTGATCGCTGCAGCCGGCATTTACCGCGCCTACTTCCTGGAGGCCGTCGCGGTCTTCTACATCGCGGTCGACGTGCTCGAGCGGCCTCGCGACGTGCGCGGGTTGATGCTCGCCGCGGGCGCGGGATCGGCCCTTTTTGCGTTGGGTCAGCTGTTCACGTTTGTGGTGGCAGTTGCCCACCACGACGTCCATCTGGGCGCGCCACCCACGTTCGTCTTCACGAGCTCGAACTCGGTCGCGCTGTTCTTAGAACCCCCGGTCGTTTTTGCGACGGCATTTTTCCTGTATCCGTCGCAGCCCCGCGAAAGGTGGTATGCGCTGGCCTGCCTGGCGCTGCTTGTGCCTGGCGCGGCGACCACCCTGTCGAGGGGGGCTTACGCCGCCTTCATCGTGCTCGCCATCGTGGCCGTGCTCGCGATCGGCGATGCTCGCCGAAAGCTCGTCGTCACCGCCATCGCCTCTGCCGCCATCGTGGTCCTGCTTCTCGTCCCGATCGTGCAGCAGCGCCTGGCCCTCTCCGGGCTGAGCCTCCTGCAGCGCCTTGTGATCTTCGACCAGGCCTGGACCGTGATCATGCACAACCCTGTGTTCGGGCCGGGGCTGGCGAGCTACGCCGCCGCCACCGCGCCGCTCCGATCACCAAATCAGTGGCCGTCGATCTATCCCCACAATCTCTGGCTCGCCTTCTGGAGCGAGACCGGACTTCTTGGGCTGCTTTCGTTCGCGGCCATCTACGGCACCCTGCTGGTCCGCGGATGGCGTGCGCTGGCGAGCGCCACCGGACTGGCGCGGACCGTTCTTTACGGCGCGGTCGGGACGCTGATCGTCTACCTCGTCCACGGGATGGTCGACACCCCCTACTGGAAAAACGACCTCGCGGTGGAGTTCTGGCTCGTCGCCGCCATGGTCATCGTGGCGATAGACCGATTCCGCACGTTTGGCGCCAAAAGCGCGTAATCGAAGCCCCAATTCCGCACGTTTGGCGCCAAAAGCGCGAAATGCCGTGGGGCCCTTACCGCCCGAGCTCCCTCAGCAGGCGAGTCGCCACGCGGTCCCAGCCATAACCCTCCGCAGTGCGACCTGCCTCCTCGCCAAGACGGCGGCGCAGGTCGGCGTCCCGCAGCAGGCGTAGGCAGCAGGCCGCGAGCTCTGCGGGCGAGCGCGCCAGCAGGCCGTTGACCTCGTGATCGATCAGCTGCCGGTACACCGGCGAGTCGAGGGCGACGACGGGCACGCCTGCCGCCATCGCCTCGAGGGCCGCCATCGACAGCCCGCTGCCGCGGCTCAGGGCAAGGAAGATGTCCGTATGCCTGAGCACGGCCGGCACGTCGGCCGTCTCGCCGAGGAATACGACCACGTCGTCGACCCCGTGGACACGAGCCAGGCGGCGATAGCGCCCTTCGTCGCCCTTGCCCACCAGGACGAGAACGAAGCCGGCCCCCGATTTTTTGAGCTCCGCGGCGCAGGCGATCGCATCGCCAGTGCCCTTGATGGGCCGCAGCGTGCCAATCGCTGAGATCACCGGCCTGCCCCGCGCAGCCTCGAGCAGTCGAGCTCCAATGCCGTTTTCGGCAGGGCGTGCCCTGAAACGCTCGAGGTCCACGCCGTTGGGGACCACCGCCGATTCGATGCCTTCCCTGCGCAGCCGCTCCTGCGTGTCGGACCCGTTGGCGAGCACCCGAACCGATCGCACCAGGGTCCGGTGCTCGATTGCCCGAAGCGGCCGTTCGAGGGCCCAACGCGGGCGCGCCATCTCGGCCGGCACATCTCCCCGAACCGAGACAAAGAACGGCCGGCCCGCGATGCGCGCTGCCAGGCCCTCAGGGATCGAGTTCATGCAGACGAGAACCTCGGGTTTCTCACGGGCCAGGCGACGCGCCGCGATCAGCGGGTAGATGACCAGGGCATCGACGAGCCTGGCGAGACCGAGGGTGAGCCTGTTCACCCAGAAGAACGCGCGATCCAGGTAGCGAACTGACGGCAGCGAAACCACGCGCACGCCGTCGGCCGGCCGATAGAAGAGAGTCCTGTTGCTCGCATACGAGAGGACCGTGACGGACCGCCCGCGGCGGGCCAGCTCACCGGTCAGGTTGTAGAGCCAGTTTTCGCGCCCACCCGAGTAGCGCGGATACGGCGAGTAGATCAGGAACGTGATCGGCGCCGCCGCCCTCAACTGGTCAGACAAGCTGGCGGTAGGCCTGTTCCATGCGGTCCATGTTCCGGTCCCAGGTGGCGTCCTGCGCGATGACCTCCCGGTTGCGCTCGGCCGCCCGCTCCCTGCGCTCGGCGTCCAGGAGCGCGTCGGCGAGCGCCATGGCGAGTGACTGCGCATCGTGCAGCGGCACGACGGCGCCGCCTTCACGACCAATCCATTCGCGATTGCTCGGGATGTCCGACACGACCGGAAAGCTTCGCGCCGCCATCGCCTGGAGCAGGGTCACCGATGATCCGTCCGTGTCGGGGATGGAGACGTAAACGGCCGCATGTCCAAGTCGGTCGGCAAGCTCGAGCTCGTCGGCGGCACGGCCGATGAACTGAACGTGAGAGTCGACACCAAGTCGCGACACGAGCGCCCGAAGATCAGGTTCGAGGCGGCCCGAGTTGCCGATCAGAAGGCGCGCATCGGGGACTCGCCGCACAACCTCCGGCATCGCGGCGATGATGACGTCGACGTTGAATATCGTCCGATCCAGGGACCGATGGCTGACGATCACCGGTGGCCGCGCCGATGGCGCAGGGCTCCGCTTCGTGGCGTCGAGAAAGGCCGAATCGACGCCCATGACGACCTTGACGAGCTGGTCTGGACGCGCGCCGAGCCTGGTGCACGCCTCGGCGAGGGCGTCGGCGTTGTACGTGATGAGAGCGGATCGGCCGATCACCCACCGCACGATCTGCTTGATGGCCAGCGATTCCCGTGGATCTCGCAGGACGTCGGAACCCCATGCCGACGTCACCAGCGGCCGGACGCCGCCTGTGGCCGCGATGAAGGCGTAATCGGACAGGTAGTGCCCATGCACGATGTCGGGTCGCGAGGCTTGGAGCTGCTTGCGGAAGCCGGCGATGCTGAAGCGCGCCGCAGTGATCATCCGCATCGTCCCTGGAAGCATTTCCACCAGCCGCGAACGTAATCGCGTGGCAGCCTGCGGGGGGCCGGATCCACCACGACCCCGAGGTCGAAGGTAGCGAAGGTGGAAATTCTCAGCCGATTCCAGGCCTGATTGATAGAAGCTCAGCAGCGTGACGTCGAACCCCCTCTGTGCAAAGTGGCGCGCCCACCTGCTGACGTGCACCGAGTCAGGATTACCGATGATGGAGAGCCGGATCGAGCGCACGAACGAATTATCAGGTTGGCAATGATTCTGACCACCGGCACGCCCAGCGCATGATCGTTCGTAGAGGCGCGCTCACGTTCGCGCTTCAAATCGGCCAGCTCGTGGCCCTGGTCGGGGTCAACGTGATCGTGACGCGCGCAACCGGTCCGACGGGCAAGGGCATCTTCACCCTGATGGCGCTGCTCGTGACCATGGGCACGGCCATCACCGCACTGGGAATCAGCTGGGCCGCGATCTACTACATCGGCCGCCGAGCCTTCCCGCTGGAGGACGTCACCGCAACGGTCCTCACGAGCAGCGTGGCATCGGCCGCGGTCACCGTCGTCGGTCTCGGAGCCGGCTACCTGGTGGGCACCAACCGTCCGATCCAGTTCGCGGGCGTGACCGTCGTCCAGTGGGTGACCACGCTTGCTGCCCAGGGGGCGCTCTGGCTGGCCGGGCAGCTCGATCCGACCACTGCCCTGATCGCGTGGTTCGCCGGTACGCTCGCATCTGCCGCCGTTGCCCTTCGCTTTGTCAGCCGCGACGTGAGGCCGCGCCTTGGCCTCGATCGGCGGATCCTGAGGCAGCTTCTCGGTTTCGGCCTCAAGGGTTACGCAGCCAACCTGCTGATGTTCTTCAACTACCGCCTGGATTCACTCATCGTGAACGGGCTCGCGGGCGTGGCCAGCGTTGGCATCTATTCGATCTCGGTCGCAGTCGCCGAGGTGATCTGGTACGTGGCCGGGGCTTTCGGCACCGTGATGTTTCCGCACATCGCCTCTCTCGATCGCAAAGACGCGAACCGGCTGACACCTGTCGTGAGCCGGAATGTCTGGTTCGTGACCCTCGTCGGCGTGATCGGCATGGCAGTGATCGGCCGCTGGCTGATCGAATTCGTCTTCGGGACGGTGATGCTCCCGGCGGTCACACCGCTCCTGCTCCTGCTTCCCGGCATCTTTGCCTTGAGCGGAACCAAGATCCTGTCTAGCTATCTCAGCGGAATCGGCCGCCCGATTTACGCGACCTGGATCGCCGGGGCCACGCTGGTCCTGACCGTGGCGCTCGATCTAGCACTCATTCCTCGATTCGGGATCTCAGGCGCGGCCGCGGCATCGAGCATCGTCTACACGATCAGCGCGGCAGCCACGCTGATTGTCTTTCGCAAGGAGTCGGGAGCGGGAATCACTGAGACGCTTGTGATTCAGCCCCAGGATCTTTCCTACTACGCTCGAGGGGCTCGCACGCTGGCCGGAGCTCTTGCCGGGGCCTTGAAGCAGGGAGGCTAGGGGTTCACTAGGATACCCACGTGCAGGGCGGTTGCAGCGTGGGCGTGGTCGTGCCCGCCTACAACGAAGAGCGCCAGATCGACAAGGTCCTGGAGACGATGCCCGACTTCGTCGACCAGATCATCGTGGTCGACGATCGCAGCACCGACGGCACACTGTCCCGCTGCGGTGAATGGCAGAAGCGCCTGGGCCGGCGGCTGACAGTTCTCGAGCAGCCCAAGCGGCAGGGAGTCGGCGCCGCCATCACCAAGGGCTACCGCCGCTCCATCGAACTCGGCATCGACGTGGTCGCGGTGATGGCGGGCGACGGCCAGATGGATCCCAACGATCTCGCGGTCATCGTCGAGCCCGTCGTCAGCGGCAAGGCCGACTACAGCAAGGGCAATCGCCTGTTCACCGGCGAGGCCTGGCGCAAGACGCCGGTGGTCAGATACCTGGGAAATGCATTCCTGTCCATGCTGACCAAGATCGCCTCAGGCTACTGGCACGTCGCAGACTCGCAGTCCGGGTACACGGCGATCTCGCGCACAGCGTTGGTGGCCCTCGATCTGAATCGGCTCTATCCCAGCTATGGATACCCCAACGACCTCCTGATCCGGCTCAACGTCAACAACTTCCGGGTCGCCGACGTGCCCGTCCATCCGCGCTACGGCATCGGTGAGAGGTCATCCATGAATGTTCTGAAGGTCATCCCGACGGTCAGCTTCCTGCTGTGGCGAGGCTTCATGTATCGCCTGTTCGTGAAGTACGTGGTCAAGGACTTCCATCCACTCGTCTTTTTCTATTTCTTCGGGATCGTCTTTCTGATCGTGGGCACATTCCTCGGCCTGCTTGAATCGGCGGAGAAGATATTCAGGGGCGAGATCGCCATCGCGACCATTGTGCTGGTGGCCCTGCTGATGATCGGCGGCCTGCAGTTCCTGCTCTTCGCGATGTGGTTCGACATGGAGTACAACAAGACGCTCAAGTGACGGGGGCATGAATGTCTGCATCGTCACAAGCTCATACCCGGCGAACCCAAACGACGTAGCCGCTCCCTTTGCGGCGGACTTTGCGCGAGCGATTCAGCGGCGCGGCCATCGAGTCGTGGTCATCGCGCCCGAACGGCCGGATGCAGGCGGGTACAGCGACGCCGTTCCGGTGCTCTGGATCCCGCGACGCCAAACCGGCAAGCCACTGGTCCAAACCAGATTGACGTCGCCTGCCGATCTGTGGATGACGCTCAAGCTCTTGAGGAACGGCGAGCGATTGCTGCTCCGCACGGTACGCGAACAGTCGATCGACGTCTGCTTTGCACTGTGGGCCCTGCCGGCCGGCTACCTGGCCTGGCGGGTGCGCCGTCGCACCGCAGTCCCCTATGCGGTCTGGGCCTTGGGATCCGACATCAACACATTCGCGCGATATCCGGTGCTCCGCTCGCTCATCAAGCGGATCCTGAAGGACGCCCGCTGGCGCTTCGCGAACAGCGAGCTGCTCGCCGATCGAGTCAGGGCCCTGGCCGGCGCCGACTGCCAGTTCTTGCCCGCGACGAGAAGCCTTCCCGCCTCGACTCAGGGCCTTGATCTGACCGGCCGCATACGGTTCCTGTTCGTCGGCCGGCTGGAGCGCGTCAAAGGAGTCGACGTCCTTGTCGAGGCCATGGCGCGCCTCCGCTCGGAACCAGGAGTGCACCTCTATGTCGTCGGCGGCGGGTCGCTCCAGGCCCAGATCGCCCGGCAGATCGCCTCCGCCGGCCTCCAGGACCGCATCACCATGGTGCCACCCGCACCCACCGCCCTGGTCGCGGCCTACCTCGGCGCGTGCCACTGCCTGGTCATCCCCTCCCGCAGTGAAAGTCTTCCCGTCGTCGTCCCAGAGGCCATCCAGGCCGGGACACCGGTGCTCGTCACCGACACGGGCGATATGGGCCGGCTCGCCCGTGAGTACGGGTTGATGTCACCAGTGCCTCCCGGTGATCCGGTCGCGCTGGCAGACGCGATGCATGCCTTCGTCGCCGATCCCGCCGCCATGCGCCGCCGTTTTGAAGACGCCCGTCCACGGCTCCTCGACCTTTTCGATCTCGATGCGGGCGCCGACCGGATCCTGGCCGCGTTCGCCGGCTCATGACCTTGGCCTGGATCACAGTCTGGAGCGCGGCGCTGCTCCTCTGGCCGGGCTTTGTCATCTGGCGGTTGGCCGGCCCTCGAGGCTTGCCGTGGCCGCTGCAGATCGCACCGGCGTTTGGGCTGTCGTTGGCGGTCATTTCGGTCTTGGGCTGGTCGGGACACCTGCTCGGGCTTGGATTCGCGGGGGTCCGCGCCTCTTCGCTCGTAGTGCTCGTGCTGGCGACCCTGCTCTCGCCGATCGCACTCTGGCGACGCGTCACGCCAGAGCCAATAAAGCCAGGCTGGACGCTGTGGGCAGGGGTGGCAATCGCGATGGCAGCGGGCCTTTCGTCGCTGTACTCGGGCACGTGGCTGAGCCTGACCGCAGACACGTTCTACCACCTGGCCGCGATCCAGTCGGTTCTCGTGCACGGGACGGCCCTGCCCCAGGAGGTGTTCTTCTCGTCGCCCGTGCCCGCGCCCGACCCCACCAGCGGCTCCTGGCACCTGGCGCTCGCGCTGGTTTCCAACCTGGCGGGCGCCGACCCCGTGATGGTCTGGCGGGCGATGACCGTGGCGATGGCGCCGGTGACCGTGCTCGCCTTCTTCATCCTCGCGCTCTCGATTTCGCGAAGCGGCATCGCGGCTGTGATCTCCACCGCGCTGTACGCGGTGCTCGCGCTGAGTCTCGATTTCCGCTCGGCTGCCAATCCCAATCGCTTTGGGCTCTTGCTAGCGTGGCTGGCGCTGGCCTTTGCCGTCCGCTATGTCGGCAATGGCTCTCGTCGTGAGCTCGCGGTGGCCGTCCCCATCGCCTTTGCGGCCAGCGCGGTCCACCCCGGGCTCAGCCCGTTCCTGCTGGCCGCACTGGCATGCGGTGTCGCGGCCGCTCTACTGGTTCGTTCTCCATCGCTGACCAGGGTCGCTGTGGCCGCAGTGGTCGTGGGCGCCGCTGCGCTGCCCCTGCTGATCGTCGATCTGTCGACGCTGGCCGAGCCGGCTCCGTACGCGGCCATGGCTCTCACATCGCCCCTCCCCCTGCACACCGTCCATCAGCCCTGGACGTGGGTCTGGCCAGGCTTCTGGTTTCACGACGCGGGTGTGGTGCTGGGCAGCGCGTTCGCGATCAGCCTGGTGCGGCACTGGCGGGCGGGCGAGGTTGGAGCGGGCCTCCTCATCACGGCGCTGATCGCTACCCCGCTCGCCGCTCTCACGCCCATATTCGCGACCACCTACAGCGGCCAGTACCTGCTGGCGAGGGTCGCCAACATGCTGGAGCCACTGGCCTGGGTGTCGTGGGGATGGGGCCTGATGCTGGCGATCGGCGCTCTCCGAGGCCGGGTCATGGTGCCCGCAGCCGCCCTGCTCGTCATTTCCGCCGTTGCCGCCTTGCCCGCCGCCTACTCGGGGCCATGGGCGCGCTTTGCCCTGCCCGCCGGCCAGCTCAGGAGCTTCGCCACCAGCCGCTCCACGGACCTGACAGTGGCCTGGCGCGACAGGCTCGAGGCCATCGCCAAGCTCCCCCA
>WNGA01012484.1_pt1 | contig 10963 bp, 7 predicted proteins | sample 5400061 | NCBI WGS metagenome assembly WNGA01 (sample SAMN13153366, study PRJNA577476) | soil metagenome | isolation source: 100 cm soil or saprolite under grassland replicate 2 | place: USA:California | collected 2016-06-15
GCAACGCAGTGGCGATCAGTTTGTGGGGTTGACCTCCGGCCCTTTTGTGTAGTCGCACGCCGCCTTCGCGGTCGTCCTCCACGCGGCCGAAGACGCCTTGAAACCGTCACCCCGCGGACGGGTTTCGGCTCTTTTCGCTGGTTTTGGGTCTTCCCGAAGAAGCGTTTGTGTAGTCGGCCGAAATCTGCCGTCAGAGCCGACAACAGAATATGCCATTTGCAGGGCGTTTTACGGGAGCGACGGGACTCGAACCCGCGACCTCCGGCGTGACAGGCCGGTCATGGCTCTTCCGGGCTGACCGGGGATAGGCGGGGATTCCCGGCGAGAGCAGGGCGTTCGGCCGTGCCGTTGCGGGGATTGGCGGGTACTTGCGGGAGCTTCCGGCGACTTCGCGCGGGATGTATGCGGGATGGTTCGTTGTCTCCTTTGCAAACTGCGCTTCCTCGAGCCGCCGGTCCGCTCGCAGGCGGTCGTCAGCGCCCGATGTGGCGGCCGCGACCTGGATTACTCGGCTAGAGCAGGCATTTCCTCGATTCGCGAACCGGCTGTGACCGGCTGCCGTTCGGCAGCCCTGTGTAGTACGCGTGTAGCCGAGCTGGCGTCTCATCAGGCAACGGAGCTGCGGCGCGCGCCAGGGGCAGCGGAGATTGGCGCGGCAAGCCGCGGCCGCCGATTCTTCTCGGTCCACTGGCCTGTCGCCTGACGGATTGACTGGCGCCGCGGCGAGTGTGATAACTGGCGAAAGGGGGTGACGGCAATCCGGTCCGGACCGCCGAGTTCGATCGCGAGGACGGCGAGCAGCGCGCCTCCTGCCGTTCTGCCCTCGGTCCTCCGCCGTCCGGCACTCGAGGAGCGGCTCGACGAGCTCTTCGACAAACGCTTGGCTGTCGTCATCGCCGGCGCTGGCTTCGGGAAGTCGACCCTGCTCGCCGCGTGGACGGCCGATCTCGAGCGCGTCTGGTACACGGCCACGCCGCAGGACCGCGAGTTCGGAGCGCTGACGCGTCGGCTTGGGGAGAGCGTCCGCCGTCGGCTGCCCGGTCTTGCTGCGGAGCTCTCCGCCGCACTGCCCGCCGGGGAATCCGAGTCTGATGACCGCGACCGTGCCGATGCTGTCGCCGCGCAAGTCTGCCACGCATTGGAGCGCTTGCTGAGGCATGACCTCGTGCTCGTCGTCGACGACCTCCACGAGTTGGAGTCAGCGCCCTCTTGCCGGTTGATCGAGGGCCTCTGTCGCCACGCTCCGCCGACTCTGCATGTCGTGCTCGCCTCGCGGGCGGAACCGCCGTTCCCGCTCGATCGGATGCGCGGACAGGGGCTTGTGGTCGAGCTCACGGGCGACGAGCTCGCCTTCAGCCGGGAGGAGGTGGAGAAGCTCGTCTTGATCTCGCTCGGCGCAGAGGATCCGGACTTTGCCGGCTTCGTCTACGAGGCGACCGCCGGCTGGCCCGCCGCCGTTCGGCTCGGCCTGGAAGCCGTCCGGCGCGTCGCGCCCGAGGAGCGCAAGACCGCTTTCGGGCGGATGCGCGAGCCGGGCGGTGCGCTCTTTTCGTATTTGGCCACGGAGGTCTTCGATCGCGAGCCGCGGGAGGTGCGGGAACTGCTCGCCGCCGTGGCACCCTTCGAGCGGTTCACGCCTGGGCTTTGTGAGGCGCTCGGCTTCTCCCGCGCCGTCGAGGCGCTCGCATCGTTGGCACGACGCGGCTTGTTCCTCCAGCAAACTTCGGGCGGGGGCGACGGGTCTTTTTCGCTTCACGCGTTGGTGAGGGACTTCGCGCTCGAGCGCTTGGCTCCGGAGAGGCTCCGAGCGACCCAGCGTCGCGCCGCTCGCTGGTTCCAGGTGCAAGGACATCTGCCGGAGGCGCTGCGCGCACTTACCGCTGCCCGCGACCACAGCCGGCTTGCGCAGTTTCTGAAGCAGCACGGGACCGAACTGCTTGGGCGCGGTCACGTGGAGCTGATCGCGAGCGCGCTTGCGTCGCTTCCTGGCGACGCTGCGGACGCGGAGCTCGAAGAGCTAAGAGGGGGACTCGAGCTCGCCCGCAATCGACCCGACACGGCGGTCGCGTGCTTCGAGCGCGCTTTTGCGGGCTCCGCGACCCTGAGTGCCGGCCAGGCGCGGCGGATGGGCTACGCCCACACCCGCCGGGGTCGGCACGACCGCGCGCTCGAGGTCTATGCTCGCGGTCGGCTCGACGGGTCGGCTCCCCGGGACGAGGCCCTGCTGCTCTCCTGGGCGGCGCGGTCGCACTATGTCGTCGGCCACCCGGACGCCTGCCGCGAGTGCGCGCGAGAGTCGCTCGAGCGGGCGACCGCACTCGGTGATGCGGAGGCGCTTGCGAACGCGCATCGGGCGATGTCCATGCTTGCGCAGCTCGAGGGGGACGCCGTCGCGAGGGAGACGCACATGGCTCGCTCGCTCGAGTACGGCGAGCGTGGCGCGCCCCTTCCCGTTCAGGCGCTGGACCGTGCCGGCCAGGCGATCTTCGACCTGGACCGGGGGCTCTACGCCGAGGCGGTCGTCAACGCCGACCGTGCGCTCCAGCTCGGCGAGCTGATGGGAGGATCTCGCGTCCCGCAGGCCCTGGCGGTCCGTGGCCAAGCGAAGGCGGGTCTCGGCAGGCTCGACGAGGCGCTGGTCGATCTCGAGGCAGCTCGAGCGGTTTGGGAGGAGATGGGTTCGGACTGGACGTGCGATCCCCTCAGCGGTCTCGGTGACGTCTACCGCGAGCGCGGCGACCTTTCCCTCGCGCAGGCGGCGTACGAGCAGGCGATCGCGCGCGCGGAGAAGGGAGGGTCGGCTCACGCGCTGACGGCCCCCCTTGCCGGCCTTGCACTGGTGCTCGCGGCGCAGGACGGCGAGGAGGCGACCCGGCTCGTCTGGCGCGCGCTGTCGCTGGGGCCCGGCCCGCAGCACGCGCGCGCGGTGGTTGCCGCAGGGTGGGTTGCGCTGGTGGGCGGCGATCGGCAGGCGGCGGCGCGATGTGCCGAAGCGGCGGCCGCGGAAGCGCGCGCGTGCCGTTACCGACCGGTTCTCGCGCGGGCGCTGGAGCTGGCGGCGATGTCGTCCGCCCGCCGCTCGGGTACTGCGTCGCTACTCGAAGAGGCGCATACGGTCTGGCACGAGCTGCAGAACCCGCTCGGGGAGGCGCGGGTGGACCTTGCGCTCGCTCGGCTTTCCGGCGGCCCGGATACGCAGCTCGCGGCCGCTCGCACCGAGCGCCGGCTCCGTCGGCTCGGCGTCCGCCTAACCGGACGTCGTGCAGCCGGCCTGCTCGCGTTCTTGCCCCAGAAGGAACGACCCACTATCGAGGTCCAGTGCTTCGGCCGCTTCGAGGTCAGGCGCGGGGGCGAGGAGATCAGCTGGCGCTCGAGGAAGGCGCGCGATCTCCTCAAGATCCTGGTGGCGCGCCGCGGCCGTCCCGCGCCGCGCGAGCTGCTGATCGAGGCGCTCTGGCCGGGCGAGCACCCCGACCGGGCGGCCAAGCGGCTCTCGGTCGCCCTCAGCACGGTCCGGGGTGCGCTCGATCCTGATAAGCGTCACGACGCGGACCGCTTCGTGAGGGTCGAGAAGGGCGTAGTCGAGCTCGCGCGCTCGAGCTTGACCGTCGACGTGGACGTCTTCTTCGGCGAGGCGGCGGCCGGAATCCAGCTTGCGCGCGACGGCCGCGAAGAAGAGGCCGTCGAGCGGCTCGAATACGCCGAAAGCCTCTACGCCGGCGGCTTCCTCGAGGAGGACCGTTTCGAAGACTGGGCAGACTCTGCGCGCGAGGAGGCTCGGGCGACGTACGTCTCGGTCGCCCGGACGCTCGCCGAGCATGCCGACGGGCGCGGAGAGCACGACAACGCCTTGCGGTATCTGCTGCGCATGCTGGAGCAGGATCCGTACGACGAAGAGGTCCACCTCGCGGTCGCGCGCTCCCTGACGATCGCCGGCCGGCACGGCGAGGCCCGGCGCGCCTACCGCCGGTATGTCCGCCGGATGGAGGAGATCGGGGTCGAGCCGGTCAGCTTCTTGGCCGCATCGCGCTACGCCGCCGCGACGCAACCTCGGCGCGTAGCAACACGGCATAGCTGAACGAGCGTGTTTAACCCCTGTCTAACCCGGCCCGGGACAATCCTCGCGCGAAGCAATTCCGATCCTCGCTCAGCCCGCCGTCAGAAGGAGGTCGGCCATGAAGACAAGCATCAGAAGAACCAGCATCATCGCCGCCGCGGTCGCGCAGCTCGCGCTCGCTGGCGCGGCACCAATCCTGGGCGAGGAGAGCGTGGCCGCGAGCAGCGCACTGGTCAGCGTTGGCAGCGCTCCAAACCTCGTGGTACGAAACATGCAGGCCGAGCCGGCGATCGCCGTGGACGCGAGCCGGCCCGACGTCCTGGCCGCCGGGGCCATCGATTACATCGACATCCAGCCCTGCGTCGGAAGGGTGTGCAAGGGCCCGGGGCGGGGAGTCGGAAGCTCGGGCGTCTACTTCTCCTTCGATCGCGGCCGCAACTGGGTGCAGCCCACCTACACCGGTCTCACCGAACGGGACTGCAGCACCACCGCGCTGTGCAGTCCGCACCTCGGCCCGATGGGCACGCTGCCTTGGTACTTCGAGTCCGGCCTTCGCTCCGCTGGGGATCCGGCCGTCGCCTTCGGGCCAAGGCCCATCGACGGGAAGTTCTCCTGGGAGAACGGCTCGCGCCTGTACTACGCGAATATGGCCGCCCCTCTGAGCAGCGAAGAGCCCCAAGAGCCGTTCCTCGGCTCATCCGCGGTCGCGGTCTCGCGGATCGACAATCCGACCGCGGAACGGATCCAGGACCAGAACAACTGGCTCCCCCCAGTTCTCGCCACAGCTGGTCGTCGGCCGTCACCGAGGAGGACAAGGACCAGATATGGGCAGACAACGCCGCCTCCAGCCCCTTCTTCGGCAACGTGTACGTGTGCTGGACCAACATTCTCCCTGACTTCACGAACGGTTCACGGCCGATCATGGTCTCCGTCTCCCGTGACGGCGGGGGCACCTGGACGCAGAGGCAGGCAACCGACGCGAGCCTCAACATGCAGCAGGGTAAACGGCGGGCCTGCACGATCCGAACGGACAGCGACGGCGTCGTCTACCTCGCGTACGTGGTACAGGGATTCGACATGCCCTCGATCGGCGAGCAGCTGCTCGTGAAGTCGTTCGACGGAGGCGAGCACTGGAGCCGGCCCGAGCCGTTCGAGGAGATCAACGATGCCTGCTACAACCGTGATCCGGCCCAGAACCGCTGCACGTACGAGGGCCCCTTCGGCGCCCGCAGCGACTTCGTCCCCGCCCCCAGCCTGGACGTCGCCAACGGTGCGCCCAGCGGCGCCGATGCCACCGACGAGCTGGTTGTGAACTGGTCGGACGGGCGCGACGGCCTCAACCACGAGCTCTCCCTGCTGTCGTATTCCACCGACGGCGGGGCAACGTGGAGCGATCCCCAGACCGTCTCGCTGCCGGGCGACCGGTCGCTGTACACGGCGGCCGGGATCTCTCCGGACGGCACCGCCCTCTACGTCGTCTACATGGCCTATCGAACCGAGTACCAGACCGCCCTCACCAATCCCCGGTTCCTGCACAGCGTCTTCCGCCTCGCCCCCATCGACCCGACGGGAGCTCCGATTGCCTGGGACGCACTGGTCGACGGGCCGGCGGGCGATAATCGAGGCGGCGCCATCGTCGGTCCGTCCGGCGCCAACTTCGCGGGGGACTACGTATACGTCGCGGCGACTCGTGGCTATGGGGTCGGCGTGACCACCGATGTCCGCAACGCAGCCGAGTGCCCCGCGTTCGACGCCTGGCGGACATCCCTGCTCACGCCGACGCCTCTTCCCTTCCCGCGCCTCAACGCCGTTTGCCCATCGGGCTTCGGAAACAGCGACATCTACGCGTTCACGACCGGATGAGAGCAGCAAATTGTGTCCGGGCCTCCCGCGAGGTTTTGACTAGGTGTTGTGTCGGTGTCGAAGCCCGGTGACCGAAAGGTCGGCGGGCTTCGACATTTCTGCCCGCGTGCTACACGCTGATGCCGAGTTTTGCGCAGCTCGCCGATCGCAGTTCTGCGCCAGCGGATCGTGTCGGCGAGAACGGCAGCGTGAACGGCAGTCCCGTTCGCCTTGCGCAGCGGCTACCCGACGCGCAAGACGCGGCAGTGGCCCGACGTCGGCTCAACGGTGGGGCCGACCGGCTTCGAGCCGGCGAATGAACTCGCCACGTCCCGTTCTGATCCCTTCGTGTGGCGGGTCAGCGTGGCTGGGATTAAACGGAGACCGCGTGCCTCGACAGTTCGGCCGCCACGGCCTCGGTGTCGAACGAGCCGAGGAGCACGATCGGGGACCGAGCATCCTCACCGCACGAATCCATTCGTTCTTCAGCCGAGAAGGCGATGGTGGTGCGATGAATGTGCCGAGCGCACTTCGCGCTCCTCTGCAGTCGAACTGGCCTTCCGCTTGCGCGATCTGCGCGGGATGACCCAAGAATGTGAACCCGTGCGCGGCCACAGAACATGCCGATTTGCAGCGCTTTACGTGAGCGAACCGCGTCCGAGATTCGCGTGCGGGATGAGCGCGCGACCAGTTAACAAAGCCGGCGGTCGATTGCGCCAAGCAAGGCAACAAAAGACGCCAATTTGCAGGACGTTTTGTACGGGAGCGACGGGACTCGAACCCGCGACCTTCGGCGTGACAGGCCGGTCATGGCGCTTGCGGGCTGAGCGGGGATAGGCGGGGATTCCCGGCGAGACCGGGCTTTCCGGCCTTGAGGTTGCGGGGATTCGCGGGTGCCGGCGGGGATCTCCGGGAGGTTCGTGCGGGATGAGCGCGGGATGCGCTGTTGCCGACGCGGCAAACGCCGCGCTCCGCGGGATGCGGGCCAGGCAGGTGGGTCGGCGGGCGTCTCGCCGGGCCTCACTGGCGCGCGTGCCAGAGCTTGTTGAGCGGCCCGCCGGAGCCGTGGATCGGGTCGGTGGGCGGGAGCGGGACGGTGGCGATGTTGGCGAGCACCTCGTCGCGCTCGGTCGGGTCGCCACGGCGGAGGTCCCAGCGCATCGCGTTTGGATAGGCGCCGATGACTAGCAGGTCGGCGCTCGAGCGCGCGTTGCGGTGGCCGGTGCCGGCGGGCAGCACGAGCACGTCGCCCCGCCCGACGTCGAATCTGCGTCCGTCAGGGCCGCCGAGGATGACCGTGGCGGTGCCGGCGACGATGCCGAGCACCTCGTGCGCGGTGGAGTGGAAATGATGGAACGGGAAGATCCCGTCCACCCAGGCGCCGAGCCAGCCGTTGCGCGCGAACAGCCCCCACACGCGTCGGCCGTATGGGCGTCTCCGACGTCGTGGTAGAGGAGTACCGGCAGCCGCGAATTCGGGAAGCCGCCAGCGTCCTCGAACCTGTGCGTCTCTGGTTGGGTCATCGCAGGGTATGTCGAGGCGTTCTACTCAACGATCGGGAGGGCACGGACGCGGATGCGGTCGGGCTCGAGCTCCTGGCGGCGTGGGCGTGGCCACCGTCGTGGCCGCAGTGTCCGTTTTGACCACGATCGCAAAGAGACGCTCCGCCTCGTCCGAGCACCTGCAGAACGACGCCGTGGCGGTGCTCCGAGACGACGCCGGACTCCACCCGGTTCGTGATGCGGATCGACTTTGTGGGACATCAGGAGAGCGCGCGCTCGAGGGCGGTCCGGTCGAAGGGGCCGCCGTGCGTCGCGAGCAGGTGCTCCACCGGCAGCGCGAGCAGCGGGCGCAGGCCGCCGACGACCTGCTCGCGCGTCACGCCGGCGACAAGCCAGCGTGGGTTGATCTGGGGGCCGTCGCCGAAGTCCGCGAGCGTGTCGCCGGCGACCACCGCACGCTGACTCTCGACCCAGAGCACCAGGTCGTTGCGCTTGTGTCCGGGGAACGCCTCGACTCCGACGGGCAATCGATCGCCGGCCGCGTACCAGTGCGCCTCGCCGGCCTCCCCATCGAGCAGCCACCGCACATCCGGGCTGATCCAGCCGTCCGGCGCGGTGAAGTCGTACATCCGTAGGAGGTCTTCTGCCGTATCGGGCCGGGGCGTGTAGACCGGCACGGCGAGGCGCTCGACCAGGCTCTGTGCGTCGCGCTCGTGCCACGGCGCGGTGAGCACGATCGCCGTCTCGCGGCCGGCCGCGAGCTGCTCGATCTCCGGCGGAACACCGAGCGGGTCGAAGAGCAGCAGCCGCTCGCCGTCGTCGATCGCGTACGAGGAGACGTTCTGGTCCCACGGCTCGGTTGGCTCCCACTCGGGGTGCGATGCCTTCCAGTGCCACAAGCCGGGGCGCAGCTCGTGCACGAGTCGATCCTACGCCGCGCGAGCCCCCAGCATCATAGAATCGGAGCCGCCGGGGGTGCCAGCGTTGCTGAATCGGAGAGCCATCGACCTGACGCGGGCGCAGATCCTGGCGTTCCGGCGGCGCGTCGGCGCACTCGACGAACGGCTTCCGCCCGGCGCTCACTCGCTTCGGCGTGCGGCGTGGGCCGGCCTGCAGGACAGCATGCCGCGTGCTGCGCTCCTCTCGATCCACGCGCGTGTCGAGCACGCGCACCCGTCGATCTGGGAGCACCCGTCGCTCGTGCAGGTGTGGGGGCCGCGGTACAGCACGTATGTCGTTCCGGCGCGCGATCGCGCCGTCTTCACGCTCGGCAGGCTGCCGGACGACGCGCGCAGACGGCAGCGCGCGGAGGACGTCGCCGTGCGCTTGCACGCGGTCCTCGATGGGCGGCGGATCACCGACCGCGAGGTGGGGCAGGGGAACCTGGTGCGGTACGCCGCGCCGACCGGCACCGTGCTGATCCGCTGGGACGGCGCGCGAGCGCCGCTCGTCTGGACGGTGCCGCGACCGGAGGTGGACCCGCGCGCAGCGTGTCGCGAGCTTGCGCGGCGGTACCTGCACGTCTTCGGCCCTGCGACGCCCGCGTCGTTCGCTAGGTGGGCGGGCATCGGTGCGGGTCAAGCGCGCTCGGCGTTCGACGCGCTCGATCTGACGCCGGTGCGAACGCCGATCGGCGACGCTTCGATCCTGAGCGGCGACGAGCCCGCGTTCCGCGAGCCTGCGGGACCCGCGGCGGCCACGCGTCTCCTGCCAGGCGGCGACACGTATTACCTCCTGCAGGGCGCCGACCGCGAGCTTCTGGTCCCCGACGCCGCGCAGCGTGCCGCGCTGTGGACGTCACGCGTGTGGCCGGGCGCGGTGCTCGTCGGCGGCGAGATCGTAGGGACGTGGCGTCGCGCGAGTGCGGACGTGACCGTCGAGTCTTGGCGCCGGCTGACGCGCGCGGAGCGCGCCGCTGTCGAAGCGGAAGCCGCGTTGTTGCCACTCCCCGGGCTCGAGCGGCAGATCGCCGTCCGCTGGGACGCGCCCTGAGGGCGCGCTAACTCGGCGCCCGGAGGTTCGACTCGTCCGTAGAGTCGGCGGCCCAGAGGAGTTGCTCGTGCTTACGAACGCATCGAGCAGACCGGTCAATCGGCTTCGCCGTCCCAGTAGTCGAGCCGTTCGACCCGTGCCATCAGACCGATCCCGCGGAAGTAGACCTTGTTCGACCGCGGGTAATAGGCGATGTCGTTCGGCTCGCGCGTGCCGTAGAGGAGGAGCGTCAGGGCCGTCTCTCCGCCGCGGAAGGCATGCGACACGCGTGTTCCGGCAGGCCGGGCGACCACGTGACCCCGGCGGACGGGGAGCTCCTCGTCCCCGAGGAGACACGTTCCCTCGCCGTCGAGAATGACGAAGAGTTCTTCCTCGGCCGAGTGGCAATGCGGCGGACAGTTGAGCTTGCCCGCTCCGGCGACCGAGTGGTTGAGTCCTGTCCGAACCGAGCCCGCGGCCCGGCCGAGCTGCCGAAACGTGTCGCGGATCTCTCCCCGCTCCTCCTCCTCAGGCTCGACGTCGTCGACGTTGACGATCCGCGCAGGTCTCGCGCTCGGCGGCGGAAGATCCGGGTCGCCGAGCCCCGCCTCGAGCGGCCACTGGTGACGCCCGTCCACGTCGAGCAGAGCGGGCCCCACGCGCATGGCCTGCAGGCGCGGGAAGTACGTCAGTACAGGGTCGGCGCCGAACCCGAACGCGAGCACGTCGAGCCCGTCCGGCCCCGCCACGAGCGTGTGCGCCTCCTCGCCTCCGAGATGGACGAGGCAGTCGCCAGCGCGCACCTCGTAGGTCACGTCCGCCTTCCCCTCCCGCTGCCACGAGAGCCCCGACCCGCGAAGGACGTAGAAGATCTCCTCCTCCTCGTTCTCGACGTGGAGTGGCGTGGAGCGCTTGCCCGGGTCGACCTCGATCCTGTTCAGGCGGACCGTCTTGCTCCCCGCGGGGGTGCTGAGGTCGGTCCAGTAGGAGCAGAGCGGCCCGACCTCGGCGCGCTCGCGCTCGAGGTCGTCCCAGTGCGCGATCGTCGCCACGCCGGCAAGTATCCGCGGGCCGACATGCACCGTGCAACGTCCGGGGGCTTCCGTAACCGTTGGCGTGCCGCGCGCCTCGCCACAGCAGCAGCCGAAGAGCGGCAGAGCCGCGGCGGCGTAGATGGCTGGATGGGCACGGAGACACGAGAACGCAACCGTCGGGCAACTGAGCCAGCGCCTCTCTGCAGTCGAGCTGGGCATCCGCGTGCGGGATCTGCGCGGGATGACCGGAAGACTCTGACCCCGTCCCCGGCCACGGAACATGGCGAATTGCAGGGCTTTACACGACCGAACCGCGTCCCGGATTCGTGTGCGGGATGAGGGCGTGACCGGTTGAAAAGCCGGCGGTCGATTGCGCCAAAAGAGGCAACCAAAGATGCCGATTTGCAGGATGTTTTCTACGGGAGCGACGGGACTCGAACCCGCGACCTCCGGCGTGACAGGCCGGTTCGAGGATCACGACGATTGGCGACGATGCCCGCGCAATCGCTCTATTCATGCGGCTTTCCGCGCTTCTCGCGAGTTAGTTCCGCATGGTT
>WNGA01012486.1_pt1 | contig 10961 bp, 11 predicted proteins | sample 5400061 | NCBI WGS metagenome assembly WNGA01 (sample SAMN13153366, study PRJNA577476) | soil metagenome | isolation source: 100 cm soil or saprolite under grassland replicate 2 | place: USA:California | collected 2016-06-15
TATATCCAGGGCCAGAAGCCGATTCGAAAAGAAATGTCAAAATTCATTCAGGTCAAAGAATTCAAGAGTTCAGGTCAAAGAAATGTCAAAATCTTAAAAGCGTTTCTAAGGTTTTTGAATGAACAACTGGACAGACAGGCACAGAAAAAGCCTGTCCAGCCCAGATGGATAATAAACTATGTATACATCTGTCTTAACGACAAAGAATTTACAATTAAGGAATTAATATGGGTTGCTGAAGTCAATTCATATTTTGTGTTTCTGATTTTATTTCAGAATAATATCCTATCTGTAAGTTAGGAGACAAGATAGTATCGAAGATCCCTTTTTTTCGTAGAGAATCGTCTTTCGCACTATACTTATACTTTGTTTAGTATCAATCTGCGATAAAAAATGAAGACAAGCAACAAGTTAATGTTTGTGGTTCTGTCAGTAACAGTTCTGACAGCACTAACCGCGACAACTGGTTCGTCCATAATAGCCGCTGCATATGCAGATAAGAAGCACTGTGAAGATAATGGAGACAACAATTGCAATTCCACCCACAAGACTCAGAAAATAAAAGCAAAGAATGAGTGCGAAATTGAAAATACCAACAAGCACCATAGCAAGAATAACGACAATGTTAATGTCCTAGATTGTTCAAACCAAGCGGCAAACCTGAAAGATACCGCACTAGTAAATAACGCTTCAATATTTGGCGACGTAGGTCCGTAATCACAAATAAGTACGGCCCTCTTTTCTTTTTTTCACATTTTCATATTATATTATATATGATTTTCATATTTTACGGATCGTTAAACCTCCCCGACGAAAGAGACGTAAGACCTACTTAGAAAGGAATAATGTATGAGAACTTTCCCCCTATAATTTAATAAGAGTAAAAGAGTAAATAAGTATGGAAGTAAAAATGGCGGCCACACAAGAAGAAAAAATGAACATTAAAGATGAGCATGGTAATATCAAGAAAAAGATTCTTGATAAAATGGTAGACGAATCTATAGACAAGAATCCGCTCATTTATGAAAGGCTATCGCAAATTTAACTTCTAATTTCTCTTAATTAATTGATAAATTTATCCAAGGACGATCTTATCAAGATTCATACCAGGATAATAGAACGCTTCAAGACTAAAGCGGCAGGAATAAACGACGAGGGGTTAATTGATGCAATAGTAAAAAGGCCTGACCAGATTTTATACGGTGTCGAAACTTTTACAGATATTTAGGCGTAATTTTCTAAAAACAGATAATCGTCTGAAGATAACTTAGTAGACACTATTCTTTTCAAATCTTCGCCCTTCACTTTACGTCCCATACCTGAGATGAAAGAAATATATTGATATATAGATATTTCTTTTATAGATAGACTAATCTACGTATAATTTTGCTTTGTTCGTAAAATGGTGGAAAACATATGCCCACATCCCGGGTTTTCTACAGTCACTGATTAGAATCACTTCTTCGTTGGCCTGCCTCCCATTATCAACCATTTATTCTTGCCGGGCAATCGTTCTGGGCGCAAAAAAATATTGGTCCCGATCTGACAACCTTCAAATCTAAATTGGATTAGAAAAAAAGAAGGTTTATAGTGCCAATAGTACATCATTCTGTTGGAAACGTTTGCGTGAAAAGAACGTCCTATTAGGCTAACAAAGAGATTTTTTAGGGCTCAATGGTTCCACTTTTTCCATTATTCATAATCCATGGTCCGGTTGGTATGGGTCGACTCGAATTCTAGGACAATTGTTCTTGTGGATTTTGATCTTGTGGTTGCTGCTGTACGTTATCGCTACTTTTAGTCTTCTGCTCTAAGTTTGACTGGGATTGATCGTCATTTTGCACATTGTTTTCATTATTTTGTAAGGTTTGATGATGTTGTTGTTCTGATTCGCCGCTATATGTAACTTTGTTTACATCAGTACCAATACGGCCATGCCTTTTTTGATTTTTGGAACCTATTGAGGAGATAAATATTGGTCAGAATCTACAATCAAGCTATAATTTTTTATATTCGCCGATCTTTCTCTTTCGTCCATCACTACGCTGAAACTTGCTTGATTACTAGTGATATTTACAGGTTCTGTCATTGCCTTACTTATATCAAGTACCTTCCCATATTTGTCATAGAACGTTGCGATTACTAGTGTGTTCGCTGCTGGCATATCTCCTTCATTAATAACCCTTCCATTTACATAATAGAATCCAAAGATATCTGATCGGGGTATAGAGATTTCCTGAAGCGAATAGTTTTTTTCCACGCTATTCTCACTTTTAAATTCAAGGGAAAAATTGGTTGCCTTTTTTGCGATCTCCTTATCCGAAAGTAATAGTTCAAAAGGAGATATATAATTTCGATTCATGCTCCTGACTGCCGTACTTGCACTTGTATTGCCAACCATGTTGCCTTTGGAATCGAAGAATGTAGCATAGATAATTATATTTTTTTTCGGCCTGTCTGAAGTGTTCACCAACTCACCTAACAAGTGGAGATACCCATTGTTATCTATGAATAAATTAGTTCTTTTAGTTTGGAAATCTGCGGTGGCAGCCCAACATGTGGGTCCCATATTAAAAGGCATTAGTAAGATTAAAAAAATTATGCCTACGGGGTTCATATTACACCTTCTCCTTTTGTAATGCGTACAGTCAATATAGGTTATAACTTTTGTCGACAATTCAAGATATTTGGAATCTCCCGACTAGCCCACCAATTCCAATTTAAGATAGCTGTCATATTTCACTTTAAATTTTCTTTTCAAGATCACTTCTGTTCCCAACTATTGGATTTTCAATTTTTTTCCAATTTGTATGATTTGCATGATCCATTAATTCTACCCCATAAGTATTGTAGAGCTTTTTTCTAATCTCGTCAGATTCCTGAAAACGTTTCTGTTTTCTTAACTTATTCCTCAGCTCGATCAATTGTTCAATGTCAATTCTCTCCACATCAGGAACGTCGACAACTTTTAAACCGAGTACCTCCAACATTGATTCCATTATTGGTAAAATCGCTGTGGAGCTTTCATTGGTCAGATTGCCGAGCGAACTGATTCTATTTACCATAGACGCCAGTTTTAAAACAGAACTTAATGCAAGAGATGTATTCAAGTCATTATCCATGGCAGATTCAAATTCAACAAGAACTTTATCTACATTCGACTTATCAATGCTCAGATCACCTGGATTCTTCACTGCCCTGAGTTCGAAAATACAGTTTTCAATTTGCCTCCATTTATGTGAAGCCTCAGAAAGAAATTTATCGTTGTAGTCTAACGGTTTACTATAATGCGTGCTGAGAAGATATAGTCGTAATGTGTTGGGTCCGTATTTTGTCAATGCTTCTCTTACCTTCATTATATTTCCAAAAGATTTGGACATCTTTTCGGTGTTTAAAGTTACTAGTCCTACATGCATCCATAGTTTCGAGAAAATTTTATTAGAGTAAGATTCCGATTGAGCAATCTCGTTCTCATGGTGAGGAAATATCAAATCTTGCCCACCACCGTGAATTTCTATCTCGCTGCCCAAGTATTTTAAAGCCATGGCAGAACATTCTATGTGCCAACCCGGTCTCCCCTTACCCCAGGGGCTGTTCCATACTGGTTCCTCCTGAGAAAACTTCCATAGGGCGAAATCAAGCGGATCCGCTTTAAGGGGATCAATCTCGATCCTCGAACCAGATTCGAGCTCTTCTATAGATTTTCTTGATAGTTTACCGTAGGATTCAAATCTCTTTACTCTGAAATAAATACCGTTTTGGGTAGGATATGCAAAGTCTTTACTTAAGAGAACACCGATGATTGATAACATTTCATCGATGTGGTCTGTAGCCTTTGGATAAAAATCTGCCCTAACGACATTCAGTCTGGAAAAGTCGCTAAAGTAGCTGGCGATGTATTTATCCGATATTTCAATAGCTCTAGTGCCTTCCTTTTTAGCTTTATTGATTATCTTGTCATCAACATCAGTGAAATTTTGTACAAATACAACTTGGAATCCCATATGTTTAAGATATCGCCGTAACACATCAAATATTATGATTGTCCTTGCATGTCCTATATGACAGTCGTCGTACACGGTGATGCCGCACAAGTATATACGAATGATTTTCCGAATTTTCCCTTTGATTTCGCAATAATCGTCGCTTAGGCTATTAAATAACTTCAAGGTACATTTAACCTACGCATCGATCCGATGCAAATGAGTTACCGATAACACAACTAAACCTCTACATATATTTCGGATCCTTTGCAGTCTACTTTGTAGGTCTTTAGCTTGACACCGTCAAGATAATCTAGTAATTGGCCAGTTCTTATATTATAATGCCAAGAGTGTAAAGGACATTCAACAATCTCACCTTGAACAGCCCCAGGCGCGAGCGAACCATCCTGATGTCTACATAACGCATCAATGGCATAATAGGCCTCGCTGGTTCTAAATAATGCGATTTTTATGCCGTTCGCTGTAACTTCCTTTCCACTGTTTTCTTTTAATTCATCCGTTTCAGCTACTTTAACCCATGTCATACTATTTTGATTTATTTGTTTTCTTACACTTATAAAGTAATATTTGAGTACTATTTGTTAAAACTCTTAATTATACGAGGTGTTGTAATTTAACTGACGATCTGTTAGTTTATCTATTTTGACACTGAAGCATTTTAGGGCAGCCATGGCTACATGGTCATCGATCTCTACAGGGACCGCGTAAAGCCTTTTCCTTAATTTGCCATGATTCTTATTAATGTATATGATGGATAGCAACTGATTGGCGAACGACATTGACATCACCTCTGGTGCGTTCCCTTCCGAACCTATCAAATTAACTACGCGGCCGCTGGAGAGCAAGTAAATCTTCTTCCTCTGAATTTGAAAGCACTCTAGGTACGGTCTGACAAGATACCTATTCTCACAATTCAAATCTAAATATTTGATATCTATTTCAGTATCAAAATGTCCTGCGTTTGCCAAAATCGATCCACTCTTCATTTTTCTTATATGTTCCTTGCGAATTACCTCTGTTTGCCCAGTACAGGTAATAAAGATGTCACCATCACCTGATACGTCGAATAACTGCTTAACATCAAAACCATCCATATGTGCCTGGAGAGCTCTAAGTGCATTAGTCTCAGTTACAGTAACTCTTGCCCCTAAGCCGCGTGCTCTCTCTGATACCCCCTTGCCTACAGGTCCATAGCCGCAAACCACGATGTTCTTTCCTGCAATCAGAAGGTCAGTTATCCTGATGATCGCATCCAATGTGCTCTGCCCTGTACCATACCTATTGTCAAATAGACGCTTTGTTTTTGCGTAATCAACACCAACAATAGGATACTTTAGTTTGTGACTTACTTCCAATGCCTTTAGTCTCCTAATACCCGATGTAGTTTCCTCAGTACCGCCCTTGATAGCTCTCCTACCACTTGAATGTGCCATGACATGCATATCGGATCCATCGTCAACGAGAATTTGGGGGTGTGTGGCTAAGACCTCTTGAATATATTTATAATATTCTTTCATAGTAGCTCCTCTCCGGGCAAATACCTTTACCCCTATTGAGGTTAGAAATGCTGCAATGTTATCCTGAACAGATAACGGATTAGCCGAACAAATAGCTATTGTGCCACCCAATCTTTTAAGTGCTAATGCTAGAACAGCAGTTTCTTTCGTAATGTGTAGACACAGGCCAATTCTAATATCCTTTAGGGGTTTTTTAGCGGCAAATTCATCCAGTATAGTCTTTACCACATTCATTCGTGAGCTCGCCCATTCCCAAGACTTCATACCAGACTTTATCAATGAATAATTGATTTCTTGGTCTTCTTCCATCACCGAGATTTTGACAACCGCATAAATAATAATTTTCTACGACAAAAGTTTACATCCGTTAAATATCTACATGAAGATTAATGTCAGATACCTTTAATTTCCATAATTAAACCAATTAAGATACGTGAGTAATATAGCGAGCAACAATATAAGCAAACATAAAAGTGCGATAGTAACTAGTGCCCTTCCTTACTCCAACGGCGAAATACATCTCGGTCATATCGCATCAACTTATCTTCCGGCTGATATATTTACGCGTTACCTTCGCCTGAAGGGTATGGAAGTATATCACGTGTGTGCATCAGATGATTTTGGTACACCCATTCTGGTTAAAGCAGAGGAACAAGGAAAAGACCCTAAAGAATATGTACGGTACTGGCACGAACGGGATAAAAACGACTTTGATGCCCTCGGAATTTCGTTCAATTTTTTTTCTCAAACGAGTTCGCCTACCAATATTCAATTTGTGCAGGATGTTTACAGGATACTTCAAAAGAATGGACACATATACGAAAATGACGTAATTCAGCCATACTGTGAATATGATTTAAAATTCCTTCCTGACAGATATGTGATTGGCAGATGTCCTTTTTGCAATGCGGAAAACCAGTACTCTGACATTTGTGAAAAGTGCGGAAGGATACCCGACCACATTATTGACCCAAAATGTTCACTTTGTGGACGCAAACCAGTCAATAAAAAGACAAGACATAAATTTTTTAGACTCTCCTCTTTTACAAAAAAGTTAGAAAAGTGGCTCGTTGACAATAAGTCGCTTCAAATAGATGTCAAAAAATACGTTCTACATTGGGTTCAAGAAGGCTTGCATGATTGGGACATTACTAGGGATATTTCGTGGGGAATCACCGTACCTCCATCTGAAGATATTCTCGATGATGGTAACAAAGGAGCCCAGAATGAAGAGAGCAAAGTATTTTATGGCTGGTTCGATAATCATCTATGCTATATTTCTACATTAGCTGATTGCTTAGGTGGATTAAAAGCCGCAAAAATAAAGTGGAATTCTTCTGATATATATCACTTTATAGGGAAAGACATTGTATATCATCACTACCTCTTTCTCCCGGCGATTCGGATGGGGCTTAATGAAGAGTATAGGCTTCCGGATTTCATACCTACACGTGGTCATTTAATGCTCGCAAATCAAAAGATTTCTAAAAGTAGGAACTGGTACATAAGTCTCGGAGAATTCATTAAATCATTTGAACCAGATTACCTGAGATTTTATCTTGCTTCAATAACAAGCTATTCCCAGAATGATGTGAACTTTGATTGGGATGCCTTTGCAGAAAAAATAAACAACGAATTAATTAATAATATTGGCAACTTTATCAATCGTTCTCTTTCCTTTTGCAGAAGATACTTTGGTAAAATTCCCACGCCTTCTGAATACGATTTTGAGGACAAAAAAATTCTCAACGAGTTGGAATGCATCGGAGATATTGTTGGGACTAACTTAGCAAATAATGAAATAGACAAGGCGTTAAGAGAAATTACTGGGTTTTCTTCAGCTCTGAATCAATATTTTCAAAGAAAGCAACCGTGGGTATCCCCCGAATGCGCAAATACTATGGTATTTCTGGCCATTAACGCAGTAAGATCGTTGGCAATCATGCTAGAACCTTTTATTCCCTATGCTGCTGAAAGGATTTGGATGCAGCTTGGGATTGATAACAATGGAAATGCTCCATCAGTACATATTCAGTCATGGGAGTCGGTGGGCCAGTTGGCGCTCCAACCCGGAAGCGAACTTGGCAAAGTCCACCCCTTATTTATTAAAATAAACCCACACTTGATAAAGGCACAGAAAAGTAAATTGGAGATTGCAATACACAATGTCAAAAGCTGAAAGAGGTTTAATGATCGGTAGATATCAGCCATTCCATAATGGACATTTGAACCTTGTTCAACAGGCGATGTCGGAGTGCGAAGAGATTATAATTGCTATAGCCGCGTCACAATTTAACTACACACCGTCTAACCCTTTCACGGCGGGAGAGAGGACGCATATGATACACGAGGCGCTAGTGGCAGAAAAGATCGACATGAATAAGGTATACATTATACCAATAATGAATCTGGAAAATAATGCTATTTGGTTAGGACATGTAAAGTCGAACGTTCCCAAATTTGATACTATTTATACAGGAAACAAATTTGTCAAAGAATTGGCTGCGCAAGGAGGACCCATTAAAATAAGAATCCCAGTTTTCCTCCATAAGAAGACGCTAAACGCCACTAATATTCGTAATCGTGTTGTAAATGATAAGAGTTGGAAGAATCTCGTCCCGGAATCTATCTACCAAATCATTAATGACATTATGGGCGTCTCTCGAATTAAAATGTTATTTGAAACTCAAAAATCCAATCAGGTATCCGAATCTCAATACAAAACGAACTATTACCCTAATATAAGGTGACTTAAATATTAATTCCTTAGAAGGCAGGTTCCGTCCCACCGTAAGAACTCTTATTCCATTGCGTACTAAAAAGCATACTCCTATGATTTAAGTAAGTTAACTAAAGATTGCTTAATCTTTCTTTAGACAGCAATAAGGAATTATAACTTATGTTAAATCTTAGCCGGACCCCACATATCATATAGGATGTTTAAAAAGAATTTTTTATTTACCTCTACCGCATCAATCACAATGCAAGTATGCGGTTTGACAAAGACAACGGTATTTATATCGCCCCTTTGGTATGTTTAGTCTCGTCTTACGTGACTCAAAATCATTTTCATTCCCCTTAAATACATCACCTCGATATGTTTGTCGCCTTCTTGTCCAGACGAGTCCACTGGGAACTATTTCGAATGCTCAAATGAACATGGTTTATGTAAAATAAGAAATTTACCTAAAATAGATTTTATCATGCCACTACTGGGATTAGAACCCCGTAGCCGCCGTTGTTGGGCTTAATTCTTATTGCCCAAATTTATCAGTTAGTAAAGTTTCATCCCATCGACTGTATTTAAAAAATAAGTTTCTCCTAAACCGAGGAGAACGCAATAATTTGGGTGTAATCCAAAGATACTCCAATGAAACTGCCACTACGATCTTGCCCAATCTGTAAAAAATGTGGGGGCAAGAAATTTGCAATCATAGCGAAATTGGAAGGCAGGATTGTTGTCGAATGCAAGGATTGTTTTTCCAAAATGGAAATATGATTACTGAGAGTTGTTTTTTACAACCGATAAAAGCAGTTTCTATTCAAAAAATTCTTGTGTTTCTATTCAAAATTAGTGGCCGGCTTTCGATACGGCATATATAGACCACCACTGTACCAAGACATATGACATCAAAGAAATGGTTTGATGATGATATTTCTTTAGATATACTGAGAGGAGCAAAGGTAGCGGTTATAGGATATGGTATACAGGGAAGAGCACAGGCTAATAACATGAAAGACTCTGGATTAGACATAGTAGTTGGTCTTCGCAAAGGTGGAAAAAGTTGGGATTTAGCTAAGAATGATGGGCACGAAGTTATGGAGATGTCTGAGGCATCGACTTTAGCACAAGTGATCCATATATTGGTCCCAGATATGGAACAAGCATTAGTTTACGAAAAATTCATAGCTCCCAGATTGGGTTATGGTAAGGCTCTTTGCTTTTCGCATGGAGCTGCGATCCATTGGAAATGGATCCAACCTCCTAGTGATGTTGATGTCATCATGGTTGCGCCTAAGGGTCCCGGACAACGAGTAAGAGAACTCTTTAAGGAAGGATTTGGTACTCCATCGCTCGTAGCTGTTTACCAAAACTACAGTGGCAAAGCAATGGAGATAGTTCTGGCTTTATCTAAAGCAATTGGAAGTGCAAGACCCGGAGTAATAGAGACAACATTTAAAGAAGAAGTAGAAACAGACTGGTTTGGTGAGCAGGTCGATCTTTGTGGAGGCGCACATGCCCTTGTTTTAGCTGCCTTCGAGACTTTAGTAGAAGCGGGGTATCAACCAGAAGTGGCTTATTACGAGTGCCTTCATGAACTTAAGCTCATAGTGGACTTGATTCACAAATATGGAATTAGCGGGATGTATGAAAGGGTTAGCGAGACAGCAAGGTACGGTGGCTTAACCAGAGGTCGTAGAATAATTGATGATGAGGCAAAGGAAAAAATGAGGAAAGTTCTTCGAGAAATTCAATCGGGTGATTTTGCTAGCGAGTGGCTAAATGTGTATAAGAAGAACGGCAAGAATTCGTTTGAAGGTTTCATGAATGAATTGAGAACACACAAGATAGAAACGGTGGGCAATGAAATTAGGAAAAGTATGTGGAAACGAGAGAATTAGGATGCTGGTCATTAAGACTCTATAGAGTATGTATGTATCTTCAATACTACTTGTCCTTACCCCTGGCATTTTTTGTTATATAGTCTATTATATCGCCCAATGGCGTGCCAGGCCCATAATTGCCATGAATTCCTTGTTTTTCCAGGAGTCTCTTGTCCTTTTCAGGTATTATACCTCCGCCTATCAACAAAATATTTTTAGCACCTTGCTGGTTGAGGAGCACCTTTACCTTTGGGAAAAGTGTCAAGTGCGCTCCATTCAGCAAACTCATGGCAACCACATCCACATCTTCATCTAAAGCTATTTTTGCAACCTGTTCCGGAGTACAAAATAAGCCAGAGTAAATAACTTCCATGCCAGCATCTCTTAACGCTCTGCATATCACGAGGGCGCCTCTGTCATGGCCATCCAGGCCCAACTTTGAAACTAAGATCCTAATAGGTTTCTTTTTGATCTGCTGCAAGGACATCTACCTTTAAACTCCGTGCGTGGTTTAAAATCTTTGTCGAAGTTTTTAAGACTTTATTCGAAAATAATTCTAAAATTTTAGTAGCTATGAAACTATCCTTCATTGGCCTCTGAGAACTTTTTAATATGCTTAAACGAATTTAACAGAAATGGACTCCATTGTTGATGGTATTTTGAAAGGTGACAAGAGATCGATCTCACGAGCCATTTCAATAATTGATAATGATGAACATGATTCGAAATTAATCATACGAAAAATTTTCAAAAAGACGGGCCGGGCTAGGACCATTGGTTTCACCGGAGCCGGAGGAGCAGGTAAAAGTACTCTTATAGGAAAGCTAGCAGCTGA
>WNGA01041719.1_pt1 | contig 10959 bp, 13 predicted proteins | sample 5400061 | NCBI WGS metagenome assembly WNGA01 (sample SAMN13153366, study PRJNA577476) | soil metagenome | isolation source: 100 cm soil or saprolite under grassland replicate 2 | place: USA:California | collected 2016-06-15
GACGTGACCTACGAGGACCCCGTCGCCGTCGACCTCCTGAGAGGCGTCGACGCCCTCGACCGCCACGCCGCCGGCCTTCGCCAGGCCTTCCCCGACCTCAGGGTCGAGGCCACCGCGGCGCCTCTCTTTCGCGGCGCGCACGCGTGCGTGCCCTGGCGCGCGCTCGGCACGCACCGTGGCGACTTCGGCCAGATGCTCCCCGCCACCGACCGCTTCGTGACGATCCACGGCCTGCACTACCTGGAGCTGAGCGACGGCAGCGTCCGCCGCGCGCGCGGCTTCTTCGACCTCTACGACGCGGCCACGCAGCTCGGGCTCCTGCCGTCGCGCGGCGGACTGGGCGAGACCGCCCTGCTGCTGCTGCGCGGCTTCGGCGTAAGGCGCCGCCCTACTTGACGGTGATGGTGCCGGCCATGCCGGGCGCGTGCACGTGGCAGACGTACTCGTAGGTGCCGGGCTTGTCCAGCTTCAGCTCGAAGGTGTCGCCCTGCTGCATGCCGCCGTCCGCGCCCGAGGAGAAGTCGCCGCCCGGTCCCGACTGCTTGTGCACGTCGTGCGGGACCGACTCGTTGTTCGTGAACGTGATGGTCTCGCCGGGCTTCACGGTGATGTCGTTCGGGTTGAACTGGATGTTCTCGAGCGAGACCTGGGCGCCGCCGCTCGCACCGCTGCCGCTGTCGGCCGGTTGATTCTTGGTGCTCCCGCCCGAGTCGTCGTCCCCGCCGCAGGCGGCGAGGGCGAGGGCCAGGCAGGCGAGCATCAGCGCGAAGAGCTTCGTCACGCGCGGAACAGTAGAAGCTCGAGGAGGGCCTTCTGGGCATGCAGGCGGTTCTCGGCCTGGTCCCAGGCCGCCGAGCGCTCGCCGTACAGGACCTCCTCGGTGATCTCCTCGCCCGGGTGCGCCGGCAGGCAGTGGAGGACGATCGCGTCGTCGCGCGCCTGCGCCAGGAGGCCGGTGTCGATGCGGTACGGCTCGAGCAGCTCGCGGCGGCGGCCTGCGTCGGCCTCGTCGTCGCCCATGCTCACCCACACGTCCGTGTAGAGCGCGTGCGCCCCGGCGACCGCCTCCGCCGCCTCGACGCCGGGCGCCCCCGGGAGCGACAGCTCGGGCGGCGAGGCGACTGCCACCTCCATGCCCGCGATGCGGCCGGCGATCAGCAGCGAGCGGGCGATGTTGTTGCCGTCGCCGAAGTAGGCGAGCTTCAGCCCGTCGAGCGTGCCGAAGCGCTCGCGCAGCGTCATGAGGTCGGCGAGCGCCTGGCATGGATGGTGCTCGCGGGTGAGCATGTTGATCACCGGGACGGAGGCGTGCTCCGCGAGCTCCTCGACGAGCTCGTGGGGGCCGGTACGCACCCCGATCGCGTGGACCATCCGCGAGAGCACCAGCGCCACGTCGCGCGGGGACTCGCCGCGCGCCATCTGCAGCTCGCCCTGCCGCAGCACCACGGGGTGGCCGCCGAGCTCGTGGATCCCCACGTCGAACGACACCCTCGTGCGCGTCGACGGCTTGTCGAACACGAGCGCGACCGACTTCCCCTCAAGCGCGCGCGATGACAGGCGATCGGCCTTCAGCTCGATCGCCCTGTCCAGGAGCCGCAGCTGCTCCTCAGCCGTAAGCTCCTCGCCGGTAAGGAAGTGCCTTGCCATGCGAGTCCTCAGCTGGAATCTCTACCACGGGCGCGACTTCCCGCCGGACGACGCGCTCTTCACGCCGCGCGCCCGCTTCCTGCGCGTGACCGAGCGCAACGAGACGCACGTGCAGGTGAACCGCTCGCTGTGCGTGGAGTTCGCGGGCTGGATCGCCGACCGCGACTGGGACGTGGCGATGCTTCAGGAGGCGCCGCCGCTGTGGTTCCGCGAGCTGGGGCGCCGGACGCGGTCGAACGGCGTGCGCGTGTTCACCTCGCGCAACGTCGTGCCGCCGCTCCAGCGGCTCGCCGCGAACATCAACCCCGATCTGATCGCGTCGTGGGGGGGAGGGTCGAACCAGCTGCTCGTGCGTGCGCCGGGCCGGATCCTGGAGCACCGCAGGATGACCCTCACGCGCCGCCCGGAGCGGCGCCGGATGGTGTGGGCGCGCGTGCGGCTGGCGGGCGGCGAGACCGTCTGCGTCGCGAACCTGCATGCGTCGGTGGGGCTCCCGGAGAAGACGACCGGCGAGCTGCTCGCGGCGGCGGCGAGCGCCGTGGAGTGGTCGGCCGGCGACCCGCTCGTCTTCGGCGGCGACACGAACCTGCGCCCCGCACGCGCCCCGCTCGCGTTCACCGAGCTGCGCGAGCGCTTCGGCCTCGGCGACCCAACGGGCCCGCATGCGATCGACCACGTGCTCGCGCGCGGTCTCGAGGTCGCGGAGCGGCCACGGCGCCTCCCGCCCGAGAAGCGCGAGCTGCCGGAGCGGGACGGCCTGCGCCTACGGCTGTCCGACCATGCGCCGGTCACGGCGCGGTTCGAGGTGAGATAGTCCCCGTTTGGGGGGTAAGAGCCTCACCACAAGGTCACCGGATCGAAGAGGGGAGCACGATGGCCGAGCGTCGAAGCAGCGGAAGTTCGGGAGGCAGGTCGAGGAAGTCGAGCGGATCGAGCCGCTCCTCGTCGAGCAAGAGCCGGTCGTCGGCCGGCAAGAGCCGCTCGTCGACCAGCGCTCGCAGCCGCTCGTCCGCTTCGAGCTCGGGCACCTCGTCGGCGAAGCGAAGCGCGGCCGCCAAGAAGGGCGGTCAGGCTCGCGCGCGCCAGCAGAAGGCGCGCAGGGCTGCGGCGACCACCTCGCGCACCGCTTCCCGCGGCGCTCGCCGCGCCGGGGTCGAGGCGAAGACCGTCGCCGAGTTCCGCGAGGCGCTCCGCAAGAACCTGATCGGCCCGATGGAGATGGTGATGCTCACGCGCGACCGCATCGAGGAGGCGCTGAGCGAGGCGGTCGAGCGCGGCCGGATGACGTCCGCGGACGCGCAGAGCCTCACCGCCGGGCTGCTCGACCGGGGCCGCAAGCAGACCAACGACGTGCTCAGGGACCTCGAGGGCCTGCTCGAACGCGGCCGCGGCGAGCTCGAGGGCCGCACCTCCGGCGTGCGGCGGAGAGCCGGCGGCGCCGTGGGCGCGGCTCGCGGCCAGGCGGCGGGCGCCCGGAGCCGCGCAGTCCGTGCGGCCTCCGGTCCGCTGGCGCAGGCCGACCGCGCGCGTCGCGCGGCCGGGGTCGGGCCGAACTTCCCGATCCTCGCGTACGACGACCTCACGGCGGACCAGGTGGTGAGCAGGCTCACCGACCTGACCGCGGCCGAGCTCCGCAAGGTGCGCGACTACGAGCGCCGCAACGCGAACCGGAAGACGGTCCTGAACTCGATCGAGACTAAGCTCGGCTGACGCCAGAGCAGCAACACGCCGCTCGCCCGCGCCCCCGCCGGGGCGACGAGCTGGAGCTCTCCGTCGACCGCCTCGCCTACGGCGGCGCCGGCGTGGCGCGCACCGAGACCGGCTACGTCGTCTTCGTCCGCGGTGCCGTGCCGGGCGACCGCGTGCGCGCTCGGATCGGGAAGTCGAAGCGCTCGTGGGCCGAGGGCGAGCTCGTCGAGCTGGTCGACCCGAGCCCGGACCGCGTCGAGCCGGAGACGCCGCACCCGGGCGCCCCATGGCAGGTGTTGCCCTACGAGCGCCAGCTCGAGGAGAAGGCATCGGCGGGTTCGACGCTCCCCCTGTCGAGCCGATCGTCCCGGCCGAGCAGCGGCTCCGCTACCGCAACAAGCTCGAGTACTCGTTCGGCGAGCTCGAGGACGGCGAGCTGGTGCTCGGCTTCCACCGGCCGGGGCGGTTCGATGCGATCGACGACGTCCGGCTCGACGTGCTCGCCTCCGAGCGGGTGGACGAGGTGCGCGAGGCGGTCAAGGCCTGGTGCCGCGAGGAGGGCCTCACGGCCTGGGACCGCGAGAGCCAGACCGGCCTGCTGCGCAACCTCGTCGTGCGCGAGGGCCGCCGCACCGGGCAGGTCCAGGCTCGCGTCGTAACGAGCCCGGGCTCGGACTTCCGCGTGGACGAGTTGGCCGCCGCGACGCCGGCGGACTCCTTCCTCTGGACGCGCGCGGAGGGCGTGGCCGAGACGACGCGCGGCGGCGACACCCGCGCCGTGAAGGGCGCCGCCGTGCTCGAGGAGGAGCTGTCCGGCCTCCGCTTCCGGATCTCTCCTGACGCCTTCTTCCAGACGAACACCGAGATGGCCGAGCGCCTCTACGGCGGCGCCGCCGAGCTCGCCGGCCTGACCGGCCGCGAGAAGGTGCTCGACCTCTTCTGCGGCATCGGGACGATCGCGCTCGTGCTGGCGCTCGACTCGGCCGAGGTCTGGGGCGTCGAGCTGGTGGAGGACGCGGTGGCCGACGCGATCCAGAACGCCAAGCTGAACGGCGTCGACAACGCGCGCTTCTTCGCGGGCGACGTGCGGCTCGTGATGCGCGAGCTGCTGGAGCGGTCAGGCAAGCCGGACGTCGTGGTGGTGGACCCGCCGCGGGCGGGGCTGTCGCAGAAGGTGGTGCGGCGGATCATCGAGTCCGAGGCGCGCCGGATCGTGTACGTCTCCTGCAACCCGACGACGCTGGCGCCGAACGCGCGCCAGCTCGTGGACGACGGCGGCTACGAGCTCCGAACCGTCCGCCCCGTGGACATGTTCCCGCAGACGCCGCACATCGAGTGCGTCGCCTTGTTGGAGCGCCCAGCGGCCTAAGGCGCGACGTCCTCGTCCAGCGCGACCTCTTCGTTCGCGTGGACGGTGCAGAGGAAGGGGCCGCCGGTGTCGAGCGACGCCCTGATCTCCGCCTCGGTGAGCTTCGTCCCGCACTCGGCGCAGGTGCGCTCGATCACGGGGTCGACGCCGGTCCGCTCCTCGAGGTCCATCAGGTGGCGCTCCCGACGACGTGCTTCACGGGCAGCCCGGTCGCGGCCTCCGCCTTGCGCGGCAGGTCGACCTTCAGCCACTTCGACACGTGCAGCGGAAGCGTCGAGACGATCAGCTCGTCGTAGTCGTTGAAGTTGCACTCGTCCTGGATGGCGGCGAGCGGGTCGGGGTCGCCGACCTTGGCCTCCCCCACGTTGAGGCCCTCCACGCGGAGCTCCTCGACGAAGGCCTGCCGGTGCTGCTCCGCCTCCTCGCCGCCGCCGTGCATGTCGGCCGCCCAGGTGATGCCGTGGGGCGTGGAGGGCACGAGCAGCGTGAACTGACAGGGTCCCTGCATGGTCCGGTTGCGGAGCGCGTCGAGCAGCTCCGGACACTCGGCGGTGCGGTTCGCTACGACAAGGACACGGGCCTCCGCGGACATACCCGCAGATTAGCCCTCCGGGCGCCTAATAGGGAGGGAAATCCGCGTACCACTCGCCGAGCGCGCGGAAGGCGCCCCAGAACTGGCGCTTCGCGTCCTCGTCGTCGAGCGAGCGGTCGATGTCCGGGACGGTGAGCGCCTCGATCGACGGGGTCAGGCGCTGCAGCTCGCCCGGCTTCCAGTCGAGTCGGCGCCCGAGCGGGAGGTGGAGGTCGTTCAGCTCCTCGAGCGCCTCCTCGCCCATCACCACGACGATGCGCGGCTGCACGATCGCGATCTCCTCGAGCACGCGCGCCCGGCAGGCGGGCGCCGAGTCGTCGGTGTCGTGCACGGGGCATTTCACGAACACGGTGCCGTACACCGCGAGCGGGTCTATCCCGAGCCGCTTGAAGCTCTTCATCAGCGCGCTGCCGGCGCGCCCGTAGAACGCCACCCCCTCCTCGATCTCCGAGGGCATCGGCGCGAACTTGAGCAGCATGATGTCGGCCTGCGGGTGCCCGGACCCGAGCACGGGCATCAGGTTGCCGCGCGGGCAGTGCTCGCAGGACTGGATCTCGCGCGTGAGCTGGTTCAGCTCGCGGATCGCGCGCTCGAGGTACTTCTCGCGAATCTCGTCGTCAGTGGCCGGCACCGTCCCACTGGCTTTTGACGGAGCTGCCGCCGGTCCTTTCGAACGCATCACTTCTTGCCTCTGGTCTGGATGAACTTGAGCGCCTGGACGTAGAGCAGCGACTGCCTCTTCCGGACGATGTCGGCGTCGCGCAGCGACTCGAGGAACTCCTCGGGCCCGTCGAAGTCGCGCATGCGGATCTTCACGGATCCGAGCCCCTGGGCGACGTGGCTGTCCGAGCCGGCGCCGGCGACGATCCGGTACTTCGCGGCGAAGCGCGCCGCCTCCTCGTTGAAGGCCGAGAAGGCCACGCGCGGGTTGAAGACCTCCATCGCGTCGATGTCCTCGACCACGTCGAGCAGGTGCTCGTAGTCCGGCACGGCATGCATCCGGTCGAAGGGATGCGGCACGTAGACGAGGCCCCCCTGGCGCCGGATCTCGGCGATCGTCTCCTGGAGCGTCATCCCGCGCGGGATCTTCTCCTCGATGAACAGTCCGATCACCTCGCCCTGGTCGGCCGTCTTCACCTCCTCGGCCACGATCACCTTGATCCCGTTCGCGCGCTCGCGCGCCGCAAGGGCGCCGGAGATCTCGTTGTGGTCCGTGGCGCTCGTAGAGCTGCTCGTACTCGTCGGCCACGCGCGACCAGTCGAAATCGTGGCGCGCCTCCGCGATCGCGCCCGAGTAGCCGCGCACGAGGCTTGGGTCGCGAAGGAGGCGCTCGAGCTGGGCGGCGAGCGTCAGCGCGTCGCGCGGCTCGAAGAGGGGGCCGAGCTCGCCGTCGCGCAGGAGCTCCTCGTACTGGGGGAGCCGCGACACCACGGGCACCGCCCCGCCGGCCATCGCGCGCAGCACGAGCTGCGGGGCCGGCGCCGTGCCCGCAGAGGCGGCCACCGCGATAGTGGCGCGGGCGAGGTGCTGCGCCTCGGAGCCGTCCGCCGGCCCGGCGAGCGTCACCCGCTCGCGCATCCGGCGCGACAGGGTCGGCGCCGCAGCGGCCGCCGGCTCGTGCAGCCAGATGGTCGCCCCCCAGTCGAGGTCGCGCGGCAGGCGGCGGAGCGCGCGGATGAAGAGCCGGAGAGCGCCGCGCTCCTCGGCGTCCGAGAAGACGATCTCGGGCGGCCCGGACTCCCTGGTCGCCGAGCGCGCCTGGAGCTCGGCGCCCGGGTGGATGACCGTGTAGTCGCCCGGGAAGTAGCGCTCGATCAGGTCGCGCGTGGCGGCGAAGCTCGTCGTGCGGCCGTCGAGCCGCCCGAACAGGAGCTCCACGACCTTGCGCGCCACCTGCGTGGAGACGAAGCGCTCGGTCGTCGAATGGAAGGTCCCGATGTTCAGCGCGCGCGAGTGGCGGAGCGCCGCCGACGCCGCGCTGGGCGCGAACGGCTCGTGCACGTGAAGGAAGTCGAGCTCGGCGAGCTCGAGCAGCTCCTCGAGCGTGCGCGAGACGTCGAGCGGCAGCGATACGGAGCCGCCGCGCCGGAACGGAAGCGACTGCCCGACCGCCAGCACCGACGCGCACCCCGGAGAGGCCCAGAGTGCGTCGGGATCGCGCCGCATCGCCTTGACCGTCGCGCGGCCGTCGCGGATCAGCTCGCGCGAGTCGGACGGCGCGATGACCGCCACGCGGTGCCCGCGAGCGCAGAGCTCATCCGAGAGCCGCTCGACGAAGCGGTTGACCTCGTGGTGCTGCTCCCAGGGCCAGGGAGTGACCTGCGCGATTGAGAAGGACACCAAGCGGAGGATATTGCGGCGCGCCGAGGCGCTTTCCACGAACTACGGCATTGAAGGAAGGGACTGTCCTGGATAGGGGTCCGTATAGGTACTCCAGCCAGGACAGTCGATGTCCTCAGTGCTGTCGTTGGCCCGCGCCGGCGAGGCGCCGGCGCCCGCTCAGGCCGTGTCGATCGTCGTCTCGGTCTCGGCAGGTTTCGGCTTCTGGCCCGGCAGCACCGGTGACCCGCCGTACTCGGCGATGAACTCCTCGACCATGTCGCGCGCGACCGGGTCCGGGTGCTGCTCCGGCGGCGACTTCATGAGGTACGCCGAGGCGCCCACGATCGGGCCGCCGAGGCCGTGGTTCAGCGCCAGCTTGCAGCAGCGCACCGCGTCGATCACGATGCCCGCCGAGTTCGGCGAGTCCCACACCTCGAGCTTCGCCTCGATCGTCAGTGGCACGTCGCCGAAGGCCTCGCCCTCGAGCCGGATGTGCGCCCACTTGCGGTCGGTCAGCCACGGCACGTAGTCCGAGGGCCCGATGTAGACGTCGTCGGGGGGCAGCTCGTGGCCCATGATCGAGGTCACGGCGTTGGTCTTGGAGATCTTCTTCGACTCCAGCCGCTCGCGCTCGAGCATGTTGTAGAAGTCCATGTTGCCGCCCACGTTCAGCTGCGACGTGCGCTTCATCTCCACGCCGCGCTCGTGGAAGAGCCGAGCGAGCATTCGGTGGACGATCGTCGCGCCGACCTGCGACTTGATGTCGTCGCCGATGATCGGCAGCCCCGCCTTCTCGAAGCGGGTGGCCCAGTAGTGCTCCTTGGCGATGAACACCGGAATGCAGTTCACGAAGCCGCAGCCGGCCTCGAGGATCTGCTCGACGTACCACTTGGTGGCCTGCTCGGATCCGACCGGGAGGTAGGAGACCACCACGTCGGTCTTGGTCTCCTTGAGGATGCTCACGATGTCGTCGGTCTCGCCCGGCGCTTTCGTGATCTTCTCCTTGAGGTACTTGCCGAGGCCGTCGTGCGTCATCCCACGGTGGACGGGGACGTCGAGGTGCGGCGCGTCGGCGAACTTGATCGTGTTGTTCTGGCCCGACCAGATCGCCTCGGAGAGGTCCTTGCCCACCTTGTCCGCGTCGATGTCGAAGGCGGCGCTGAACTCGATGTCCGAGATGTGGTAGCCGCCCAGGTCCACGTGCATGAGGCCGGGAACCGAGGCCTTGGGATCGGCGTCCTTGTAGTACTCCACGCCCTGGACCAGGGAGGAGGCGCAGTTGCCGACGCCGATGATCGCGACGCGCACCTTGCCGCTCTGGTAGCGCGAGCCGCCGTTTGAAGAGATCTTCGAATCAGTCATCGAGGGAACACACCCGCCAAGCTCGTCTCGGTTACACGGTGCCCGCGCCGCCGGCGAGCTGCCGGCGGACATGAAGCACCCTCTGCAATGCGGTGAAGACGGTCAGCACGGCCATCACGTAGATCGCCGCCTCGAGCAGGTCTACGTCCGGGATCAGCTCGCCGGCGGCGAACACCAGCCCCGCCGACAGGATTACTACCCGGACCGCGCGAGAGGCGATCCCCACCTTGCACTCCACGCCTAGCGCCTCGGCCCGGGCGCGCGTGTAGCTGACCATGTACGAGCCCACCACGGCGATCACCGTGGCGCCCACGGCGAGCTCGTTGCTCTGCTCCGCGAACCAGGCCGCGACGGCCGCGAGCACGACCCCCTCCTCGATCCGGTCGAGCGTCGAGTCGAGGAACGCGCCGAACGGCGTGCCCTTGCCCGACATGCGCGAGTAACGGCCGTCGAACATGTCGCAGAGCGAGCCGAGGATGAAGGCCACGCCCGCGAGCACGAAGTCGTGCTCGAGTATCAGGACCGCGGCGATCAGGTTGCCCACGAGGCCCGTGATGGAGATCGCGTTGGGCGTGAGCCTCGACTCGATCAGGCGGTTCCGCGCGAGCTCGCGCATCTCCGCGGTCGTGCGGATGCTCATGCGTGGGCTGTGCGCCAGGCCCAGGCCTCCGGGCGGGCGCGCGCGAACGCGGCGTAGGCGGCGTACGCGGAGAGAACGGCCACGAGCGCGCCCAGCGCGGCGTCGAGCCAGAAGTGGTTGGCGGTGACCATCACGACGAACGTCACCACGAAGGGGTAGATCCCCCAGAAGACCTTGAAGACGCGGCGCTTCACCAGCATGATCGCCGGCACCGTGATCATCAGCGCGAAGGCCACGTGCATGCTCGGGACCGCGGCGAACGGGTTGTAGAGCACGTTCGCGCTCTGCTCGGCGTTCTCGCCGACGAAGCTCGCGACCGAGTCGCTGAAGCCCCACTCGGGCAGGAAGCGCGGCGGCGCGGTCGGGTAGGCCATGTAGCCCACGAGCGCCAGCCCCATCGCGACCATGAACATGTTGCGCACGAAGTAGAAGGCGTGGTTGCGGGCGATGTAGAGCCAGATAAGGAACGTCGTGGTGATCACGAAGTGCGAGTTCACGTACATCCAGCTGGAGAGCGTGATGATCCACTCCTTGCCCTCCGCCCACGCCTGGAGACCGGGTTCGAAGAAGAGCCCGAGCGCGCGCTCGGCGTCGACCAGGTTGCGCGCGTTCTCGAAGGCGAGTCCCGCCTGCCCGTCGACGATGCCGCGGACGATCCGGTACAGGTAGTACGCCCCCGCGAACAGGGCGAGCTGCCGAATGGCATCGAGCCAGCCGTTCGGTAGCCAGCGGCCGCTCAGGCGCCAGACCCGGGCCAGCTGGACCAGGAGCGGGTGGGAGGGGGGCACGGCCGTCTAGCGTAGCTGGCCGCGCTGGCGCGGTGGAGGCTCGCCGCCGCGAATCGGCGCTAGCCGTCGTCGCAGCGGCGGCCGCGCGAGATGAGCCGTTCGGGCGCGAAGCGGGTGGACATGTGCACGAAGCCGACCTCGTTGGCGATCACCTTCGTCCAATCGCCATACGGCTCGACACAGGCGTGCGAGGCGAACCAATACGGCGTCCAGCGCACCTTCACGATCGCCTCGCCCGGCCGCTTCACATCCAACAGCAGCTCATCCGACTGGAACTGCTCCAGCACGATCCGCGCGTCCTTCTGCGAGATCACAAGCGGCGCCGCCAACAACACCTCATAGACACGCCAGTCATCCGACTTCCAGCGCAGCCGCAGATACGGCAACCCCTTCTCGATCAAGGCGCGCTCCCGGTACGAGCTCTTGTCCGGCTTCGCCGACGGCAACGCCACATACCTGACCGCGTTATCCGCCAGCCAACTCGCATACGTCAACCGATTCAACTGGCCCTTGTAGAAGATCGGATTCAAACGCGTATCGAGCTGCCGC
>WNGA01031615.1_pt1 | contig 10957 bp, 8 predicted proteins | sample 5400061 | NCBI WGS metagenome assembly WNGA01 (sample SAMN13153366, study PRJNA577476) | soil metagenome | isolation source: 100 cm soil or saprolite under grassland replicate 2 | place: USA:California | collected 2016-06-15
GAGACGTTGCGCGAGGTGCGGCGTGTCGCCGTCACCGCGCCCGTGGGGCGGCGCGGCGTCGACGCTCTTCGCTCAGTGCGGCGTGGCGTCGAAGTGGCCGACAAGGTGTACCTCCGGCTCCAGGCGGACGCCGTAGCGATCCGCGACCTGCTCCTGCACCGAACGGATCAGCGCCACCACGTCGGCGGCGCGAGCCCCCGGCCGGGCGACGATGAAGTTCGCGTGCTTCCCCGACACCTCGGCGCCGCCCACCCCCGTGCCCTTCAGGCCGAGCGACTCGATCATGCGAGCGGCGTGGCCGTTCTCCGGGTTCTTGAAGACGCTGCCGCAGTTGGGCTCGGCGAGCGGCTGGGTCCGGCGGCGCCACTCCCGGGCCTCGTCCATCCCCGCGCGGATCGCCGCCGGCTCACCGGCGCGCAGGGTGACGGTCGCGGCGATCACCACCCCGTCGCCCGGCAGCGCGGTGTTCCGGTACACGAACCCCGCCTCCGCCGCGGGGACCGGGCGGGTCTCCCCGGCGCCGAGCAGGAACAACTCCACGCGCTCCACCACCTCGTCGAGCGAATGGCCGTGGGCCCCGGCGTTCATCCGGACCGCGCCGCCCAGCGTCGCCGGGATGGCCACGCCGAACTCGAGGCCGGCCAGGGCGTGCGACAGCGCCACGCCGGCCAGCCGCGGCAGCGGCATGGACCCGCCGGCCGTAACCCGATGCCCGTCGCGCGCCGCCCACCGGTAGCCCTTCCCCAGCCGCAGGACGAGCCCGGGGAATCCGTCGTCCGACACCAGGACGTTCGACCCCTTGCCGAGGACCGCGAAGGGGATGCCCGTCTCCCGGACGGCCTGCGACGCGGCCCGCAGATCGGCCTCCGAGTCCGGCTCCAGGAACAGCGCCGCCGGGCCGCCGATCCGGAACGTGGTCAGCGGCGCCAGCGGGAACGACGTCCGCACGCGGTCGCCGCACGCGGCGCGCAGCACGAGCTCGGCCCGGGCAAGCGCTGCCCGGTCCCGCGTGGCCACGTCGCCGCTCATCCGCGCTCCAGCGCCATTCGTCCCCACTCCGTCGCCGCCCGTGCGTCCTTCGTCGCCGGTCACCCGCTCTCCAGGATGCGCTCGAGCGCCTCGTCCGGGACCATGGTGATGTCGCCCGCGCCGAGCGTCAGCACCAGGTCGCCGGGGCGCACTTCCGAGGTCAGGAACTGCACGACGTCGGAGCGCCGCGGCAGGTACACCACCCGCTTCGCCGGCGCGGCCTCGGCCAGCGACTCGACGAGCAGCTTGCCCGTCACCCCGGGGATGGGCGTCTCGCCGGCGCCGTACACGTCCGTGAGGACCACGACGTCGGCCCCGGCCAGGCTCTCGCCGAGCTCGGTCCACATCGCCTCCGTCCGGGTGTACCGGTGGGGCTGGAACACCGCGAGCACCCGTCGGTAGTCCGAGGGCACCGCCGCCAGCGTGGCCCGCACCTCGGTCGGGTGGTGCGCGTAGTCGTCGAAGAACTCCGCCCCCCGGGCCATTCCCCGGAACTCGAATCGCCGGCGCACCCCGCCGAACTCGCGCAGCGCGGCGGCGGCCCCGTCGGGATCGACGCCGGCGGCCCTCCCGGCCAGGACGGCGGCGGCGGCGTTCAGCAGGTTGTGGATCCCGGGGACGCGCAGGGACACCTCCACGGCGCTCCCGCCCAGATCCACCGTCCCGGTGATCGAGCGGCCGGAGGCGTCCGTCGGCGTCACCCGGACCTCCGCCTCGGGCCCGGTCCCGTACGTCACGCTCGAGTCCCCGCGGCCGGACCGGCGGAGCACGTCTCGCACCCCCGGGTCGTCGGCGCACGCCACCACCATGCCGGCGGACGCGGCGAACGCCGCGAAGGCGCGGCGCGTCGATTCCCCGTCGGGGTAGAAGTCCACGTGGTCCTGTTCGACGTTCGTGATCACGGCCACGTCCGGCGACAGCAGCAGGAACGAGCCGTCGCTCTCGTCGGCCTCGGCCACGAACCACCGGCCCTCGCCGTGGCGGGCGCCGGAACCGCTCTCGTTGAGGTCCCCGCCGACGACGAACGTCGGGTCGAGCCCGGCGCGCTCCAGCACGGTGGCGACCATGGACGTCGTGGTGGTCTTGCCGTGCGTCCCGGCGACCGCCACCCCGCTGCTCCCGGCCATCAGCGCGGCCAGGACCTGGGCGCGGGCCAGCACCGGGATCCCCAGCCGCCGGGCCTCGACGAGCTCGGGGTTCGCCTCGGGGATCGCGGTCGACACGACCACCGCATCGGGCGAGCCCGACGCGCCGATCTGCTCGGCCCGGTGGCCGACGGCGATCGCCGCCCCCAGCGTCACCAGGTCGTCCTGACCCGCCGACGCCTTCAGGTCCGAACCGGACACCGCGATGCCCCGGGCGAGCAGCAGCCGGGCGATGCCGCTCATCCCGGCCCCGCCGATGCCGATCATGTGCACCCGCCGGAGCGAGGCCAGGTCGGGGACGGGCAGCGTCGGGATGCTCCCCGGCGGGGGCGTGTACAGCTGCACCCTCACCGTTCGCCTCTCGCGGTCCGGACGACGAGCTCGGCGACCACCGATGCCGCCTCGGGACGGGCCCACGCCGACGCCCGCTCCGACATCGCCCGGAGGCGCTCCTCGTGGTCCACCAGGGCCTCGATGCGCTCGGCCAGCGCCTCGGCGGTCAGCTGGTCGTCGAGCAGGACACTCGCCCCGCCGGCGCCCTGCAGGGCCCGCGCGTTGGCCTCCTGGTGGCCGGCCGTCGCGTAGGGGTACGGGATCAGCACCGACGGGATGCCACACGCGGCGACCTCGGCGATCGTCGTCGCCCCCGCCCGGGCCACGACCAGGTCCGCCACCGCGTACGCCAGCTCCATGCGATCGAGGAACGGCAGCGCGCGGACCCGCAGCGCCCCGCCCTCCGGCAGTCCGCGGACCGTCGCCTGGTGATGCGCCGCGCCGGTGAGCACCAGCAGCTGCAGGTCGGCGCGGCCCCGGAGCAGGGTCGCCGCGCCCACCGCGGTCCGGTCGACGTGCAGCGCCCCCTGGCTGCCGCCGAAGATCACGACCGTCCGCCGGTCCGGGTCGAGGTCCAGCTCGGCGTGCGCCTCCTTGGCCAGGCGGTCCCGCTCGGCCGGGACCGCCGCCACGACGTCGCGGATGGGGTTCCCGGTCACCTCGGACACCGCGCGGCGGGGCAGGGCCCGGGCGGCCTCGGCGAACGACAGCGCGGTGACCTTCGCAATCCTGCTGAACAGGCGGTTGGCCAGGCCGGGGAACGCGTTCTGCTCGTGCACCACGACCGGCGTGCGGGAGCGCCACGCGGCGATCACCGGCGGGCCGCTCACGTAGCCGCCCATCCCCAGCACCACGTCCGCCTCCCGGACCATCGGGCGGCACCGGCGGACCGACGCCAGCGCCACGAACGGCGCCCGGAGCGTGGCCAGCGACGCCTTGCGCAGCAACGGCTTCGCCTGGGTCTCGACCAGATGGAACCCCGCGGCCGGGACCAGGCGGGCCTCCTGTCCGGTGGCCGTGCCGAGGAACGTCACGTCCGCGCCGTGCTGGTCGACGAGCTTGCGCGCCACCGCGATGGCCGGGAACACGTGTCCGGCCGTGCCGCCTCCGGCGATGATCACCTTCACCCGCGCCTCCCGTTCCCCGGCGGTCCTCCGCCGGGCGGCTGTCGCCGCGGCGGGCGGGCGCTGCGCGGCTGCTCCCCCGCCCGCTGCGGAGCCGATCGTCGTGGCGGGTCCGGCCGGTGCGGAGCGGTCCCCCGGTGGGCGGCATCACCCGAGCCGCGGGAGCCTCGACCGGCTCCGGCGCGTCCCGTTCCCGCCGGGTGCCCCCGGCGCGCCGCCTCCACGGCCGCGCCCCTGCTGCGCGCCTGATCGGTGGCCGCGCGCTTCCTGGAGCCCCGCGGCGCGCTCGCCTTGGCGGTCGCCCGGGGGGCAGGCCTGGACCGCCGCGCCGGAGCAGGCTCCCTGCCCACCCGCTCGGTCGCGGCCGTCCGGCCGATGTTCGCCAGGATGCCGACCGCGGCAAGCGTCACGATCAGCGACGACCCCCCGAACGACACGAACGGCAGGGGCACGCCGGTCACCGGCAGCAGCCCGGTGACCGCCCCCAGGTTCACCGTCGTCTGCACCGCGAGCCATCCCACGATCCCGATCGCCAGGAGGCGGCCGAAGGTGTCGGTGACGCGGGCCGCGATGCGGATGCCGCAGTACACCAGGGCGGCGAACAGCGCGAGCACCACCATCTCCCCGAGCATGCCCAGCTCCTCACCGAGGATCGAGAAGATGAAGTCCGTGTGCGCGTTCGGGATGTACATCCACTTCTGCCGGCTGGCACCGAGCCCCACGCCGAACAGTCCGCCCGATCCGAGCCCGATGAGCGACTGGATCAGCTGGTAGCCCGTGTTGTGCGCGTCCTTCCACGGGTCCCAGAACGACAGGAGCCGCGCCTTCCGGTAGCCCTCGCCAATGATCAGCACCCAGCCGAGCACGGCCGCGGCCGCCCCCGTGAACAGCAGGTAGCGCAGGCGCACGCCGGCGGCGAACAGCACGATCATGGTGGTCAGCGCGATGATCGCCGTGGTCCCCAGGTCACGCTGCAGGATGATCAGCCCGCACACCACGAGGAGCACCGGCGCCAACGGGATGGCCAGGTGCCCCGGCTCGTCGAGCCGCCGCCACTTCCGGGTGAGGATCGTGGCCACGAACACGACCATGGTCAGCTTGGTGAACTCCGACGGCTGGATGGTGACCGGCCCCAGCTGGATCCACCGGGACGAGCCGCCGCGCATCGTGCCGATGCCAGGATGCAGTGCGAGCGCGAGCAGCGCGACCGACGCCACCAGCAGCGGGAGCGCCCACCGCTGCCACCGGCGATACGGCACCCGGACCGTCACCAGGAGGACCACCGTGCCGATCGCCGCGTAGACGGCCTGCCGCTTCAGGAACAGGAAGCTCGATCCGTATCGCGCGAAGGACGAGACCGAGCTCGCCGACAGTACCATCACCAGCCCGATCCCCGTCAGCAGGAACGCCGCCGTGAGCAGCACCGCGACCGTCCGGGGCAGGGGATCCCGCTCGGCCCGAGCCACGCGGCGCAGCTCCCTTCCGCGGCGCAGCCCGGAGCGGAGCCGGTCGCGCCGGGACGGCCGCTCGTCCTCGCGGACCACCCGGAGCCGGGGGCGCGGTGCCCGCGAGGTCCGGGCCGTCCCCGCCCCCTTGGCGCCCTTGGCGCTCCTGGCGCCGGCGCGGCTAGGCACTGGCGGCGCCCTTCCGATGGTCGCCGGCATCGACGCCCGGGCCGTTCCCGTTCGACCGGCGATCCGCAGCCCGAGCCTGCCCGGCGCCGGCCCGGGCCGCCGCCAGCTCGCGCGCCGCAGCCGTGAACCGCTCGCCGCGCTCGGCGTAGTCGCGGAACATGTCCTGGCGACGCCGCGGTGGCCACGGGAACGCGCCCGTCGAACACCGCGGTCACCTGCAGCGCGGCCTCGCCGATGGCCACGACGCCCGCCAACGCCGGTATGGCCGCCGCGAGCGGCGCCAGATCGACGCCCTTGGCCTGACCGCCGGCGATCAGCACCGCGTCGCGCATCCCGTCGAGCGCCGCGAGGGCCGCATGGGGGTTCGTCGCCTTGGAGTCGTCGACGAACCGCACGCCTCCGGCCTCGGCCACGACCTGTCCCCGGTGGGGCAGCGGCTCCACGGAGCCGAGGCCCTCCCGGACCGCGGTGGCGTCGAGGCCGAACGCGAGCGCCGCCGCTGCCGCCGCCGCGGCGTCGGCCCGGAATCCCGCGCCCCTGCCCGGCGCGCGACCCAGCGCCACGTCCACGTCGCCCCGGAGCACCAGCTCGCCGCCGGCGTAGCCAACATCGCCGCGCCCGGGCTCGGCGAGGCGGAACCACCGAACCGCGCACGGGGCCCGGCGCGACACCGCGGCCGCCGCCGCGTCGTCGGCGTTGCCGACGTGGACGTCCGAGCCCTCCTGCAGCTCGAACACCCGGGCCTTCGCGGCCGCGTATGCGCCGAAAGAGCCGTGCCAGTCCAGGTGGTCCGGCGCCAGGTTCAGCAGGACCGAGACCCGGGGGTGGAACGACACGTGGTGGCGCAGCTGGAACGAGGACACCTCCACGACCAGCGCCTGGTGGTCCTCCCGCGCCGCCAGCGAGAACGGGTACCCGATGTTGCCGCAGGCGACGGCGCGCAGGCCCGCGGCCCGCATGGCCGCGGCCACCATCTCCGTGGTCGTGCTCTTCCCGTTGGTCCCCGTCACGGCCACGTACGGCACGCGAGCCAGCCGGGCCCCCACCTCGATCTCGCTCCACACCGGCAGGCCCCGGTCGGCCGCCCACACCAGCACGGGCTCGTGATCCGCCACGCCGGGGCTGGTGACGACCAGCGTCGCGCCGTCGAGGTGCTCCGGACGGTGCCCCCCGGCCAGCACGCGAACGCCCTCCGCCTCGATCTCGGCCAGGCCGGGCACCTGTTCGCGCGGCCGCCGCTCGGTGACCGTGACGTCCGCGCCCTCGGCCCGCAGCACCCGCGCGGCGGCGATCCCGCTCGCCCCGAGGCCCGCGACCACGGCTCGCTCGCCGGCGAACGCGTTCACTGCGTCCCCCCGCGGGCCAGGAAGTCCGCGTAGAACAGGCCCAGACCGAACGCCACCGACAGCCCGGCAACGATCCAGAACCGCACGATCACCGTGAACTCGTGCCACCCGAGCAGCTCGAAGTGATGATGGATCGGGGCCATCCGGAACACCCGCTTGTGGAACACGCGGTAGGACACGATCTGGATGATCACCGACGTCGTCTCCAGCACGTACAGCCCTCCCAGGATCACCAGCAGCAGCTGGGTCTGGGTCGTGATGGCGAGCGCGGCCAGCAACCCGCCGATGGCGAGCGAGCCCGTGTCGCCCATGAAGATCCGCGCCGGGGCCGCGTTCCACCACAGGAACCCCGACACCGCACCCAGGGCGCTCGCCGCCACGATCGCGATGTCCAGCGCCGCCCGCCCGCTCACGGGGTAGCACGCGGGGAGGGCGCCCTGGCCGATGCACGAGTGGCGGTCCTGCCAGAACGCGATGAACACGTACGCCGCCAGCACCAGCGCCGACGACCCGCTGGCCAGCCCGTCCAGCCCGTCGGTGAGGTTCACCGCGTTCGACGACGCCGACAGCACCAGGAACGTCCAGACGTAGAACCCGAGCCCGAGCTCCAGGCCGGTCAGCCGGATGAACGACAGCTGCGTGCTGACCGAGCCCACCTTCACCGCGAGCACGCCGAACGCCACGGCGATCAGGGCCTGGCCGGCGATCTTCGCGGTCTTGTTGAGGCCGAGCGACCGCTGGTGGCGGATCTTCAGGTAGTCGTCCAGGAACCCCACCAGCCCCAGGCCCAGCATGGCCACCAGCACGGCGGCGCCGGTCGCCGTGAACGCGGCGCCCGTGAACCGGGCCACGAGATATGCGACGCACGTTCCGAACAGGATCACGACGCCGCCCATGGTCGGCGTGCCGACCTTCCCCAGGTGGCCGTGGTGCGCCTCGGGGCCCTCGCCGTACCACGCCTCCCGGATGCGCTGGCCGAACCCCCACGCCCGGAACAGCCGGATGACCACCGGCGTGGTGGTCAGCGTGATGATCAGTCCCACGGCGGCGGCGATGAGGATCGAGGTCACGGGCAGCCACCCGTGTTCGCGGAGCTGCTGCTCCCCCTGGACCCCCTCATCGCAGGGCCTCCGCCAGCCGCTCCAGGCCGTTCACCCGCGACGCCTTCACCAGCACGAGGTCGCCGTCGTGCGCGATCTGGCGCACCGCCTCGAGCGCCGCGGCGCGGTCGGGGACCTCCACGACGTGGTCGCGGTCTATGCCCTCGCGCAGCGCCGCGCGGGCGATGGGCCCGGCGTCGGGACCCACCGCGACCAGCTCCTCGACGCCCAGCCGCGCGACCAGCTCGCCGACGTGGTCGTGCTCCTCGGCCGACGCGTCACCCAGCTCCGCCATTCCGCCGAGCACCGCGATGCACCGCCCGCCGCGCGACATCCACCGCGCCGCCTTCAGCGCAGCCGCCATCGAGGTCGGATTGGCGTTATACGCGTCGTTCACGACGCGCACGCCGTCCGGCGTGGTGAAGGTCTCCATTCGCCACCCGGACACGTGCGCATCCTTGAGTGCCGCCGCGCACTCCCCCGGCGACACGCCGAGCGCGATCCCGCACGCCGCCGCGGCCAGCGCGTTCGGCACCATGTGCTCGCCGGGGACGGAGAGCTCGACGCCCTCGCGGAGGCCGGCCGCGACCAGCGTGAACGATGCCCGGGCGTCCCGGTCGAGCTCCACGCCCTCGGCCCGGACGTCGGCGGCGGCCGACGTCCCGTACGTGAGCACGCGGGCCGGGGTCCGGGCGCGGTACCCGAACGCCACGGGATCGTCCGCGTTCAGCACGGCCACACCCTGCCGGGGCAGCGCCTCCACCAGCTCGGCCTTCGCGGTGACGATATTCTCCCGGCTCCCGAACAGCCCGAGGTGCGCCATGCCGACGTTCGTGACGATGCCCGCGTGGGGCCGGGCCACCTCGCACAGGCCGGCGATCTGGCCGACCCGCCGGGCTCCCATCTCGCAGACGAGCGCCTCGGTGGTCGGGGACGCCGACAGCACGGTGAGGGGTAGGCCGACCTCGTTGTTGAACGACGCCGCGCTGGCCACCACCTCGAACCGCACGCCCAGGACGGCGGCGGTGAAGTCCTTCGTGCAGGTCTTGCCGGTGGACCCGGTGATGCCGACGACCGTGCCCCGGAAGTGCCCGCGTTCGTCGCGCGCCAGGTCGAGCAGCGCCCGTCCCGGGTCACCCACGACGACGTAGGAACGGTCAATCCGTTTGACCAGTTCCATTTCGTCAATCTGCTTGACCATCGCGGCCGAGGCGCCGGCCGTGAACGCGTCGGGCACGTACCGGTGGCCGTCCTCGGCCTCTCCGACCCGCGCGACGAACAGCGCCCCGGGCTCGACCGCGCGGCTGTCCGTGGTGACCGACGACACCTCCACGTCCGGGCCGGCCACACGCCCCTCGACCGCCGCGGCCACGTCGGACAGGCGGCGGGGCCTCACGGCCGTCCTCCCGCCGCGGGGCCCAGCAGCGCGCGCAGCTCCTCGGCCGCCACGACCCGGTCGTCGAACGGGACCGTCCGGTCGGCGAACTCCTGGCCGGTCTCATGGCCCTTCCCGGCGATCACCACGACGTCGCCCGGACGGGCCTCCCCCACGGCCATCGCGATGGCGGCGCGGCGGTCCGGCTCCACGACGTACCGCCCGCCGCCCCGGCGGGCACCGGGCTCGATCTCCCCGATGATGTCCAGGGGATCCTCCGACCGCGGGTTGTCGCTGGTCACGATCGTCAGGTCGGCCAGGCGCGTGCACGCCTCCCCCATCAGCGGGCGCTTGCCGCGGTCCCGGTCCCCCCCGCACCCGAACGCCACGATGACCCGGCCCCCGCCCTCCGCCGCCAGCGGCCGCGCCGCCCGCAGCACGTTCTCCAGGCTGTCGGGGGTGTGCGCGTAGTCCACGACCACCAGGAAGCGCTGCCCCTCCTCGACCGGCTCCAGCCGGCCCGGGACACCGGGCAGCGCGCCGATCCCGGCCGCGCACGCCGCGGGGTCGATCCCGACCAGGCCACCCGCGGTGAACGCCGACAGGCAGTTCGAGACGTTGTACAGCCCCCGCAGCTGCGAGCGCACCTCGACGTCGCCGACTCGGAACGACAGCGCCCGCGCGTCGGTCGCCACCTCGGTCGCCCGCACGTCGGCGCCCTCCTCGAGGCCGTAGGACGTCATCGGGATCATCGCCCCCAGCAGGCGCCGGCCGTCCGGCGAGTCCCAGTTCGTGGCGCCGTGCTCCGTGAGCTCGGGCGTGAACAGCTTCGCCTTCGCGCCGAAGTACTCCTCCAGCGTGCCGTGGTAGTCGAGGTGATCCTGGGTGAGGTTGGTGAACACCGCGCACGCGTAGCGCACCCCGCCCACGCGGTGCTGGTCGAGTCCGTGGGAGGACACCTCCATGGCCACGGCCTCCACACCGTGGCCGGCCATGCGCGCCAGCAGCCGGTGGAGGTCGGGGGCCTCCGGCGTCGTCCGGGGGAAGGGCTCCGGCCGGCCGTCGATGCGCACCCCGGTGGTGCCGATGACGCCGGGGACGAGGCTCGCCGCCCGGAAGATCGACTCCAGCAGGTAGGTCGTGGTGGTCTTCCCGTTCGTGCCGGTGACGCCGACGACGGTCATCCGCTCGGCCGGGCGGCCGTAGAACTCCGCGGAGATCGGGCCCATCGCTGAACGCACCGAGGGCACCACGACCTGCGCGCACTCCACCGGCAGGCGCCGCTCGACGACGACCGCCGCCGCACCGGCCTCCTCGGCGGCCTCGGCGAAGTCGTGCCCGTCGGCCTTCGTGCCGGGGACCGCGAAGAACAGGGAGCCGGGCTCGACGTCCCCCGAGCGATACACGACCGACCCGACGCCGACGGCGGGGTCGCCGAGCACCTGCGCGCCCGGGGTCGACCGGAGCAGGTCGGCCAGGGCCCGCGGCGCGTCTCGAACCGAGGGCGTCTTCGACAAGGGCGTGGCGTGGTCTGGATCGGGGATTCCGTCGATCGGCCCCTCCGGCCGCGGGCCGCGCGGGGGGGCCGGGACGCCGCCCGAGTCTAGCATCGGCCCCATCCCTGCTCCCTCCCCGAGAGCGGTTGGCACGACGGCTCACCCCGTCCCGGGGGCGGTGCGGGGCGGAAGGGGCGGACGAGCTGCCGGGGCGATCCGGAGGCGGGCCAGCGCGTACCGGCCGACCTCACGGAACAGCGGGGCGGCGGCCAGGGCGCCGTACTCCGTCACCGGATTGTCGATGATCGCCGCGATCACCAGCTGGGGGTCGGATGCCGGCGTGAACCCGATGAACGACGCGACGTACTGGTTCGT
>WNGA01017279.1_pt1 | contig 10956 bp, 9 predicted proteins | sample 5400061 | NCBI WGS metagenome assembly WNGA01 (sample SAMN13153366, study PRJNA577476) | soil metagenome | isolation source: 100 cm soil or saprolite under grassland replicate 2 | place: USA:California | collected 2016-06-15
GCCGTCGTCTACCATGCCCCCGGGGATCTCCAGTGTTATTTCCTTTGTGCCATGACGATATTGTTCGATCAATACCATCTTGGCATCAACGGTCAGGGGAATCACGTTAATCCAATCAGGAGCTTCAATCACAAAGAAATCGTGCTCACGATTGTCGCGAGGGTCGACGCTCATGTCCCGTCTCACTTTAAAGACTCGATAATTGCCCAGCGGTTCCGAGGCAATACATCGCCAATTCGCAATCGCTATCTCTGTATTTGAAGTTTCGATTTTGGACATTGGACCAGCTTGCGGCGACCTATGCATCAATTACTTCGACTACAGGTTTGATTTCTTCCCTGGGAATCAGGGCGGGCCAGTAAGCCACAATCTCTTCAACCTTGGGCCGGCCACCCGCGAATCCTGTTACCGTGGGTGGTCCAGTCAGAATCAAGGGCGCTATCTCTTTGGTGAATCGCTCGACCGCATTGCGATCTTCGCTGCGCACGCCGACACGTAACTGCACCTCAGCAATATCCTTCGGGGGTTCTCCCGCAAGCCGGCCGTGGGTGGCATTCGCGCCCACAAACTCGGTTAAGACAAGGTCGAAACGCAGCCCTAGACGATCCAAGCGGGCGCGCAGAATCTTGTCCGCGGCCTGCGCCTTATCGTAAGCATCGGGCCAGGCATAGACGAGTGTTCCAACTGCCTTATAACCGGCAGAGTAGCTAATTGAGACTTTCAAGAACTCGGTTGCCGGACGCCCCGCAATACCATAAACACGAACACGATTCTCACCGGCATCTTCAAGCCGGATGGTCGTAAAATCGGCTACACAATCGGGTGTAATGTACTCGCGCGGGTCGCCCATTTCATAAACCAGTTGTTCTTTGATAGCCGGAATATTTATTCGGCCGCCGGTGCCTTCGTGTTTTGTGATCACGAACGTGCCATCCGCGGAGGCTTCGGCGATGGGAAACCCAACCTTCGCCAGGTCAGGAATGCTGCGCCATTCATATTGGCAATTTCCGCCCGATGCTTGCGCTCCGCATTCGATGATGTGGCCGGCAATCGTTCCCGCAGACAAACGATCCCAGTCGTCGCTGGCCCAACCAAATTCGTGAATCATCGGCGCCAGGGTCAAACCCGTGTCGGTGGCTCTGCCGGTGATTACGATCTGTGCGCCTTGATTCAGAGCCTTGACCATAGGCCAGGCGCCCAAATAGACATTCGCGCTTTGAATGCGTTCGCGCACTCTTGTCAGCGGCTCGCCGGTATCCATGTTGCGCAATTCAACACCTCGCGCCAGCATTTCATCGATGCGGCCCATGATGTCATCACCGGTAACGAGACCTATGCGGAGCTTCCCGACAAATCCGAGTTCGCGAGCTACCTCGCGAACCGCGTCAGCACAACCTTTTACGTTCACGCCACCCGCGTTTGCCGTCACACGAATGTTTCGGGCAACTAGTGCCGGCAAGATTCGCATTATTAAGGGGACAAAGTCCTTGGCATAACCGGCAGAAGGGTCGCGCGAACGCTGCTTCTGCATAATGGACATGGTCACCTCGGCCAAATAGTCGAGCATAAGATAGTCGATGGGACCTTCCTCTACCTGACGTACCGGTGCCTCGAGAAGGTCACCCCAGAATCCTTGTCCGGCTGCTATGCGAATTCGTTCTTTCATCAACGGTATCAAAGTCCTGGATTGGGGCTCGAAGATTTAATTGCGGCCGATTCGGAGGTAGTGGCTTAATTTCATTTCTTCTCTGTGTAACCTCTGTGAGCTCTATGGCTCGGTGGTGAAATCTGCCGCCAAAAAACCAACCACAGAGGCACAGAGCACAGAGAACCCACAGAGATTTGAAACTAGGGCACTACCGATTCGGACTAACAAGTGCGTACAGATCGAACCTTGGACTGTATTCGGTTTCAGTCCTAATATGCAAATAGGGGCACCGCATCAAAGTAATCGATGCGATGTCCCTAAATTGTCCGCTCACTCACAACAAGCCAAGCGATACTTGGTTGCGTTCGCGTATACGACGGCTACTGTCGAGGTGGCGTCGGCGACGGCTTCGGCTTTGTATTGGGAACTGGTGTTGCCGCCGGTGCTGTGACGGTTGGAGGCCCCGGATTGGCAACCTCCTCGCCAGTGACCGTTTGTTTCATCGGATTACCGCGGCGTCTTCGCGAGCGCGCAATCGAACTCGCAGGCATGAAAGAGCACTGCGACCCACCGGACACCGGGCTCAAGGTAAGACGGTCGCCTGATTTACGCGCCCTGAAGGACACCGTCTTTGGAGTTGTCGCTGCGACCTGGCTCCCGGGCTGGCTTGCACCAGTGGAATTATCAAACTGCATCGCGACAGCCGTATAGCCGCTAGTCGTCGCCACTGATATCCTCCCGGACCTACCGTCCGCCAGCGTAAACTGGTCGCCCGTTACCGTCAGCGTTGTATCCCCAGTCACACCTGCATCCGGACAATTCATAGTGCCTGCATACGTCCCAGACAGGTCAGTCTGTTCTGACATAGTAACGTTCTGAGCAGAGCTCGGCGACCTGGTGTTTCGTCCGCGTCCTCGTCTTTTGGATGTTGCGCTCGTTGTTTTCATGCCACCTTGGTTTGTCTTCGCCTCGGCAGAAGAAGTTGTCTGAGTGGTCCCAGAAGTATTTGCGTTTTCCTGTGGGCTGACTGTACCAGCCGCATCAGCCGCTGGTGGCTTCCTTTTACTCGTTCTACTCGTTTTACTCGTTCGTTGTTTCGTGGGTGCCGGCTCAGGCATTGGGCCGTTTTGTGCGTTCGTGTTGGCTGACTGGTTTTGACCAGCTGGAGTCTGCGCTCGCGTTGCCCATTCGAGACCAATTAACGACGCCACAATTAAAAGCACTGGCAGAAGGCTAAGTACATGACTTACTCTTTTACTCATAACAGTTTTCCTCCCTGTAAGCGCAGACAGAAAGCCGCGCGAGAAAAAATATCAAGCAATTGTTGAAGGGAAACCGGTCAGGGTTCGGAGGATGGATATCAGTGTGCCACCAAAACTTACGAATCTCAACTGAAGGCAAGCCGAGTTTTTAGTTTTTGCGTCCCCGCATACACATAATCATAGAACAAAAGGTCCCAGATGTGGACCGCTGTAATTCAGGCTGGTGCGCAAAGCGAGTTCTAAGGCGTCTCGAGTGTTCTCTGGAACCAGCACGGCGTCGACAAACCCTCGGGCCGCAGCGTATTTAGCATCGAGTTCCATATCGTAACTCTCACGTACCTTATCCATTTCTGCATTCAGTTCCTCATCGGGAGTTTGACCATCTCGTTTCAATTTTTCGAGCTGACTGCCAAAAACAGCCTGCACCGCCGAGTCACCTTCCATCACCCCCATGCGCCCAGTGGGCCAACTAAAGATGAAGTCGGGATCAAAACCTTGTCCGGCCATCGCGTAGTAGCCCGCCCCCGAAGCATGATTCACCGTCAGCACAATCTTTGGCACCGCTGCTGTCGCCATTGCTTCAACAAACTGCGCACCCGCGCGAATGATGCCTGAGTGTTCAGCCTCTGGCCCAATCATGAATCCAGACACATCCTGGATAAACAGTAGCGGAGTTTGATGACGGTTGCAGGTCTCGATGAAATAAGCAACTTTCTCAGCGGATTCAGTATAGATGATGCCGCCAAACCGCGGCGGTCCTTTGCCGGGAGGGCGAATCATGCCGCGGTTGTTGACGATCAGGCCAACCTGAATCCCGCGAATTCTTGCGTGCCCGGTAATGATTTCCTTTGCGTAATCGGCTTGGAACTCGTCGAGGTGGCCGCCGTCGAGAATACAGTCAAGCATCTCGCGTGCGCTGTAAGGCTGCCGGTGGTCTTCAGGAAGAATTTCGTACAACTCTTCCGCGGGCCGAGCGGCGTATTCGGGTCCGGTTATGGAAACCGCGCACGGAGCTTTCAAAGGCAGCTCAGAAATGAACTCTCTGATTTTCGCGATGCACTCTTGATCATGGCCGACGCGATAGTGGGCTACGCCTGAAATCTCGTTGTGCGCGCGAGCACCGCCAAGCGCTTCGTTATCGATCGTCTGCCCCGTTGCTCCTTTCACAAGATTCGCACCGCCAAGCCCCATAAATGAAGTACCCTCGACCATAACGATGATGTCAGATAACGCCGGCAAGTAGGCGCCACCTGCGATACAAGGTCCCATTACCGCGGAGATCTGGGGAACCTTCAAATAGCGGCGCATGATCGAGTTGTAATAGAAGATTCGCGAAGCGCCATACTGACCAGGAAAAACGCCGCCCTGATACGGAAGATTCACGCCCGCTGAGTCAACCAGATAGATGATGGGAACACGCGAGCGCATGGCAATCTCCTGGGCTCGGAGAATCTTCTTAATAGTTTCTGGCCACCACGAGCCAGCTTTGACGGTGGCATCATTGGCTACAACAACCACCTCGCGGTTGGCGATTCGTCCAACGACGGTGACCACTCCTGCTCCCGGCGCGCCCCCTTCATATTGATCATACGCGACGAGCAAGCCAATCTCCTGAAAGTAGGAGTCTTTGTCGAGCAGCAGATCAATGCGTTCGCGGGCCGTAAGTTTGCCTTGCTTATGTTGGCGGTCGATCTTGTCCGCCCCGCCACCCTGGCGAAGTTTGGCCTCAAGTTGCTGGAGGTCGGCGACGAGTTCTCGAAGACGCGTTGTTGGTTGTCCTGAAGGCTTGACTCGGGATTCTATGGTCGCGGAATGCGTATCAGATTTTTTCATGAGAGGCGCGTATCATAGCAAACCGAGAAGAAATTTCGAATTTAGGATATTTAGGATTTAGAATATTTACGAGCCTCTTGCAAAACTCCGTAGCGGAGTAGTCATTTGGGAAATAAGCACGCAAAAGCGCAATGTCCGCTTCGCCAATACCGAGTTTTGCAAGTGACTCTTAGAATTTAGGATTTGTTCGTGTGGTTTCGTGGATCGTCTGTGTACGGTCTTTTCCATTGTGTAAAAAGGCCGAGTGGAATGTTTTCACCCGGCCTTTTTGTTACGTAAGGTCACAGACTAAAGTCTATGGCACTTACCGGGCTTGGTTTTCGCCCTCGACCTGAAGATCGTTGGTCACGGAGAATGAACCAAAGACGCGGCTCGCTGCCATGTAAGCAAGTTGCTTATCCATTTTGCTGCTTACCACACCGGCGAGTGTCACGTGTCCGCGATTCACCACGATGTGCAACGATGGATTTGCACCCATCAAATAACGATGCAGTCCAGCGGTATTGGCAATCGCGCGGTATGTCTGCGCGCGAATCCGGTCGTCAAAACCCGACAGAGGTAACACCTCGATTTTATTGACCACTTGCGTTACGCCTCCAATTCTGGAAACGCTACGCGCCGCTTCCGAGCGAGTCGATGGCCTTACTACCTGCCCATAAAGCGTCACCGTGCTTCCATTGATTTCATAGGCCAGATTGTCGAAGACGCCGTAATACGCAAGCATGCGCAGCTTATGCCGAACCTCTTTGCCCAACTGACTGTCAGCCGGAGCCGACACGCTGATCGTCTCAGCACGCACGCCAATGGGACTGACGCTGACTATTGAAATGCTTAACAACAATGCCGCAAATATCGCGGTAACAGTTTTGTAACCGGTTTTCATTCTATTTTTCTTGATCCTGCCTTTCTGATATCGCTAACCGCTAATTCCTCATGCTTGTTTTGATGATTTTGGCGCCTGGTGGTTGCCTTTTATCGTCGTAAGGAAACAGCAAAACATGTGTGAAATGCGGCACAAACAGCGCTGCTCTGAGCCTTTTCCCCCTCGAGAGTAAACAACGATGACTGGCCAGGAAATAGGTCGGTTTAAAACAGGGATTGCTCATTCAGTTCTTCTGAGTCTACGTTCCGCTTTTCTTGATCGTCGCCTATCGCACAACGATCCTCTATCTTCTTTGCGAGGTTGCTTAAAACTCGGGCGCGGAAGTGAGGCATAATGAGATCGCTATGAAGCGCTGCCCCAAATGTGATTTCCTCTACCTCGACTCAGACGAGTTTTGTGATCTCGATGGGACTCTGCTGATGACCGCCGAGCAGAACGTCGATCCGCGAACGAACGAAAGCCTACCGCGCGGACCTCGCAAAGGATGGAAGACCTTTTCCATCGTAGCCGTGGCTGGGTTAGCTCTTGGCATTGTTCTCTTTCTGGTCTACCAGCGCATGATACGGCAAACTCAGAAGCCAACCTCGAATGAATCGCTCAACGTGTCAGTAGATCCACCTCCAGTACTCTTAGCTGAGCCCTCACTTCAAGCGCGCCCAACGCCTAGTCCCGAGCCTTCTGTGGCTCCCGTTGCGAAACCGTCGCCGGCCGTCCGGGCCACGCCAGGCCGCGGGGGGCTAAGTTCCAATCCTGTTTCAACTGGCGGGGACGAAGGCGCTAAGCGAGGCGTTATTATCCGGCTGACTGATGGCCGCGCGCTCCCTGCCGACGAAGCTTGGCGCACCAAAGAGGGCATATGGTACCGGCGGAATGGGATCGTAACGTTACTAAAGCGCAATAAAGTTAAAGCGATCGAGAAAGCACCCTAAAACAGGAACAGCACACAGGAGCAGGAGGCAGGAGCAGGGGTTCAGTTTCAAGTTGGCAGGGTTTCAAGTTCAGTTTGGAACCTTGGGATTTGCGAAGCCTCAAGCTTGAAACCTGAAACCCTCTCAGTGGCTCCTGCCTACTGCCTACCGCTGCTGCCCTTCCCTTGTCTGCGTTATTCGTAGATTCTTGCTATTATCTCCCGCCAATGAAGCTAATGCGGCGTGGCCAGCGCTCACTTACGCGCTTATTTCTTGCAGTTTCACTTCTAACCGTTTCGCTGCCGCATCCAGCCGCACAGCGAGTCGAAACTCGCTCTAAACCGAGACTAGTTTTACTGCTTGTTGTCGATCAGTTCCGCTATGACTATCTCGAGCGTTTCGGCGATCTCTTTGGTCCAGGCGGTTTCAGACGACTGCTGCAACACGGCGCGTCTTGGGTCGATGCCAACTATGATTACGTACCGACCTACACCGCTCCCGGCCACGCCGCAATGCTGACAGGTGCGCCACCAGCTGGCACGGGCATAGTCGCCAACGAATGGATCGAGCGCGAGACCAACACCCAGGTAACGAGCGTTACAGATAGTTCCGTGAAGAGCCTGGGTGGTGGACTAAACGAAGTCGGTTATAGTCCCCGTCGCTTGCTTGCTTCAACCGTTGGCGATGAAATGCGACTGGCCACAAACGATCGCTCAAAAGTAATTGGAATATCACTAAAACCGCGCTCGGCAATTCTGCCGGCAGGTCGTCACGCCAATGGTGCTTACTGGTTTAGTACGCAGTCAGGCAGCATGACGTCGTCAACCTATTATTTTAAAGAGTTGCCCAATTGGGTATCTGACTTTAATCGAGCTCGACCGGCCGACAAGTATTTCGGCGCGAAATGGGAGCATCTGTTACCGACGAGCGAATACATCAGACGTGCCGGGCCCGACACTCCTGTATGGGAGAATCTAGATCATATCGTTGGTGATACTAATGCGTTTCCGCACATCATCACTGGTGGCGCCAGAGCACCAGGCCCTGCGTTCTACACAGCCTTGGATTATTCGCCGTTCTCGAATGACCTGCTCGTAGAATTTACTAAGCAGACACTTGTCAACGAGAAACTGGGGCAGGGCGGGGAGACTGATGTTCTTACTTTGAGTCTTTCTGCCAACGATTATGTTGGTCATCATTTTGGGCCTTACAGTCACGAGGTAATGGATGTAACGCTACGGGTCGATCGCCAGATCGCCACTCTCCTCGACTTCATAGATAACCGAATCGGTTTGCAAAACACGCTTGTTGTCTTCACCGCTGATCACGGCGCCGCGCCGATTCCCGAACATGCCTCGGTAATGGGTCTTGATGGCCGGCGGATCCGGTTCAGCGAAATACTCGACGCAGCGAACTCCGCTATCAGTGCCCGCTACAATCGCGGAAAGAAAACACCTGATCCAACCGCAGACTACATTTTTACTTACGACTATGAAGGCCGTAGGCGAGGTGGGCTGATCAATGCGAATTTGTATTTCAACTTAAAAGCGCTGGAACGTGATGGGATAAACCTTGACGAGATTGAGCAGGTAGCGGGTGAAGCGATTTTGAGAGTGCCGGGCATTGCGCGGTATTTTACACGGGCTCAGTTGCTGCGCGGCGCTGTTCCTGCCGGGGACCCGATCGCGCGACGTGTCTTGAATGGCTTTTATTCGACCAGGAGCGGTGATCTTGTAATCATTCAAGAGCCGTTCAAGTATTTAACTGAATCAGCAGACGCGGCGACACATGGCACGGGATACTCCTATGATACTCATGTGCCTTTGGTGATCATGGGCCAGGATTTTCAGCCTGGTATTTATTCTCAATCGGCTACACCGACGGATATCGCCGCAACCATTGCCGCAGCGTTACGGATTCAAGCCCCCAGCAACTCCATCGGCCGAATTCTGTTGGAAGCCCTTGTGCCCGGGAAGGAGAAGGCTGGAGTCGGCAGGAGCAGTCGGCAGTAGCAGTAGGACAGGGTCTTGCTTTTTAGTTGTGTGTTAATGACTAAGATTAGGGCGCCTGCCGTTTTATTTTCCATTCATCATCTATCATATCTATCATTTGTCATTTTCCATTGGCAGCAAAGGAGAATCGACATGCTTTATACAGAAGCTACTCAAAGCACTATGAATATCGCATGCGGCACTTTTCTCTTTATCGGAGAACTCTGAGGATAAGAAATCCCGAATCAGAAAATGAACACTGAGAAATAGAAAATGGAGAATAAAAGAAAACATCTCAATAACTGTGGCCGTGTAGGTGTGAATTCCTTATACGAGACCTGGGTAATTTTTGCTCTATCCTCGACTCGGCAACAGTTGGTTCCAAGGAGGCCGCGCGATGAAACGGTGTCCACAATGTGAGTTCCTTTATGAGGAAGAGCAACGGCTTTGCGATATGGACGGAACAGCACTCGTGCATGATTCCGCCTTTCTGCTGGAGAGTGGGGCCGGAACAAATGCGTCGAGATCGATTTGGAAAGTATTGGTGCAGATAGGCCTTCCCCTTGTCGTCTTGAGCCTCCTTGCATTCTATGTTTTCAAGAATCAAACAGGGACACAGAACGCTGCAGCCGCACCTGCGATAGTCGTCAACGATCCAGAAACGTCACCCGATCCTGCTAAGAAACAGGGTGAGCCGGGGTCCCTTCCCGGTGCCGACGGATCTTCAATGAATGCCAGTCCTGGGGGTTCTGCTCCCAGAGGTGTGGACAGCTCAAACCCCGACGCCACTAAAGATTCGACTGTTGCCGAAAGTGTTAAGGCCAACGCCACCGAAAGTCAGCACTCGAGCGGCAATACCCCAGCGCCAAGTCGATCATTCTCACCAACCCCAAACCGGCCGCCGCTCAGGCCACAACCACAGGCGAATCCCCAGAAAAAAGAGTCCAGGGTAACCTCGTTCCTCAAAAAGACCGGTCGCTTTCTAAAAAGGCCATTCGAGAATTAGAGGAGCCGGGGCAGAAGGCAGTAGGCAGAGTTTTACCTTTCAGGTTTCAGGTTTCAGGTTTGTGACCAGCTTTTCAGTCGCCCACCTGAATTTAGCTTGGAGGAAACCTTAAACTTGAAACCTGAAACCTGAAACCTGAAACCTGAAACCTGAAACGTAAAACTCTGCCTTCTGCCTTCTGCCTACTGCCTACTGCCTTCTGCCTTCTGCCTCCTGCTCCTGCTCCTGCTCCCTTCCTTAGTTGCGGCCTCTGGCCGGGCTGTGTAATCTGTCCGTTCATCATGATTCAACAAACCGAAGCCGCCCCTTACTACTTTCGCTACATCAATCTCGTTTCCAGCGATAACATTGTCGAGGCGATCCAGACGCAGTTGCACGAGACGCTTCCTTTCTTCAATGCTATTTCCGAAGAGCAATCTCTTTCGCGTTACGCACCTGATAAGTGGTCAATTCGCCAGGTACTCAATCACATCAACGACGTTGAGCGCGTTTTTCTTTTCCGCGCGTTGTGGTTTGCACGTGGTTTCAACACTCCCTTACCGGGCTTTGATCAGGAATTGGTTTCTAATAAGGCAGACGACTTCTCCTGGGACAGCCACGTCGAAGAGTTCCGCAACATCCGTCTGGCCACGCTCTCATTTTTCCGCAACCTCCCCGATGAGCATTGGTCCCGTACCGGCATCGCCGACGATAATTCCTTCACCGTCCGCGCCCTGGCGTACATCATCGCCGGTCATGTCACTCACCACCGAACGGTTATCCAGGAACGCTACCTGTCGTCCATATAACAACCCGCTCAATCTCACCCTCGCGAATACTCATCTCCCCTATCTTTCCAAAGTTTCGGATGACCTTCAAAGTAAACACCTCATCGCTGTTCATGGATATCTTTACAGATTTGGATCTGCAGATTCCGAAAGTTTGAGACAGTCGTTCCTGTTGGTCCGACAATAAGTCCGCCTCATCACTGGCTCACGAGTTGCGGTTCCATTAATTCCCCGTGCGGGGCTGAAAACAACTAAGTCGATCAAACGGAGAGTTTCCGAATTTTCGGAGGAGTTAAGATATGGCAAAAACGAAGTACGTAACCGCTTGCGCAGTCCTTATGTTGCTTGCACTGGTACCGTCAGCTTTCGGCCAGACGAGTAAGGGCTTTGTGGTGGGAAACATTTCTGATCCTAATGGCGCCGCCATTGCAAGCGCGACTGTGAAAGTTACCAACACTGCGACTGGAGTCTCACGCGAGACCACCTCGCAATCCGATGGCAGCTATCGCTTCGACGCTGTCGATCCCGGCACCTATAAAGTCGAGGTCAGCTCGGGCGGATTCAAGTCGGCAACTCGCGATGTGGTAGTCGCCGCCGCTCAAACGAGTGATTCTTCATTCAATTTGGAAATTGGTAACCCAAACGAAGTGGTTACTGT
>WNGA01023419.1_pt1 | contig 10956 bp, 7 predicted proteins | sample 5400061 | NCBI WGS metagenome assembly WNGA01 (sample SAMN13153366, study PRJNA577476) | soil metagenome | isolation source: 100 cm soil or saprolite under grassland replicate 2 | place: USA:California | collected 2016-06-15
GCAGGCGCGGGCGCTTGTCGATCAGCGTCACTCGCACGCCCAGCGCGGCAAACATACTGGCGTACTCCAGGCCAATCACGCCGGCGCCCACCACCACCAGCGTGCGCGGTAGCTGTTCCAGCCGCAGAATGTCGTCGCTGATGAAGATCCGCTGCCCATCGAAGGGGATATGCGGATCCTGGGTTGCGGCGGTTCCGGTGGCGATCACGATGTTGGTGGCGGTTACGTCGCGCCAACCGTGCCCAACCACATCGTTCAGGCGGATGGTGTGCGGTCCGACGAACGACGCGGCGGCGGCAAAGAGCTCGACGCGGTTGCGCAACAGCTGGTGGCGCGTGACATCAATTTCATGGCTGATCACATGGTCGGTTCGCATGAGCAGATCGCTCATGGTGATGTTCTGCTTAACGGTGTACGACGCGCCGTACAGCCCGCGCTCGCGGTAGCCCGACAGATGCAGAACGGTCTCGCGCAGGGTCTTGCTGGGAATCGTTCCGGTGTTGATACACAGGCCGCCCACTACGGCTTTGCGCTCGACGATCGCCACGCGCTTGCCGAGCTTGGCGGCCTGGATAGCCGCGCGTTGGCCGGCCGGGCCGGAGCCAATCACGAGCAGATCATAGTCGAAATCCGGCATTACGCTCTCCTAGCTGCGCTCTCAGCAAACCGATCTTGACGGACATTGTATCATGAACAGCGTTGAGCGATTCAGCCTCAAGGGTTAGGGCTTGCACAAAAGCGATTGTAGCCTGCCCTTCGACAAGCTCAGGACGAACGGCAGCATGGTACTTTCCTTCTTTTGTAGGTTATTTTCGCCCTGCGGGGCGAAAATAACCTACGAAGAGTAAAATCTATGGCTTGCGTAAGCCCTAAGGGTATGAAAAGGAGAACGAATGAGTATCGAATCAATCTATCAGTACCGTAAGGTCGATGACCAGCTGATCACCGGCGGGCAACCCACCGAGGAGCACTTGCGGGCGGTGGCCGATCAGGGATTTCGCACCGTCATTAACCTGGCGCCGATCAATCCGCGCTATTCACTGGAAGATGAAGCTGGCTTGGTGCGGTCGCTTGGCATGCTGTACCAGCATATCCCGATCGACTGGGATAATCCAACCGCTAGTGATTTCAGCAGCTTCGAAGCGGTGATGCACGCGCGGCCGGCCGGAAAGACATTCATCCACTGCGCCGCCAACTTTCGCGTAACGGCATTCTATTCGCTGTATGCGCAAAAACATCTGGGGTGGTCGAAAGCGCAGGCCGACGAGTTTAGAGCCACGATTTGGCAAGGCAGCGATTACCCCGTCTGGGAAGCATTCATCGGCCATATGCAAGCGCGCATTAAGGAGTAAAATATGCCAACCTCAGTTCATGGCATTCATCATGTCACTGCTGTTGCGGGTGATGCCCAGCAGAATCTCAACTTCTACGTCGGCGTTATGGGTATGCGCATGGTCAAAAAAACCGTCAACCAGGATGCCCCGCATATCTATCACCTGTTTTATGCCGACGGCGCGGGAACGCCCGGAACCGACATCACGTTCTTCCCATGGCCGGATATCGGCCCCACGCCGGGCCGCGTCGGTATTGGCCTAACGGTCGAAGTTCCATTTGCTATTCCGCGGGGCAGTATGAGCTACTGGCGTGAACGCCTCGGTAGGCTCGGAGTACAGCACGGCGAGATCGAGACCCGCTTTGGCGAACCGACTCTGCCATTCAGTGATCCCGATGGCCTGCGCCTGGCGCTGGTCGAGACTGCGAATCCACGGCAGGTTGTGCCCTGGGATGCTAGCCCTGTTCCTGCTACGCATCAAGTTCGCGGTATGCATTACGTGCGAATGTGGCAGCGCGAGCTTGCGCCGACGCGGCAGCTGCTGACCGAGCAGATGGGGTTTACGCTGATCGGGATCGAAGATGGCTGGCAGCGCTATGGGGTTGAGGGTGGCGGCTCCGGAAAACTGATCGATGTCAAGGAGCTGCCCAACGAGCGACGTGGGGTGGTTGGCGCCGGCACAGTTCATCACGTTGCGTGGCGCGTGACCAATGACAGCGAGGAGATGGCGTTGCACGACGCCGTTGAAACGATCGGCCTGCATCCTACGCCACAGATCGATCGGTTCTGGTTTCGGTCGGTGTACTTTAAAGAGCCCGGTGGGGCGCTGTTCGAGCTGGCGACCGATGGCCCAGGTTTCGATCGGGACGAAGACCCAGCCCATTTGGGCGAGCAGCTGATTCTCGCGCCATGGCTGGAGCAGCGGCGTGCTGAGATCGAAGCGGTTTTGACTCCATTAGAGCTGCCGCATATAGATCGGTAATCCACTATTTGACCAGTCGCAACGTGACAGATGGTGCTTTACGTTTTTTGTAGGTTCTTTTTTCATAAGCCCTAATTGGGTATGCACAACGCAGTAGGGACGCGATATGTATCGCGTCCCTACATCGACGTCAAATGAATTAATCCGAGCGTTAGGCTGCGACCGCCTCTGCATCTGCCGGCTGCTCGACCTGCTTGACCAGCTCAAGCTCGATGCTGATCGTGATCTGGTCGCCGACTAGCCAGCCGCCGGTCTCGAGGGCCACATTCCAGTTCAAGTTCCAATCCTTGCGGTTGATTTTGGTGATGGCGTTGAAGCCGGCACTAGTGGTGCCCCAGGGCGTCTTGGCCTGGCCGGCGTACTCAAAGTCGAGCACAACTTCCTTTGTGATGTCGCGAATGGTCAGATCGCCGATCAGTTTGCCGTGGGTTCCATCGACCTGCTCGACGCGCGTGCTCTTGAAGGTGATATACGGAAACTGCTCGACATCCAGGAAATCGGGCGAGCGGAGGTGGCCGTCGCGCTTCTCTTCGCCGGTTACCAGACTTGATGCGTCGATCTGGACGTTGACGGTCGCGGCGGTGGGATTTTGCTCGTCGGCCTCGATCGTGCCAGTGTAGCTGTTGAACCGGCCGCGTACCGTCGAGATCATCAGGTGCTTGGCCGAGAACTGAATCTCGGAGTGCGACTGATCAATCTGCCATGCCATAGGATAGCTCCTTTTCTGTGATTACTGACACCGGTGTGTCGTTTATCTGACAGCACTATATTCTGCCGGCGTGACAGCGGCGTAAACAGAAGCGTAAACACCAAGTTAAAAGTGGTGAGGACTGAGGACTGAGGACTGAGTTCGGCCGCAGCTCACTACGCCCTGCGGTCACTTTCAATGCTGCTGTAAAATATGAGTACGCAAATACCATGCACCGGGGCAGCGCGACTATGCGAAGACATACGCGAATGAGGAGTGCTTCAATACAGAAGCGGAAGCACAAGCAGCTGGCTACCGGCGAGCAAAACGATAATAGCCGTGCCCCCGACTCATCATCGGGGCCGCAACCCAGCATGGCCTTTGCCACCTGAAAATTTCTTTGTACGAAATATTAAACTAATTGAATATACGATGATTGCAGGGCGAATGTATGAGTTGTGGTAGAATAGCGGGAGTGTCCGTTGTAAAGTGGCTATGTACTTATGCCAGACCAAGTGGATATCGACACCCAAATAGTGCGACTGCAAACCTACCGCAAATCGCTCCAAATATACCTTCAACAATTAGCGGTCGTCGGAACTGCACAAGCTCCAGCACATATAATTCACAATATTAGTGAATGTCGTCACAATATCCGTCGCATTAAGTCAATTCTGCTGAATTGGGATGTCCCCACAGATGACCATCCCGACGACGAGGATATGAGCCAAAACCAAGAAAATGCAGCACTGCCCCGGCAATCTGATAAAGGTGCCATTTCTACAGAAACAGATGAAATACTGGATCGGCTAAACCAAGGAACGAATCTTCCATCTTTTGGAGATATTTTTGTTGGGAAGGTGCTGGATATGGATGAAGATTTGGTGTTAGTTGAAGTTCCTGGATTTGATCCAAAGATAGTTCCAGGTGTCATCAGAACATACAATTTAGCCGGAAACAAATACCGAAAAGGTGGTAATGCTCGATGCAGAGTAACCGCCGTAAAGCAAACGAAAACGGGCAAAATAGCCATAGAATTGAAGCCTATTTCCGGAAGAAAGTAAGATATGCCGTATTAACAGTGATCAGCGAGGTTGCGGCCCAACACCGTGTTTCTGAGAAACTGTCAACTGACGGTTTCTCTGGTGAGGAGCGACTGCCTGCGGTCGTGGAAGTTCCAGCCGACCGCTTCGCGCCAAGATCGTAGCTTTTTAGCGGCTGGAATCCACCTAAAATGCGATAGCGTTGGGGCGCGAAGCGGCGGCTGAACGCTGGCCGTTGGGCTACGGCCACTCAGTCCTCAGTCCTCAGTCCTCAGTCCTGGTTCTCCAGGCGGGTGATCTGCTCGATCAGACGTGTGCGGTTGCCGCTTTCGGCCAGCGCGCGCGCTTCGGCGAGCGTGGCGCGGGCCTCGGCCGGCGGCAGGAGCGGCGCCAGCCAGATCCGGATCTGGGCGGCCAGGTGGCGCGTGCCCAGCGCATCGGCGCGCGCTAGCGCAGTCGAGAGCCGGTGGATGGCCAGCGCGGTCTGGCGGCGCTTGATCGATATCAGCGCGAGGTTGGCGGTCAGCCCGGCCACCCGCTCGGGGATGGGCAGCCGCTCAGCCAGATCAAGGCCTTGGTTGAAGTATGCCTCCGCGGAATCCAGGTCGCCATCCGCCAGCGCAATCTCACCCAGCGTCGAGAGCAGGTATGGCTCGAAGCTGAGCACGCCGCTCTCGCGTGCAATCTCGAGGCCAGCTTTGGCGTGTTCGGCCGCGGTTGGGTCGCCGAGCAGCAGCAGGTGGTAGGCCAGGTTATTATGCGCCAGGATGCGGTAGTGTATGGCGGCAGGGTGGGCTTCGCCAACGGCCAGTGCGCGGCGGTACAGCTCGATCGCACGCGCCAGGTCGCCCTGCTGGGCCGCGATGCTGCCAAGCTCGAAGGTAGTCTGTGCCAGGATCGTCGGATCCTGCTGCGCGGCGCAGAGCGACGCGGCTTTGTTGAGGTGCGCTGTGGCGCCGGCCAGATCCATGCCTTCGATCGACAGCGCGCTGCCCCACAGCATCTCGGCGCCGACGATGCTCTCAGGCTGGTCGGAATCCAGCACGCGTTGGGCCAGCGCGATCGCTTCGGCGTAGCGCGCTTGTGCCAGCAGCGAGCGACCAAGCGCCAGGCGCGCCTGGTCGGTCGCGACGATGTCGCCGCGCGCGGTGGCCAGCTCGATCACAGCGTGGTAGGCTTCGCCGGCGCGTGCGACCGCGCCGGATTGGGAATACGCATTAGCAAGCGCCAGGTAGGTCGCCTCGCGGCGACCGTTTTCCATGCCAGCCAACGCCAGCTCATAAAACGCGATCGCCTCGGCCCAGGCAGCCAGCTCGGCCGCGCGCTGGCCAGCCCGCAGGGCATACTGGGCGGCGCGTTCGGGCGCATCGCCCTCGGCGAAATGCGAGGACAACAGCCCGGCCACTGCGTCGAGATCCTGGGCGTGCAGCTGCTCGATCGCCTCGGCGACATGGCGATGAGTCAGCCGATGGCGCGCCTCGCCGATCTCGCGGTAGGCCACCTCCATCGTCAGTGTATGGTCGAAGCCGTAGCGCAGGCCATTGTGCTGCCCATCCGCCGAACCGATGGGCGCGACCAGCGCGCTGGCGCGCAGCTCGTCCAGCGCGTCGAGAACCGCGCTCTCCGATAGCCCCGATGCACGCGCCACGGTGTCGAGATCGAACTCGCGGCCGACCGCCACCGCCACATCCAGCACGCGCCGCGCCGCATCCGAAAGCCGCACCAGCCGTGATTGGATCAGGCTGTAGACGCTATGTGGAACCACCGGCGTTTCGGAAAGCGCCGACAGGTTCAGCGTGCCATCCGGCCGCAGCAGCTTGTGCTCGCGCGCATAGCGAACCAGCTCGGCGACAATATAGGGGTTGCCCTCGGCGTTGCGCGCCAGCCAGTCGGCCAACGGGTACGCGTAGGTGGCGCTCAAGTGCCGCGCCAGCGCCACGGTATCGTCATTCGATAGGCGTGTGAGTGGCAGGCGCTGGAGCCGATCCTCGCGTGTGAGCGTCTGGAGCAGCGCCGCCAGCGGAGAGCGCGGCTCGGCCAGGCGCGCGGTGGCCAGGAAGGTAATCGGCGCACCCTGCGTCTGGCGCACCAGGTAGCCCAGCAGCGCCAATGTCGAGGCGTCGGCCCAGTGCAGATCGTCGAGCAACAGCAGCAGCGGCCGACGGCGCGCGAGCGCCTGCAGCAGCTGGCTGACGCCTTCCCACAGCCGCGACTCATTCGCCGACTGCCGGGCATCGTCGGTCTGTTCAGCGCCATGTTCACCCAGCTCGGGCAGCAGCCGCGCGGCCTCGGCCAGCCAGATGCGCGGCAGGCCCAGTGTGGCGCGCAGGGCCGGCCACTCGGGTCGGGCCAGCAGCCCGCGCAGCGCCTCGATCACCGGCTGGTAGGGCAGCGCCTGCTCCAGCTCGCGCGCGGCGCCGATCAGCGCCAGGCCGTCGAACTGTTGGATGAACGTGTCGGCCAGGCGAGTCTTGCCGATACCAGGTTCGCCCTCGATCAGCGCCAGCTTGCGCGTGCTGGCAAGCTCGCGCAGCCGCTGTAGCTCGGCGCTGCGGCCGGTGAAGGGCAGCGTGTCGGACGAAGGACGAAGGACAAAGGACGAAGGACGAAGACCCAACCCTGGCGTTTGCCTTTCGTCTTTCGTCTTTCGTCTTTCGTCTTCCATTGAAAAGCTATCGGTGATAATCGCATCGTACAGCGCGCGTGTTTCATCCATCGGCGGCACGCCGAACTCGTCGTCGAGCAAGCGCCGCAGGGATTCATAGCGGCGGATAGCGCCGGCGCGATCGCCGGCCAGGTAATCGAGCCGTAGGGCGGCGCGCTGGAGATCTTCCTGGAGTGGGTTGAAGGCCAGCGCGCGCGCCAGCGCCTCGCGCGCGGCCGGGTAATCCTGGCGCGCCTGGTAGCGCTGGGCCAGCGACGCCAGCCCGCGCGTAGCCAGCTGGCGATAGCGCTCGCGCTCGGCGGCGGCCCATGCCTCGAAGGGCTCGGCATCGGGCACGCTGAAATCGGCCAGGAAATCATCGCGGTACAGCGCCAGCGCCGCCACGAGCGTCTCCAGATCAGTTGTCGCGGCCAGGCCGGCCTCGAAGCGCCGGATATCCAGATCGGTGTCGGGCGCGAGCGACAGCGCGTCGTCGCCGACGATCCATGCCGGGCCGAGCGCCTTGCGCAGCCCGTGCAGCGAGGTGCGCAAAATCTGCTGCGCGGCCGGCCGGTCGTGATCGGGCCACAGCAGTGCAAGCAAGTGATCGCGCGTGGCTGGCGTGGTGCGTGCGGCCAGGTAGAACAGCAGCGCGCGGCTCTTGCGGCGCGGCACGTTGAGCGGGCGCCCGTCGAGCAGCAGCAGTGGCGCGCCAAGTAGCTGAATTGATCGCATAGCGAGGGAGATTATACCAGAAAGCGGGGGTTGGGGATTGGGGGTTGGGATATCGGGTGTTGGGAGATATTTGCCGATCGCGACTTTGACATTTGCCTCGCTCTGCAGCGTGCGGACGACGGTGTTCGGCGGAATAATAACATCCACCTCGCCGGTCTTGAGTGCCTGCACCATCGTATTGGATCAAGGTTGAGTTGGGCTAGGATACTATGTTTCGTTCATGCCGTCAAAATTTTTCGCCCGATCTGACCCACCGCAATGCTATGAAAATGAAGAGTTTTACCTACTTATTCTTTGCTTGATCTTCTTTGCATTCTTAGCGCTTACGCAATGGCAGCTTTCGCCGATGCGTATGCAGGTGCCCTGCGCGGGCGGCGGCCAGGGGCGTGCGCCGCTTGGAACCCCAATTTGATGCCGCCACGTCCCAAGCGCTTGGCGTACATGCCTGCGGGCGGATCGCAGCAGGATGTGCTGAATAGGGTCTTGGCACCACGAAGGCATGTGCTGAGGCATCGCATCTGCGAACAACATCATGTGCAGGGGGTCTGGGGGGCGGCTCGCCCACCCAGCGGGGAGCGCGAGGGGCAGAGCCGCCTCGCAAGTGTCCACACAATTCAGGCGATGATGCCAGCCCGGCGTTTCCACACGATCATCCAGCGGCGCACACGATCGAGTCGCAGGCCCGAACCACTGCGCGCAGCGCGGGGCGCGAGGTCGCGCAGCATCACCGCGCCGGCCCAGGCGTAGAACAGCGCCATATCGCTCAGTGGCCCGGCGGCCTGCTCGTAGCCGTGTCGCCAGGCGCGCGCCAGGATCCGGCGGAAGATGGCGATATGTGGCCCACGCGGCCACGATGGCTCGATCGCCAGGATCGAGTAGCTGCGCGCGACGTCGGCGCGTGGATCGCCCACGCGCGCATTGGCCCAATCGAGCACTGCTGTCATCCGGTGTCCGTCGGTCATCACATTCAGCGGGTGATAATCGAGATGCAGCAGCTGCGTTGTGCCCGCCGCGATCGCGCGCAGGCGCGCTTGCAGCGCTGCTTCATCCGCGCCAGCCCAGGCGATCCAGTGGCCGGGCGGCAGCTCAGGGGCTGGGGCCGGCGCGATAGTGTGGATCGCCGCCTGCATGCGCCCAAACTGCGTGCCAAGATGCCAAACTTGCCCAGGTCGGCGCTGCAACGCGTGGATCAGCGGCTCGCCAGCGCACCAGCTCAGCAGCAGCGCCGGCCGATCGTGCCAGCTGCCGGCCAGGTGAATCGCGGGGACTGGCAGGCCACCAGCGAGCGCGGCACGCATGGCCGCGATCTCACGCTGGTAGGTCTCGGCCTGCCCGGCGCGGAACACGCGCAGGGCGTAGAGCTGCCGGCCGTGTGCTACCCGCCAAATCGCGGTGTCGGCCCCGCCCGATACAGGCGTCGCTTCTGCCGCGCCCGTGAGGCCCAGCGCCGCCAGGATGGCGTGTGGATCGAGATCTTGCTGTTCGAGCATGTGCGGCCTTTCGCTGGGAAATGTATGTGTAAACCAGAGCAAACCTGATGGGACGAATGACCCTTCGACTCAGCTCAGGGCAGGCGGACGACGAAGGACGAACGTCTGCAATTATGTCCTTCGGCTATCCGGCAACATAGCGCGGACGAAGTACTAGATTATAGACAAGCGATAATGGGCGGTCAAGCACGCGTGTGCCATCAACGCCGGCGCCTGGTCTGCCCTCACCCACGCGACTTGCCGCTGCCAAAGAGCGCCAGCATGAGCAGCGCGGCTATGCCGTAACAGCACGCGGTGGCTATGAACAGCGGCGCGAAGCCCGCACCCTGCTGCACGCTCGTGCTGATCGTCGGCGCTACCAGGTAGCCGGCGGCATAGGCGCCGTTGACCAGGCCGATCGCCACCGGGCGCACCGCGGGCCGACTGCGCTCCATTGCGAAGGCATCGTAGAGCGGCACACCCAGGTTGAACAGACCGGAGCGCAGCACCAGCGCCGCGCCGGCTACCAGCAACCCCGGCGCGAAGTTTTACCCAGTCGCGCGGCCAGCAGCGGTGCTGCGAGCATTGCGAGCCCGGCGGCGACATCGCTGAGCGCGAAGGCCAGGCCGAGCGTGCTGTTGGTGGCCCTGTAGCGCTCGACGAAGAAGATGTTCAGGTAGGGGATCAGCAGGGCCGCCCCGATCGAGATCACCAGCGGCGGCAACAGCAGCAGCAGCAACGCGAGCGGTTCGGATAGCACACTGCGCCAGGGTTCGGGCATCCGGCGGGCGAGCGGCACGAGTATGCGCGCGAACGCTACCGGCCGCCCTGAGCGCGCCGCTACCGCCGGTGGTTCAGCCGGCGGCTCCACCGGCTTGTGTTGCGAATCAGGTTGTTCCGGCTCACGGCGCGGGATCAGCAGCAGCGGCAGGATCGCAACCATCAGCAGCAGCCCGATCACGCCGAAGGTCGCGCGGTAGGCCGGCGCGCTGTCGGGGGCAACGTCGAGCCAGCGCGCCAGCAGCGTCGGCAGCATCCCGCCGATCCACTTGCTCGCCCCGGCCACGCCAATATTGATCGCCGCGTTCAGGCTGAACAGCGTGTCGCGATCAGCGCTGCCGCTGTGCGCCATCATCAGCGGAGCGGCGCTGACCTGGAACAACACCGCCGCCGGCCCAGTCGCCGCGCTCGCCAGCAGAAGCGGCCCAGCGGCCGGCCAGAGCGCCACCGTCAGCATGCTGACGGCCTGCAATCCCGCGCTGAGCAGGAGCGCCTGGCGCAGGCCGATCCGGTGAACCAGCCACCACAGCGGCAGCAGCAGCAGCAACGCCACCAGCCGTGCGATCGTCTCCAGCCGGCCGAGGAAGATTCGCTCGTAGCCGAGCGCGTCGATCGTCAGATTGTAGAACAGCGCGCCGATCCCGAGCGCGCCGGTCAGCAGAGCGGCGTGCAGCAGGTAGCAGCGCGCCGCCGGCGTCAGGCTCACGATGCCGGTGGCTCCACGGCCAGGCCGTCGAAGCCCTGCGCGCCCCATGCCTTCAAAAAGGTCTCCCAGCTCACTTCGTACTCCAGCGGCCGGCGCCAGTTGCTGCTGGTTGGGCCAAGCACATCGCGGATCACCACCACCTCGGCGTTGAAGCCGATCGCCACCACCGCATGATCGTTGCCCAGCACCGTGGGCACCCGGTCGCCATCAGGCGTGATCCAAACCGCCGGCCGCCAGGGCTTAAAGTCGACGGTGGTCTTCATCCAGATCAGCGCGCCACGGCGCAGCGCGGCCTCCACATCGGCACGCTTGGCTACCGGGCTGGCCACCAGGCCGAAGCTGGTAAAGACCGGCACCAGCGCACTGCCGCTGCTGCGGGCCAGAAAATTCTCCCGGTAGTTGCCCGAGAAAGCGCGACGGATGTCGCCGCCATAGATCACGAAGCCGTCGCTGGTCTGCTCGAAATGCGGCTCGATCGATTCGTCGATCGGCGTGCGCGCGATAATCTCATCCACACTGGCGTCCACACCGAAGGTCTGGAGCACCACCCATGCGGCGTCGAACTCGCAGGTGTAC
>WNGA01019407.1_pt1 | contig 10955 bp, 8 predicted proteins | sample 5400061 | NCBI WGS metagenome assembly WNGA01 (sample SAMN13153366, study PRJNA577476) | soil metagenome | isolation source: 100 cm soil or saprolite under grassland replicate 2 | place: USA:California | collected 2016-06-15
GCCAGTTCTTCCGCTCCGGCTTGGATACGTCGATAGCAACGATTTTGCCCCGCGTGGCGTCCAGGTCTGACCGAAACCAAAAAGTTTGTCCGTCGTTGCCGATCAGGTTGTAAGCGGCATCGTAATCATCGAGCAATTTAACGACGGGCGCCTCTTTGGCTTTAAGGTCTTTGTAGTAAACACGGCTTTTCACATCGGTACCCTGACTAATGGTTACAACCAGGTAACGTCCGTCTTCAGTGACGTAGCCGTCAAAAAACCAATCCTTCTGGTCCGGTCGGTCATAGACTAGAAGGTCTTCCGATTGCGGAGTTCCGAGGTGGTGGTAGTAGAGCTTTTGGAAGTAGTTGGTCCCTTTCAGCGCGTCACGCTTTGGCTCGTCGTAACGGCTGTAGAAGAATCCTTTGCCGTCCCGAGTCCAGGAAGCCCCGGAAAACTTTACCCACTTGATATCGTCAGCGAGATCCTTTCCTGTTTCGATATCCCGGACTTTCCACTCCTGCCAATCAGAGCCCGAGGCGGACAAGCTGTAGGCCATTAGTTTGCCGTCGTCACTGATGGACATGCCGGAAAGAGCCACCGTGCCATCGGCAGATAAGGTGTTAGGATCCAACAAAACATGCGGTTCTGCTCCCAGGGAAGTTACAGTGTAGATCACGCTTTGGTTTTGCAGCCCACTGTTTCTGGAGTAGAAATAACGATTGCCTTCCTTAAAAGGAACACCAAATTTCTCGTAATTCCAAAGTTTAGTCAGGCGATCTTTGATCGAATTTCTGGCGGGAATCTCATTCAGAAAGCCAAAGGTGAGATTGTTTTCAGCTTCGACCCAGGCTGCCGTCTCCGGGGAATCAAGATTTTCAAGCCATCGATAAGGGTCGGCGACCTTAACACCGTGGTAATCGTCCATTTGTTCACTCTTCCGTGGAATCGGATATTTGATCGGCTTAATCATATTCTGAGTGCTAATCGAGGTTGAATTCTGGGCCAATGTTACCGAGAGGCTTTGAAAAATGAGTAGTGAAGCTGCAACTAGCAGCACAACGGCCGCTCCGGATCGAAATCTAACTTCAAGCATTTTGGTCCGTCCTTTCGATTTTTGAGGAGACCTTGCGGAGTTATGCTGGTAAAGACAAGTGAGAAGTATACAAGGAGCGTTTAAGGTTATTCAAAAGGTCAGCGGCCGCTGCCGTAACCAAAGGGAATTCAAGTCGAGCAATTAGATAAAGTCCTTACTCCGTAGGAGTGAAATGTTTATAGCCTCGAGCACCACCAAAGACCGTGCGCCGATCGGAGGGAAGGGCGACTCCGCCTATATACATTTCACCTCTACGGGGTTGCCACTTGGAGACATGACTTCGCTAGTCTTCGCTACGACTTCAAAAAACTTGCGTAGAAAAAATAAAGTATGGCTCCGTACCACAGCGCGATCACGCTCGCAACCAAAAACTATCCACGAAATTACGCGAAGAAATACCACTCAATTCGAGTTGGTTCGAGTGCCTCGTTCATGTGGTTTCGTGGATCGATTGCCTCAAGAAAAAGCGTGCTCAGAAACAATTAGGCCTTTGTATTACAGCGCGGCCGTGCGGCTAGACAAAACGGTGTCACGCAAAGACGCTAACGTGCAAAGACGCAAACTCCCGTCGGATTTGTTGTTCCGCGTCTTTGCACCTTTGCGTCTTTGCGTGAAAATTCTTGCTAAAACAAAAACAAGATTCTGCACTCTTGTTACAAGGTGAGCACGAAGGCCGCACAGAGAAACGGAAATTGGGCCACGACCGGGAGCGAGTTAAGAGAATTCGAACAGTCAGGAACAAAGTTAACGGCATAACGAGGAGGGATGATATGCTTGGTTTAATTAATCAGAATCTAACCCGCTGGAATTATCGGCAAGCACGTTCATTTCTTAAGGAGTCCTTTCGCGCATGAGTGATCGATTCGGATCCATCTTCCCCGCTGCGGTAGTACTGGCACTTGGTCTTATGTTCGCATCCGCCATCGGCGGCTGGGCTTTTGTCAAAGGAAAGCGAAGCGACCAATCAGTGACCGTGACAGGTTCGGCACGCAAGCGGATTAAATCCGACCTGGTGATCTGGCGGGCCGCGGTTTCCTATCAATCGCCTGTGTTAGCTGATGCCTACCGGTCGCTTTCAGAAAACGTTCCTCGCGTTAAGGCTTATTTGATTAGCAAGGGAATACCGGAGAATCAGATCACTATCTCTGCCATTTCGTCTCAGACGCTGCATGCAAAAACCGCTGATGGAGAAGACACCGGACAGATAACAGGGTATTCATTGCGGCAGGAATTGGAAGTCCGTTCAAACGATGTGGACAAGATCGCAAAGATCGCCCGGGAAGCAACCGAACTGATCAATAAAGGCATTCTGATTGAGTCGATGCCGCCTGAGTTTCACTACACAAAACTCGGCGACCTGAAGATAGAGATGCTTGCCGAGGCAGCCAAAGACGCAAAGGTACGCGCCCAACAGATAGCGCAGAGTACTGGGAGCAGCATCGGCAGTGTCCGCTCAGCTCGAATGGGTGTGTTACAAATAACCCCAGCGGATTCAAGCGAGGTTTCGGATTCAGGCATGAACGACACCTCATCTTTGGACAAGGACATCACGGCCGTGGTGAATATTGCGTTCTCGGTTGATTGAGGCTTAAATCTGACAAAAGATGTTGACAACCCGCCGTCGAATCGGCGAATCTAAGCCACACTCGCCGCCTCCCCGGTGAGGTGATCGAAGTTCCAGCTCTCCGAAGGAAACAATGAAGAGATATTCCCCTTTTTCCCTGCTAGCCGTCCTAACTCTTTCTTTCTATTCAGTTCAGTCCCAAACGCAGCCCGCGCTCGAGACGCGACCGCGGACTGTTACTCCGGTCCAGCAATCTCAACCTGTTCCGGACGTCACGAAGCAGGTTGATCTTGACCGAATGGGTAGCACTTCAGAAGTGGGGCCTAATGCCGGGACCGCACCCCTCGCTGCTGCGCCCGCGCCTGCGGCGGAACAGCGAACTCCCGAATTGCCCATGCGTCTTACTCCTTTTGGAATTCAATCTCGCATTGGAGAAGCTGAACGACTGCTGAAATCACGGCCGCTGCCGACTGCGATGAAGCCCTCGATCGAGTTTGTTACTGTCGCCGCCCTTGATCGGGCTAGTTCGCATATACACCTCATAACCATTACCAAGCAAGCGTTCTTGACCAAAGGCGCTGAGCTCAACTTGATTAGTTCACAGGGTACGCCTGTGAGTCTGCATATCCTTCGCGCTAATGGAGTAAATACGGCTATCACGCTATTCGATAACTCCGGTACGACGCTGGTACCTCTGGTCGTCGAGTTTCCGATTGAGAAGGGTGGCGTCTTTCGTGAGATGGCCTATTACACGTCTGCACACCCGGCTCTGCTTTCATCCGACGTAGTGCGTTCCGGGCGGGCATATGTGCGAAGTATGCTGGATCTCGCAGCTAAGCGACTGCGCGAAAAAGGGGCCTTCATCTCACCACAGATCGTGGATGTTGCTGAGCGTCTGTGCATCGTTGAACACGTCGATCACGATCGCTTCAGGAACGAGAATCGGCTGGCGCTCTACAACGAAATTTATTCCTTGTACGCTCTTAATGAGCTCGATACCTATAGGTACTCGGTAAGCTCTGCCGGTGCTGGGGGCATGGTGCAGATGATTCCCTGGGCCTATAACCTGATTAAACAACGTCACCCTGCCGTAGGTTTGACACCCGACTTTGTAGTCGGCATGCGTAATCATGCGAACGCTTTGCAAGCCATGCTTCTCTACATGCAGGATACCTGGAACGACCTCACGGCCAGTGAAGAAATAAATGCGGCGCTTGGCTCCAAGACCGCGACTCCTGCCGAACTGCTGGCAGCCGGCTACAATTCAAACGCGGCGAAACTACCGCTCTACCTGCGACGAGGAGGCGATTCCTGGCGCACCCTGATCCCACGCGAGACGCAAATGTATTTGCAAATCTATAAGTCTTTTGAGGGTTTGGTGCCGCTTAATGCCAAAGCTCCCGAGGCGGTGAGTTCTGCCAAATAGCGGACGCGGATTGCGCCCAAAATTTCTGACTCAACGATAAATCGGTTCCGTCTGCGGGTGTGCATGCACACGTCTGTCCTGACTTCGTCTGCTTTTCAAAAACTAATCATTCTGGAAAGGATCACTTTAACCATGTCTGAGAACCGCGCCGTACTCTCGCTTAGAATAAGTCTTCTCGCGATCGGGTTCCTATGCGCATTGGCAGTGGGGATCGTGTTGGCTGGCGACGGCGATCGGAACTCGGGCCAGCAACGGTTGGCGTCAACTGAAAAAACAGTCGAGCAGGAGCAGAAGAATATTCAGGTTTTGAAAGGTATGCCCGCGTCCCAGTTGTTGCCCGCAATGAATTTCATAAGCGCTTCGCTGGGTGTCAGATGTAACTTCTGTCATGTGAACAACGACGGAAAGTGGGATTTTGCATCCGATGAAAAGGGCGAAAAGAAAGCCGCGCGCGAAATGATCACGATGGTTCTGGGGATCAACAAGAACAACTTCCGCGGCAATACCGAGGTGAGCTGCTACACCTGCCACCGTAGTCGCACTTCACCGCAGGGCGTGCCGACGTTGCCAATACCTGAGGTCATGCGACCTGCGGCAGCCGCTGAGGGCGCGACGAAGGAGGCACTGCCTTCGGTCGATCAAGTACTAACCAGGTATCTGGACGCCATCGGTGGCAGCGCTGCCGTGGATAAACTAAAGACTCGCACGATGAAAGGCACCTGGCTGACCTCGAACGGCAGTTCCATGGGGTACGAACTGTTCCAGTCGACGCCCAATAAGGTCCTGGCCCTGTTCACCACGCCGCAAGGAGTGATGGAGCGGGCGTTCAATGGTTCGGCCGGTTGGGAGAAGAGCCCGCGAGGGGTTCGCGATATGGTCGACGAAGAAATGATTTATCTGAAGCGCTATCCCGATCTGTTCAAGGATATCAAGCTTAAAGATCAGTTCACGCGATTAACGGTTTCTGGTAAAGAGAAGCTGGACGGCCGCGATGTTTACGTCTTGAGAGGCACGACTCTCAACAACAACCGTGAACGTCTGTATTTTGACACCCAGACCGGTCTGCTGGTTCGACGCTTCACAATAATGCCAACCTCAATTGGAAACATTCCGGAGCAAGTCGACTTTGAAGATTATCGCGACGTCGACGGGATGAAGATGCCCTTCACCATTCGCGTCTCGGCGATCGATCCATTTTATACCTCCACTCGAAAGTTTACCGAGATAAAGTTGAACGTCCCGGTGGATGACGCCCGATTCAACAAGCCCGCGGCGCCAGCCGACTAACGCAAGCTGTTAGCTTGCACAACATTGGGCTGGAGGCCGTAGCCCCTTTGGGGCATTAGCAGAAGCAGTAGCTATGACCGTTAGACACGCTACACTGGCCAGGTTGGGTGAGAACAGCTAGATCCATCTCGAGGGTATTCCTGCATCGCCATGCAACTAACAGCATGCGTTACTCGCGCGCAAGCTAACGGGCATGGGCAGACTAATAGCGCCAGCTCGTCAAATCTGCACCTGGTGGGGCGCTCTTAAGAATCCGCTCTACTATCTTCGGAGCGTAGAACTGATGGTACCTCAGTCTTGAGATTGCATTCGGTCGGGTGTGGTCACCATTCCAACAATGCTCTGCACGCGGCTCATAATCCACCTCGCCTCCGTAGTTGGGGTTTTTGGCAGTCTTAAGAAAATCCTCGACCAGATATACCGCATTGTTTAGAAAGTAGTTGTCAGCTTCGCCGACATAGATGTGAATCTTGCCTTCGAGTTTCGGACCAAGCTTTGCCCAGTCGCGTCGGAGTATGTGGCCGAGATCGTAATGCTCACGCCAGTACTCAGCCACCGAGCGGTCAATTTTCCCGGTCGCCTTGTCCCATATTGGTTTCGGGTAGCCATCAGCACCAACCGGTGAGTACACAGCCTGCCAAATGCCCACCTGAACGGCCGTTGGTTCCCAGTGCCAGTTCCATCTGATTCGCATCTTCGAGTGTCGCAGCCAGTTCGCCGAGATAGTTGCGTTTGCCCGGTCGCGGTACGTGCTTCCACTTTGCATCCGCGTAATACGCATTGTCTTGCTCATAGATATTCACGACGGTGTAGGCCCGAAAATCAATCGGATCCGGACATGCAGCCCAACAACCGTTGTATTCCTCGGGATAGAAGACCTGAGCCGCCAGCGCCTCCCAGCCACCGGTCGAGCCGCCGTACATAAAACGGGCCCACCCTTTGCCAATCCCACGGTATCGCTTCTCGACTTCGGGGATCAGTTCATACGTAATCGCGTCACCGTAGGGGCCGAGGTTCGCCGAATTAACCGCATACGAATCGTCATAGTACGGATTTGCGTGCTGGATCTCGATAATGATGAACCGCGGAAAGCTTGTACTGGTCCAATCCTGATAAAACTTGTAGGCATATTCCTGAACGATACGGTTGTACGCTTCGAGTTTGAATCGTTCGCTGTATTCGGGCTTGAGATTCGGACCGGGCGGAGTTTCACGAAAACCATCAAAATCAGCCGGAAAGTGCCCATGAAAAATGACTAATGGATAACGAGCATCAGGATGCGTGTCAAACCCTTCCGGCAAAAGGATGTTCGCGCCCAGGTGCATTGGGCGACCCCAAAAATCGGACAGCAGCTTGCTTTTAATCTTAATGTGCTTGATGTATTTCGTGTCCTTGGGCGGCTCGATGGGAGAAATCATCCGATCAAGGCTGATCTTGATTGTGGCCTCGCGAGTCGGATCGATCGAAAGCTTTTGCGGTGTGCTGTAAAGATTGCCGGGAGCGCTGTTCCACTGTTGTCCCTCGCCGCGGTCCATTGGCAGCTTTAGAGTATGACCGTCAGCGCGGTGGAAAGTCTCGTAACGATGAAGCAAAGCCTGAACCCAATATTCTCCGGGCGCGATATCAGCAAGACTTTTGACGGGATAACCAGGAGCACCGGCGTCTATGTTTGCGGTCTGCCCTGGTTTGAGTGCTTCAATGTTGATACCAAAAACCTGTTGAGTGCTGAGATCTTCGCTGATCTGAAATCGAGGTTCCTTCGCGTTGTTAGTGGATACGAGCAAGAGCAAGCGACCATCTAACGCATCTTTACTAATGCTCTCCGGAAAGCTAATCGAAAAGCGAAGCCGGTCCGGATTTGTGTTCCTGGTTTGAAGATGAATCCTTGATGGCATCAAGAGAACAAACGCAAATGAGAGAAAAACGCCGCTTCGAAGCTTCATTGGCGAATCTCCTGCTTGTGGGGTTTTCTTACTCGCTGAACTGAAGCCGGCTGGCTGGAAGCTCAGGCTCATCAGCTTCTTCGAATTCTCGGCCCTGCCTGTTGGTAGTATCAGCGTATTGCAGCTTGTAGAGTTTCCAGTAAAGACCACGTTGAGCCAGCAATTCCTGATGCGATCCCTGTTCTCTAATTTCGCCGTGATGGAGGACGATAATTCGGTCGGCCCGCTGGATCGTTGAAAGGCGATGAGCGACGATGATGGAGGTTCGGTCGCGCATGACCCTTTCGATCGCTTGCTGAATTAACTGTTCCGTCTCGGTGTCTATCGAACTTGTCGCCTCATCCAGGATCAGCAAAGTCGGATCAAAAGCCAGCGCTCGAGCGAATGAGATTAGTTGCTTTTGCCCAACCGAAAGACCTGCGCCGCGCTCTTTCACTTCCGCTTTATATGTGTCCTTCAGGCGCTCGATGAAGCGATTGGCGTGAACCTCCTGTGCCGCCCACTTAACACGAGACTCAGGAATCTCTTTCCGTCCCAGGCGAATGTTACCCTCGACTGTGCCGCTAAAGAGAAAGACATCCTGCAGCACGACTGCGAAGTTCTGCCGGAGTGAAACCAGGTCCCAATCCCGCAAGTCGACACCGTCGAGCAATATGCGGCCACGCTGAATGTCGTAGAAGCGCATCAGAAGATTCGTGATGGTAGTTTTACCGGAACCGGTATGGCCCACTAGCGCAATCGACTGCCCGGGACTGACGGAAAAAGAAACGTCCTTCAGTACCCAATCTTCATCTTTGTAAGCAAACCACACGTTTTGAAACTCGACAAATCGGATGGGCTGAAAAAGAAAACCGGAGTATTGGATAAATGCGACCAACGCGCCGAGGGTCAGCGCGTTTTGCATTACTCGGTAACCGCCGTACCAGATGATCAAGGCAATACCAACTGCACCGATGAAATCAACCAGTGGAAAAAATACTGCGTAATAGAAAATCGTATCTATGTTTGCCTTACGATAATCGGCATTGATCTCGCGAAACTTTTCGAGCGACTTTCGCTCAGCGTTGAAAATCTGCACCGTTTGCGCACCGGCGAAATGTTCCTGCAGGAAGGCGTTTATTCTTGCGATACGCGTTCTTACCATGTCGTAGCCCTTGCGCGCGCCTTTGCGGAACCAGGTAGTAGCGGCAAACAACAGCGGAACAGTCAACAAGGTCACAATGGTCAGCCTTATATCCATCCACAACATCACGCCTATGATCGCGATGATCATGACCAGATCACCCAGTAAATCTGTAACACCTTGAGTGAAGAGTTCGTTCAGAGCATCCACGTCGGTTGTCAGTCTCGTCATGATCCGGCCGACTGGGTTGCGATCATAGTAGGCAATTTCCTGGTGTTGCAGTTTGTCGTACAGCTCACGCCGGATGTCGAACATCACGTATTGTCCAACGGTATTGAGGAAGACGGCTTGAAAGTACGAGAACACTAAGCGCAGAAACTGAACGCCGACAAAAAGGCCCACGAGCAAAATCAAACCATCCGTTTTGCGCGGCAGGATGTACCAGTCGATTGCATACTGGGTGAATTTCGGTTGGAGGGTTCCCAGCAGATTGAGGGCCAGCGTGAGAACCAAGGCCGGAACCAGCAGCCGCATGTAAGGTTTCAGGTATCGCAGCAGCCTGCGGCCAACCTGAAAATCGTAAGTCTTCCCGATGGCTTCTTCTTCGTGAAATTGTTTAGCCGCTATTGCCACTCTGATTCGATAGCCTCGGTTTCATTGATGCGATTTTGCTGCCGATACGCTGCGGCAGCAAGACTGTCACGCTTGGGAAAGTGAAGTACCATGCCGATCAACGCAACAACAAACATGACGTAATAATAAATTACCATCACGCGGTGCTTCGCGTTCAGTCGAGTTTCATCCATCTGTTGTTGCATGTTTCTCAAGTTGCTGCCAGTTCTTCTTCCAGTAGTTGTCGCTCATAAAGGTTGGCGTACTCGCCTCCCAAAGCAAGCAATTCGTCATGTGTTCCCCGTTCGATGATTCGTCCTTCATCCAGCACACAGATTAAGTCGGCATCGCGCACTGTCGAGACGCGGTGCGAGACTATGATACTGGTGCGGTCACGCATCACTCCACGAAGCTGGCCGAGTATCGTTTCTTCCGTATAAGTGTCAACCGACGATAACGCATCGTCGAGAATCAGAATTCTCGGTTCGCGCAGTACGGCTCGCGCGATCGCAGTTCGTTGTTTTTGCCCGCCGGAAAGCGTAATCCCACGCTCACCCACCATAGTTTCGAAACCATCGGGAAAACCGCGCACGTCTTCGGTCAGCCCGGCAATCTCGGCGGCCCATTCGATTTCAGCGCGCTGTGCGCTGCTTACGCCAAAGGCAATGTTCTCTGCCAGACTATTGCTGAATAAAAATGTTTCCTGCGGGACATAGCCGATGCTCGAGCGCAATTGCTCAAGCGGATAGTCACGAACAGAAACACCGTCGACGAAAACGGTATCTTCCGGTGCTTCGATCACGCGTGCAAGGAGATTTACGAGAGTTGATTTCCCGCTACCGGTGCGGCCAACGAAGGCTATCGTATGTCCGGCGGGAATCTTCAAGTTGACTCCACTCAGCACAGGCTCATCGGTCGGGTGATATCTGAATGTAAGATTGCAAAACTCAATCTCGCCGGCGATCGGTGCCTGTCTTTTTACTTGTTCATCGTCCGTAATGGCCGGTTTGATCGCCAGAACCGCATTCATTCTCTTAAGGCTCGCGGTTCCGCGTTGATAGAGGTTCACGACATAGCCGAGTGCAATTAGCGGCCAAATCAAGCGGAAGAGATACATGTTGAACACCGTGAACTGCCCAACTGTCATTTCTCCACGCACAGCCAATGGGACTCCGACCCAAATGATCAGCACGAAACCAATTCCGATCAAAAACTGCATTAACGGGCGCATCAAGGCGTCAATTTTGACGAGACCGAGATTGCGTTCGGCATACTCACGATTTAGTTCGCTGAACGCGGCGATCTCGGCGTCTTCCTGCGCATAAGCTCGAACCACGCGGACCCCTGTAAAGTTCTCCTGCGCCCGCGCCGTTATTTGCGCAAAGAAGTCTTGAATCTGTTCGAATCTAATGTGCACTTGCTGGCCGAAATACTTGACTGTCAAAGACACGAGAGGCATCGTCACCAGCAGCAACAGAGTCAGCTTCCAGCTGATAATGAACATCAGCGGCAGCACGATGACCACTACAAAGATTGTCTGCAGCGTGTACATAATCATCGGACCGGCCAATTGTCGCACCGCAGCCAGATCGTTGGTGGCGCGGGCCATTAGATCACCGATGCGATGCTCCTGAAAAAATGAGAGAGGCTGGTCAACCAGGTGCATGTAGAAATCCCGGCGCAAGTCGTATTCGACCTGGCGCGAGATGCCAATCAAAATGCGTCGCTGAAGAAAGAGAAAAGTGCCACTTATCGCACTCGCTCCCAGCACTTTCAACGCAGAAAAAGTTAGACGCGACCAGGTGACCTTTGTCCAATTCGAATCAATTGCCTGGCCGACAATCAGCGGAATGTAGAGATTGAAAAGTACGCCAGCAAGTATGCAGAGAATGCCAATCGTTAGGGAAACTTTGTAAGGAAGAAAG
>WNGA01012512.1_pt1 | contig 10953 bp, 6 predicted proteins | sample 5400061 | NCBI WGS metagenome assembly WNGA01 (sample SAMN13153366, study PRJNA577476) | soil metagenome | isolation source: 100 cm soil or saprolite under grassland replicate 2 | place: USA:California | collected 2016-06-15
GGCTTAGCCCGGGCGCCGACGCTGGAGCTTGCGAGAGAGTAATGACGCGTGATGGCACAGTCGGTCGTTCCGACGCAACCGAGAGAAGCCTGCCGGTTCATCGGGACATCGATCCCGCTCGAATGATGAGGCCTCGGTTGGCGGACCCCATCAGGGCCGGCAGTCCATCCGGACTGCATGAACAGGCCGGACACATGACTGCAAGCGACTTCTGTGCGGCACGCGAAGTTATCTCTTGCCAGGCGGGGGCCATCCACACATGAACCGCCGCGACTTCATATCGCTTCTCGGCGGAGCGGTGACCGCGTGGCCGGCGTTGGCGCGAGCGCAACAGGCGGCGATACCAGTGATTGGGTATCTTGGCCTTACCTCGGCAGATGCCGATGCCTACGTGTTAGCGTCATTCCGCAAGGGCTTAAGCGAGGCAGGGTTTGATGACGGCCGCAACGTCACCATTGACTACAGTTTTGCGGAACGCGACGTCAGTCGTCTGCCAGCGCTTGCTGCCGAGTTCGTCACCCGCAAAGTCACAGTAGTCTTTACCGCCACGACTGTTTCTGCGCTTGCCATGAAGGCGGCGACTTCGACCATTCCCATCGTCTTCGCGATTGGTGCGGACCCCGTTAAATCGGGTCTTGTGGCAAGTCTCAACCGTCCTGGAGGCAATTTCACTGGCGTGAGTTTCTTTACCAACCAAATGGAAGCAAAACGGCTGGGACTGCTACACGAACTTGTCCCGAAGGTCGATCTGATCGCCGTGTTGCTCAACCCCAACAACCCCTTCTTCGACAATCAGTCGCGGGACTTGAATGATGCATCCCGCGCACGTGACCTCAAAATCCGCATCGAAGGTGCCAGCAACGAGCGTGAGATCGCTTCGGCCTTCGCGACCTTCGCGCGAGAGCAGGCGGGGGCGCTTCTCGTTGGCGCTGACCCATACTTCAACAGTCAGCGCGCACTGGTCATTGTCCCTGCGGCACAGCTCCGGCTTCCCGCCATTTACGAATGGCGGGAATTTGCGGAAACCGGCGGGCTAATGAGCTATGGCACCAGCCTGACGGGGGCGTATCGGCAGGCCAGTGACTTTGTCGGCCGCATCCTTAAAGGCGCGAATCCTGCCGACCTGCCCGTGCAACAAGTGACCAAGTTCGAGTTCGTGATCAACCTGAAGACCGCGAAAGCGCTCGGCGTCAGCATCTCCGACAATCTGCTTTCGCTCGCCGACGAGGTGATCGAGTGAACAGGCGCGAATTCATCACGCTGCTTGGCGACGTGGCTGTATGCCCGAGTCCTTTTGCCCCTGAAGAGGCACGTCAAATGCTTAGCACGATCAACTCAACCAATCCGACACCGACGAACAGCACCGCAAGTGCCACGGAATCGTATTCGAGCCAATGCCGATAATCGTAAAGCATCAGGTCCATCCCTATTCGAACGCCTTTGGCAACCGTCTTGCTGATCAACATCTACCGCACACCTGTTTCAGGCGTATTTCGCCGCAACGCTTTCTGGTTTCGCGGTTTGTGGCGAAAACCTGGCCAGCATTTCGCAGTTTGTGGCAGGAATCCGGCAGGGCAGTTCCTTCAAGAGGAGCACGATGAAGATCAACGATTGTGCGCCAGTTCGGCATAGGCGGCGTAAGTTCATCGCCCTGCTCGGCGGCGCAGCGGCTTGGCCGCTCGCGGCGCGCGCGCAGCAACCGGCAGTACCGGTGATCGGGTATCTCAGCCCCACTTCGCCTATTGGTGCTGGTCAAAGCGCCTTGACCGCAATCCGGCGGGGCCTGCGCGACACCGGCTTTGTCGAGGGGCAGAACGTGACGGTCGAGTACCGCTGGGCCGAAGGTCAACTCGATCGCTTGCCCGCGCTGGCCGCCGACCTGGTGCGACGCCACGTCTCTGTGATTGCCACATCCGGCGGTCTCACCTCGGCAAGAGCGGCGAGTGCGGTAACATCCACCATTCCCATCGTCTTTCTCACGGCGAGCGACCCGGTTCAGCTTGGTGTTGTCGCCAGCCTCAATCGGCCGGGCGGCAACATCACTGGCGTAACGATCATTAGTACGGAGATTTCGAGCAAGCAGCTCGCAGTCCTCCTTGAGCTGGCGCCGGAAGCGAAAACCGTGGCCCAAATTATCAACGCCGCAACCTTGGCTACGAATGTGTTTGCGCAGAACGAAGTAGCCACAGCGGCGCGCGCGCTCGGGCGGCAGCATTTTGTTGTGGGCGTGCGCAGTCCCCTCGACTTTGAAGCGGCATTCGCGACGCTCGCCCAGCGCAAGGCCGATGCGCTCTTTGTCTCCGCCGATCCGCTATTTAACGACAACCGCCGTCCACTGATCGAACTCGCGGTCGGGCATCGAATTCCCACGTCCTATTACGAAGGCGACTTTGTCCGGGAAGGCGGCTTGATAAGCTATGGCGCCAGTCTTGAAGGTGCCTACCGTCAGGCAGGCAGCTATGTGGGGCAAATCCTCAGGGGCGCCAACCCCGCCGACCTGCCGGTGCTGCGGCCGAGCCGCTTCGAACTTGTCATCAACCTCAAGACCGCGAAGGCGCTTGGTCTTGTTGTGCCGCCGACGCTGCTCGCCAGCGCCGACGAGGTGGTCGAATGAAAACGCGAACGAAGGATGAATCCAAAGTGTCAAACTCAACCGGGGTTTGACACTTTCAGTGCAAGAAGTGCCGATTTGACGGGCTTAAAAATGAGACGAATAAATCGCGCCGCTTCATTCGATCACCTCGTCGGCGCGCGCTAGCACAGAGGCAGGCACTTCGAGTCCGAGCGCCTTGGCGGTCTTGAGATTGATCACCGTTTCGTACTTCACCGGCGCTTGCACCGGCAGGTCGGCGGGCTTCTCGCCCTTGAGGATGCGGTCGACGTAGCCGGCCGCGCGGCGGAACTGGTCGATCAGGTCAGGCCCGTAGGAGATGAGACCGCCGGCTGTGACGGAGTAGCGACCGGGGTAGACCGCGGGCAGACGGTGCCGGGCCGCCAGCATTGCGATCAGTTCGCGATGAACGATCGCCGCTGCGCTTCCCGTCACGATCAGGCCGCCATTCAATCCGCGCGCAAATTCAGTAACGGCGCGCTCGATTTCGCTGGCGTCGCGCACGTCGACCGGGCTCAACTCCACCCCTAACGACGGCGCCACGATCTGGACAGCGCCGAACTGCCCGATCCCGGAGGCGACAGCCGGATCTCGAAGGACTGCCGCCCGCGTCACGCGGGGCGCGATCTCTTTGAGCAGTTCCAGCCATTTTCCGCTCATGCTGTATTCGTAGATCGTGAACCCAGTCGCGTTGCCGCCCGGCCGTGCCAAGTTTGCGACGAAACCGGCGCCGACCGGGTCGATTACAGTCACGAACACGATTGGCACGGTGCGGGTCGCCTGTAGCAACGGCGCCACGGTTGCGGTGCCAGTACCAGCCAGGAGGACGTCCGGCGCCAGCGCGGCCAATTCCGCCGCGTGCCCACGAATGTCGTCGGCCGTGGCCCAGCGGGTGTCGATCCCCAGGTTGCGGCCGTCGCTCCAGCCCAATTGCTTCAGGGCCTGTGTGAACGCCGCGAGGCGAGCTTGTCCTTCCGCATCGTCGGCGGCCAGATACATGAGCACGCCGATGCGCCGCACGCGTTCAGGCTGCTGCGCGCGTGCGACGAGCGGCCACGCTGCCACCGCGCCGCCGCCGAGCAGCGATATGAACTCGCGCCTCCTCATTCGATCACCTCGTCGGCGGTTGAGAGCAGTGCGGACGGCACCGTGAGACGGAGCATACGAGCGGGCTGGAGGTTCAAGACCAACTCGAATTTCGACGACTGCACGACCGGCAGGTCAGCGGCCTTGGCGCCCTTGAGGATGCGGCTGACATAGACGCCGCCCTGGCGCCAGGCGTCGCTGAGGCTTGCGCCGTAACTCATCAGCCCACCGGCTTCGGCATAGTCACGCAATGCATATGTCGCGGGTAGCCGGTAGTGCGCCGCCAGCAAGCTCAATTGGACCCGCCGCGAGCGGAAGACGGGATCGCCTGCGACGAAGAGCGCATCGGCCCCGTCGCGCGCAAACGCCGAGAAGGATGCATCGATCTCGTCGACTGTACTTGCGTGGTAGGCTTGGATGCGCAGCCCCATCGCGCGGGCAGCAGTTTCCAAGTCTCTTGATACGGCGTCCATATTGGGATTGGCGGGATTAAGGAGCGCGGCGACGCGAACGGCTTCGGGAACGAGCGCACGCAGATACTCCAGACGCTTAGGTGCTATTTCGGCGGCGAAGAAGTTGACCCCCGTCATGTTGCCGCCCGGCCGAGCGAGGCTGGCGACGAGGCCCACCTTCACCGGATCGGTGCCCGAATGGAAAACGATAGGGATCACCGTGGTAGCCGCTTTGGCCGCCAATGCACCAGCATCTCCGGCGGTGACTAGCACTGCGACTTGCCGCCGAACCAGTTCGGAAGCCAATTCAGGCATTCTGTCGATTTTGCCGCCGGCCCAACGGTAGACGATCGTCACGTTCTCGCCCTCGACGAAGCCGTTCCCCTTCAAGGCCTCGCGAAATGTGCGCAGGTATTCGGCGTCAGCGGCACAGTGAGCCCGAGCGCCCTGGCGGTCTTCAGATTGATGGTCAGCGCGTATTTGTCCGCGCGCTGGTTGGTCATGTTGATCTCGGCCCCGTACGACATCAGGCCGCCCTCCCTGGCGAATTGGCTTTGTGCGGAGATCGACGGTAGGCGATGGCGAGCCGCCAGCTCCGCGATCAGCCGGAAGCGCAACAAGATGAAGCTGTCGGTCGGCAGGATCAGCCCGCCGTTCGGCGCACCCGCGAAGCTCTCGATCGCGGCTTCGATGTCGGCAGTCGCGCGCACCGGCACGGCGACGGACTGCACCCCGAGGGAGGGCGCCGCTGCCTCGATCGAGCGCATGAAGAATTGCGACTGTGGCGAGGTCTCGGGATTGAACATAAGGGCGATGCGAGCCAGGCCGGGGGCGACCTCCTTGAGCAGGTCGAGCCATTTGCTGCCGATCGCGACCTCGTACATGCTGAACCCGGTGATGTTGCCGCCGGGCTTCGTCATATTGGCGACGAAGCCCTGCGCGACCGGGTCGGAAACCTGCACGAACACCACCGGGATGGTGCTGGTGGCCTCCCGGATGGCCTTCAGGTTGTTGGTGGACGACGCCAAGATTACGTCCGGCATCAGCCCGATCAGCTGGGCCGCATAAATGCGAGCAAGCGCCGCATCGCCCGCGCTCCAGCGCACATCGACGCGGATGTTCTCGCCTTCGATCCAGCCCAACTGGTGCAGCGCCGCCGTGAACGCCGCGAGATACGACTGATAGGTCGCGTCGGTCGCGGCACTATTCATCAGCACGCCGAGGCGCTTCGCCCGGTCCGGCTGCTGCGCCCGCGCCTCGAGCGGCCACCCGACCGCCGCGCCGAGCAGCGTAATGAGCTTGCGGCGGTTCACTCGATCACCTCGTCGGCGCGGGCGAGCAGCGTCGGCGGCACGTCGAGACCGATCCCACCACATCGGCGATATAGGCGCCACCGACCGTTAGCGAAACGCCAATAATCATTCCGAAAACCAGGCGCATGTGGCCTTCCCCGCACGTTTTCGTGGAGCCCCGGTAGGCTACGAACGCGGCGCGATTGTGAAAATCGCGGCGTGGCGCGTGTTGGCTCTGGGCGAGCCCGGGAGGGCCTTCTTCTTCACATCGATGGCGTTTTCACAAAACTTGAATATTTGATTTTAAAGGCAATTGGTCCAGCTCGGGCAGCTATCACCCAAATAGTTGTCCAAAAAATGCAAGTCGTTGTCCAAAAAAAGCAAGTCAAAGCGTCCTTCAGCTTTGAACGTTACGTCTCACGCACGAGACCAACCAGGGCATCCAAGCGCAAGGAAAGCAGCCATGAAAACGTGCGCACTATGCCATGGAAAGTTGGGATTAGGTGCCCGCTTCCGTAATATATGGAACGGCCGTTGGTGGGTTCATGTTCGGTTTTGTTCGGTTCGTTGCGAAGGCATTTATGAGATCAAGCGAAACGACGCCGCCAACCATCGCTGGCACGCCTTCCTTGCTCGCGGCTATTCGAGAAGCTGACTGTTGGGCTCCGGGCTGCCGGGCCTGATCGAGCGGTGGTCTTCTCGGCTTTTGGCAACCCCGTCAGCGGACCGCTTGCGTCGCGAAGCGAGCGGGGCTCATCCTATTTCCCTTCGGCGCACTCTGCGACATTCCGCCGTGCATTCAACATCGGCCTCCGGCTCCGTTAGATTTTTTGGACAGCGTTGTCCGAACGTCCAGGCGGGCTAGAATTCGGTTGGGCGGGGAAGCCAGAGACAGACACATTTGGCTATGAACCCGCTCTTGTTGCTCGGACTTGCAGCCCCGCTAAGCTGCTTGGCTTTCTTAAGTTTGTTGGCACTCCTCGGTGTAATGACGCTCGGCGGTATCATCCATGTAGTTGGCACAATCAGGGCGCACCGGCCGCAATGGCCTCTGGGGGCGAAGCTTCAGGTGCCGTACAAGAAGGGAATCCACTAGGGCCTATTTCGCTGATCTGGGGCACAGTCTCCAGGTCCCACACAACGACGCTTGGTCTTATCGGTTGATTTCCAATTGATGTTGCGGAAATAACACATTGAAGCGAAACCAGTGTGTTATCGATAAGGGTCGCTACCAGGCATTGCCCGCACGTTTCCTGCCGACTCGACCTAGCGCCGACGGGAAAAGGTGCGGGTCTCTCTTCCTAAGCGCTCGGTCGGGGCGGTACCGTAGTGATGCATCCACGCTTCAGCACCTTGATGTTTACGACCGCGGCGCTCGTCGCGCTGGGCGCGGCGCCGGCTGCTGGCGGGCCCGAAGGCGGCACGGTCGTCGGTGGGGCGGCGACGATCCAAGGCCAGGGCGGCCCGGCGGTGACCGTCAATCAATCGAGCAACAGCGCGATCATCAACTGGAATACGTTCAATATCGGCGTCAAAGAGCGCGTGCAGTTCAATCAGCCTGGCAGCTCGTCGGTCGTGCTCAACCGCGTCACCGGCGGGCTCGGGCCATCGGAGATCCTCGGCACGCTGACGGCGAACGGCCGCGTGTTCGTCATCAACCGCGACGGGATCCTGTTCGGCCCGGGCGCCGTGATCAACACGGCGGGCTTCCTCGCCACCACCAACGACATCAAGAACTCGGACTTCATGGCCGGCCGGTACAATTTCAACATCCCGGGCCGGCCGGATGCGTCCATCGTCAATCAGGGACGGATCACCGCCGCCAGCGGCGGCTTTGCGGCGCTGGTCGCGCCCGGCGTGCGCAACTCCGGCACCATCACCGCGACGCTCGGCACGGTGGCGCTCGCGTCGGGCAACAGCTTCACGCTCGACATGTACGGCGACAAGCTGATCACCCTGGCGGTCAACGACCAGATCGCCTCGAAGGTCATCGACGTCGCGACCGGCCGCCCGCTCAAATCGCTCGTCTCCAACGAAGGCAAGATCAGAGCGAACGGCGGACGGGTGGAACTCACCGCCGCCGCGGCGCGCGTCGTGGTCGACTCCGTCATCAACACCAGCGGCGTGACCAAGGCCAACTCGATCGGCCACCGCAACGGCATGATCGTGCTCAGCGCCGCCACCGGAGGGAGCAAGCCTGCCGGCGCTCCGGCGCAGACCATCAAGATCTCCGGCACGCTCTCGGCAGCGGGAAAGAAGAAAGGCACGCAGGGCGGGACGATCGTGGTGAGCGGCGAGCACATCAAGCTCACGAGCGCGCGCGTCGACGCCTCCGGCCGCGCCGGCGGCGGCAAGGTGCTCATCGGCGGCGACTGGGGCGGCGGCAAGCCGAATACGAGCCTCGTCTCGAACTCGAGCGCGAAGCTCGAAAGCTTTGCCATCTCGACGGCAACGACCGTGAGCGTCGATGCCGGCACGACCATCAACGCCTCGGCGACCGGGCGCGGCAACGGCGGCAAGGTCGTCTTATGGTCCGACAGCGAGACTACGTTCGCCGGAACGATCCTCGCCCGCGGCGGCGTCAGGAGCGGCGACGGCGGATTCGTGGAGGTTTCGAGTCACCGGCTGCTGAATTACAGCGGTACGACCGACACTCGCGCGCCAAAAGGTGCGGTGGGCACACTGCTGCTCGATCCGGCTGACTTTTATATCCAGAATTCGACGCCGCCGACCGGTGCGTCGTGGATGACGCCGCAGCAGGTTGAAGCTGCGTTGGCAACCAGCAATCTCGTGATTGCGACCAACAACAGCAGCAATCCGCAGGGCCAGAACGGCGACATTTTCGTCAACGACACCATCCGCTGGAGCACCGACAATTCACTCACGCTCAGCGCCTATCGCAACATTGATATCAGCACCAACGGCGTAAAAATTGTGAACCTTGCAAGCGGAAATCTGGTGCTCCGCGCCGACAACACCGGAACGGGACAAGGGATAGTCGTTTTCGATCACGGAGCCCACGTCGACTATACGGGGAGCACTGGAACGGTCTCACTCTTTTACAACCCAAGCGGATCCCAAACGACCAAATACCAGAATCCGACGAATTACTTCTGTCCTCCCTGCCCAGGCGGGGGCGGCGTTTTCGTCAATCAGCCGTCGCAACTGACGGCCTACATGCTGGTAAACAACGCGGCCGATCTGCAAAACGTCAGCACGAATGTCAGTGGCACCTATGCGCTGGGCCGCAACATCGACGCTGGCTCGATTGCGAATTTCACGCCGATCCAGAATTTCACCGGCCTGCTCGACGGCCAGGGCCAGACCATCGCCAACGTGACGATCGCGTCCACAGCCCAGAACGTTGGGCTGTTCGGCAGCATCGGTAGCGCCGGCGTGGTGCGCAACCTCAACCTGGCCCACGTCACGGTGAGCGGCCTAGGCTCCCAATTTGTTGGCACGCTGGCGGGAACGAACGCGGGAACGATCAGCAACGTCTCCGCCAGCGACGTCGCGGTGAGCGTGGGGTCGAACGGTAACGGCGGCGGGCTCGTCGGCTTAAACAGCGGCACCATCACGAATGGGTTCGCGACCGGCGACGTCACCGGCGAGGCCGGCACCAATGGGTTCACGACGCTGGGTGGGCTCGCCGCGATGAACCTGGGCTCGATTTCGAGTTCGTTTGCATCTGTAGCCGTGGGAAGTCCGGACGTTGCGAACCTTCAGGCCGGCGGCTTGGTCGGCAGCAATTCCGGTACGATCCTCTCATCCGTGGCCACCGGCAACGTGCAGGCCGGCGATGGAAGCATTGCCGGCGGGCTAGTCGCTTCGAATTCGGTCGGCGGCGCCATCACCGGCTCGCAGGCGAGCGGTAATGTCACCGTCGGCGCGGAGAGCGTCGCAGGCGGCTTGGTTGGAGCCAACGCCGGCACCATTGCAGATTCTACTGCTTCGGGTGCGGTCACCAGCACCGGTGCTGACAGCATCGTGGGCGCGTTGGTCGGAACCAGCACCGGCACCATCACGAATTCTATCGGTTTGGGCGTGGTCACCGGTGGGGTGCCCGCCGCGCCCAATTTGCCACCGATTCCACCTATCATTCCAGGCTGCGGCGACCCACTCTGCGGGCTCCTCAACATCCTGCCGCCAGCGCCGGCAACGCTGCCGGCCGCGGCCTTCTTCGAGTCGCTGCCGGGACCGACGCAGGTCATCAATAATCTCGTCGGCATAGGTCCAAGTCAGCTCGCGGCGCTCAACCCCGCCGCGCCGCCGTTGTTCGAGACCGTCCAAGGCGGCATCCGACTGCCCCCGCAGCAGCCCGCTTCGCCTGCGCAAGGGGGTCAGCAACAGCTGCCGTCGGGCTTCGACCGGCGGGTCATCGACATTCCGCCGTCCACTGAGACCCGTTTCGTCAAGGACGAGGTGGTGCTGCAGATCGCCACCAATGTCGCTGTGGAGCGGCTGCAAACCGCGGTCGGCCGTCTCGGGTTGACGCTGCTCGCCTCGGAAAACCTTGCCATCACCGGCTCGACCGTGGCGCGCTTCCGTATCACCAACGGGAGGAGTCCCGCCGAGATCATACGCGCGCTCGCGGCCATCCAGTTCGTCGCGGTCGCGCAGCCGAACTACGTCTACACCTTGCAGCAGCAACCCGAGGAAACCGCGCCGGCCGCACGCGGCGACACCGGCTCGAAGGGCGACCCCGCGCAATACATCGTCGAGAAGCTCAAGATCTCCGACGTTCACCGCATGGTCAGGGGCACCAATGTCCCGATCGCGGTCATCGATTCGGAGATCGACGCTGCGCATCCTGATTTGGAAGGCGTGATCGCGCAGCGCTTCAGTGCGGTCGGCGCGCCGGAGAAGCCCGACGCGCACGGCACCGGCATGGCCGGCGCCATCGCCTCGCACCAGCGGCTCCTCGGTACGGCGCCGGCCGCGCGGATCCTCGCCGTGCATGCCTTCTCCACCGCGGCGCCGACGCCCCAGAGCACCACATTCAGCATCCTCAAGGGCATCGATTGGTCGGTGCGCGAAGGCGCCCGCATCATCAATATGAGCTTTGCCGGTCCGAAGGATCCCTCGCTCGAGCGCGCGCTCAAGGCGACCTACGACAAGGGCATCGTCTTGATCGCCGCCGCCGGCAATGCCGGGCTGAAATCTCCGCCGCTCTATCCCGGCGCCGATCCCAACGTGATCGCGGTCACCGCGACCGACGTGGACGACAAGCTCTTCACCGGCGCCAATCGCGGCAAATACATTTCCGTGGCGGCGCCGGGCGTCGATATTCTGGTGCCGGCGCCCGAAGGCGATTATCAGATCACCACGGGAACGTCGGTCGCGGCCGCTGAGGTCAGCGGCATCGTGGCGCTGCTGCTGGAACGCAATCCCAAGCTAACGCCGGCCGACATTCGCCGCATCCTCACCACGAGCGCAAAGCGGCTCGGGCCCGGCCAGCGCGACAACAATTTCGGCTCGGGCCTCATCGATCCGCTGCAGGCGCTGCAATTGG
>WNGA01030083.1_pt1 | contig 10951 bp, 10 predicted proteins | sample 5400061 | NCBI WGS metagenome assembly WNGA01 (sample SAMN13153366, study PRJNA577476) | soil metagenome | isolation source: 100 cm soil or saprolite under grassland replicate 2 | place: USA:California | collected 2016-06-15
GCTGGACGGTGTTGAATCGATCATGAACAACATCGGGTTCGACAAGGACATGCTCTTCGTCGAGCACCTGAACGAGTACATGATGTCGCGGAAAGCGATCGTCCTCTTCACCGTGGATCCGGAGTGTTTCAAGCTATCCGAATTCGCCCGCCTCGAGAGATCCCTCGAAAGCATCGACGAACCGCAGTTGCGTCAAGCCCTGGACAACCCGGAACACTATCCTCGAACTGGAATCCGCTGACTGACGCGGACCCAAACATGAACGAACGGTCTCCCGGTGGCGGGACGAAGTGAAGGGATACCACCTCGGCCGTCCACCTCGCCGAGGAACGCATCCTTCGCCGCCCGCAGGTGATGGATTCACCCAAGGATGCCCTTGCGCGAATCAAACGCGGCTTCGCGGGGCCCTTGATTGACCGCGATTCGCATGGGAAAGAGCGCCGTCGTGCGGATTCGCTCTACACCAGGCGATCCTGAGCCAATCGCCCCTGTGGGAGCGACGAGGTAGCGTCGCTAACTGGTCGCCGTCCCCACCCACGCCCGCTCGAAAGGGCGGGCACCTTTCCCTCATTTCTTCGCACACATGCGGACTCGGAGGGATCCGAGGTTCTTCCACGCCCGAGTGTTAATGTCCGACGGAGGGTCGACCATGCTGCGGTACGCCAAGAGCAGAAGACCGTCCCGTCCCAGCACGAGGAGGACGAGACGGTCCCCCACCGTTTCCCCTTTCGCGCATCCGTCTTGCTCGATCCGTTCGAGCTAACGGGGAGGAACCGAACGCTTCTTGCAGGAGACCCGGGCTGGCACGGAACGCATCGTGCCTTCCAACCGACCCTGCCCGAAGAGTGGATTGCCCGAGATGTCGATTCCCGTCCGCCTTGTGGTCTGATTCCCCCCTGGGGGTGAGCCCGCTTGAACTAGATGACCCCCCATGGAAAAGGTCTTGGCCGAAGAGGAGGATTAAAGTTCCGGCCTGAGAAGTGTCCGCGCGAAATCCGGTTTCCCGTGAAGTTATGCGCACACTTCTGTTGACGACAATTCTCGCAATCCTCACGTCTGCATCGCCCTAAACCGTGGCCACTGGACAGGTCCATGGTGGCTGTGGCTAGCGATTCGCGCAAAATGCCCTGCTGCTCGGCATCGCCTTGTTGGCCAGATTCGCTGCGACAATTTACCTAGACCGACTGCGGCGGTCAAGCTAACTCAATGACTCGGTTCTCTCTTGGATATAAGCACGCAATTCTCCACGGGAAACGCGTTGCCGTAGGGCCGTAAGCGGAGGTTCGTCAAGTGATACCAACGGCGCGTGCTGGCCGGCTTGGCTCCATCCTTTTCTGGCGGCATCGCACCCTTTCTCGTTGCAACGCGGAGGCGAGCTTCCAAACCGCTTTGGAATCCTAGACCGATCGGGGCGCGATTACCCCACGGAATTGGAACTGGAGACGGCACGTTAGCACCGAGACGTCGTCCAGGGGCGAATCAAGCGCCTGGCGTGACGGAAATACTCAACAGCGGGAGCTATGTTTAGGGCACGGCCATCGGCTTTGTCCCATCTACGTGGATGTTCTTAAGCCGAAGCCGGATGTCCCGTCGCGGGCGCCGCTGAACAAGTGGAGCCAATGTCGTCCTTCGTGCCCAGCACAACGCGAGCCTTGACCGGGGCATGAACAGATCAATAGAGGGCTAGAGTTCTGCCTTTCGTGCAAAGATGAACGTTGCAATCATGTACATTAGAGCCAGCCAGAGAATGGCTGCAGCGACAAGAGTGGGGAAAGAAACGTACGCCGGGAGAAGGGATCCTGAGCCATTCGGAGACGTGCCCGTCGTCGGTACAGCAGCAGCCACTAGCATTTGGAAAACGGTGTTCGGGTCAAAAAGCAAGATGGTACCATACAGGTTGAAATAGTCCGGCTCTGCAGGACTCAGGCCGGTCGCCGAGATGGCAATGAACGCAATGAAAGCAAATAGAAGGTCGAAGACGGCCCAGAGAATGACTCCGTAAAGTACTCCCGTAGCCACGCTTTTGGCGAGAGGTGCGAAGACGAGCATGATCAGCACCCATACACCAACGAGGAACATGCTTGACAGCAGGACCACCACAGAGAACGAGGGCGTTGGTGGACGACCTGAGACGACTGAGACTATCTCGATGCCAGCGATAAGAACCATTATTATGGGCAGCGACACGGATGCAAACGCTCCCAAGAACTTCCCGAGGAGAATTCCTTCGCGACTCACGCGGCGGCACATAAGGAGTTCCAGAGAGCCCTGCATCCGTTCCCGCGTGATTGCGTCGAATGAGACGGCAATGGCGACCAGTGGTAGGACAAGCGGAGCGAATGCGGTCGCTACGACCAGGAGAACGCCATCGGCACTATTCTGGTACGTTGACTGAGATTGGGGACTCAGGTTGAAGGTAAATGACTGGTCTCCGCCCCCGTACGTTATGTTCACGATGTGGTTTCCAACTGGCATCTGGAATCGATAGAGGCCATTTGGGCCGGTGTGACCCAGGAGAGTACCGTTGAGGAGGATGACCGCGTTTTGTGCGGGGATTCCATTAACTTCCAGAACGTGCACTGTGCAGTAACTCTGGGTGCCGGATGAACCGGGAAAGCTGATCTGCGTCTGGGAATAAGTGAAGGTCAAGTTTGCTAGTTCGGGGTCGAAATACAAGCCGCCGCTCGCAACCACGCCGGGTGATTCGAGTTCATAAAGAACGCCCAGGCTTCCGGAGGTACCGAGGTCGAAGGATACAAATCCGGACGCATTCGTTGTCAAGGTGCCGATTAGTTCCCTCGAACCGTTACTGCTTGCGTTGAAGCTGTTCTTGTAAAGAGTAACGCTCAATCCAGATTGGGGTGTGCCGTACGAGTCGGCCAAGAAGGCGACCACCAGGGAGTGGACTACCGAGCTCTCGTTGGAGAGGGCAGGATGCCCGTAGATCTGGATCGAGTTGCCAAAGGGGGTCGCCGCAATCCGCGAGTAGCCCCAAGCCGATCCGAGGACGACCAGGGCCATGATACCGGCAAGCGCGATTAACCGGGGGCTCTTCAAGTGAGACTGGAACTCCATCCATCCCACTCGCGCAGCGCCAACGAAAGGGTTGCCCCTCAAGCGGTTCCCCCGCCGATCAATGACATGTACGCATCCTCCAAGGTAGGCTCCTGAGGGCGTATCGCCCGGATGCGCAGGCGGTTCTCGACAAGTATGCGAGTTATCTCAGCCACCACATCGCTGCCTGGAACGACTTCCACGGTTGTGCCGAAAGATTCGGGATGTGCCGCTCGAACACCTGGAATGCCTTGGAGCGCGAGTATCGCGGCTGACGAGAGAGTGTCGCATTCTACTTTGACACTGATCGTTTGGCTTGAACCAAGTCGCCTCCGCAAATCGTCCATCCGCCCCACGGCGAGTATCTTGCCCCTGTGAATCACTGCCACCTGCGCGCAGGTCTGTTCCACTTCGGACAATATGTGAGAAGAAAGGAGGACCGTCTTCCCTTGACTCTTGAGCCGTCGGACCAAGTCGCGGAAAAATCGGATGCCCTGCGGATCCAAGCCCCCAGCAGGTTCGTCCAAAAGGAACACGGATGGATCATGAATGAGCGCTTGGGCGACCATGAGTCTCTTTGTCATCCCAAACGAATAAGTCTTCACCTTCCTGTCTGCTGCTTCCTCCAGCCCCAGCTCTGTCAGGAGGCTCTTGGCCCGCTCACGCAGGTTCATTCGATCCACGTCTTGGAGCCTAGCCCAGTAGAGGAGGTTCTGCAAACCGGTCAGAAGGGGATACGCGCCTGCCTTTTCGGGCACGTACCCAATCAACGAGCGGACCGCCATGGAATCTCGCTCGATATCATTACCTTCCACCTGTGCCGTACCAGTCGTAGGGGTCAGAATCGTTGCAAGGATTCGGAGCGTCGTCGTCTTCCCGGCACCGTTAGGACCGAGAAAACCGAACGATTCGCCGCGCGAGACGCCAAACGAGACGTCCGTCAAAGCATTGACGGACCCGCGGCGGTTGGAGTAGCGCTTTGTCAGGCCCCTCAGTGCAATCGCTTGCGATTCAGTGTGCATCGCGCGACAACCCTTGCTGGTTTACGTGGCTCACGAGATCAAACATCCACACCTACCGATGATTAGTCCTGATCTGGGCATAACCCATCTGATTGTAAGTCGTCGCCCGTGATGAGTCGGATCGGCACCTGTGCTCCAGCCGCCAACATTGTTGTGTCCCGCGCCTCGAGGCCAAGACATCCGCAGCCCAATCTTAACCGACAGGTCGACCATCATTTCGAGCGCCTTGAAGCCCCGCCGCCCTTGCTCCTATCGTGCGCTCTCCGGTTCTTGGGATAGAGCCAGGCGGCTATAACCACGACCACGGCGACGACCACTACCGCGACCAGGAGCGCGAACGTGGAACTGCCAGTGCCGAGCTCCATGACAATGTGGACGGAAATAGGCCCGCTGCCCGAATTTTGCAAGAAAACGAGGTAAAAGAGCGTTAAACCCGAGGGGGTCAGCGAGAACGTTGCCGCGCTCTGGATCGAATCAATCGCAATGAGGCCGAGGCTTTCCTGAAACTCCGCGATATGGACCGTGAGTGGTTCGGATGTGGTTAGGGAAAGAGTGAACGTCCTCGCGTCGCTCTTCCACATGGGTCTCAGGATGCCAATCGTCGTCCAAGCGCCCAAAGTGTCCAGCTGCACGTCGCCGGTCGACTGCCAGGATTGGGGAAGAAGGAAGACCGCAAATTGCCCCGATCCATTCAAGTAGAGCCGGTAAGTGGCTGCTTGAGCTACCGGGACCTGATCGACGCTGCCCTTTTGAAAAGTCTGAAAGTCCGTAACTAAGAGGACTGAAGAGCCCTCAATTATTGATAACTGCGTTGGCGCGGAAGGAAAGACAACTGTGTAGTAGAGATATTGAGGTGGCAAATGCTGCGAGTCCACGGCGAGCGAGAAGGTCTGATTGCCTGTGTAATTCTGAATCGTGAATACGCGAGAAAAGTCAGGCCACCCCAACCGGAGACCATCACCAGCAAACAGGTAAGAAGAACGGTGACAGGAAAGGCGACCGGCGCCTTCCCAGGTCCTAACTGTCGAAGTATTTCCATCCGGAGGCCGCGCTGTCGGTGTACCACGGGTAGGGCCAGTTCCAACAGTCATCAGACTGGTATGAAACTTGGACATAGATCCCAATGTGAGCATGCTGGGTCACACGAAACACAATCGCGCTGCCAATGGACCCCCACCAGGAGCTGCCCGCAAACACCGTAAATACCATGCCTTGGGCGTACCGGTCGTAAGCCCAGTACTCGTTCTGGGCGGTCGACTCCGTTCCACTCCAGGCATGCGAGACGCCCCCCAGACTGAACGACAGGCTCCCCCCCGCGCCCCCGATGGACATGGATTCGGGGAGTAGTTGAAAGTATGTGCCGGGCTTAACCGCCACTTCTGTCGGGTTACCCGAGAGATGAGGTGGTCCCCACAGAGCTTCCGCGACTTGGGGATTCTGGCCGAAGGTTACGAAGCAACCGGCCTTGTACTGAGCCTCCGTATAGACGAACCAGTAGTCATTCTGGGTATCAGCATCGTTTGTCACTTGGTAGATCCATTCGATAGACCTCTGATGCCCCCAATCGCCTATCACAACGCTCGTCTTGATCGTCAGATTCAACACGTTGAACGCATCAGCCCGCGCCAAAGAGGGTAGCGATGTCAACGCGAAAAGGACGGAAACGACCACTGCCAGGTACGCAACAACACGATGCTTCATTTTCCTGACCCATCCACTTACGATGATATCGCCCGGAGGGTATTAGGTCCTGCCCTCTGGTTCCCGCTTACGGACAGCCCGTACACGGGCGTGTCGACTACCGGGTGTGTGCTCGCTCGAAAGAGGTCGGCACGCCGCGTCCCGAAGCGAGCAACGTCGGCCATGCAAGCAATGGGGACTCAACCATCTTCAGGCCAAGACCAGTAAGTCGATATGTGCCACGGAAGGGAAACTTGCCCGAGGCTTCCAGCGAGATAAGTTCGAGCGCTTGGAGCGTGTCCATAGTGTGCCTGATAGCTTCTTGCCCAAAAGGCAACGCTCTGCGAATCGCGGTCTTCGAGCACGAATCCCTGCGATAGAGAAGGAGGAGCACTTCCAAAGCACCGGTGGTTCTGTCTAGAACCAGGATAGACGTCTTCGTTGCCTTCTTCGAGAGGCCGCCCTGAGCGCTTTTGTCGAGGACAGGCCCGTCCATACCGGCTTCAGTGTCCTCCTCAGGGCTTAATCTCCATCTGATATTTGAAGACTTTGAGTATTTGTTCAGTGGTTAGCGTGATGCGCCCCCTTTGCCAGTAGGCAGTTGTCGCAAATGGAAGGCAGCCGCATCTCCTTCGCTCATCACGAGCCGATAGGCGGCTGGTCTGTTGGGATCTTCCAGTCGACCTCAACACGCCTGCAGATTTGGTTGGGCCAACGCACGATGGAACAAAATCTACCGATCGGTGCGGAACAGGCTGTCTTCACGGACACCCGGGTCCACGTCTTGGACTTTCTCGCCGCGCGGGAGCGTCATCTTCGGGAGCTAGGGTTTACGCCCGAGAAGGTAGCCGCCTTGGTTCCAAGCGAACGCGGGAAGCACTACTCGGAGGCAGGCTTCCACAACCTCCGCGTAGACACGTTCAAGGACGCGGGCATCGAAGGCGACTACCGCGTCCAATGACGCACGCACGAGCAAATCTTGATGGACCGCCTCGAAGCCCATGCAGACCTGCGGACCAATCGAGGCCAGAAGGCTGCCCAAGAGGCGTGGGAGACTCCGATCGCTAAGGTGAGGGATCGTGGCGCGTAAGCGCCAGCAAGACGTCCGACATGACATGTCCGAAAACCACGACCCCCTCGGACACGCCCCAATGGAGAAGTAGCGGACCCGGAGGGATTCGAACCCTCGACAGCCGGATTAGAAATCCGGTGCCCTATCCGTGCTAGGCGACGGGTCCGTCGCACGGGACGGAACGGCAATCTTAATAACTCTCCGACCTCCCCCGCGGAGAATCGTTATGTATCCGCGCCATCTCCTCGGGTCCGCGGAGTTTTGACATCATCAAGATTGTCGTCCTCGGGGCCGGCGCGATCGGCTCCGTCGTCGCCACCCTCGTCGCGAAGAGCCCGCAGATCGAGCGGCTCGTCGTCGCGGACCGGAGCCTTGAGGCCGCGAAGACGCTCGCGGCGGGTCTTCCCGAGGGCCGCGCCGAACCCGACCGGATCGATGCATCGAAGGTCGACGCGCTGGCCGAGGCGCTCAAAGGCTTCGATGTCGTGGTGAACGTCGTCCTCCCGCGCTTCAACCTCCGGATCATGGACGCCTGTTTGAAGGCCGGCGTTCATTACATCGACGCGGCGACGGACCTCGCTCTCGGTAAGGAGAAGCCCGGCGAGCCGGTCGTGCAGCCACCGGAATCCATCCAGCTCGAGTACGACGCGGCGTTCCGGGATGCCGGGCTCATCGGACTTCTCGGGATGGGACAGGACCCGGGCATCTCGAACGTCATGGCGCGACTCGGCGCGGATCGGCTCGACGAGGTCCAGGAAGTCCTCGTCCGCGACGGCGACAACGGCACCGTCGAAGGATACGAGTTCGCATCGCTCTGGTCCGCCGACACCCTGATCGAGGAGGTGCTCCTGCCCGCGCTGGCGTTCCGCGACGCCCGGTTCGTCCGCCTTGGCTCCCTCGAGGGCGAGGAAGTCTTCGATTTCCCGCCTCCCGTGGGCCCGCTCACCGTCTACAATGTCGACCACGAGGAGACGAACACACTGCCGCTGACCATCGGCAAGGGCCTTCAGTCGATGGACTTCAAGATTGCGATTCCAAAGGACCTCGCGCACGCGCTCCGGGTGTTCCAGCGGTTCGGCCTCCACCGCGGTCACCCGATCGAAGTCGAGGTCAAGTCGACCGGGGAGAAGGTCAGCGTCGCCCCGCGCGACATGCTCGCCGCCCTCATGCCGGACCCGAAGAGCCTCGCCGGGAAGGCGAAGGGGGCCGCCTGCCTGGTCGTCGTCGTGCGCGGCGTGAAGGACGGCGGGAAGGCCGGATGGATGCTCTGGCAGACGATGGACCACCAGGACTGCTACCGCAAGTACGGGTTCAACGCGACGAGCTACCCGGTCGGCGCGCCGATGGCGATGGCGGTGGAGATGATCGACCGCGGGGAGATCCGCCGCACGGGGGTGTATCCGCCGGAAGTCCTCGACCCCGCGCCGTTCCTCAAACACTTCCCCGAATACGGGATCGCGATCGAGGAGAAGAGACTCGCTTAGGTGACAGCCGGGTCAGCGGTCCCGGAATCCCGGTATGCCGCCGAGGGACTTCGCGTGCCGTACCCCGTTCACTGCCGCCCGGGCGACTTCCCGCACGGCGACATGATGCAGGACGTCGAAGCCGCGGTAGTCGATCCGCTGCGACGCCCGCGTCCCCGTCGCGAAGCCGAGGATCGTGTCGCCGTCCGCCGACATGTGGGCGGGGCGCACCGCGAGGGCGATGCCGTCGTGCGCCAGTTCGACGAGGCGGGCGAGTTGCTCGTGGTCCAGCGGCGCGTCGGTGCCGACGATGCCGATCGTGGTCCCGGATCGCGTCGTTGACCGCGTCGCGTATTCCGTAAGGACGTCGTCCATCTCGAGGAATCCCTTGCCGTCGCCGCGGAGGGTCCCGCCCACCGTGCGATTCGTGAAGGGATCGTACACGTTCCCGACGCAGTTCGTCACGACGATCGCGCCGACGGTCCACGCGCCCACCTTGGCGGCGCTGCTCCCGAGTCCGCCTTTCGTCCCACCCTCACGGCCGAAGAACGGCCCGACCGTCGCGCCGGTGCCTGCGCCGACGTTCCCTTGCGGGACGGGTTTCGTCGTTGCGTTGGAGCACGCCTCATGACCCAGGTCCGAGTAGTCGAATCCTTCCGCGTCGCCGAATTCAAGGTCATAGATGTTCGTGCCCATGATCGAGGGCATCTTTCCCCCGCCCGTCCGCGAGGCGAGCTTGTTTTCCAGGAGGTACCGTCGGATCCCCCGCACGGCGTCGAACCCGTAGACGTCGCCGCCCGCGAGGAGGAGCGCGTGCCGCTCGATGAACGTCTTCCCGAGGTCCGAGGCCGCGGGGTCGTACGTGCCCGGCCATCCTCCGCGGGACTCCGAGAAGGCCATCGCCGGCGGGTCGAGGAGGACGACCGTCGTGCCCGTCCGCCGCCGGAGGTCCTGGGCGTGGCCGACCCGCACGCTGCGGATCGCCGTGAGCGTCGCGTTCGAAGGGATGGGGCCCACTCCGGAACGGGCGGCAACACGTCGCGGGATATTTAACGAATCGGAGGCCTGGACTGGGCCCCGTCCGTGGCGCATTCATACCTCTAAGTAGAGGTATGTTCCGAACCGCGCCCTGGGGGGCACCGTGGTCTCGTTTCCCGGGTCTCTGCGGCTACGCGGAGAGGTCCTCGATCCGGTGTCGGCCCGCATACACGTTGAATCGCTCGCCGCGCGCGAATCCGACGAGCGTCATGCCGAACTCGTTCGCCAGGGTGACCGCCAGGCTGGAGGGCGCTCCGACCGCGACCACGAACGGCACGCCCGCCACCGCGGCTTTCTGCATGATTTCGAAGCTCGCGCGGCCGCTCACGGCGAGAATCCGGTCCGACAACGGGACGCGGTCCGCGAGGAACTGCTCGCCGACGACCTTATCGACCGCGTTGTGCCGGCCGACGTCCTCCCGCACGCTCACCTGTCGGCCCACGGCGTCGAACAGCCCGGCGGCGTGGAGCCCGCCCGTCTGCGAGAACAACGACTGCCCGGTCCGGAGGCTCTCGGGGATCGCTGCGATTGCCTCGGACGTGGTGATCGGCCGGTCCTTGGGGATCGGATGGCGGGCGGCCACGCGCACTGCCTCCAGGGACGTCTTGCCGCAGACGCCACAGCTGGATGACATGTAGAAGTGGCGGCTCAGCCGGTCCGCGTTGAACTCGACGTCGGGCCGGAGGACCGCGCTCACGATGTTGTACTCCTGCGGAACGCCAGTGTCCGTGCAGTACTCGATGCGCGCGAGGTCCCGCTTCCGGGAGACGATTCCCTCCGTCAGGAGGAATCCCGCCGCGAGCTCGAAGTCGTTTCCCGGCGTCCGCATCGTGACGGCCAGCGACGTGGGGGCGTCGCCTTTGCCGGCGTGCTCCACGCGGATCTCCAGCGGCTCCTCCGCCGCGAGCCGGTCGCCCTCCTCGACGAGGCGTCCGGGGCTCCGCTTCCAGACGTCCGCGGTCGTCGTCGGCCCGGGGCGGTTCACGGCGCCGCCTCGCGCCTCGGGGCCTTCATGATGCGCACGAGGGCGTTGTAATCCGGCATCTCGCAATGCGGATCGACGACGCCGCGGCGGATCAGGACGTTGCCCTCCGGCCAGTAGACCTGCACGTTCCGCGGGCGAATCGGCGCGATGCGGACGGGGCCCCGCAGCGACCCGAGCGCATTCGTCACGAGGACCTCGTCGCCCTCCGCCACGCCGAGCTCCTTTGCATCCTCGGCCGACATCAGGACGTCCCGCCGACCCGCGCCCAGCAGGGCGTCGACGTCGCCGTGGATCATCGAGTTGAACTGCTTCCCGCGTCGCGTGCTCAGCAGGAAGTGCCCCTCCTCGATGTTCGTGTCCGGCAGCCCGACTGGCGTGAAGCGCGCCCTGCCGTCCGGCGTAGGGAAGACGCCTCCCTCGCAGAGGCGCGTCCCGCCGTACTGGAAGGCGTCTCGCTTCGACGCGAGGTTCTGGATTCCGTCGTACGTCGGGATCGCCCGGGCGATCTCCGCGCGGATTGAAGCGGCGTCGTTGAAATGGACGAGCCGAGTGGCGCTCGGGATGGCGCGTTCGGCGAGGTTCATGAAGATCTCCCACTCGGCGCGCGCCTCGCCGACCCGGCGGCGGGGAATCTGCG
>WNGA01036235.1_pt1 | contig 10951 bp, 15 predicted proteins | sample 5400061 | NCBI WGS metagenome assembly WNGA01 (sample SAMN13153366, study PRJNA577476) | soil metagenome | isolation source: 100 cm soil or saprolite under grassland replicate 2 | place: USA:California | collected 2016-06-15
GTCAGGCATTTCTTGGCGGCACTACGTCCCAGGCCGTAACTACGTACCAGTAACTGCCTTGAGAATCGTCGCGGGACTCTCGGACGGAATATCCCGACGGCAAGCGTTCGACTCGCCTCCGTTTGGGAACGACGTGCTTGTTGCGAGCCACGATAAACACTTTGGAGTCCGCCACCATTGCAAATGTGTCCATGCTGCCGTCACTGGTCCAACAAACCCTTGTGAAAAGTGTTACAGATTCGGCGCATTCTTGCCAAAACGCAAATATCTGATAGCAAGAAATCAAGAAACCGAACTCCAAATGCGCTTGGTTTGCCTATCCGGTAGCACCGATTGTCGTGGGAACGCCATGATCCGGCGACATTGTTCCTCAGTTTCCGAGGTGCCGACAAGGACTAAGCCGCTGGTGCGGCGGACGCTACGCGTGGGGTGAACTCGAAGAGTCGGGATAGCTGACATAGTGTGGGTCACAGAGAAAGGAGACTCGTGTGACCCGTTTACGCCAGATGATGCTGGAAGAACTCCAGCGTCGCAACTACTCTGAGATCACCACTCGTAAATATCTGCGCGTGGTAAGCGACTTCGATAAGCATTTCGGCAAGTCTCCCGACAAGCTCGGCCCCAATGAACTGCGTACCTATCAAGCCTATCTATTGCGAGAGCGCCAGCTAACGCCCGTCACTGCCGTGAACTGCGTAGCAGCGCTGCGGTTCTTCTTCGTCAAGACGCTTAAGGGGCATCAGTTCCGCGAGTTCTTGCCCTATCCCAAGGATCGGCGCCGGCTGCCGACAGTGCTGAGTCGAGAGGAGGTCTCGCGTCTGATCAACGCGGCCGGGACCCTGTTTCGACGGACGCTACTGATGACGCTCTACGGTACCGGCATGCGACGCGGCGAACTGGCGCCTCTCAAGGTCGGCGACATCGATAGTCAGAGGATGATCATCCGTGTGGTCGCGGGCAAGGGCGGCAAAGACCGCGACCTGCCTCTGAGTCCAGCTCTGTTGGAGACGCTGCGAGAGTACTGGCAATGGCGGAAGCCGAAGCTATACATGTTCCCCACACGTACTCGTGGCCGGACGCTCGATCAGCCGATTTCCGATAAAACCGTCCGGATCGCATGTAGCGAGGCGGCACGCCAGGCCGGCGTCAAGAAACGTATTACCCGCACACCCTGCGCCACAGTTGGGCGACCCACTTATTGGAAGCGGGTACCGACTTGCGAACCATCCAGGTTTTGCTCGGGCACGGGGATCTGGAAACCACCAGTATCTGCATCTGTCGCAGCGGCACTTGCAGACGGTTGTCAATCCTTGGACGGCCTTTCTCTAGCCGGCACTCAGAACATCAGCCGCAGCTTTAGGCGAAAAAAACAAGAATGACTCGACCCACCCTCGAGGTGGGCGACATTCTACGCGCGCACGGCGATCGCTTCCTGGATCGGTATCGATCGAGCTTCAGCTTTCAACAGCTCAAAGCCTTTCGAGCCATTCAGCGCTGCCGCACCGCTGCCCTTGGTGGCCATCGCGATGCTTGCTTGCGTTGCGGTTATCGCACCTCTTGTACAACTGGTGCAGAAATCGACACTGTCCCAAGTGTCAGACCCAAGCCCGCGAACGCTGGCTGGCGGCCCGCGAGCGCGAACTCCTGGCTACCAGCTATTTCCATGTCGTGTTCACCGTGCCCCACGAACTCAATGTGCTGGCCTTAGAAAACCCGCGTCTGTTTTACGGGGGCTGGGCACGACACGGCCACTGCGATCGATCAGCAAACAAGCGTGCCTGTGCTGCTGAGCCTGGTTGGGGGAGTGCGCTGCACGCTTCAAGGAGTAAAATTGAAACACTTCTGTGTGGGTTGCGACCGACAGAACGCCTGCCAAGCCGCTTTCCTTGCCCGAGGGTTTCATCAGAGATGTCCGACCCTGACCGCCGCCGGGCTCCGCGCATCGCCCTCCAACAAGCTGTGTCCCTGGTGATTGGAAATGGCGGTCACGAGGTCCCGGCTATCACTGAGAATCTCTCATCGGCTGGGGTTCTCCTCTATGCCGATCAGCTCATCCGACAGGGTTCTGAGATTGGGTTGATACTTGTCGTGCCTGCGGCGGAGCTGGAGGCAGAAGGTAAGTGGATGTGGTGCTTCGGGAAGGTTCTTCGAGTGGAAAAAGAATTGAAGGAAGGAAAGTTCGGTATGGCTATCGGATTTCAACGTTTCGAAGTACTGTCCCGGGCTTAGCGCCGTAGACACTAGTCATACCCGTTAGGTAGATTGCGAAACCGCGAAATCAAAACTTAAGCATTAGCCTTGCAGACGGCCGACCAGTTTCTTAGCACGGCCTGGTTCGTGGGCTTGATGACGGCAATCATCAAGGTGGGTTCCCCAAAGACAGGACTGACGGAAATTTTGGCCCGGGAGCAAGCAAGTCCCGTTCTCTCTTTGTCCTCCCTGCCGGCACAATGACGACTAAGTTTACCTTCGCCTGTTGCCTGACCGGGACTACGGTCACCCCACCCTACTGGGCTACGGCTAGCCACCATGCTCCCGCACTTTAGGGCCCGCCTGAAGCAGCGATTCTGACCTCGCACTGTCGGAAACGGCATGGGTGCCACCTTTAGCGCCCGCACCTCACGAAAATACAGCGGACGGCTAGTAGGAGTTACTTCTTTCACAGCCGCCCGCTTCCTTAGCGGTTATGCAGCTTTTTCGCGCGTCTGGTAGCCGCGTCAAGAGTTTGCCCTTTAAGTTCTCGGATTGGTTGGAACCGGAAACGAAGGCCCATAGAAGACAAATCCAACAAACGCGACTCTGACGCGCTTGAGATCTTCTTTCATGAAAACAATCTCCTCGCCGATATCGGTGTGCCGCTTCAAAACTTTGCCGAGCCGATTAGTAAGTTGGTCGAGCCGTGGCCTCGCGCGTCCATCTCGCTCTGGCTGTTACATTCGTCGGCGCCTTCCCAGTCCCAGCCTTGGCTGCGAGAAACGAGACGACAGCAACGTCCACCTCACAATCAAAGCCAATAGGAATTGCGTCTAGAAACGTGCCAGCAATCGAACAAGGAATGGTTCTTTCTCCCTCTCTTCCTCCTCGTGCTGCACCACCGGCTCCATCTCTAGGACGGTCGAGAGCTGTTCTGAGCCTGGGACAACGAGGACGTCAAAGATCAGACCGGCAGGCAGATCGCCCAATGTGATTTGCCTGCTGTCCGAGAACTCAAAGACATCACGCTTTGGCTGGTTCAACATTCTGAAGACCGCCTCGGCCTCGGTGCTGAGGTGGAGCGAGGCTTGCTGGCTTTCGGAGAACCGAAACAGGACCCTAGTCCGATCTATCAGGCAAACCGGACAAGGCCTTGGGGCGTCGAGCTCGGTTTCCCGAACTACCCAATTCGAATGCCAATTCATTTGCTTGATTCCAAGGCGTTGTCCAGTCTTGGCCTCTTCTATATGGTTCGCATACTCACTCGAGAACCAACACATACGTTTCCTCCAATCTTGGAAATTGAGCCAGCCATGGAGTCTTTGGAAAAGCGCGGATGACTCGGGCTCTGCCTTGGGATTTCAGGCGTGTCCCCGCAGGAGGGAGAAAGGATGTCGTGGGGTTCGGCGGATCTGGTGCCTACTTCGCGGCCCTTGAGGTCTGAGTCGGCGCTCGGCTCGGTCGTTCCATTGCCCTGTTCTCCTCCCAGACTCACAGTCACAGTATCACCCGAGGTTTACTGAATCAAGGGGATCTGAAAAACCAGCGGTAGATAAAGTGAATGCTGAGCCCGATGGCCAAGAGCCAAAGCAAGACAACAAACAGCCCAAATAACCAATTCCGAGAGATCCTGAGTTCTGGATTTTCAGCTTTTATTCGATATTCCTCCATCACCTCCGCTGGGATGAGCTGGAGAAGCAGCAGAATCCCAGCGGGAAGCAAGATCAAGTCATCGAGGTATCCAAGCACGGGGATAAAATCCGGAATCAAGTCAATCGGACTGAGGGCATAGGCCACGATGACGTTGTCGCAACAGCTTTGATGGCCTCAGGGCAAGACCGAGGCTTGCAGCGACTCAGACAGGTCCAGCGGTATTCAAAGCCGAATTCGAGAATGAGTCCGTTCAGGTAGTTCGTATCACTATCGCCTCTCACACAAAACTACCGATGCACGACCTGACGGCTCGCGTGGTCGTGCTTCTAACTGATCAAGACTTGAGGATCACGTTTCCAAATGGTCAAACGAGAGAGGAACACCACAAAGCGGGAGAGACTATGTGGTTGTCCGCCCGGAGGCATGGTGGCGAAAATCTCAGCGATAAGCCGATTGAGTTTATCGCTATAATTCCGAAACAGAAATAGAGCCGGCCGGATGCTTCCTTTTCGCTCCCAAACATTACGTGCAGGCGCTCTGGGAGGCGCTGATAGAGGAATTGTGGGGGCTGCACCGTGAGAGTTGGCGGTCTGTCCGCCGGTTCGTACCTCATTCAGTCACGCCGGACGGATCACGCCGACTAGGTTCCAGATCTGACAGCTCGCCATTCTGAGAGCATGGGCAAGGATGTTGGCGATCCAAAGTTGTGATTGCATTGTTACGGCAAGACGGTGTGAGCGAGTTCCTAAGAGAATACCCTTACAATATCAATGGGGGCTCGCATGAAGGTCGTTGGAAAAGTCGAGAGTTTATGGCGCTACCCTGTCAAGAGCATGCGTGGCGAAGAGTTGCAAGAGGCCTATGTCGGATTTCCTGGCGTCTACGGTGACCGCCTTTACGCTTTTCGGAGTTCGAGGGCGCCAAAAGGATTTCGATGGTGGATGTCGAGACACCAGCGGGAGAGCGTCTGCCAATTGATGATCCCCGGCTGATCAGCATGCTGCGCGAGGGACTTCGCGATAGTGATGAGCTAACGCTGCTTCGATCAGATCGGGCGATGACGGATTGCCGTCCGGTCTCGATCATCTCGATCCAAACCGCGCGGCAACTGAGCAAGGAGTCTGGAATGGCGGAGGACAAGCGACGCTTCCGCGCGAATATTTATATCGAGCTCGAATCCGGAAATGCTTTTGCCGAAGATGATTTTGTTGGCCGGACTTTGCAGATCGGCGCAAGAACAGTGATCGCAGTAATTGACCGCGACCCGCGCTGCAAAATGATCACCCTCGATCCCGACACTGCGCAACAGAACCCCGAGGTTATGCGGCGGGTGGCTCGCGACCATGACGGCAAGGCTGGGGTTTACGGTGCTGTTTTGATCGAAGGGACCATCCGACCGCAGGACGAAATAGCTCTGCGGGATTGAGGCTTCAGCGCTTGCTAAGGAAGCACTTCTCGGACTTCCAGCGATCACGAATGGATCGGGCAAGTCATTCCAATTCTGAAAACTCAGAATTAGAAGACATATTTTCTGAAGCACCAGTTTTGCACAGACACCACCACTAATTGTGTTTGACGAAATAATGTATCAACGATATTGTTGTTTTGCTTCACGGTGACTTGATCCGTTGATCAGGCCGAAAAGGGAATCCGGTGTGAATCCGGAACTGCCCCGCAGCGGTAAGCAGGAACGAACGCTCCTTTATTAAAGCACTGGTCCGGCCACGGACTGGGAAGCTGGAGCCAGTAGGAAGCCTGCAAGTCCGAAGACCTGCCGTGACGAATGCCTGCGGGCATGAATGCGCATGCGCTCCGAGAGGGCTGGGCGATGGTGGTCTGGTAGCAGCTGCCGTTTCTGTCCATCCCATAGTCCGCTCGGAGCCGGAGAGGCTCTACATGGCGGTCTTCCAAACAACTCTTGCCGAAATTGTCCCTGATTTTCCTGTGTACGAAGCCACACCACAAATGCAGGTCCGCAAGCGGAATGGTTCTTGGGAGCCGGTCGATGTCAACAAGATTGTCCGCGCGGTTCAGCGTTGTTGTCACGGGCTTTCGCAAGTGGATCCCATGCGCGTGGCCAGCCGCACCATCGGCGGGCTCTACGATGGCGCCACCACCCGCGAACTCGATTCCATCTCCATCCAAACCGCTGCCTCACTAATCGCCGAGGAGCCGGAATACTCGAAACTCGCCGCCCGGCTGTTGCTGGCCACGATTACGAAGGAAGTGAGCGGACAAAACATCTATTCTTTCTCGCGTCCGTTGATGTTGGACAATGCGAAGGCGTCGCTGCAAAGAATCTTGCGGAATTTGTGTTTCCGAACGCGCGAAAACTCAATGATGCGATCGATGATGAGTTTTCCGATCGCTTCGAATACTTCGGCCTGCGCACCGTCTATGACCGATATCTGCTGCGCCATCCTGTCACGCGGCAGGTGATTGAGACGCCGCAATATTTCTTTCTGCGCGTCGCCTGCGGCCTGGCGACAACTGTTGCCGAAGCCATCGAGTTTTACAGACTCATGGCTTCGCTCGACTATTTGCCCAGCTCTCCAACGCTCTTCAACTCCGGCACGCGCCACGCCCAGATGTCCTCCTGTTATCTGGTCGACTCGCCGGCCGACAATCTGGAATCTATTTACGACACGTACAAGCAGATTGCCATGTTGTCAAAGTTCTCCGGCGCCATCGGCCTGGCGTTTCATCGGGTGCGTTCTCAGGGTTCGCTCATCCGCGCCACCAACGGTCTTTCGAGCGGAATTGTGCCGTGGTTGCGCACTCTCGATTCCTCTGTGGAGGCAGTGAACCAGGGCGGCAAACGCAAAGGTGCCTGCTGCGTCTACCTGGAATCATGGCACGCCGACATTGAACAATTCCTGGAGATGCGCGACAACACCGGTGACCACGCGCGCCGGACCTACAACCTCAATCTCGCCAATTGGATCCCCGATCTGTTCATGCGCCGGGTTGAGGAGGACGCGATGTGGTCGCTCTTGATCCCAAGGTTGTTCCCCAGTTGTGTGACCTCTATGGTGAAGAGTTTGAGAGAGCTTATGTGGAGGCCGAAGAGCAGAGGCTTTTTGCCTCCCAGATTCGCGCGCGTGATCTCTATGCCCGCATGATGCGTACTCTGGCTGAAACCGGTAATGGCTGGATGGTCTTTAAAGACTCGACCAATCTGAAGTGCAACCAGACCGGCGGGTCAACAAATGTTGTCCACCTCTCGAATCTGTGCACGGAAATCACGGAAGTAACGTCGTCGGTGGAGACCGCGGTCTGCAACCTTGGCTCCATCAATCTTGCGCGGCATGTAAGTCAAGGTGGGTTTGATTTTGCCAAACTCGCACATACGGTCCGATTGGCCGTGCCCATGCTCGACCGGGTGATCGACATCAACTATTATCCTGCGCCGCAGGCGGCTGCCGCCAACGACCGCTGGCGTCCGGTTGGGCTGGGCGTCATGGGATTGCAAGATGTGTTTTTTCAACTCCGTTTGCCCTTTGATTCCGACGAAGCCCGCCGATTATCTTCGAAGATTCAGGAGGAGATCTATTTTCATGCGCTCACCGCTTCCTGCGATCTGGCCGAAAAAGCCGGGCCGCATCAAGCTTTTCCTGAAACCCGTCGGTTGATCTGCATGAATTCGCCAGAGAGAGTTTCACGCTTGAACATGTTGGAGACTTGCGGCTCGATGCACTCGTAGCAGCCGGCAATGGATGCAATGGTGGCCGTGGGCGCAACAGCGATCAGTAGCGAGTTGCGAAGGCCGGTCTTGCGAATGCGCTCGCGCAGTTCATTCCAACGCACTGGGTCTTCAGGCTTAATGCCCCAGAGATCGAATTGCAGCAGCCCCTTGGCAGTTTCCCTCCCCTGTCTCGGCGAACTCATACTTCCGGAGGGCCAGCCCGGGGTCGAGCCTTTTGCAGTAAGCCCGATACTTTAACGCTGAATTCCATCCTGGTTCGCCACAGCTTATTCGGTGAACCATGGATATGTCAGAGCGTGCTTCGGCCCGCGCTGCTTCGTTTGAGTTCAATCCTGAGAGAGGATAACAACACTATAGGGACCGATTCCCACGTCAGCATTGAAGTTGAGGCCGTCTTTCTGCCCCGGATTCGCAGTCGCATCAAAGCTGTCGCCGTTCTTGAATTCCGGATCGTAAACGGCCGCACCGCTATTGAACCGCACGATCCATTTTCCACTACGCGGGAAGCCGATATTAAGCGGATGAAAATCCCGATTTGACAGATTCACCACAACCACAACGTCATCGCCGGGCCCGCCAGTGCCGAAGCGGTGGAAGGCGAGGATTTTGTTTTGCCCGTCAACGTGGAACACGTTTACGTTTTGCGAGATTAGTCCACCGGTGTTGCCAGCGAGATTACGGCGCAAGGCGATCAGATCCCGATACATCGCCACCAGACCTTTAAACTTTAGGAGCCGCCCCCAGTCCATGGGCGTCGCCTTGAAGAAGTCGAAAGTCCGGTCATCGAGCATTTCCTGACCCTGAAAGATCATCGGAATGCCGGGCGAGGTCAATACGACCGCCGCGGCCAGCGTAGACCGCTTCTTGGCAAAAACGCTTTCGTGGTTGCCTTCGTCGATCAGCGCGGGGAGACGAATTTGCGGCTTACCGTCAGCGGGGTCGTTCGGGTGGCCAACCTTATCGTGGTTTTCTGAGTAGATGACACGCCCAAAGGCATCCTCACCGATTTTCCTCTCGATGGACGCCTTAATAGCGTTCAGGTCGCGATCTTGATCGTTCACCGCCAACACAGCTCGCCTGAGGTCGAAAAAGAGACTGTCGTCCCATTGGCTATTGAAGCCAAACCCTCCCCTATCAGTCGGCGCGGTGAGATCCGCAGAGCCCCGCAAATCCTCGGAAATTGAGATTTTAGTTGGCTGTTTTGGGTCGGTGTTGCGATAGTCGTCGTTTGCGTTTCGCAGCAATAAGCTACCTTCATTGTTAGTAGTCCCGCCGTCGTTGAACGCACGAATATTGGTGGTCGAGTCCCACCGCAGGCCATCGACACCATATTCCCTGAGCCACATCAGAGCGTTGTCGTCCACGTAAGCGCGCACTTGCGAACGACCGTAGTCTGGGCGCGGACCGAATCCGGTATCTTCGCGATTGTCGCCGTAGAAAAAGACGCCGTCCTTGAAGCCTGGTCCGGTGGCTCCGCCGAAACTCATCAGCAGGTTCCCTTGCACCAGATGGTTGTAAACCACGTCAAGGATCACCGCGATCCCGCGGTCGTGGCACGCCTTAACGAAGCGCTTTAGGTCTTGCGAAGTGCCGTAGGAAGAGTTCACGGCGTAGAGTTGCACCGGGTCATAACCCCAGTTGAAGTTCGCCGGCGTGTGGCTATTAAAGGAAGCGTTTTCATGGACGGGCATAACCTCGACACTGTTAACACCCAAATCTTTCAGAGAGTCCAGCTTGTCAATGGCGGTCTCGAATGTACCCGTGGCCTGCGCACCCGGGACATTGAAAGTACCAATATGCAGTTCATAGATCACCATCTGGCTAAAGGCGGGCTCGGTGGGCTGGGAGGGTACCGACGAAACATCCACAATGATCGATGAGGCGTCGCGTTGTGGACTCGTGAGTTGGCGGGCACGCGGGTCAATGAATTCGCGTGCGACTCCATTGGATTTGATCAGGTACTTGTAGTGGTCACCGACCTTAGCCCCGGGTACGTTGACCACCCAAGTAGTGTCGTCTGCTTCAGGGTGGCCGCCCTCTTTCGCCATAGGCACCGGTTCGTTGTCGTTGACCTTAACAGCCACGGAGTCAACGAACGGCGCCCAGAGCCGGAAAGTAGCGCCTCCTGGCTGTGGAGTGGCGCCGAGCGGCGGAACAGTCTGGGCGAAGCAGGAGAGCCCAATCGTGAAGACTAGGACCCAGAGCTGCTTTCTCCAATTTCGCAAGAAGGTTTTCCAATAGACACTGATTGCCAATAATGCCAGAGGCGCGGCCAGCCCAACCTCAACAAGAACTCAGACTCGGGTTCAAGGCGCGCTTGGTTCGAGAGTTTATCCTTGCACTTGCGACCGGGCCGCACCGCTGTTGTTGGGATTGAAGTGAAAGCCGAGTTAAGCGAAATAGAAGACTGGCGCCAGCGCGAAGCGACCTCGGTTCACAATATGCACGCATGAATTCACGCCATTTTTTGATCGCTCACCACGTGCGAATCATGGGTAAAACGGTGTACGGTCGAACAGGTCATGGGGTTTCAGCATCCACCCCGTCCACATGATCAGCGCCACTCCGTGCCACGCACCTTTGACCATCTCTCCATCTTCATCACGCGGGTGATGGTGTACTGAGCCGCGGTACCAGAGAACAATGTCGCTGTTGGCAGCGACTTGCGGCGGCGAAATGTAGGAAACGAGATTGCCGGCGCTCATTTCGGTCGGGTTATAACGAGTCACCCAAAAGTCGTTTTTGGTGAATGGCTCCTGGTGCTGTGCGAGACCGCCCGTAGGCAAAGGGATGAGTTGAAACTCAGTCTGGTGCCGCTTGCCATTGAGCAGGCTCGAGTCCGACACGTTCAGGGAATGAAAGCGGCGGGGGTTCCACTGCATACCGCTTTCGACACTGATCAGCGGTTCGCTATCGGTTGCTGTAGGCCCGGGTAAGTTTTCTGTATGCGTGCCCAGAGCTACAGAATCGTTCGGCCAACCATTGAGGTCCACATCCAGTCGCCAGATCGGGTTATGAACATGGGTTTCGTACTCGCGCGAGGGAAGATTGTGGGAAGTGGCGCCCACTCTGCCCATTACGATGCCATCATCGCGAAATGTCCATTCCATCACATAGTTATAGTTGGCAGCGGCTAACGCAGACCACAGAACCAGTTCTTCCCCACGGTAAACCTGTGAGTCTGCCTTCCAGGAGAGTCCCCGGTCACGCACCTCCTCGCAGACGTTGCCGGCAAGCACCGTTCCGCCCTGAGCAGCCGGGCAGTCTTGAGAGCTAATGAGAGCCAGTCCGAAACCAAATCCGACGTCGTAATAGCGCGGGTTTCCGGTGTGGTAAGGGACAAAGATTTCGGAGACGCGTCCATCCCACAAAACAAACAGCCAGGGCTTCGTCGGCGAG
>WNGA01012515.1_pt1 | contig 10950 bp, 12 predicted proteins | sample 5400061 | NCBI WGS metagenome assembly WNGA01 (sample SAMN13153366, study PRJNA577476) | soil metagenome | isolation source: 100 cm soil or saprolite under grassland replicate 2 | place: USA:California | collected 2016-06-15
TTATCGCGGCAAGAAGTTTCAAGACCTGCTGATCGAAGAAGCTGATATGTTGATGCTGACTCGCGCGGATGCGACAGATCGCAAAAAACTTCTATCACAAATCCGTCAGCAAGTTGAAACAACCTTTTCTCAACTATGGCTGAAGTTCATCGACCGCGTTTTTTCCCGTTCGTGGCTTGGATTGTGGAACACTCTCCAACTGAAGGTTCTGTTCTACAATCTCTGCGACGCGGGCGTGATTTCGAAGTAGTCAACCCAAGACTGGGATTAGTATTAGTGTGGATGATAAAAAGTCTTCGCGGGCAATTCATCCGGCAGTTCATACTCGTCTGAGATCAGCACATCCATACAGACGTTAGCGATTCGTGCATATCTCTCTATCACCTTCAGCGGAGGTTCGATTCTTCCCAGTTCATAAGCAGACACATTGCTTTGATTCAACCCCTCAATCCTAAACAATTTTAGAATCTCCTTCTGAGTCAGCCCAAGACTCTCCCTGATTGTCTTGAGCTTTCCTGCCAGTCTCTTCTGTTTAGGTTTAGCCCTTGCCCCCAATTCTAATCTTCCTCCATCAGAATTGGGTTGACAAAAATACAATTGTATTTTATAAGACTGTTTCTTAATTCAGTTACCAGTGAATTGAGAAAGAGCTTTTCGGGATCAAAGGGGTTCATCTGGGATTCAAGCAGGTGATCCTCTTGCAATCATTCTGATCAATATGCGAACGCGCAGGATACGCAATATTTATATTTTTCGCAAAGACTTACACGCACCCCGTGTTTCCGCCTCCCCCGTATCCGATCCCCTATCCGGCCCCCTTTTGATCTTCTTCTTGTTCGTTCCCACAAAGAAGGAGCTTCCACTGACTGAGCTTGAAAGACTGGGAATCTGGGCAGCTAGGAGAGCAAGGGAAGAGGTCAAGAAGATGATGAGGAAGACGGACTCAAAATGAACCGTGAGGTGCGGCGCCAACCTTATATTTATATATAGAAATGCGCAATATATAGAAATGCGCAAGGATACCTGCACACAACCGGAATTACGATCGTGGATTCATTCTCTCGTCCTGGGTCTGCTCTCCGCCTCAAAAGCAAAACGAATAGAGCGACACATTAACGTCTGCCCGGCCTGTCAAATCGAGAAAGAATTCTTTCTGATCTGCAAGAAGCTGCCGACCGATCGCCTGTACAAGCTCACGTATATCCGCAAAATTTAGGCCGGGAATAACATCCCCTGAAAACGATCCTGGCGGGCGTGGCGCGAAAAACTCTTGCGACAGCTCACATCGCCTCATGGGACGCCCGCGCGAATGGGATCGACGGCCCCATTTTCGCAGCCTTCCGAGCGCTTCCATCAGATCCGACGCTGGATCAACCGCCTCAGCCTTTGTCTTCAACAGATCGCGATGACGCGATTGATTGACCGAGACCGTTGCGCTTCCCCTCAGAGCGAAAACAGAAGCGGCTCGCAAGAACATTGAGCGGCGACGAGCACGTTCGTCTGTCCGCCGTTTGTCCACTTGCGTCTGAAGAGGGTTTTCAAAGTCTTCTTCACTACATCAGGAAAGAGTATGCCGATTCGAGTTCACCTTTCTCCTCGATGGATGCTCCATCCAAGCCCATCGGCTGTGGATGGAGCATCCATCGAGGGGAAAGGTGATTTGCGAGAAGGGCTTTTTGATCCGCTCCGCGTTAAGGTTCCCTGTTATCTCATCCCTTCCGCAAGTCGCTTATGGCCCTCAAGCATGCTCGCGATGACGGGTTCGTCCGGCGCTGTCGTCGAGATTCCCCGCTCATGAGTGCCGCCCAGAAGTACGCCGTCGCGCCGCGGGAACATATAGTTTGAGCCTGAGATGTACATGTAATTGATCTCCGGTTGTGGCGTCAGGAATGTCAACTGTCCTTTGACTGGGATCAGTTCTTCGTCATTGAACAGCGCCTTCGCGCCAAGCCCCGTGCAATTAACGATCACTTGCTCCTTCAGCCCCATGACCGCCGCAAGGTCGCGAAAGTCTCGCACGATGACCTGCCCACCCGCCGTGCGGAAATCAGCGAGCACCGCAGGCAGGTAGATCGCCGGTTCGATCAGCATCGTGTATATCCGCGCCGCGCCTTGATGGGGGAAGGGGTGCTCCTCCTTGGCTAGATTCCTGACGCGATATAGTTCGGGCGCAACCTGCCACGTCCACGGGGGACTGAATTCCGCGTCCTCGCCGAGCATAAAAAGCGGCAGCCAGCGGACCCCGTAACGGTCTCCCACCAGGTTCTGGAAATAGCGATGCGAGAAGCGTGATGATTGAGCAAGCTGGGCGTCAAATGCGCTCGTGCGTTTGTCATGATCGGCGATTGTAAACGGCGCCCAGAGCCCGCCCGCGATATTGGAGGTCGTGTTGGGCGGCAGATCGCGCGTGTAGATCGTCACTTCAAAGCCGTGGTCCTGTAGAAGCCTCGCCGTCGCCAGCCCAACCGCTCCGCTGCCTAACACCGCGATCTTCCGGTGTGGTTGACCGAGGGCGAGATCGACAGCCAGTTTGGCCGTGCCCCAGGAAAGCGTGATGCCGCAGCCGCCATGGCCGTAATTGTGGATGACGGTTTTCTCTCCCATGCGATCCGCGCGAAGCGCGAAACCGGATGTTCGATAAGGACGCAATCCTGCCACTGAGCGGATGACTCGGTCATTCGAGACCTGAACCTTGGGTAAGAGAACGCTGGAGGCGCGCGGCGTAGGAGCCTGATACGCCCGCGTTCCGGCGCAGCCGGGGAGTATAATACCGGCAGCGGCGGAGGCCCCAAACTTCAGCAAGGTTCGACGGTCGATGTTGTGTGAATTCATATTCCTCCCGTAATCTGAAAATCACCAGTTCATCTGACGAGTTTTTCACCGCCCCAGTGATCACTGCATTCCACTCTGAGGCGAATTCGAGCGGTCGAAGAAAAATCTTTTGAATTCCAAGCCTATTCCGGCCAGGGTGGTCGTGCACACTCAAGACGTACTTCTGAGCAAAGAATGTGACATGGATCAATTGAGGGAATCTCGCTCACTTCGCCCTCACAAGCGAGCGTTCAAACTCAGCGATCTGTTTGATCGCGCTCTCCGCATCCCAGATGCGGATACGGCCATCGGCGCAGCCAGACACGAGCCGTCGGCCGTCCGCGAATAACCCGAGCCCCGTTAGTGTTGTCGAGCATCCAATAAACTCCCCGCGGTGACGGCCGGATTTTACGCTCCATACGTCGACGCCGCGCGCCGGGAGTGAAATGTCTGACTGAGTCGCCGCCAGAAGATATCTGCCGTCGGGCCACCAGAGAAGACTATCCACGGCATAGCAGTTGTCCCGTTCGAAAGGCCGCAGTTCATGCGCCAGCGCTCCATCCACCACCCTCCAAATTCGGATACGGTAGCGCCCCCAATAATCGCCGGAGACTTTATGCGCGGTGGCCACAGCCACCAGCGACTCGTCCGGGGAGAAGGCCGCTCGATGAAGACGGACGTTCTCATCCATCCGCGCGACATCGCGGCGCCGTTCGGCGTCCCACAATGTGAGGACCTCGCTTTTTGAGAGATAGACCGCGCGTTTAGTGGTCGGAGCCGGGGCGTAGGCAATGGCGTCTCGGGGCATATTGTCCGGGAGCGCCTGACGACGCCTCCATGTCTTAGTATCATAAATCAGCAGCGCGGGCTGACTACTTTGAAGAAAAAGGAATCGCCCGTCCGGCGTGAATTGAGGGTGTGAGACCAGGTTTTGTTTCCGACCGATCATGGGTTCGGCGAAATCTCGGAAGCGCCGCCATGTCCCGGTTTTCAGCAGATGAACGTCGTACCACCCCTGGAGCGCGGCAAGCGAGCCGTCGGGACTGAGTGAGAGCCCTGCCACTGAAATGTATTGTGGAATAGAGACTTCTTTTACTACCTCCCGCGTCTCAGGGTCCCAAAATCTTAGGGGTCCTTGTCTAGAAGACGAGATGATCTGGCTACCGTCGGGCGAAATACAGAGCGCGACGTCGCCGTACGACTCGTGCGCAGCCCACTCACTTACCGGCTGAAACTGGGGGAGCCAGGAGCGTATGCCGGAGCGACTCAAGCGAAGGACTTCGAGAATTTCCGCGTGCGCATCCGCCCGATCATATACCCGCGCCCGCCAACGGTTGCCATCCGGGGCCTGAACGACAAGTCTCCGTCCTGCGGGCGGCAGGCGCGCGCCGTCATCAGGAAGCTTTGCTAGTAGCTGATCTAGCCGCTCCAACTCGCCTTCGGGGATCGTTGGATAACCGCTTCCACTCACGCCCGTCGAGTTGCGATGAAAGTAATGGATGCGCCCGTCGGCGAAGATTTGGCAACCATATGCGACCGTTCTATCGTTGAGTTTAGTGAGTATAGAAGGCTCGCGCGGAGATGGAATTTCTTCATCGCCCTCGACGGCAGTGATGATCAGCCTGAGTCGGACCACCTCCCCTCCAAAATTTAAAGTCAGAGGGCGCCAGGTGTAAGGACGGACCCAATTCTCATATTGCGCTCCCGGCGGACCCTGATGTCGGGCGCGACGCGCGGCGTCCTTACATTCGATCAACGTGATCAACACGAAACCGGCCAAAACACCCAGTCCAATGCTGAATAATTTTCGGATCATCTGGCCCTCCCGGCTTCCGATAATTGCTTGAGCTTTTCGGAGGCCCATGCGGACACCTTGGGATCCGATCCCTGCGCCAGTTCCTTCAATTCTTTCAGATGCTTTTCCGGCCCCACAGCCAAAATGGTCATATAGCGCACAAGTGGCGAGGGGTCTTCCACCAGATCGGCGATGACGGCTTGGACGTCCTCGCGCTCGAGTTGATCTGTGAGTCCATAGGCGATACGCCACCGGACGTCTTCGGAGTCGTCTTCGGCCATCTGGAGAAAGGCCTCACGGCTGCGGTTCATATCCAGTTTACGAATTTCCGTCAGAGCGTACGCGGCGCCGGCCCGTTCCTTCGCCGACTCTGAAGAGGTTAATTCAATTGTCGCATCAAAAATCGACCTGTCGAAGTCGATTCGCCACATCGGCGCTCGGAGGTTACTGGAGCCTATGAATATTAAAGCCCAACGACGGACTTCACCGTCTGCGTCCTTGAGTAGTCTGAACAGCAGCGAGTTCATACGTTTACTGAACTCGGCCTTCTCAGGGTGATATACCAATCACATTAAAATGCCTGGCGAGGTTTCAACATCTACGCGCCCGGCCAGAAACTCTTTACACTCCGGAACGTGTTGCAGCCGTTCAACCGCCATGCCGCGGGCGCTTTCGTCGCCTTCGACCGCTACCTTTTCGATCTTCGGCAGCAATGCCATCCATTCTTCCGAACCATTGTTCTGTAACTCTGGATCCCCCCTCCAGAAAACCACGCCCCAAAACTGAAGTTTTGGATCGGTCGAATCGAGCGCCGCGCCGATGGTTTCAATCGTGATCTGCTTCCGCACCGCGTCTGCCGCCTGTCGTTGTAAAGCATCGATCCTTGGTTCGATGATCAAGGAAAGGCCGCCAATCTGGTAAAGCTTCGGGGAGGAGAACCGAATCAACCTGGCAAGCGCCTGCAAACGCGTTTCGGGCCAGTCAAGGAGGTCAATGACTTTGGCTAGCTCATTTGGGGATGAGATTGTTTCCGATCGGTTGTCGACGGCGGTTGATTCCTGCGCTACCGAGAAGGATTCCGCCATGCCTTGAGGTTCAATTCCGACCTGGGCAATCGCGAAACAGGCTGGGAGGAAAATAGCTGTGACCTTATCGAGAATATGTCTTCTGAGCATATTGAGCGCTCTCTTATGGAGATTTCAAGTCTATCTATTGATGCAGGCAGTTCGCCAAAAGTTCCCAATCATTTTGTGACGCGGGTTTCAGCAGGCCAAGGCTTGCGCGCATGACCCGATCCCCTTTTATCCTTATGCCCGTGCGTATTAGAGCCAAATCCCCGCCATAGAACCCGGCAGAAATGCTCTGCAGAGAAGAATATTGAGCGTGGAGCGCCTCAGATAGGTATCGCTCCCATTGTTATTGCGAATGTAATTTCAAGATCATGACGGAAACCCAGAATCTCATGGCTCCTCAACAACCAACTGTAATCGCCCAGGAAGTTTTCTGCTAATAGCCAGTAAATCAGACCCTATTCCCCTATTACTAACTACAGGGCTTGCGCCGCATCTACACCACGGGCATAGCGCTCTTTCTCTATGCCCGCCCCTTTTTTTCTGTAGGGAGCGTAATAATCCGTGGAATCGGGAAACCGCCGTAGTTTCACAATCGCGACTTCGACGAACGAGTTTTGCTTGCCCTGTTCGACATACTCCAAGCCCCTCACAGCAATGATCTCTCCTACATCCTCTTTATATTGACCTTTCTCCGCGGCAGTAAGAACGCGTGGTGGAATCTTTCTGATTGGTCGTCGATTCCAGCGCATCAATTCCCTCAGGTGGTCACGAAAATCGAGCGGTCAGCAATACGCACAGTTGATGAGGGACGCTGGATGGCGTTCTTCACGATTCAGAATAGCAATTGGTGTTTGCGTTAGATAAATCAGTGACAAGGAGAATCAAATGAGCGCCAACGTGATTCCATTCACTCCTGCGCAATTTCCGCAGGAATCGATCGTTGTTTCTAGCGGCAACCATCGCGCCGCCGTCGCTGCCGTGCGGACTGATCGCCGCGCTGAAGAGATTGAGCGCCTGCCATTCGACCTTTCAGCTCTGGAAGAGGAAGGCGTCTTCATAAATGTTGATGCAACCGGCTTCGGCATCCTCGACAGAAGACTCGACTGGCAGGCCTTGGGTGTTGAGCTTCCCGAAAACACTGACGTTGCTTTCACTCCGCCTCGATGCGGATTGCTGCCCAATCGTTTCCGCAGGCCACTGCTCACTCCCGTCTCGCAGGCCCACACAGCCCTGCGCAAATACAGCTATCACTTCCGTTTGACTGAGACGCTCTTTGAGACTCCGGCGTACCGCTGGGTTCCGTGGCGCGCCTTCACAGAATTCGAATCGGCGTTCAACAGAGCCTGCACCAACCTGAACGAAGCCAGGCGGAAGGTCCTCGATCAATACGACGAGGTTCGGCAGGAGGTGATCGCCATATTCAGACAGGTGACCGCTGACTCCGCGCAGCGACTCGAAGCGACCGGCGCGACCGTGCCCGAAGACTTCGAGAATCGCGTCATCAACAGCGTATTGAACGCCTTTCCATCAGAAGCCGAACTCCGCAGCAAGTTGACACTGCGTTTCCAGGTGGGCGTCATCCTGCTCGGTAGTGAGATGCTCCGCGAGCAACGTCTGGCCGCCGAAGAACGTCGTCGCATTGAACAGGTCGAATCTGAACGCCGGATCGAACAATTGCGCGTGACCGCCGCCGAGCGCGAAATCCAGCAGCAGATGTGGGCCGAGCAAGAGAGCGCTAGGCTCAAGTTGGCAGCGGAAGAGGAAGATCGTAAGCGCGAATCCGAGGTCAAGGAGCGAATCCGCCGGATGAAACTCGACGCCGCTCGCGAGAAGCTTCAGGAGACGCTCAGTCCTTTGCAGGAAGGCGCGGCCCAACTGCGGGCACAGATATACGAATCGGCAGTGGCTATGCGGGAGGCGCTCGAAAAACACGATTTCCTGCCCGGCGCGACGGCGAAGAAGGCTCGCAACATGACTCGCTGGTTCCGGCTGATGAACTTCCAGTCCGACGCCGAACTCGATCAATTGCTTAACGACCTCGAAAGACTCGCCGCCAAACCGGCAGGAAAGAACAAGCGGCGGGCAAGCAATGCGGCGGTCAGGGAGGCTCTCGATAATATCATTGAGCTTTGCTACCGCGACGCGCATGAACTCGGTCAGCCGAATCGCCTGGCCGCGCTCGAACTCTAACAAATCGTGGATCGAGGGAAAACAATGTCACAGGAATCTCTGGAAAAGATCGTCATTGAACTCGACGTGTTGATTCGCGCCCGCTATCCGCTGATCGCGGTCAACACGCCCGAGGAAGGCCGTTTTCATCGCATTATGCAAGCGGTGGCGCAGTTGAAGTGGCATCGTGAAAAAGAGAAGGGACTCTTCATCTGGAGCCGCACGGCCGGGTTGCGGCAGGTCCTCGGCGCCGAACTCAAAGGCCAGAAGGAGATGCTGATCCCGGATACACAGGACGCCGCGAGCGCGATTGATCACATCGCGCAGCAGAAGAAGGGACTGTTCGTGCTCTGCGATTACAGTCCCTATCTCGCGCCGTACGGCCAGGAAGACCCTCAACTGGTCCGAAGGCTGCGCGAACTCGCCTGGGAGATCAAGGGGCGTCATCTCAACGTCATCTTCGTCGAGAGGAACTTTCCCGACCTGCCGGCGCTGGAGAAGGAGGTCAAGGTCGTCGAACTCCCGCTGCCTGATGAACGCGAGGTGACGGCGATGCTCGACACGCAGACGCAACGCCTCAAAGACGGCGAGGTTCGCGTCGAGGTTGACGAGCGGCTCCGTGAACAGCTCGTCCAGGCGCTGCTCGGGCTGACCGAATCGGACATCGAGAACGTCCTCGCCAAGGCGATCATCAGAGGCTCGGGACTGACCTCGGACGCGCTGCCGGTGATCCTCGACGAGAAGAAGTCGGTCATCAAAGGCACTGGGGCGCTCACCTATACGCATCCAGAGCCGACGGACCATCTCGGCGGTTATCACAACCTGCGGCGGATTCTGACCGAAGCCGCGGCGACCTTCACTCCGGCGGCGCGGGCTTTCGGAGTCGAGCCGATGAAGGGATTGCTGATGGTCGGATTGCCCGGGTGCGGCAAAGACCTTACGAAGAAGATCGCCTCGTCGGTGCTGGGCAAGTCGCTGCTCGACCTCGATTTCGGCAGTGTGATGGGAGAAGGCGGCGGCGTGATCGGCTCGTCGGCGATGACCATCAAGCGCGCGCTCTCGATCGCCACCACGCTCAAGGGCATCCTCGGCATTAGCGAATTCGAGAAGGCGGTCGGCGGTCTCGAATCATCGGCCAAAACCGACGGCGGAGAGACGGCGCGCACCATCGCTTACCTGCTCAACTGGATGCAGGAGCAATCGGACGTCTTCGTGATCGGCACGGCCAACGACGTTCGGGGGCTTGCGGCGGAGCAGACTCGTCAGGGACGTTTCTCGCACATCGTCTTCGTTGATCTGCCGGCGCTCGATGAGCGGCGCGAGATCTTCGCCGTTCACCTGCGCAAACGGGGCCGAGAGCCGGAAGAGTTCAACATCGACGAACTGGCCGAAACGACCGAAGGGTATTCCGGCGCGGAGATCGAGGCGGCGGTCAAGGCAGGGTTGCTGCGGGCGTTTATGGACGGAGAACGCTGGGTGATGACCGAAGACATTGTCGAATGCGCCAGGAAAATTCAACCGACGAGCGTCATCAAACGCGAGCAGGTGGAATCACTGCGCAACTGGGCGAAGGATCATCTGGCTATTAGCGCGGGCGGCGCTAGCGTCACTCCGATCAACGACTTGATGCAAGGCGCGCGGGCGCTCGAGATGTGAGCCGTCAATTCACCAACAAGAGGATGCAGCAATGAGCAAGTACATGACTTTCAACGAGGTCGTCTTCAAAGACTGCGATCTCTTGATTGGCGCGCTCGAAGACATCGGATGCAAGGAGATCAGGCAGGGCGAGAACATTGAAATGGGCCGCTACTATTCGGATCAACTCCCGCAAAAAGCCGACATCATCATCCCTCGGAAAACGATCGGCAATTACTACGGCGACGTCGGCTTCCGGCGTTCGGAGAATGGAGACTATATGCCAGTGATTGACAATCTCGACGAGCGCGAGGCGCTAAACGGCCAGTTCATTCCTCGGCTCCGCGCGGCATACAACGAACGCGTCGTCGGAAAGGTGGCGGCTCGATTGCGCGGGACGATCCACCGCGCCGTCGAGGGCAACGTCGTGAAGATCAAGGTTCGTTACTAAAAAGGAGAGACGTCATGCCAGAAATCAATTTCACGATAGACCCGCAAACCGGCGAGATGGAGATGAAGGTGGAAGGCCTTCAGGGACCGCAGTGCGCCGACGTCGCCAAGATCGTCACCGAACTGACCGGCGCGCCGCAACAGGAAGAGAACACCAAGGAGTTTTACGCGCGCCCAAATGTCAGGCCGCAGATCCAAAACAAGAAAGCATGAAGGCGATGAGAGAGACGACGTGGATTATTGACATTCACAGCGGCGATCTAACGGTTGAAGGGCTGCGGCAATCAGAGCTGAGAGAACTAGCCGCGGATATTTTGCCGTCCGGCGCCTCTGTCAACTGTGCGCGCCCAATCAATATTGAGCCGCTGCGACTTTCATCGGCCCACGCTGCGAATGGCGAGCCTTCGCTCAGGGTCTTTCGCATCTACCACAATTCGGTAGTCGAGGGGCCGGGCCGACGCAGCGTGTTACAGACCGCTGGCTGTTTATTGCGTTGCATCGGATGTCACTCAGTTGAGACTCATTCGATGGACAGCGGTGTTGAAATGAATGTCGCTGATATAGTTGAAAGATTGCTGGCGCCGGAAGGCGCGCCGCGTGACGGCGTAACGATCCTCGGCGGCGAGCCATTTCTTCAACCCAAGGGATTGCTGGCGTTGATGCGGCTGCTCAAACAGCGAGATCAGCACATCACACTCTACACGGGCCACACACTGGAAGATTTAGTCGGGCGCAACGACCGGACAATCAACCGGATTCTTGAACTCACGGACATTCTGATTGACGGGCCCTTCGTCAAAGAGCTTTCAGACAACGCTGGTGAATGGGTCGGATCGACAAATCAGAGGGCCATTCGGCGCCCTGCGCTCTATTCGCCAATCAACTGTAGTGATGAAATAAAGTTGGTAACTCGGTAATAAACTCTGTAGCTGGGTAATAAAGTCGGTAACTACATTCTCACCCAAGGGGTGTCTTGTATGTCTACCAGACGCCCATTCACTTATTTGCGAGAAGCGA
>WNGA01027410.1_pt1 | contig 10948 bp, 12 predicted proteins | sample 5400061 | NCBI WGS metagenome assembly WNGA01 (sample SAMN13153366, study PRJNA577476) | soil metagenome | isolation source: 100 cm soil or saprolite under grassland replicate 2 | place: USA:California | collected 2016-06-15
TCAATTTTTGTAGGAAGTAAGTATGAACACCAGACATTGTCAAACCTTTCAAAATTAGTAGATAGAGGCGAAAGGTATGGGATTCCTATATTGGCAGTTACTGCTGTTGGACGAGAGATGGTAAGAGATTATAGGTATTTGGGGCTGGCTTGTAGATTAGCAGCGGAACTTGGTGCACACATTGTTAAAACTTATTATTGTGAGGAGTTCGAAAAGGTTGTAAATGGTTGCCCTGTGCCGGTAATTATTGCGGGGGGAAAGAAATTATCCAATGAAAAGGATGTTCTAAGGCTGACCTATCAATCGATTTCAAGTGGCGCAGTAGGAGTGGACATGGGTAGAAATATTTGGCAGTCTGATCACCCTGCTGCAATGATTCAGGCCGTAAGAGGGGTGGTTCATCAGGGGCTTGATGTTAATCAAGCGTACGAGATGTTTCTCTCCCTTAAGCAGGAAAAGATCGAAGATATCCTCCCGAAGTCAATAAGTTCCAGCCAATGACAGTAGCTATAATAGTTAGTTATATGTTAAATTGTTCGCTACGTGGATCATACGTTAATAGAGATATTAGCAATGTCGGAATATGAAGGTGGAACGTTTAGGTGCAAGGTTTGCGGTAGAGAATTCTTAACTAAAAATGAAGGCGATCGTCATCATAAAGAAATTCACGCCAATGAGGGGATAGACATAGGGGAATAGACAATAGCGGTAGGTATCTTAATTGACGTAATTTGATATCCTTGATGTTAGATTTTTTAGTAAGTCTGCTATCTTGAAGTGAGGATATTATGAATAGTACGGCTAGTGTCATACTGCTCGAATTGGGTATCTTCATCTTAAATGATGAAGGCGGATTAATAAGATCTGTTAAATTTAAGGAACCGGCAGAAACGTATCACTCTTTATCTAAAGGCGATAGAAGAGCGATTACAGAGATATTATCGGATCTTGGCAAATTTGAGTATGTGAAAGTTAACCATCCTTTTCTGATAAAGGCTTTGGGTCAATCTGAAATGAGATTGGAGCTCGTTCCACAATCAGAACAGGATCTTATTACGAGAGATAAGCTTGATTTATTGACAAAATACGGCTTTTGCAAAAGTCGAACAGAAGCAATGGAGGTACTCCAAAAGTTCGCGACAGATTATTCTTCTATCAGGGTGAAAGAATCTTCACAAAGTCTTGACCAGCACGTGATTCAAGCAGTAAATGCACTCGATGAAATCGACGAAATAATTAATACTATTGGGACCAGGATGAGGGAGTGGTATGGCCTTCACTTTCCCGAACTTGACAATCTTCTTCAGAATGTGAGTACGTATGCTAATATAGTCAAAACGGCGGGCTCCAGGGAAAATATAGAAAAGGATGTACTCGTTGATTTGGAGTTACAAGAAAATAAGATTCAGTTAATAATACAGATGGCAATTAAGAGTCGCGGAGGCGATATTTCACCAGAAACTACTGGGATATTGCAAAAACTTGCAGAAGAAGTATTGACTTTGTCTAAACTCCGAACATCACTTTCGGAAACTATCGAGGACATAATACAATCGATAGCCCCCAATCTCAATAGCATGATTACGTCTGTAATCGCCGCTTTCAACATCCTGCTGTTCATGCCGCACCAAAATGGCAAAGAGGTAAAATAGCTAGGGCACTGGCATCAAAGATTGCAATAGCAGCACGTGTTGACTTTTATCGTCATACTCTTATGGAAGAGGATATTATTACGCGTCTCAATAAAAGAATCGAAGCTATTCAAAAGAGTAGTCCACGAGCAGTTTCCCATAATGAAACACGAGATCGATTGTCGCGTAGTTATAAGAAAGAACAATATCCCTGGAAAGGAAACAGAGACAACTGGTCAAAAAGGAAAGGCGGCTACAAGAAGAGATCGGACCAATTTGGAAAAAGAAAAAGGCATTAATCTTATATGGTCTGATAACCGTCAGCATCTGGCCACTGTAAATCTTGCAAGAGGAAATAGTGTTTATGGTGAGAAATTGGTCCTAAAAGAAGGTTCAGAATTTAGGTTATGGGATCCGTTTAGAAGCAAGTTGGCTGCGGCAATAATCAAAGGGCTTAATGTCAAATTATTGCCAAGGTCAAAGATACTCTATCTGGGAGCGTCGACAGGTACTACAGTCAGTCATATATCAGACATAGTAGGCAATTCCGGACAAATATTTGCTATAGAATCATCTTCCCGTGTCGCAAGGGAACTAATTTTTAATGTTTCGTCAAAAAGGCAAAACATTACACCTATTATTGCTGATGCCAGGAAACCCCGAGAATATTTTTCCATATTTGACATAATTGATATCGTATATTGTGACATTGCTCAACCTGATCAGACAGTAATTGCAGTTGAAAATTGCGTAGTCTATCTCAAGGCTGGGGGAATTTTGCTATTAGTAATAAAAACAAGAAGTATAGATGTTACAATGGATCCTAGAAAAGTCGTAAAGCAGGAGATTAGGAAATTAGAGCAAAATAGTTTTTCAATATTACAGACTTTGTGCTTAAATCCGTTCGACAAAGATCATACAATGGTACATGCAATTTATAACCCAAAATCATCTAAGTAAATCAAAAATCTTTTATCAAACAGCGTTTCATTGTCTTCCACGATTTCCTGACAAAGGACGGCGCTACATCATTTTTGGACATCCAAGTTTTCAGGAATTTTATTGTTTTTTTGTCTGACGGATATCCGCTTCCAACCTCGCCGTATTTCTCATTAATTCTTGATATTTCGTTATCTCGAATTACTTTTGCTAGAATGGAAGCTCCTGCGACAGTAACGTTCACTCTTTCGGCGTGGTGCAATGAAAATATCTTTTCTGGCTTATTAAAATTTAGGAATTCCGATATAGATTTACGATAGCGAATTGGATTTATATCGCATGAATCAACAAAAACTGCGTGTGGCATAATGTTTTCTATTACTGCTGCCATCGCTTGTGCTTCAAGCAGATTAAGACTGTTGTAAAGAACAGCATGATCTACTTCAGCCGGAGTCAATTTACATATACATAGCCATTTTGTATGTTCTACTAATTCGAAAATCATTGAACGGCGTCTACCGGGTGTTAACAGCTTCGAATCCTTAACTCCAATTTGCCTAAGTTCCTCTTGTTGTGAGGCCCTAATACAAATTCCAGCTATTACTATGGGCCCAATTAAAGAGCCTCGACCGGCTTCATCGACTCCGCCAATGAGATTGTCTGAGAAATCGTTTGGACATTCATTACTTTCATAGCCAAATTTGAATTCCCCTATTGAGTTGTTAGATAATCGAATGATAACATTAGTAATAGGTTGTATTAAAAAACTAACTGTTGTCCTCTTCTACGTCTGAAGTCATTGAAGGAGAGACGAGACTTCTAGTCCCAAGAAGCTCTATTACTGATAAAATTCCTCCAAAAGTTCCCGCATTTTTTAATCCCGTTGCAAAGAAAAATAGAGATTTATCAATCCTAGTTTACAATACTTTTTCTGCACTTAGATCAGATGAGATAGTGACTTTTGCAGATTCTCTATGCGGGGTAGGTGCTAGAGGCCTCCGTGTTGCCGTCGAGCTTGGGTCAGCAGAAGATGTGTGGATGAATGATGTCAATCCTCTTGCGCTGCTATTCGCTAGAAGAGCGGCAAAGTTAAATTCAATTGAAACAAAATGCCATTTCCATTTGGGCGAAGCATGTAGCTTTCTCATGTCGAATGAAAAGAATCATCGAAGAAAAAGATACGATATTGTGGATTTGGATCCGTTTGGAAGCCCAGCACCTTATGTCGATTGTGTACTTAGAGCCGTTAACGACGGGGGTATAATATCAGTAACTGCGACGGATACAGCAGTTCTCTGTGGGGTTTATCCAAAAGTCTGCTACCGCAAATATCATGGATTTCCTATCAACAACGAATATGCAAATGAAACGGGAATTCGCCTGTTGATCGCTTTAATAGCGATTACAGCCGCTCGACTTGATCTAAGCATTTCTCCGATATTTACACACACTTATTTACATTTCATGAGAACATATCTGAAGGTAGAAGTCACTAATACTGAAGCCAACCGTCTGGTTTCCAAGCTAGGCCAAATAGGCCATTGTTTTAAATGTGGCCATCGCGAGCTTTTAGAATTCACAAGTGACTCAAATTCTTGTAGTCGCTGCGGTTCCAAACGTGCTATTGGTGGTCCTCTCTGGAAAGGGTCTATTAACAATATACAATTTCTGAAAAGCATGATTGATATAGTACCCAAGCTAGTTACATTCCAAAAATCTCCTAATCTTCAAAAGTCTGTGATTGGCTTGTTAAATACAGGGATTACAGAAATCCAACAACCTTATTATTTTCTTACGGACAATATATGCTCGAAGATAAAGACGAGTCCTCCACCTTTAATTGACGTAATCCGTACTCTCGAAGACTACGGATTTAATGCCTCTAGGGCTGCATTAAATTCTCGAGGATTTAAAACTAATGCTTCATTGGATGAAATAATAAATGCTTTAAAAAGGCGATAGTTATTCTTGCTATTGTTTAGAATTATTGAATAAATTGGTTCGGAAGCAACTATATTTTGATGCTCACTTGATCATAGATCACTATAACGACATTGATTTAATTACAAGGGATAGACGCATCATGGACAGGTTGTTTTCTAATTTTATTGAAAATTTTGACTTCATGCTAGCAACCTAGGACTTGAAGAGATTTACTATGGGGACAATTTGCGTTATGATAATAAACATCGAATTGTGCAGGGGATTTATAATCATGCCGCACACCTTTTTATTAACGTATTTTAGAATTTAGGTAAACTAAGAGATGACAAAACTTCAACTTAAGGACGTTAGTAAGAGATTCCGGTCGACTGATTCTTCGAAAACCTATGTCACCGCTATTGAGAATGTTTCCCTTCGTATAGAGGAAGGAGAGTTCGTGTGTTTTGTAGGTCCCTCAGGATGTGGTAAATCTACGCTCTTGAACATCCTGGCAGGTTTGGATAAGCCTACTGAAGGAGAGATAATATTAAACGGACAACCCATTGATGGAACCGGACCAGATAGGATTATGGTATTTCAAGAGAATGCACTGTTTCCCTGGTTGAAGGTCATTGACAATGTAGAATTCGGTCTGAAGATCGCTGGTTTGACTAAACCTAAACGAAGAGAAATTGCTATGCACTACCTTGAAACTATGCAGCTGACTAAGTTTGCCGACTCTTTTATTTACCAGCTTTCAGGAGGTATGAAACAGCGCGTTTCTATTGCGCGAGCATTAGCCATGGACCCTGAAATTCTATTAATGGATGAACCGTTTGCGGCTCTCGATTCACAAACTCGTGATCTATTGTCAGTTGAACTTCAATTAATTTGGTCTAAGACCAGAAAAACTATAATTTTTGTCACCCACAATATCCTAGAGTCTATCTGTCTTGGAGATCGGGTGGTTGTCTTTACTAATCGCCCTGGGCATGTAAAGAGAGAAATTCCTATTCCGTATAGGAGGCCCCGGCTCAGCGAAGATGATAGCCTCCAACCATTTTATAGGAAGGTATTAGATGAATTGAAGACTGAAGTATCAATCCCGCGGAAGGCCTCTGAGTTATAGATCGATTTCGTTCAGACTTCTCATAAGATCTAGGCCGTCATTGAAACTGTTAGGTGAAGACAAAAGAACTTTGTGAGATATCTTAGCAGCTTCTGTTATGAACTCCAAGGGATTATGATAGTAACTCGACCAATCCAACCCAATTTTTAATGCAGATGAAAGGTTTCTAGCTGATGGGCACATAATGCATGGAATAATCTTTATGCCATAAGGTTCAGCAAGGCCTACAATGTTACTCAAATCAGATATTGATGAAATTGATTGCGTAATCAAAGCATGAGGCTTTGAACTTAACTTTTTCCCTAAAGATTCGTTACGGATGATCCTGTTAGGCGAAGATAAGTACAATTCTATTTCTTCATTGATTTTATACATATACAATTTCTTGATAATATCGCTTGCCTTAAGAGTAGTAAAACTTGGACCCCAATATGGTAGATCACCTCTCAATATCAGGACACCTTGTACTTTGTACTGTATCGCTTCACTTAAAAATTGAAATATTGAAATCAAATTCCTGTCGGATATACGGAGGCTGCAAGTCAGGTTCGTTTTTATTCCTTCATCCCTTAACACAGAGGCTGCGCTTATACTAGATACCCTAGGGATACCCAATACACTATCGGTTATGTGTAGTCCAGATACGAATTCTAATACAGATGATGCTCGATCTATAAATACCCGCATTTGAAGATCTAAATCAACCTTGTTAAATTGATGACTCGTGAATAATTTTGGAGGATTTAGCTCATAGAGTAATTTTGATGCTACAGACATAAAGTCTATCTCTCTATAATTGTACTGAAAGTAAGGAGGTCGATCCCTGAAAATATTCCATATATATAACAAAAATTCGGAATAATTATTTTTAATAAGTATTTGGCAAGACCTCCAGAGGCATCCATGAATAATGACATTTTTAATTCAAAATGGATTTGATAAATTTAAGTGTATAATCCAATAAGTAACAATTATGCTAGATTTTGATACCATCCACAATGCCCTCAGTAAAAATTTAAAAAGGAAGGCCTCTACTTCACCAGATTACCATTCTATTGTTCAAGATAAAATTGCCGGTGTTCTTGTTATTATCCACGGATCCGACAGTAAACCCTCAATACTTTTTACTAAAAGGAGTGAAAATTTAAAAATTCATGCGAGCGAAATTTCTTTCCCAGGTGGCAACTTTGTCATTAAGGACTTAAACCCTTTAAATACTGCCTTAAGAGAGACAAGAGAAGAAATAGGAATCGACATCTCCCCAGAATTTATTTTAGGGGCATTAGAACCTGTTCAGACCCTAACGTCAAATTATTTCATTTATCCGTATGTAGCGATGTTGGAGAGAATGCCTCATACTCAACCTAATGAAGAAGTACAGGAAATATTTAGTATCCATGTTGAGAATCTGCTACGGGCGAACCCCAAAAATATTGTGCGATCTATAAATGCGCAGCCGCGGCAAAGTCAGCCTATCAGTTGGGAAAATAATATAATTTGGGGGGCCACAGCCAGGATTCTCCGATTTTTACTGAACCGCCTTGAATGAGAATTGGCTAATAATTTAGCTACGCCTTTTTAGTAATGATCACTTATGATTGAATGATGTACTTAACGCAAGTTTTATTACCTTTAGTGCGTTTGCTCCAAATTCTTTGAAATGTTAACAATCAATATGCATGGGCATCCGATTTGTGCTTTCTCAATTCTTTGAATGTACTGAACTTTTGAATACATTTATCGCATTTCCATTGATTAGTCTTAGCCTGTCTATAAAACTGATAAGCTTGATTTTCACTTTCGTACTTACCAGTGCTTGAGTTGTAATTTACAGGATTATAATTTATTTTATATTTTATTCTAGAAAGGTTTACTTTCAATTAACAAGAAACTATTGGCGGTAGATATTAAAAAGAGAAAGTTAATAATCTGTATTGACTTTGGTAATCTATTTTTACAATTATATACACGAAAATCAACGTGAAGAGCCTCAAATTGGTAAAACTAATATTTTGTGCGTAGAGTAATAAGAAAGTGACATTTGAAAGCCTCCATGATTACGTAGATGCTCTCGAAAGAAATGGTCAATTAATAAAGGTCAGATCAAAGGTAAGTGCTGACCTTGAAGTAGCCGAAATACTTAGAAGACTTATGTACAAGACTAATCAACCTGCACTATTATTTGAAAACGTGGATGGATATAAATTTCCTGTCCTTGGTAACGCATTTGGGTCGATGGATAGGTTAAAATTGGCACTGGATATGGAAGACTTTCCCCGAAACCGGAGTTCGAAACCTTGGCGTATATAGATTGCAAGTACTTGATGAAAAAAAAGCAATAATGCATTGGCAGGTCCACAAAAGAGGAGCATTGCACTACCAGATAAACAAAGAAGAGGACAGGAAAACCGAGGTTGCTATTGTAATAGGAGCTGATCCTGCTATAATATTCAGTGCTATTGCTCCCGTTCCAGAAGGTATAGACAAATACTTTTTTGCAGGAATAACCCGCAAAAAAGGAGTGAAATTGGTAAAATGTAGAACAGTAGATTTAGAGGTTCCTGCAAGTGCAGAAATAGTACTTGAAGGCTATGTTGATCCGCATGAAATTAATATTGAAGGGCCCTTTGGAGATCATACAGGATACTATACTCCTCCTGAACCTTATCCCACCTTTACCCTAACAGGAATAATGATGAGACGCAATCCTATCTATTTGACAACGGTTGTGGGAAAACCCAAACTAGAGGATTCTTTTATTGGGAAGGTTATAGAACGTTCTTTTTTACCATTGATCAAAATTTTCCAACCAGAGGTCACTGACTTTTCGATGCCTTCTGCGGGCTGGTTTCAGGGCCTTGCGCTTATCTCGATCAAAAAAAGGTATCCGGGACAAGCAAAAAAAGTCATGATGGGTTTATGGGGGATGGGCCAATTGTCATTAACCAAGATATTTGTGGTAGTTGATGATGATGTAAATGTACATGACATGAATGAAGTTGTATGGGCAATCACTACTAGGTGTGATCCGAAACGCGATGTTACCATAATAAGCGATGCGCCAACTGACACACTAGACCCGGCATCACCTATCCTCAATCTTGGATCAAAAATGGGTATAGATGCAACAAAAAAGACAACCGAAGAGGGGTATTTGCGACCAATACAACAGGAGGCGTTACCCGATACAGAAACTATTGCTATGGTTACTAGAAAATGGCAAGAATACAATCTACCATAAACTACGACTGCATTAACCACATATTATACTCAGACTACAAATAGTAGAATTTAATACATGACATTGAATGCAGTTTCACGGATAAGACTTACAAGATAGTCAGATTAATATCCCAATTCATGCAATATGGGACATAATGCGCCTAGTACATTCTGGAAAGGTCAAAGATGTTTATGAGGTGGACCCCAATAACTATCTTTTCCACTTTACAGACAGAGTATCCGCTTTTGATATTCCAATGATAACACCCATAGCAGGCAAAGGTGAAATTTTGTGCAAATTCGCAGAGTTCTGGTTTAACACACTTAACATCGAGAATCATATGATTAGAAAGCAAGGTTGTGATAAGATGTTAGTAAAAAGGCTTACTATGATTCCAATCGAGTTTGTTGTAAGAGGATATCTATATGGGACTCTTTACGATAGATACAGACGTGATGAGCTCAAAAATTTAAAAGCGCTTGGGGATAATCCAATGATAGCATCGAAATTACTCTGGCCAATATGCGATCCTACAACTAAGTCAAATATTCACGACCGTCCAATTTCTTCCTCAAACATTCTAGAGCAACACCTTTTAAATTCTGAAGAGCTCTCGAAAATCCAAGATACTTCATTAAGTTTGTATAAGGATATGAGCGATTTAGCAGAGCGAGCTGGCTTTATTATAGCAGATGTTAAATTTGAGTTCGGCAAAGACCCCCAGTCAGGCGAAATACTACTTGCAGATTCCATCGGTCCTGACGAGTTTAGAATCTGGTCCAAGTCTCAATATCTTCCTGGAAGTGCACAAAATAGCTACGACAAGCAATATCTAAGAGACTGGCTTACAAACATTAAATTCAAGGAGAAAGTCGACTTCCTGAGTAAAGACGGGTCGAAACCAATTCCACCAAGCCTTCCAAAAGAGGTGGTTCAAGAGCTCCTTAATAGGTATGCATATGTTTACCAAAAAATAACTTCGACACAAAAATCAAAATCGTGATACGTGTTCCAATTTATTCCACGATAATTCTCATGATACCTTTAGTGGCAGAATCTTTCAGGGCACGTATCATGTTACGAGGAAGATCAGCTGAAGCTAGATTGCAATTTATTGACAGAGTCCGAGAATCTATGTAATTTGATTTTCTAACAACTATATCATGACGGTGGGACAGAACTAACTTGCTATTTGTTTTACCAACTATCTCAATTGAATAAGGCTCTACCACTATCTTTAGTTTCACTAAACTGTTTTCCTTTTGCAAATTTCTCTTAACTGAAGGATGCAGTTGTAGACATCCTTTAGACGCGGAAACGCCCAGCACGCAATCGCCATTGGGAGTTAGGTTTGGATCGGTTGTAATTTCCAAGGTCGTGTGATGTAAGCATCTGACGTTTGGATGCCCCCAGAAAATAACTTCTTCTTCCAATCTGGTTCATCATAGTTATAATTAATTTAAATTTTGGCAAGGTAAACTTAAATTAAAGGCTGTAAAAAAGTGAAACTGAATTGTTACCAGCGGCAGCCGGTTATGATAGGGCAATTACAGTATTTTCACCTGATGGAAGGCTGTACCAAGTAGAGTATGCCATTGAAACAGTCAGAAGGGGCACATTGGCAATCGGAGTTAAATGTAAAGATGGAGTGATATTGGCTGTCGAAGAAAAATCACGGAAGTTACAATTGTCTGATGTCACGCAAAAAATATTCCAAGTAGACGATCATATAGGAGTAGCAGCGGCTGGTTATATTCCTGACGCTAGAACTCAAGTAGACCACGCGAGATTCTTCGCGCAGAGTAATAGATTGATATATGATGAACCGGTTGATGTTGAAGGTGTAGCAAAGAATCTGGCGGATATGGCTCAACAGTATACTCAATATGCAGGTGTACGGCCATTCGGTGTCGCATTGATATTGGCTGGAGTCGACAAAAATGGTTCTTCTTTATTTCTTACTGAGCCTAGTGGAACGTATATTGGATATAATGCTATTGCTATTGGGGCAGGGAGCGATCAGGTAAACGAATTTCTTGAAAAGAATTATGGTGCGGATATATATACTGAAGAGGCAGCTATTCTGGCCATAGAGTCTATCTA
>WNGA01017129.1_pt1 | contig 10947 bp, 13 predicted proteins | sample 5400061 | NCBI WGS metagenome assembly WNGA01 (sample SAMN13153366, study PRJNA577476) | soil metagenome | isolation source: 100 cm soil or saprolite under grassland replicate 2 | place: USA:California | collected 2016-06-15
CACTCGACGATGCCGTCGAAGTGGTCTTCACCGGGCTCGACCGCGGGCTCGAGGCCGGCGAGGCGCAGGACTTCGAGCGCAGCCTCCCGCTCGAGGAGGCGTTGCGCGAGGACGTGCTGCTCGTCTACGAGATGAACGGCGCGCCGCTCAATCCCCAGCACGGCTTCCCGCTGCGACTGGTCGTCCCAGGCTGGTACGGGATGGCGAGCGTCAAGTGGCTGACGCGGATCACGCTCGTCGACCGGCCCTTCGGGGGCCATCAACAGGCACAGGCCTACCGGTTCCGGCTCGACGAGAACGACGAGGGCACGCCGCTCAGCCGCATCCTCCCCCGCGCGCTGATGATCCCGCCCGGGCTGCCCGACTTCCCGACCCGGGAACGCACGCTCGCGGCCGGCCCGTGCACGATCGAGGGCCGCGCGTGGTCGGGCTGGGCACCGATCGAGGCGGTCGAGGTCTCGACGGACGGCGGCGCGAGCTGGACTGAGGCGGAGTTGGACGAGGCGCCCGTGTCGCGTTGGGCCTGGCGCGGTTGGCGCTACGCGTGGGACGCCACCCCCGGCGAGCACGTGCTGTGCTGCCGGGCCCGGGACGAAGCCGGCAACGAGCAGCCGGCCGAAGCGCCCTGGAACGTCGGCGGTTACGTCAACAACGCGGTGCAGAGGGTTCCGGTGTCAGTGCTCTAAGCGGCCGCGCCGCCACGCTTCTCGTCGAGCTTGCCCGCGCGGATCGTCTCCGCCATCAGCTTCGACTCCTCGCGGTAGACGGACCCGTCCTCGAACTCGATCACCGGGTACATGTGCTGCCCCGACTTCTGCTCGACGTCGCCCCGCTTGGCCCGGCGGATCGGCCCCTTGACGATCTCGTACTCGATCCCCTGCTCGTCAAGCGCGCTCTGCACCTTCCAGCACGGGTGTCCCGGCACCTTCACCCACACGTTCGGGCAACGATGGAGCTTGACGACCATGTTCCTCCTCCAGGAGATTCCCGGGTCGCTGCCAACGATACCCCCCGGCGCGCGCCGTCGTTCCCGCGCTCCTTCCGATCCGCCCGCGACTACCTGAAAGCCGCGGTTCTCCCTTAACATCAAGCGATGCGAGCGCTCTGGGACCGGCCTTCGCTGGACCTGAACGTTCGACCCACGAGGGTCAGCCGGAATATCAGCCGCAAGGACCTGCTGATCCCGAAGGGCCAGAGCAAGCTGCGGATGCTCGCGCTCACCTTCGTCGGCGGCGTCGCGATGGCCCTCCTCTACGTCTGGCCGCCGCTGATGATCGTCGTGTTGGTCTCGCCGGTCGGCCTCACGGCCGGATGGTTCTGGCTCGCGGTCGGAGCGGCAGCCCTCGTCTTCTGGGCGACGCTGTTCACGCTCGCCGTCCGTGAGTCCGCGGCCGACCGGCGCTACGCCGAGCAGCTCCGCCAGACCGGCTAGAGCCGCTCGACGCGCGGGCCGCCGACGATTGCGTGTCGCCCGTCGGCGAAGCGCACCCACGCCTTGCCCTTGCCGTCGTAGTCGGGCGACCAGACGACGAGCGTCGCCTCCTCGCCCGCGACGCGACAGGGCTCTGTGCCCTCGGGGTCGACGCCGCGCCAGACCCGCACGAAGGGGTTGTGCTCCCACTCGCGGCCGATCGTGGTCTCATCGGTATGGCCGGGCAGGACGCGGGTCTCCTGCGGCAGGGCCATCAGCACGTCCATCACCGAGGCGCGGACGCCGGCGAAGTCGTCGCGCGAGCCGCCGACCGCGTCCTTGAACAGCGTGTCGCCGCTGAAGACCGCCTCGCCGTTGACGACGAAGGCGACCATGTCGTCCGAGTGGCCGGGCGTCGGCAGGGCCTCGACCGTGAGGCCACCGCTCGTGACGGGGCCGCGCGTGACCTCGACGTCGAAGCGCCGCACGAGCTCTTCGTTCCCGGCGACGTGGTCGGGGTGTCCGTGCGTCACCAGCAGGTGCGTCGGGGTTAGCCGCTCCCGTGCGATCACCTCGTAGAACGGCTGCAGCGGCGCGCCGGAGTCGACGAAGACGGCAGCGCTATCGGGCTCGTCCCAGACGAGGTACGCGTTCGAGAGCCAGCCCGAATCCATGCTCCGCTCGATGCGCATGGAGGGATAGGCTAAACGTCGACACCGCCCAGAGGAGGATCCGTTCATGCCAGGTCTCATGTCGCGCGCGTCGCTCGTCGTCAAGTCGAAGCTCTCGAAGCTCCTCGACCGCGCGGAAAATCCCGCTGAGACGCTGGACTACTCCTACGAGAAGCAGCTCGAGCTGCTCCAGAACGTCAAGCGGGGGATCGCGGACGTAACGACGGCGAAGAAGCGCCTCGAGCTTCAGACCTCCCAGCTCAGTACTCGGCCGCCGAGGCCCAGGTGCGCATCGGCGAAGCGGCGACCGGAATCGGCGAGCAGATGGCAGACACGGGTCTCGCGATCCAGCGGGCGAAGGACAAGACCGAGCAGATGACCGCCCGCGCAGCAGCGATCGACGAGCTGACCGAGTCGGGCGCGCTCGAAGATCTGACCTCCTCGAGCGACGCGCTCGACCGCGAGCTCGGGCAGCTCTCCCAACAGAGCCAGGTCGACAAGGAGCTCGAGGCGATGAAAGCCCAGGTCGGCGCGGGCGAGCCTCAGAAGGAGCTCTCGAGCGAGACGAGCAAGGAGGCCGCGGAATGATCGTCCGTCTGATGGGCGAAGGGCAGTATCGGATCGACGACGCCCTCGCCGAGCGCCTCAATGCGCTCGACGAGGAAGCCGCCGTGGCCCTCGAGCGCAACGACGAGGAGGCGCTGGACAACGTCCTCGAGCGGATGGCAGAGGCGGTGCGGGAAGGCGGCGAGCGGCTTCCGGACGAGGATCTGTCGCCGTCGGACGGCATCATCCCGCCGACCGATCTGAGCCTAGAGGAGGCGCGCGCCCTCTTCAGCGAGGACGGGCTCATCCCGGACCTGCCGGCCCCAGCCTCTTAGCGTTCGAAGAAGAAGACCGTCGAGCCGAGTAGACCCGATGGCTGCAGCTCGAACGTGCAGACGCGCGGGACACTGCTCCGCGGCACCGGGAACCTTCCCGACCAGCTCGGCTCACCGTGGAACTCGAGCGTCCGGACCAGCCGGCCGTTGACGAGCACCCGCACGATCGGGCTCGACTTCGGTAGCAGGGTCAGCAGCAGCCGGCCGCCACGGCAGTCGTAGACGACGAGCTTCGCCGGCTCGAGGATGTCGCCGTTCGGCTTCACGCCTGACATCTCCGTCGCGAGCCGAAGCGGCTTCTCGACGCGCCAGAGAGTCCACCCGCGACTGTCGATCCCCTGCTGTGCGAGGGTTCGCACCGGCTCGCCGACGAACGTGTGCTCGGCGGTCGCGACGACGTAGGGCAGGTCGTCGACCGGCCGTCCGTCGGCGCGGCGGAGCAGGCCACCGGGGCCCGGCGAGACGGTCGTCTGCGGGAGCGGGCCTGGAACCTCGGTCTCGGGAAGGTCGTACACGCGCCGCAGCCGCTCGTTCCAGAAGACGTTCTGCCAAACGCCGTTCCAGTACGCCTCGCCCCCGTAGAGGTAGGCCGTGTCGTTACCGACGGTCTCGTCGATCCACCGCCGGTCGCTGCCGAGGAGCTCGACGTTCTCCTGCTCGACGCGCGCGGAGACCTCCCGCGTGGCCGAGATCGAAGCCCCCGCGAGCCACACGAGCACGAGCGCCGGAAGCAGCGCCGCGAACCGCCTTGGCAGCAGCGCGAAAGCCGCCGCGACAAGCGCCGCGCAGATCGAGACGACGAGCACGAGGTCGACCGAGGGATCGCGCTGCAAGAGGTCGTTGAGGGGCGCCAGCGAGAACGAGTCAGGGAGCGCCTCGGGGCCGACGAGATCCGAGAACGGAGTCGTGACGAGCGGAACGAGCACGACGAGCGCCACCCCCGACGCGCTCAGCCACGTCCGCGGCGCTCCGCGCGACAGCCACAGCGCAAAGCCGACGAACAGCGGCGGGGCGAGGGTCATGATGTCTCGCTCGAGCAGCCGCCCGGCGTTCTCCGACGCGAAGGCGCCCACTTCGACGAGCTCCCAGATCGCGTATGCGACGACAATCGACACGTAAGCGCGAACCGCTTCGGATCGCTCCCGGCCGAGCACGGCGTCGACAACGAGCAGCGCGACCGCGCAAACCGGCAGCACACCGGTCACGAGCGTGATCGCGCCGAAGTGGTAGCCCACGAACCGGGAGACGTCCCCGAGGTCGTAGCTCTGAGTCCCCGCAGTCGCATACGGCCCGAGGCCGCCGCTCCAGTGGCCGCCGTGTAGCAATCGCCAGCCCAGCCAGAGGACAGCCGGCGCGGCGAGCGCCGCGCCCGCCGGCACGAATCGAAGCACTGACCGCGGCTTCCGCTCGAGCGCTGCCTTCATGACGATGGCTGTCGCGAGCGCCGGCACGAGGACGACCGCCTGAAGACGCGTTGCGATCGCGAGCAGGATCGCGCCGGCGGCGAGCAGCTGGTCGACCGTCGTCCGGCGCTCGAGCGCCCGCGCCGAAGCCCAGACCGCGAGGACCGAGATCGGATAGGCCGCGACATGGCTCATCAGGAGGCTGCTGTAGAGGAGACCCGGTACCGCGAGCGACAACGTCGCCGCGAGGAGCGCCCAGCCGCGGGGCATCAGCGTCCGTCCCCAGAGGTAAACCGGCACGGCGACGAGCGACATCACCGCGGGCTGGATCACCTTGACGATCCCGTATCCGTGCCCGGCGCCGCCAAGCGTGAGCGGTAGACCGACGATTGCCGGATACACGACGCTGTACGGGACCTGCGGCCCGTCGAGGATCGCCAGCCGCCCGTGCTCGTAGAGGCTCCTGCCGAGCTCGCCGTAGATCGACTCGTCCGGCATGATCCAGAGCCCGTGGACGCCGCGGCCGGCCAGATAGCGGACGAGCCACGATGCCGCGATCAGGGCTGCCAGCAGCCAGCCTGTTCCCACCCCCCGGCGCATTCGCGAGAGCCTAGACGCGTGCGTGCGAGGGCGCGGCCGGGTGCAGAAAAGGCACGAAGTTGGCACAGACACGTGCGCCTTTCCTGACTACGATCAGCAGTGGGTGGTGGGCCGGGGTGCCCCGACGGTGATCCGCAAAGAGCGGCTTTTTCTTAGACGGGGACGTGGCGAGGCATGCCCTGACGCGCGGACACGGCGAGAGGTCTACCTGTCCGTGTCGTCGGAGATCGGGGCGTCGAACATCCCGAACCAGCGGGTCAGATCCTGCTCGATCGGGAGCTCTTTCTCGAGCTTCGCCTTCAGCTCGAGCTCCTCGGCGTTGTCGCGCTCCTGCCCGTCGCCGGTCGGCACGAACGGCCAGAACGCGCCGCGCTTGTAGCCGTAGATCCAGTAGACGGGATGGTCGCTGCCGTCGAAACGGAACATCGCCGCGAGCAGCTGCGCGCCGAACCCTCGCGCGACGAGCTCCGAGGCGACCAGGTGAACAGTGGTGACCAGGTCTTCGAGGTCCGAGTCGCGCACGATCAGCCACTCGTAGCCCATCGAGTCCGACCGGCGCTCGATCCGCGAGCCGCTGTCCCGGGCGGCTACGTCGAGAAGCTCCTGAAGCTCGTTCTCGGCGCGCACGAACTCTCCCGCGGAGAGCGGCTTGAAGACGACGGCAGCCACACCCGCGGGCTTCAGGCCGAGCTCGGTCTCGAGCGTGACTCGGGCCGTCGAGAGGGCGAAGAGCCGTTCGGACTTCGCCGCCTTCAGCTGCTTGCGGCCGAAGAGGACGTCGCGCAGGCCCAAGACTGACTAGACGGGCTTGCCCATCTCGCGAGCGATCTCGCCAAGGCGGGCGAGCCGCTTCTCGAGCGGCGGATGCGTCAGGAATAGCTCGCCCAGGGCGGACTTGACGTTCGTGGGCACGATGAAGAAGGCGTTCATGCCCTCGACCTGACGAAGGTCGCGCTGCGGGATTAGCGACATCTGGCTGGCGATCTTCTGCAGTGCGCTCATCAGGTGCTCGGGCGCGCCGGTGATCAGCGCGGCGCCCCGGTCGGCCGCATATTCGCGGTAGCGCGAGATCGTCCGGATCAGGATGTAGCTGAGGAAGTACGTGACGATCGAGACGACGAAGACGATCAGCCAGATCGGCGGGCCGTTGCTGTCACGATCGCGCCCCCCGCCCCCGAACATGCCTCCGTAGAGCCCGAAGCGGGTCAGGATCGCGGCGAGCATCGCGAAGAAGCTCGCCACGGTCATGATCAGCACGTCCCGATTCGCGATGTGCGAGAGCTCGTGGGCGAGGACCCCTTCGATCTCGCGCGGCTCGAGTCGCCGCCAGAGCCCCGTCGTCACAGCGACGGCGGCGTGCTTCGGGCTGCGCCCGGTCGCGAATGCGTTGGGAACGTCGGTATCGACGACCGCGACCTTGGGCTTCGGCAGATCGGACATCGCGCACAGGCGCTCGACCATCTCGTGGAGCTCGGGCGCCTCGTCGCGCGAGACGACCTTCGCCCCGGAGGCCGCGAGCGCCAGCTTGTCCGACGTGAAGTACTGGAAAAACGCCAGCCCGACGACGATCAGCAGCATCGGGACCAGGCCGACGCTCAAGACGTTGAAGAGGACGACGGCGAAGATGACGTAGAGGAGGCCGAGCAGCCCTCCCGCAAGCAGCATCCGGAGCGAGAGCCCGGCGTCGCGACCATACGCTTTCCGCCTCATCACGTCGTCATCCTAGCCCCGCGCGCGGCTATGGCCGCGACTGCTTAACCGGTCCTCAACAGGGTGAACCGCTCCAGCGCCACGTAGCCGACGAGCCCGCACGCCGCGACGTCCCCCGGCGAGTCGTTGACGACCATGGAGACGGCGATCGCGGCCGCGAACGCAAACAGCAGGCTGCGGGCCGCCGGCTCGTCGAAGCGGCGGACTCGGGCGACGCGCACGGCGAGCAGGAGCAGCGCGATCGCGGTCACCAGCCCCGAGCCCCACCCGGCCGTCGCCTTGTGCCACGAGAGCTCGAGGCGATCGACGAGATCGCCTGCGAGGCTCCCGGGACCGCTGCGGATCGCCCGCCCGACGTGGGTGGACGGTCCGAGCGCCGCGTCGGCCGCGACGAGCGCGAGCGCACCGGCCGCGGCGCCGGCGCCCACCACAAGGGAGCGCGGACCCGTTCCGGCGAGGCCGACGGCGAGGATCGCGAAGCCCGCCGCGAGCACGATCGCGCCGCCGCCGTCGGCCCCGAAGCGGCTGCCTGCAACGGCGACGAGCGCGACGAACGCGACCCCGGCGAGCGCCCACATGCCGAATCTGCGCGCGAGCAGGGCCGCGGCGCCGAGGGCCGGTGGCAAGAGCATGGTCTCGAGGATGTTCGAGAGCCCATAGAAGCGCGAGTTCTGGGTCGGCCCGAACGGCGAGAGCGCAACCGTCGGCGCGTCGAGGCCCAGCGCAACGAGGTACGCGACGAGCGCCGCTGCGAGCGTGAGACCGACGGCGAGCGGCGATCGCACGACGCGCGCGAGGGGCCATGCCGCGAGCACGCCCAGCACGATCGCGACCACCGTCACCGCCGGGCTCGAGACGCCGCCCACCCCGAGCAGAAGGTTCGCGGCCAGCCCGGTTGCGAACGAGAGCACCCCGGCGCGCGGGCTGACGAGCGCGAGCAGGATGATCAGCGCTCCCGCCACGAACACGGTCGGCAGACGCGACTGACGGCGATCGGAGATCCTGCGGTCGAGGTCGCGCACCTCGGCTGCGGCATTCGCCTTGCTCCGAGAGCTGAGCGCATCCTCCTCGCGAAGGGCTGTCGGCGCGACGTCGACGATCGAGACAAGTCCTGGGATGCGCGTCGAGTCCGAGACGAGCAGGCCGCGGTAGCCCGCTCCGAGGATCGCGATCGGATAGCGCTTGTCGTTCTGCTGCTCGCCTCCGGCCGGCAGCCCCAGCACGATCGCCGGGCCATGTGGGACGTCGTCGGCAGTCGAGACCTCGATCAGCCGACGGCCCTCCGCAGGCTTGCCGCGCAGCGAGTTGACGACCTTGCCGCGTACGAGAGCGGCCCGCGCCCGCGCCTCGCTCGTCCGCGGGCCCGCATCCGGCACGAGCAGGCCGACCGCGCCACGATCCTGCAGGCTCTCGAGGTCCGAGAGCGCGAGCCCGCGTACGACGACCACCGGAAGCTCGGCCGCACGGGCCGCCGGAACGATCGCGGCCGACGCCATCAGCACGGCGGCGCACGCCAGAAGCCTCGTCAGCATCGGCGCAGGAGGAAGCCTGGCCAGCATCGGCGGAAGAGTACGTCTCGTTTGCGCGCAGCCCACTTGTATAGAGTTGGCGCGATGCGTCGGTCGGCTCTCGCCCTGCTCCTGGTCGCGCTGATCTTCGGCCTTGCGGGTTGCGGCGGCGGCGAGACCACAGCCCCCAAACCGGAGACGGTCGAAGGGTCTCTTCCGACCCCCACGACCGAGGCGGAGGTCAAGGGCAACCCGGAGGCGGGGAAGACCGTCTTCGCGAACGCGGGCTGCGGCGGCTGTCACACGCTCAAGGCGGCCGGCTCCAGCGGCCAAGTCGGGCCTAACCTCGACGACTCCAAACCTGCGCTCGACAAGATTCTCGACCGGGTCACGAATGGCAAGAGCCCGATGCCGGCGTTCAAGGACAGCCTCACGAAGCAGCAGATCGCGGACGTCGCCGCGTTCGTCTTCCAGTCGACGCACAGCTGACGCTCCCAGCGGCCTTTCCGGAGGACGTCGCGCTCGTCGCGACCGATCTCGACCGCACGCTGATCGCCGAGGACGCCATCCTGCGCCCGCGCACCCTGCGAGCGCTCGGAGCCGCTCGCGAAGCTGGGCTGCACGTCGTCGTCGTCACCGGCCGGATGTTCCGATCGGTTCGCCCGTACCTCGAGCAGGCCGGACTCGCCGACCCAGTCGTCTGCTACCAGGGCGCCGTCGTCGCGGAGCCGTCGACCGGGAGGTTCCTGCGCCACATTCCGCTGCCGCTCGACGAGGCCCGGGCCGCGATCGCCGCCGTCGAAGACGAGGGCTTTCCGCTCAACTGCTACGTCGACGACCTCCTCTACGTCGGACGCGTGACCCCCGAGGCGCGTGCCTACGCGGACTTCCAGCACCTCGAGCTGCACGAAGTGGGCGATCTGCGCTCATGGCTCGAGCGTCCGCCGACGAAGCTCGTCGTCGTCGGCGATCCGGTCGCGCTCGACGGCCTCGAGGTGCGGCTCAAGGCCGCGTTCGGCGGCCGGCTCTACATCTCGAAGTCGCTCCCGTACTTCCTCGAGCTCGCGCATCCGTCCGTGACCAAGGCCGCCGGGCTCGACTTCCTCGCTCAGCGGCTCGGGATTCCGCGCGAGCGGACGATCGCCTTCGGCGACGGCGAGAACGACGTCGAGCTCGTCGACTGGGCCGGCTTCGGGATCGCCGTCTCGAACGCGCACGACCGCGTGTTGAGCGCATCCGACTGGGTGTGCCCGTCTGCTGAGGAGGAAGGCGTCGCCCAGGTCCTCGAAGCCCTTCTAGGATTGGCCGAATGATCGACCTGCGGGCAGCACGCGCGAACCCCGAGGAGTACCGCGCCGCGCTGGCTCGCAAGGGCGCGGCGGAAGTCTTCGACGAGCTGCTCGACGCCGACCGGGCGGTGCTGGAGGTACAGCCGCGCGTCGAGGAGCTCCGAGCCCGGCGGAAGCTGAAGGGAAAGCCGACCCCCGAGCAGCTCGCCGAGCTCGAGCGGATCAAGGGCGAGCTGAAGGAGCTCGAGGAGCAGCTCGCGGACGCGGAGCGCCGGCGGAAGGACCTGCTGGCGCGCGTGCCCAATCCGCCCGACGAGGCGACGCCTGACGGGTCCACCGACGAGGACGCGGTCGAGATCCGCCGCGTCGGCCAGCCGCGCTCGTTCGACTTCCCGACCCGCGACCACGTCGAGCTGGCGCAGATCTACGGCTGGATCGATCTCGAGCGCGGGGCCCGCGTCTCCGGCTCGCGGTTCGTCTACCGGATCGGCGAGGTGGCGCTGCTCGAGCTAGCGCTCTACCGCTTCGCGCTCGACCGGCTCCTGCAGAAGGGTTTCACGCCCGTACTGCCGCCGGTCCTCGTGCGCGAGGAGGCGATGTACGGCACGGGCTTCTTCCCGACCGACGAGGTGAACATCTACGCGGTCGAGCGCGACGAGCTCTACCTCGTCGGCACCTCGGAGGTCGCCCTCGCCGCGATGCACGCCGGCGAGATCCTCGACGACGACTCGCTGCCGCTCCGCTATGCCGGCTACTCGACGTGCTTCCGCCGCGAGGCGGGCGCCGCCGGGCAGGACACGCGCGGCATGTTCCGCGTCCACCAGTTCGACAAGGTCGAGATGTTCGTCTTCACGCGCCCCGAGCACTCGCGCGAGGAGCACGAGCGCCTGCTCGAGATCGAGGAGGAGCTCGTCCAGGAGCTCGATCTCCCGTATCGCGTCGTCAACATCGCCGCGGGCGACCTCGGCGCCTCGGCGACGAAGAAATACGACATCGAGGCGTGGTTCCCGGGGCAGCAGCGCTACCGCGAGATCACGTCGACGTCGAACACCACCGACTTCCAGGCGCGACGGCTCGACATCCGCTTCCGGCGCGATGGGAAGCCGGAGCACGTCCACACGCTGAACGGCACCGCCGTAACGGCGCGCGCCATGATCGCGGTGATGGAGAACTTCCAGGACGAGGGCGGATCGATCGCCGTCCCGGAGTCGCTGTGGGAGTTCGGGGCCCCGCGGCAGCTCGGCCGCGTCGGTACGACTGCTTAGCCGAGAACGTGGCTCAGGACCACGGCGAGCACGTTCAGCACCGCGACGGTGAAGGCGATCGACGTGAAGAGCGCCGTCGCCGCGACGTAGGCATACGTGTTCGGATCCACGCCCTCAACGTGCCAGACGGCGCTCGCTTCACTCATCCCCAGGGTGGTGGTTCACGGCCCGGGTTCTCCCCGGCGTCTTTGAACTTCGGCGACGAGGCA
>WNGA01024666.1_pt1 | contig 10947 bp, 6 predicted proteins | sample 5400061 | NCBI WGS metagenome assembly WNGA01 (sample SAMN13153366, study PRJNA577476) | soil metagenome | isolation source: 100 cm soil or saprolite under grassland replicate 2 | place: USA:California | collected 2016-06-15
AGAAGCTCCGCTACATCGAGTACACGGGACAGCTGCTGCGGATCGGCAAGGACGGCAGCAAGCACACGATCGTCCGCGACATGACGTTCCCGACCTCGGTCATCGCCGGGCGCGACGGCGCCCTGTACGTCTCGCACTACGGCAACGAGGCCAACCACGGCGAGGGACAGATCCTCCGCGTTGTGCCCGGCGCCACCGCCGTGGCCGCTCCTCACGTCCCGCCGCCCACCGTCAAGGGCTCCTACGACATCCCGCAGAACAACCGGATCGTCAAGGGCGCCTCGAAAACGGCGAAGAGGATCACGATCGTGGAGCCGGGAGACGTCCAGAAGTGGGGCTACACGCCGAGCACACTGACGGTCCAGGTGGGCGACAAGGTGGCCTTCTTCAACGAGGGCAAGATCGCGCACACGGCGACCGCGTCCAACGGCGCTTTCGACACCGGGCTCATCCACCACAACGAGACGGCCGTCGTCACGATGGCGAAGCCGGGCACGTTCGCGTACTTCTGCCAGCCCCATCCCTGGATGAAGGGGACGATCATCGTCAAGGGCTCGGCCGCAGCCGGCGGCGGGCAGTCGAGCGGGGGAGGTGGCGGCGTATCCGCGCCGTCGCTCAGCATCGTGGCCGTGGTGCTCGTGATCGGAACGATCATCGCCGGTGTCTTCGGCCTGGCCTGGCTGGCGAGGAAGAAGCCCGAAGCGGAGCCGCCCCCGCCGGTCGCGGGACCGACCGGCAGCGGCGAATGAGCGCGTTCTACTCCTGGCTCGCGTCGCTCGCGCTGCGCCGCCGCCGCCTGATGGCCGGGGTCTGGCTGGTCGTCGTCATCGCCGCGGCCGTCGCCGCGTCCGGAACCCAGGATGCGCTCAAGGTCGGCGGCTTCAACCTTCCGGGGACCGAGTTCAACCGCGCGTCGAATCTCCTCGCGAACGACCTCAACATCTCCTCGGACAAGGCGGCGCTCGTCGTCTTCCACTCCGACCGGTTCCGCGTCACGGACAAGGAGTTCGCAGACGCCGTCAACGGGGCGGAAGCGAAGCTCAAGAAGCGGAGCGAGGTGACGAAGGTCGAGACCTTCTACACCGAGGGCCTCCCCGACCTCGTCTCGAAGGACAACCACACGACGTACGCACTTGTGACGCTCCAAGGGTCGGACAACCATCTGGAACACGCGACTCCGGACTTCCGCAAGCTCGTCGCAAGCCCGACGATCGAGACGCACCTGGTCGGAAATGCGGCCGTCAACTACGACGTCGAGCGGACGAGCGCTGAGGACCTCGCGCACGTCGAGCGGTTCACGCTCCCGATCGTCGCCCTGCTGCTCGTCCTCGTGTTCGGCTCCCTGGTCGCGGCCGCAGTACCGCTCGTGCTCGGCGCCGCGACGGTGATCGTCGCGCTCGGCCTCATCTGGCTGCTCGCGCAGCTCACGGACGTGTCGATCTTCGCGCTCAACATCGGGACGATGATCGGGCTCGGCTTGGCGATCGACTTCTCGCTGATCCTGGTCAGCCGTTTTCGCGAGGAGCTGACCGCAGCTCCGGTCGATGAGGCCCTCGAGCGGACCATGCAAACCGCGGGCCGGTCGATCACCTACTCCGGGGTCACGCTCGCGCTGACGATGGCGGTGCTGAGCCTCTTCCCGGTGATGATCATCCGCTCGGTTGCGGTCGCGATCGCGATCGTCGCGGCGGTTGCCGTCGTGACGGCGCTGTTCCTGCTCCCGACGGTCTTCGTCTTCCTCCACCGCCATCTCGACCGCTGGAATCTCCGCGCGCGCATCCCGTGGCTGAACAGGCCGCAGGGCCAGGGCTGGCATCGTACGATCGGCGCCGTCATGCAACGGCCGGTTGCGGCGGCCGGCATCGCCCTGGTCGTGCTCGGGCTGCTCGCGCTACCGGCGGCGTGGATGAAGACGACGGGGACGACCGTCGACGTCCTGCCGAAGTCGACCGAGTCCCGTGAAGCTGTGCAGACCGTACGCGACGACTTCGGTCCGGGCGAACCCGCGCCGCTGATGATCGTGATCCACTCCCCGAAGAAGGACGGGCTCTGGGATCCGAAGGTGCTGACCGGCGTCCTCCAGCTGCACGAGAAGCTGAAGGCCGATCCCCGGGTTGCCCGCGTCAGGTCGCTGATGAGCATCATCCCCAACCCGTCTCCCGGCTGGGCGCAGTCGCTGTCTCCCGCCACGATCGAGACCAGCCCCGACCGGACGCGCATCGCGAAGCGGCTCTCCGCCCTGAAGGGCGACGGGGCCACGACCGTCGTCCTCGCGTTCCCTCGCACCGATGAGACGAGCTCGGCCGCGCAACAGCTGCTGCTCGATATCCGCCGGCACGCCCACGACTGGGCTCCGGACCTCGACTCGGTCGAGATCGTCGTCGGCGGTGCCGAGGCGCAGCACCACGACTTCCTCGCGGTCGTCTACGACCAGTTCCCGATCCTGCTCCTGCTCAGCCTGCTCGTGACGTTCGTCGTGCTCATGCTCTTCTTCCACTCGGTCGTCCTGCCGGTGCTCGCGATCCTGCTGAACTTCGTCTCGCTGCTCGCGGCGTACGGCGCGCTCGTGATCGTCTTCCAGTGGGGAGTGGGAGACTTCGTGCTCGGCTTCGACTCGCTCGGCAAGGTGCAGGGCTACACGCCGGTGATGCTCTTCTCGGTGCTCTTCGGGCTCAGCACCGACTACCAGGTTTTCCTGCTCACGCGTGTGCGCGAGCACCTGCTCCGCGGCGCGAGCCACGAGAAGGCCGTCGCGCGCGGCCTCGAGCAGACCGCGGGGATCATCACGGCCGCGGCCCTGATCATGGTCGTCGTCTTCGGCTCCTTCGCGTTCACGGGAGTCCTCGTGATCAAGGAGATCGGGTTCGGGCTCGCCGTCGCCGTTGCGGTGGACGCGACGCTCGTCCGGGTCGTCCTCGTGCCCGCGGCGATGAAGATCCTCGGCGAGCGATCCTGGTGGTTCCCGCGCTCACTCGACCGGTTCGTGCCCGAGATCGACGAGGGAGAAGCCCTCCCGGCCAGGGGTTAATGCCTCGGCCGGCGCGCGGCTACTCGGGCATCTGCTTCTCGACGGTGACGGGCTTGCCTTCGACGGCCCCGCCGGCCGCCGAGCGCCCGATCTCGCCGGTCGGCCCCTCGCGCAGCTCGGGCACGATCCGCTTGAGCCAGGCGGGCATCGACCAGTTGATGTCGCCGGCCAGGCGCATCGTCGCGGGGACCATGATCGTGCGCACGATGACCGTGTCGATCAGGACGCCGATCGCCAGGCCCAGGCCGATCTCCTTGATCGTGACGATGCCGGCGGTGGCGAACGAGCCGAAGACTCCGATCAGGATCAGGCCCGCCGCCGTGATGATGCCTCCGGTGTGCTGCAGGCCCGCGGCCACCGACTCCTCGTTGTCGTGAGTCTGGTGGTAGTACTCCTTGATCCGCGAGAGCATGAACACTTCGTAGTCGGTCGAGAGGCTGAACAGGATCACGAACAGGATCGCGGGGGTGATCACCGCGATCGCGCCCACCGATTCGAAGCCGGCGAGGCCCGAGCCCCAACCGTGCTGGAAGATCAGGACGAGCGCGCCGAAGGTCGCGAGGATCGAGCCGATGTTCATCAGGATCGCCTTCAGCGGCAGGAAGACCGACTGGAAGAACATCATCAGGATCAAGAACGTGAGCAGCAGCACGGCGCCGACGAGGTAGGGGAAGCGGCCGTACAGCTCGTGCCGGAAGTCCATGAAGTTGGCCGTCGTGCCGCCGACGTACGCCCGATCCTCGCTCAGGCCGGGAATGCTCGGAACGATCAGCTTCCGAATGTCGGTGACGAAATCCTCCTGCCGGTCGTCGTAGGGCCCGTAGCGCGGGACGACGTTGAGCACGGTCTCGTCGTTGCCGCCGTCGAGGTTGACGAACACCTTGGCGAGCTCGCGGATGCCGATCAGCGTGAAGGCGGGCTGGTTTGCGTCGAGGAAGCGCAACGACCAGATCTCCGCATCCTTCGAGCCCATGTTGGTCGCCCGGTGGATGCCGTAGCCCTGAACGACCGCCTTGCCGCGCGCACCGACTTTGAGCGGCGCGTCGAACGGCCCTTCCTTGACCCGCCCGTCGGAGTCGGTCACGACCATCTCGGGCGACGAGAAGATCGTCAGCGTGCCGGACTTGACGACGATCAGCTCGGGGCCGGGATGGAGGTGGCGCGGGAACCAGGCATGGGGCCTCGTCCGGGCCAGGTCGAGCTTGATGTTCGTCTCGCCGTTGGGGAAGGTCATGCCGAGCCCGCCGCCGATGACCGTTCGCGGAATGCCTTCGAACGGATCAGAGGTCGGCTCACCCCCGAGCCAGCTGTCCTGCTCAGTGATGCCGGGCCGCACGTGGAAGCCCACGGCGGCGATCATCTCGACCGGCTCGCCCTCGACACGCAGGGTGACGGGTGTCTCAGGGCGCACGACGAGCTGATCGCCGGTGACGAGCGTGATCGTCGAGCCGGCGGCGATGGTCTTGCCCTTGTGGCGCTTGCCGAAGTCGGCCTTCCGCCAGAGGGTGACGGGGCGGCCCGCCTGGACGGTCAGGTTGCCCCTGTTGACGCGGTAGACCTGCAGCGTGGGCGTCGCCTGAAGCTCGTGCGTGGCCCCGCTCGAGAACTGGAATTGCCCGAAGCCGAAGTACGCGGGGCTGTACGGGACGTTGTCGATCCAGGCGTTGATGTACTCCTTGAGGAAGACACCGGGGGCGATCTCGTTCGGCGCCAGATCGTTCATGGCCGGCCTCGGCGTGAAGTCGTGCTCGGCCGTGATGTGCTTCCAGCGGCCGTCGTACCGGGGCTCTGCGGCCATGTACGTCGCCAGTGACGTCACCTGCTTGGCGCGCGGGTCGGCGGCCAGGGTATTCGTCAGCCGGTCGAGGCCGGTCAGGAACCTCGGCGTGAAGACGCCGTCCTTCTCGGGCGTCTTCAGGACGATCTGGATCGGCGAGAGGAGGTTCTCGCCGAACTCGGCATCGAGGATGTCGGTTCCCTTGACCGACTCGGCCTTCGCGGGCAGCAGCTTGGAGGTCGCGCCGAGCATCTTCAGCTCGCGCACCGGCAGCGCCAGGACGAGGAGGATCGCGAGCGACCCGGCGAGCCACGCCCACGGCCGGCGCATGACGGCGCGGCTGAAGCGGTACCAGAACCCCTCGCTCTCGGGCTTCGGCCGCCCCTTCGGGATGACCCTCAGCCGCTCGACACGATGCGCGAGGACGCCGAGCACGGCCGGCAACAGCGTCACGCCGGCGAGCAGCGCTGTCGCAGCGACCAGCATGACGCCGAGGCTGATCGAGCGGATGACCATCAGGTCGACAAGCAGCGTGAGGACGAGCATGCCGAGCAGCACGGTGACGCCGGAATAGACGATCGAGCGACCGGCGGTCGCCATCGTGGCCGCCGTCGCCTGACGCGGGTCACCACGTGCCGCGAGCTCCTCGCGGAAGCGGCTGACGACGATCAACGAGAAGTCGATGGCCAGGCCGAGGCCGATCATCGACGCGACGTTGAGGGCGAAGAGCGAGGTGTCGGTCTCTCTCCCGATCACGTAGATCACCGCCGTCGCGGTCACGACCGCCGCGATACCGAGAATCAGCGGCACGACGGCGGAGACGACCGTGCGGAACGTCAGCAGCAGCAGCAGCAGGACGAGGGCGAAGGTGAACACCTCCGCGCGCTTCAGGTCGTCCTCGCTCGTCGTCTGGAAGTCGTGGTTGACGGCCGCCGGGCCCGTCACGTAGTGCTCGATCTTCACGCCGTCGAGGGCGTCGCGGACCCCCTCGACATGCGTCTGTGCTTCGCCCTCGTCGCCTTTCAGCGAGGCGAACATGATCGTCGTGTGCCGGTCCTTGCTGACGAGCGTCGGGAGCCCGGTGTCGTAAAAGGAGACGACACGCGTGACGCCGTCGGCGCGGGACACGCGCGGATCCGCAGCTTCGACCTGGGACCGGAAGGCCTTGTCGCCGACCTTCAGCGAGTCGGAGTGGAAGACGACGGCGACGTTGTTCAAAGCCGAGATGTTGAACTCGTCGGCCAGGACCCTCGAGGCCACGGCCGAATCGGAATCGGGCACCTCGATGCCGCCTGCCTTGAGCACGTCGGCGGCCTTCGGGGCAAACGCGCCGCAGACGCCGATCGCCACGAGCCAGGCCGCCAGGATGACCCAGCGGCGGCGGTAGACGAATTCGCCGAACCTGGCAAACGGATCTGTCATCGTGCTCTTCTCCTACGCATCATGTCGACTAACGGCGGAGAAGCCTGCGCGTTGTGCGCTTCGTCCCGACCACGGCCTTCAGGAGCCCGCGCGCGAGCGGCTTCTCGATCGCCTTCACGCTCGGCATGAGACCGACCTGGCGGAGGAAGATGCCCGAGTCGAAGTAGAAGTCGTCGCGCAGGAACTTGCCGTCGCGCATGGTGACCATGCTCATGCCGGGCAGCAAGACCGTGCGGCCGGTCCCCGGAACTCCGAAAAGCGTGCCCGTGTGAGTCCCGGCGATCGTCCACTGCTCGGAGACGTTGTCCCCGCGGGCGATCTTGTACGAGACCTCGAAGCGGAGATCCGGGATGGCGGTGAACAGGCGACCGAGGAAGCGGCCCACCTCTTCCTTGCCCTTGTACGTCTCCTCCATGGCGATGTTTCTCCACTCGATCGCATCGTCGTAGAACGTCAGGACACCGTCGATGTCGTGCACGTTCCAGAACTCGAGCACGTCGCTCACCGCGCGCAGGTTGCGCTCTTCGCTCTCGGTCAGCGCAGCAGTCTTCTCGGTCGTCGCCATGCGCCGTTAGTCCTCCTTCGCAGAGGCGCTGCGTCGGAACCTGCGGGCCTCGCCGTTCAGTCGAACCAGCTCTCGCCAGCGCTTACACGATCTGCGGGAAGCCCTCACGCTCTCCGGAGAGCTGCTTCCGGAGCTCGGGGATCATCTCGATCGGGATCGCGGGTATCGGGATGATCCGGGCGAGGAACTCGAAGGGCGCGAGCTGCTCGACCTCGGCCTCCTTGATCTTCCCGCTCATGATCTCGGTGCCGCTCTTGCGGTAGTCGTAGATGAAGAGCAGCTGGAGCCCGGCGATGTCGTAGCCGGAGACGACGGGCTTTGCGAGTCGCTTCGCCTCCCGGTGGAGGTTGTACTTGTGCTTGATCGGCGCCTGGGTCGTGACGTCGACGCCGTCGAGCACGACATCGGCGGCCTCGACGAGTCGCTGGACATTCTCCTCGGTGATCCCGTTGGTGTCGACGTCGACTTTCGCGTACGGATTCACCTCGCGCATCCGCTCCTGGAACACCTCGGCCTTGTTGCGGCCCACGTCCTGGATCCGGACGCTCTGGCGATTCATGTTCGCGATGTCGTAGCCGTCCGGCTCGACGAGGACGAGATGCTCGTTGCCAAGCCGGATGAGCGGCTCCACCGCGGCGCCGCCGATCGATCCGCAGCCGGCGATGAGAATCGTGGCCCCGCGCAGGCGCTCCTGCTCCTCGGGTGTGACGAGACCGAGGTTGCGCTTCGTGAACTCCGCGTAGAACTCGTCGTGTGGAGGTAGGCCGCCGGCGAGCGGCTGCTCTGTGCTCGCCGTGCCCTGAGCCTCGGTCACGAATCGACGCTAACAGGCCCGGCGAATTGCCTCAAGCGCCGTTTCTGTCGCGGAGCCAGGGGAGGGCGGCCGCGATCCTCGGCAGCGCCGCTTCCGCCGCCGCCTCGCCGTCGTCGACGAAGCTGAGGCCCTGGGTGAAGCTGCGGAGCCTCGCCGACCGGATCTCGGACATCTCCGGCGTGATGATCACCGTGGCCGCTTCGCTCGGCGGAGGGGTGAAACCGGTCTGCATGATGTCGATCGAGCGGATGATCGCGCTGACTGCGGTCGGGACGCGGCCGCTCGTGCGCTCGGCCTCGGCGTCGACATCGGCCTTGCCTGCACGGTGAATCAGCCGCACGGCGATCACGGTCCCGGCCCCCATCTCCTCTGCGGCGCTTGTCGGTACCGGGTTCATGATGCCCCCGTCGGTGCAGATGTAGGGACCGATGCGGACCGCCGGGTACACGCCGGGGATCGAGAGGCTGGCGAGGACGGCGTCGTGGAGGAGGCCCCGCCGGAAGACGATCTCGCGCCGCGTCTTCAGGTCGACTGCGACCGCCGCGAAGGGCACGTCCAGGTCCTCGATCCGGACACCGGGGCTGACGCTCATCAGATACCTGTGCAGGGCGCGGCTGGAGAGGAGCCCTCTGATCGGGATCGCTGGGCGGAAGAGCCTCTTCGCGGCCTCCATCAGCTTCTCCGTCTGCTCGTCGATCGTCAACCCGAGCGCGTACAGCCCCCCGACCGCCGAGCCGATGCTTGTGCCCGCGACGTAGTCGATGGGGATTCGCTCGCGTTCGAGCACTCGAAGCACGCCGAGGTGGGCGAAGCCCCGGATGCTGCCGGCGCCGAGCGCGATTCCGACTTTCAGTCCGGCCAGATCGCGCGCCAGCCAGCCGATGCTGTGGCCTGCCGGGGTCGAGAGCGAAAGCAGGCCCGCGCGGAGACCGTCTTCGTCTGCGGCCTCCAGCGGCGGGATGGAGGCGATTCCCGAACGGTCGGGAGACGAGCCGTCTCCGGTTTCCCAGGCTCGCACGATCGGCCGCGACTCCGGAGCTGGGCCGGCACCGTTGTTTCCCGAGAGCTGCAGGAGGCGGGCGCCGTCCAGATCGGGGCGGAAGCCGTCCCGGGTCTGGATGAGGACGTGCTCGTAGCGTTCGCAGAGCTGCGCGAGCGTCGAGCCAATGGCGTCCGGCGCGAAAGAACCGTCGGCTGCGGCGAGACGGAGCTGCGCGCCCGGCCGTGGCTTCCCGTCTCCCGTCGCCGCCTCCGTCCTCAGGTCAGACCGTTCGGCGAGGGTCCGCAGCTCGTCGGAGGGCGACCCGTCGAGCACGATCAGGATCGTGGAAGCCTGGGAGTGCCAGGCGAGGCTGGAGGCAAGTGCAAAGCCGAGAAGCGGCGGCGCTCCGCGGTCTTCGAGGATCGTCAGTCGGCCCGGCTCCTCCCGCATCGTCAGGCGGTTCGTGCGGGCGAGCCGGTCGGAGAGGATCGCGCCGAGGTTTCGATAGACCTGGGGGAAGCTCATGCACGTACGCTCGAAATCGCTCTCGGTCATGATCAGCACCTCGAGGTCCTCGTTCGCGCGCACGGTTCCGGCCGCCGGCTGACCGGTGAAGAGAGACATCTCGCCGACCGTCGCGCCTGGCACGATCTGCCCGACCGGGTGCTCGACGCCCCGGCGGTCGGTCACGAAGACGTCAGCACTGCCGGACTGCGCGATGAAGATGTCGCGCGGCCGGTCGCCCTCCGCGATCACGATCGAGTGTGCGGGATATCGCCTGCGCTCGAGGCGGCGGAGGATCGCTTCCAGCTCTTCGGTCGGAACGCCCTCGAAGAACGAGGGTCTCAATGCGGTCATTGTCTCTTCCACCCGGGTGCCGAGCACCCATTCTTACGAGGTAGCCCACCCGCTTCAAGAGCGGCGTCGCCGTCGATGGCCTCAGGGTTGATGCAGGGAGGCCCCTTGGCGGGGCCTCCCTGGCGCGCTTGCTTGTCGAGCTTCTGGCTTGGCTGTGTTAGCCGAGAGCCCACCAGGCCGGCGCTGCCTGGAGATTCCCGGTCGACTTTGTCGCCTTGACTGCGTAGAGCTGGCCGCCCGTGAGCGTGATCGACGCGCTCGTGTTGGCCGTCCACGCCGAGTCGGTCCCGATCACGCAGGTCGCCGCATCCCCGCCACCCACAGGATCACCGTTGGCGTCGAAGACCTGGAATGTGATCGTCGTGCCTGCGCTGTTCGCGGTCCCGACTGCGCAGTAGAACGTTGTGAACGTGAGCGTTCTCGGCATGTAGAAGACGTGCTGGGACGAGCTCGCGGCACCGTCCCCCCAGTCGGAGTTCCCGACCCACACGCTGGACTTATTGCTCGGCATGTTCCTGTTGGCCGTGTCGTCGCGCAGGAGCATGAAGCCGTCGTTTCCGGCCGGGCCCTGCGGCCCAGTTTCACCGATTGGACCGGCGGGTCCCTGTGCGCCAGTCTCACCGGCGGGGCCTGCGGGCCCCTGTGCTCCATCCTGACCGGCCGGGCCGGCGGGGCCCGCCGGACCCTGCTCGCCCTGGGCACCGGGATCGCCCTGGGCACCCTGATCGCCCTGGGCACCCTGCTCGCCCTGGGCACCCTGCTCGCCCTGGGCACCCTGCTCGCCGGTCGCGCCCTGCGGGCCCTCGGGGCCACTCGGGCCCTGGGCTCCGTTCAGGCCGTCCTGCCCGCGGTCGCCCTTCGGGCCTGCGGCTCCTTGCTCGCCCGGCGCGCCGGGGGCACCCTTCTCACCACGAGCATTCCAGCTGACCCTGCGCTCGCTCTTCCTGCACTTCGACGCAATCCGGACGACCTTAGTCCTCTTGTTCACGCAACCCTTGATGATGTTGCTCTTGCTCGCCGGCGCCGAGCCGCCGAGCGCCATGCTCGTGAAGACCAACGCCACGCCGAGCACAGTCAGAAGAAGCTTTCCCGATCGCATTGGGTTAACGCATCCTCTCCGCAGTTCAGTGCCTGGACCGATTCGTTCGACGCCAGCCAGGCCTCTTGACAGTCACACCTTCAGCGCGATTCGCGAACCAACCGTCCCCTTTTCGGGGGGTTCTGCGCCTTGACCCCTCGTCGTGGTGTTCAGCCGCGACTAGAGGTACGCAGCGACCGTCTTCAGATCGCTGACGAAGGCCGCGAGCGCGGCCTCGCGGTCCTCGTCGTCGGCGCGCAAGATCGCCGACGGATGGACGGTGGCGAGAACGACCGGAGCCAGGTCCGACTCGACCAGCTCGCCCCGCTGGCGGCTGACTCGGAACTGGCGCCCGAGCAGAGCCTGCGCCGCCGTCGCGCCGAGGCAGACGAGGACGCGTGGCTTGACGACCGCGAGCTCGGC
>WNGA01012521.1_pt1 | contig 10946 bp, 6 predicted proteins | sample 5400061 | NCBI WGS metagenome assembly WNGA01 (sample SAMN13153366, study PRJNA577476) | soil metagenome | isolation source: 100 cm soil or saprolite under grassland replicate 2 | place: USA:California | collected 2016-06-15
CTCGCCGCAGAATTTTTCGGAACGTTCGCTCTGGTCTTTGCCGGGACCGGCGCCATCGTCATCAACGATGTCAGCAACGGAGCCATTACGCATGTCGGGATTGCGCTCACGTTTGGACTGGTGGTTCTCTCGTTGATCTATGCGCTCGGCGACATCTCGGGCGCGCACTTCAATCCCGCGGTAACGGTTGGGTTTTGGGCCGCCGGCCGCTGGCCGGCAAAGTCGATTCCCCCCTATGTGGCCAGCCAATGCGCCGGGGCTCTGTTGGCCAGCGGGCTGTTGCGATTACTCTTTCCCGCGCACGCGGGCTTGGGTGCCACGCAGCCGCTCGGCGCCGCGCCGCAGTCATTCATTCTGGAGATCGTCCTCACCTGGTTCCTCATGCTCGTGATACTCAGCGTCTCGACCGGCGCGAAGGAAAAGGGGATCACCGCCGGTATCGCCGTGGGCGCCGTCATTGCTCTGGAAGCGCTGTTCGCCGGGCCGATCACCGGCGCGTCGATGAATCCGGCTCGCTCATTGGCGCCCGCGGTGGTAGCCGGCAACCTGGCAGCGCTCTGGATTTACCTGGCGGCCCCGCCGCTCGGGGCTTTGTTGGCGGTATTGACCTGTCGCTGCCTGCAGGCCGAGGGCTGTTGCAGGGCGCCGCCGAATCCCATCGGCACGGATGACGACGCGTCAACGTCAGTCGAGAATTGTGAATAGAACGTAACGCGGGCGTCATCAGGCCGTCACTGTAGCGACGCACGCTAGGGCCGACAGTGGCCCATTATGAAAAAGATCCTGATTTTGACGGCGAGCTTCGGGGATGGCCATAACGCGGCGGCGCGCAATCTCCGCGATGCGCTCGAGTTGGTCTCCGACGAGGTCAAAGTGGAGGTGCTCGATCTGTTTGACTCCACGTACGGCACCTTCAACTCAGTCCTGAAGAATATCTATCTTGGACTGGTACGATACGCCCCTGGATTGTGGGGCGGGATATACTCACTGCTCGACAGTTCCAGCGTGACCAGCCGGCAGGTGAGCGGCCTCGCGCGGCTCAAGGACGCTTTGGTTGGCATTCTGGACCAGACGCAGCCGGACTGCGTGGTGTCCACTTATCCGGCCTATCCGCAAATCATTCAGGAGATTTACCGCGACCATTCCGAGCGTCCCTTCCGGCTGATCACGGTGGTAACGGATTCCATCACCGTCAATTCCACCTGGTATCGCTCGCCGAGCGATTTCTTCTGCGTGCCGAACGAGGCCACGCCAGAAGTCCTGCGCCAGGCCGGCGTATCGGAGCTCAGCATCAAGCCGCTGGGATTTCCAGTCAGCCCCGTGTTTGCCGAAGCAAGCGCGACACCGATCCGAGCCCCGGATCCTGCCCATCCCGCCAGAATTCTTTACGTGATCAACACCGGCAAAAAGAAAGTCGGGCGAGCGATCGACCGGTTGCTCGACATTCCGGACCTCCAGTTCACGATTTGCGTCGGCCGCGACGCGGAGTTGAAGTTGAAATTGGCCGAACGCGGCCGGCAGCTGGGCCAACGGGTGCGGGTGCTCGGTTGGACGAACCAGATGCCGCGCCTGCTGCTGAACCACCATTTGATTGTGGGCAAGGCCGGCGGCGCCACCGTGCAGGAGTCCTTCGCGGCGCGTTGTCCGATGATCGTCAATCAGATCATTCCCGGCCAGGAAAAGGGAAATGCGCAATTGATCGAGCACGGAAAGCTGGGCGCCGTTGCGACCCAAGCCAGGGAGGTGGCGGACTGGATTGCGAGGGCCTTCGCCTACCAGTCGAGGCTGTGGCACGAATGGCGAGACAATCTGGCGAAAATCAGCCGCCCGGATGCCTCGTTGCGCATCGCCGAACTCATCCTGTCCGAGTGCCAGTGGGCGAATCGCGGCCCGACGCCAAGGAGTCTCTTCACCGGCGCATCGAAGCGGGCTGGCGGGACCGGCCCGGCGATCTCCAACCGCGCGAAAGCAAACATGTTGCTGTGCGACTTCCACATTCACACGAATTATTCGGACGGCAAGTTGACGCTGCCGGAGGTCGTGGATTTCTACGGCCTCCTTGGCTTCGACTGCATTTGTATCACCGACCACGTGGCTGATCCGCGGCGATTGATCGGGAAATTGTCGGCCTTGGCGAACTTCACGCTCGGCCAGGACCAGTTCGAAGAATACTTCGAAGTGTGCGAGCGGGAGCGGCGACGCGCCTGGCGCAAATACAATATGCTCGTGATGACGGGCATTGAGTTCAACAAGGACGGCTATACGAAGAAGACTTCGGCCCACCTGCTGGGGGTCGATCTTCGGGGGCCGATCAGCCCCCCGCTGGAACTGCCCGAGACGATTCGCCAGATCCACGCGCAGGGCGGCCTGGCCATCGCGTCCCACCCGCACATCATGAAAAGCGAGTGGGGCAAGAACACACTTTACCTCTGGAAGAACCACGACCAATTCGCGCCATTGCTGGATGCCTGGGAGATTGCGAACCGGAACAACATCTTTACTCCGGTCGGCCTGAAGCGGCTCTCGTACGTTGCCAACAGCGACTTTCACAAGCCCAAGCACATCTACTCGTGGAAAACGCTGCTGCACTGCGAGAAGACGCCCGACGCGGTCAAGGAATGCATTCGCAAGAACCAACAGGTGGCGATCATCCTGTATCGTGACGGGTTGTCGGATCCACGGCGTGGCGGGGCGCATATATTTGCGGGTGAAGATCCCCGGATGATTGATTCACAAACCAACCTGCCTTCGGAACTGGCCGCCCTTTCCTGATTGAGCCGCGGCGCGTTGCGATCGTCCTGCATCAGCCGGCGGGCAAGCTGTTCCAGTCGTTCATTCAATTGTCGCGGTCCATCCTCGCAACGGTAGATCCAGGTTGAGAACAGCGGCATCACGCCAACCTTGATTCGCTGCCCTCCTCCGGAGAGTGCGCCCGCGGGAAGATTCTGCTGCGCTGGCACCGCCATAGTGATCCTTTAATGTTTCCGCCGCTCGCTCTAGGGCAGGAGCGGATCGACTGTCAAGTCTCGCGCATCCCCAGTGGTTGCTTTCGTAACCAGAACGTAACACGGGCAGAGGCCAATCCGCGTTGACATTCGGACTTCAGATGGCTGAGCCTGAGACCTCAAACCTTTCTTGAACAGATGCCTGGCCGCGGCTTTCTAGATGGATCGTCGCCCCACGGGAAGCGACACCCCGACGCGTGTGCACTGGGAGGCGGGAACGATCTCCGCACCTTTGCGTTGAAGCTCAAAAACGACACGACAAGCGACAGCCACAATGGCACGGGTGCAGCCGGCCCAGCGGCCGTTCCAAGAGAATTACTCACCGCCATGGATCCGGAACGAACCCAACAACCTCCAACCGGAACGGGTCGAAGCACCCTGGGCAAACACCTGGAAGCGTCGTTACGGTCGCGTTGGCGAAGGTACCGAACCGAATTGAAACATTGCCAGAAGCACTTTTCGGAAGCGTCGGTTCACGGGCTGCGGGTGGAGACGAGGCGGTTGCTGTCTGAGGTGGAACTCCTGGGCGCTCTCATTGCCGACGACTACCTCGAAAAGCTCCGGCGCGAACTGAAGGCGCGTCTGGACTCGTTCGACGACCTGCGGGACACGCAGGTTCATTTGCGCTTGATCAAGGAATTGCGCGGCGCTTTTCCAGAATTGAAGGCGTTGCGCGAGGAATTGCGCGCGCGCGAGAAGCGACTTATCAAACGCGTGAACAAGAAGGTCAAACGCTGCGCGGTGGCAGGGCTGGCCCAGGACATCGCGACGCTCCGGCGCCAGGTGAAAATTCTTTTTGCCGAACCGACCTCGCAGCAACGTTACTTTGATCTGTTGATCAGCGCCGTGAACCGCGCGCATGCTGACGCGGTTGCACTTCACCGCCGGATCGTCCCCTCGGATGCCGCGACCATCCACCAGACGCGTGTTGCTTTTAAGAAGTTCCGGTACATGGCGGAATTGCTTCAGCCCGTGCTGCCGCTGTCCGGCCGGCGGCTGCAGGAAATGCGCGATGACCAGGCGTTGATGGGCGACATTCAGGATGTCGAGGTGTTCTTGGCACGCATGGACAAGCTGGTTGCGAAGAAGCGGCTTCTCGAAAAGCCGCTCCAGCCGTTTCGCCGCGCGCTCTTGCGCCGTCAGAAATGGACCATCAAAAAGTATCTGCGCTCGGCCGATGCGCTTTCCCGATATTGCCCGGAACGACGAATCGCTCGTCAGCGGGCGCAAACCCGGTGATGGGCGGTAAATTGCGCGACAGCCAACCTGCCTGCCGCCTCGTACGTTGACCCACGCCAAACACGTACCGCTGTAAAGCGGGGGCAAATCTCCTGATCGCGTGGGCCCGGCGGCGCGAAGCAAAGGGCGCCTGTAACGCGAATGTAACCTCGCCGCCATCGAACCGTTTCCGCCTTCGCCTAGGCTCTGACCCTGTAAACCAGAATTCAGAATCGACCGATCCGACCGGAGCTGTTCGGACCGAGCGAAAACACAAAGGGAACAATGAAACTTAGCGATTCACTCATGATCGCCGGCGCGGGGCTTCTCACCGTCCTCGCTTTGACTCACAGCGCGCACGCGCAATCGGCGGATGCCCTCATCGACAAGCTGGTCGAGAAAGGCATTCTCTCCACCAAGGAAGCCAACGAACTTCGCGAGGAGGCCGATAAAGGCTTCACCACTTCGTACCAGGTGAAGAGCGGCATGCCCGACTGGGTCACCAGCCTGCGTTTGGGGGGCGATCTCCGACTGCGCTACGATGGCATTTACATTGACGATCCTGCCGCTCCCGATCGGAACCGTTTGCGCTATCGCCTGCGGTTCGGTCTCACGGCTGTGCTGAAGGATAATTTCGAAGTGGGAGTGCGATTGACTTCGGCCGAGGCTGCCAGCGGCCTCGGCGCCGGCGGTGGTGGCAATCCCATTTCGGGCAACGACAGCTTTAGCGACAACGGTTCAAAGAAGCTGGTCTTTGTCGATCTGGCGTATGCCAAGTGGACGGTCAACCGTCCAAAATGGGGTCTGAGCATCACCGGTGGAAAGATGGAAAACCCGTTTGTCTTTTCCGACGTCCTCTTTGATCCCGACTACACTCCGGAGGGTTTCGGCGAACAGGTGTCTTACAATATCAGCGATCAGCACGCCCTCCGCTTGAACCTGGGAGAGTTCGTGCTCGACGAAATCTCTGCCAGCAGCCGTGATCCCTATATGGGGGGTGCGCAGTTACGATGGGACTCCACGTGGTCGCCCAAGGTGCAAACGTCGTTCGGCATATCGGCGTTGGCAATCACGGGGACCGACGGCCTGAACAACACCGCGGTGCCCAACCAGAACCGCGGCAATACACGCATCAACGTGGGCACGACCAATGCCCCGGTGTTCATTCCGGCCACCCATTTCAATCCGATCATCGGAGATGGAGCCGTCACCTATACCCTGGCGAGCTTTCCCTGCTATACCGGAGCCTTTCCCATCCGTGTGGCGGGTGACTACGTAGTCAACCCGGCGGCCGACTCGAAGAATGAAGGATGGGACGCCGGGATCACGTTCGGCAAATCCGGAAAGAAGGGGACCTGGGAGGTCACGTATCGCTATAAGAACCTGGAGGCCGACATGTGGTGGGAGGAATTGGTGGATTCGGACACGGGTGCCTTCTACAAAGGAACCCCGACCGGAGGGTCCTCCGGCTACGGAGCGGGGACCAACTTGCGCGGGCACACCGTCCGTGGCGTGTATTCACCGACCGACTCGCTGAGCTTCGCCGTCACATATTATCTATACGACCTGATTGACGAAGTCCCCCCGGGCTCAGACAGCCATGCCGACCGCATCCAGGTGGACGCGATTTGGAAGTTCTAACCCTACCCACACAAACCCAGACAACAATGACTGCTTTAAAGAAAGGATTTATGCGAAACGTTTTGAAGACTCTCCTGGCTGTGGCCGTCGTCGCGACGGCCGGTGCGCAGGCCGGCACCATTACCGTAAAAGGTTCGGATACGCTCGTAATTCTCGCCCAAAAATGGGCTGAGGTTTACATGGGCAAGAACCCGGGGACCAAGATCCAGGTCACGGGCGGCGGTACCGGAACGGGCTTCGCGGCCTTGCAGAATCAGACCACGGACTTGTGCAACGCCTCGCGGAAGATCCGCGCCGCGGAAATCGCGAACTGCGTCAAGGCGTTCGGAAAACGCCCGACGGAATACAAGGTTGCGCTGGACGGCTTGTCCGTCTATGTGAACGCCGAGAATCCGACCAAGGAACTGAGCCTCGACCAGCTCGAACTGATCTTCACCGGCAAGCTTAAGAACTGGAAGGCGGTCGGCGGGCCAGACGCGCCGATCACGGTTTACAGCCGTGAGAACAGCTCTGGTACGTACGAGTTCTTTAAGGAACACGTGCTGAAGGGAAAAGACTTCACCGCCGGCGCGCAGACCATGCCGGGCACGGCCGCCGTCCTCCAGGCAGTTGCCAAGGACAAGACCGGCATCGGTTACGGCGGGGCGGCGTACGGCGCGGGTGCCAAGCATCTGCTGGTCAAAAAGGATGACTCTTCTCCCGGCATCGAACCAACGGAAACGAATGTGGTCAACAGCACCTACCCCATCTGGCGTTATTTATTCATCTACGTGAATCCAGCCCTCGACAAGGGTGAAGTGGCAGCCTACTTGAACTGGATCCGGAGCGATGAAGGCCAAAAAGTCGTGAAGGACATCGGCTATTTTCCGTTGTCCGCGAAATTGCGCCAATAGTTTATCCTTAGCCGCCGATCCGGACGCTTGCCAGCGCGTGAGAGAATGGCCAGTATCATGAGCTACCAGGTCCAATCGCAGCATGAACATCCATCACTTGGAGCTGTTCTACTACGTCGCCCGGCACGGTGGCATCAGCGAGGCCGTCCGCAACATTCCGTACGGCATTCAACAACCCGCCGTCAGCGCGCAGGTGATCCAACTGGAAGAATCGCTCGGCGTGACGCTGTTCAACCGCCGTCCCTTTGGGCTGACGCCACCCGGCGAGAAACTCTTTCGGTTCATTCGACCCTTCTTTGACGGCGTTGAGCCGATGGCGCGGGAATTACGCGGCGGCTCGGCGCAGGTGCTTCGTTTCGGCGCGTCCGGCAACATTTTGCGCGATCATCTGCCGGAGCTGGCGCAGCATATCCGCAAGAAATTTCCCCACCTGAAACTGACCTTGCGCGAGGGGCATCAGCCCCAGCTTGAAACCTGGCTCCAAAAGCAGGAACTCGAACTCGCCGTCACGCTGCTCGAAGGCAAACCCCCGCCGGGAATCAATACGCTGCCACTGCTGAAGCTGCCGCTGGTCCTGCTGGTGGAAAAATCCTCCCGCCTCATGTCGGCCGTGGAGCTGTGGAAGCGGGACCGAATCGACGACACGCTCATCAGTTTGCCGTCATTCGAAGCCATTCCCAAACATTTCCAGCAGGGCCTGAATCGGCTCGGCGTCGATTGGTTTCCGCGGATCGAGGTGAGTTCCCTGGCATTGATTGAAACGTATGTCGAGAACGGCTACGGCATCGGCCTGTCCGTCGCCATTCCCCAATACCGGCTCTCACCGAAAATGCGCGCGCTTCACCTGGAGGGTTTCGCGCCGGTCGAACTCGCGGCCTTCTGGCCCGGGAAGATCACCCCGCTGATTCAGGCCTTCCTCGACGAACTGCAGCACCGCGCCAGGTCATTGATGAACTGACGGGAATGAAGGCAAGCGTCCCGGTCGCCGGGACCTCGGGCCTGCTTCCAAGCCCGCCTGCCACCGTCGGCCGTCTTGGAGGCATTGAAAGGCAGCATTGAGTCCTCACAGACCGAGTGCCCTGGCCTTTTGAAACCTGCGGTCCATCTCCATCTGGCTGAGGCGTCGTTGTGACGCGAAGGCCTGCGGAGATTGCGGATATTCCCGAATGATCCGTTCCAAAACCACCCGAGCCGCGTCCCAGTCGTGCCGATATTTCATCTCCCACGCCGCAATCCGGGCCAGCCATTCGGCGGCTCTCTGCTCCGGCTGGTTCGGCATCGCTAGCAGCAGTTCGAGTTGTTCGATAGCCAATTCCGCGTGGCCGAGACGCTCGGCTAAAAGCCTCGCGAACTCGTCTCTGGCGGCGATGTCATCGGGGTTCTGGCGCAGACGCGCCACGCACCGATCGGCCAGATTCCGGGCGGCGGCCAATTCCTCGTCCGACTCCGGCACTCCGGGCGCTTCTTCCAGGTCGCTGCGCAGGGCGGGGAGTTTGAACGTTTTGGGCTTCCGTTGTTCCAACAACTCTTCGCGCGTGGCCGGCAGTTGGTCGATCCGCAGCCGCGCCATCCTTGCAAAATGGGTGTCGGGCAGCCGCGCGCATATCTCTTCGAGGGCGCTGCGCCCGCCGACCGGGTCCGTCCCGAGATTAATGTGCCAGTCCGCGAGCCGATGGAGCGCGCGCGAAATCTGGACGCTGGAAACGTTGGGCTGAGCGCACAGGGCGCGGATCGTCCGGTCTGCCTCGACCAGGTCGTTGAAGTGGTTTGCGTACAGATCGGCCAGCATCATCCAACCCTCGAAGTCGTCTTCGTGTTTCTCCAGTTCGCTGAGCACGTGGGCTTCCGCGTCCCGGTATTTCCCGAACTTGAGATCGGCGACGGCGGGCGAATACATGGGCGGACTTTTTTTCGTCTGCGCATTCGGCAGGGTGAAATGAACGAGCGGCCAGAGCCACATCATCAGCGCCAATCCGAATCCACCCGGCCCGCTCAGGAAGCACACCAGGCCCGCCACCGGCAGGAGCAGCATGCTCCAAAAGAGGCATTGCATTTTGAAGTCGGCGCGGTCTTTCGTTCGCGCCGCGATTTCCGGCAGCAGCCAGCCAAAGGTAGTCGCAGACCAGCAGGAAGCAGCCAGGTACAGGACCGGGCCAGAACTCTCCAGCAGGAGGCCCAGCCAGTTTCCTCCACGCGCCCGGGCCAGCGCGACTTCCCGCACCAAAATTGGCATCCCGGGGACCAGACCACAGTTAATGCCGAACCAGAATAGGAGCGGAACAAGCAGGCCCTTGCAGACCCAGGCGCGGAACCGGCGTTGCGCCGCAGGGCCTTCGGCCTCGAAGAGTTGCTCCCAATAACGCCAGGGGAGCAGTGCGAACGCAAGGCCCGCGAGGGTCAGAACGGCTGGCATCGTGATGTTTGGACAGCTTCAGCCGCCAGTTTTCACGCGCTTGTTGGAGCCTGGAGCTCGGAGCTTACTTTGCACTTTGAGCTTCAGTCTCCGTCTAGCGCCGGGAGCGCTTGCGCTGTAACTCTTTCAGCAACTTTGGCAGCGGCAGCGTGTTGATCACATCGGCCTTGGTAAGCCAGCCTTTGCTGGCGATGCCCGCGCCCAGGCGGAGGAACCTGGCGTGTTCATTGCGATGCGCGTCGCAGTTGATCACGCACTTCACACCTTTGCTCTTCGCGTAGGGCCATTGTCGCCAATCGAGATCGAACCGATACGGGTTCGCGTTCAGCTCGATCCAGGTGCCCGTCGCGGCGCAGGCATCGATGACCGCCTGTTGATTGACCTTGTACGGCTCGCGTTCGAGCAGGAGCCGACCGGTCAAATGGCCGAGCATGTGGACGTAAGGATTCTCGGCAGCGCGGATGATCCGCTTGGTCATCTCGGCTTCATTGTGGGAAAAACCCTGGTGGACGCTGGCCACGACGACATCCAGTTCCTCCAGCAGTTCATCATCAAAGTCCAGTTTGCCGTCCGCCAGAATGTCCACTTCGCTCCCGGTCAGCAGCCGGAAATCGCTCCCCTCTTTCGCGTATGAGTCGTTGATCTTTTTGATCGCTTTGAGCTGTTCACGAACGCGTTTTGGATCAAGCCCATTGGCGACGAACGAGGATTTCGAGTGGTCGGTGATGGCCCAGTAAGCGCAGCCCAGCTCCCGCATGTGCGCCGCGATGTCTTCGAGCGGATGCCGGCCATCGCTCCAATTGGAGTGGTTGTGCAGCGACCCTTTCAAATCGGTCCATTCGATCAACTTAGGCAATTCGTCCTTTTCGGCGGCCAAAAACTCGCCTTTGTCTTCGCGCAACTCCGGCGGGATGTACGCCAGATCGAGCTGGCGGTAAATCTCCTCTTCGGTCTTGCAGGCGACGAGCAATTTGGCGTCGCGCGTCTCCTCCTTCGATTTGAACAAGCCGTACTCGTTGAGCCGCAGGCCGCGCTCGATGGCGCGTTGGCGCAGGACGATGTTGTGCTCCTTGCTTCCGGTAAAATACATGAGCGCGAATGGAAATTCGGCGTCGCTCACCACGCGCAGGTCGGCTTGAATTCCGCCCTGCACAATCACGCTCGCCTTGGTGTCTCCCTTGGCGCTCACGCTCATAACGCCGGGCTGGGTCGTGAAAAACTCAATGACGTTCGCGGGCTTCTTTGAAGACACCAGGAAATCAATGTCTCCGATGATTTCCTTCTGTCGGCGCACGCTGCCGCCGGTGCTGCACCGAATCACGTCCGGCTGCCCGCGCAGGCTTTCGAGGATCGGCTCCGCCACCATCAGGGCATCGCTCAGCAGATGGCGCGAAGCGTAGGTGCGCTTGAACTGGATGCCTTCAAGAATCTTGGTTTGCGTTTTCTCGCCGAAACCGTCGAGTCCAGCGATCTTACCGGCGTGGCACGCCGCTTCAAGCTGTTCGATCGTCTCGAGCCCGAGTTTGTCGTTGAGCGCCTTGACTTTCTTGGGGCCGAGGCCCGGGATCTGAAGCATTTCCACAAGGCCGGTGGGGACAGAGGCTTTCAGTTCGTCGTAATAGGCGAGTTGGTCGGAGGTGACCAACTCGGTGATCTTCTTTTGAATGCCTTCGCCGATGCCTTTGATCGCGCCGAGCCGGTTCTCGGCCACAAGCTTGTCGAGCGGCTCGGTCAAACTCTCCAGGGCGCGCGCAGCGTTCTCGTAGGCGCGGGTCT
>WNGA01012522.1_pt1 | contig 10946 bp, 8 predicted proteins | sample 5400061 | NCBI WGS metagenome assembly WNGA01 (sample SAMN13153366, study PRJNA577476) | soil metagenome | isolation source: 100 cm soil or saprolite under grassland replicate 2 | place: USA:California | collected 2016-06-15
TGACCTGGGTCAACACCAGCCTCCGCGAGAATCGGCATGAGCGTCTGGCCGAACGCGTCGAAGTCCTCTTGTGAGTCCCACACGTCGTAGACCATCAGCCGATCCTCAGGCCCGAAAGTCGAGTGGTGGGTCCGGCCCTTGGGTTGTCCCTGTCCCGCTGCGGCGAGCTTCTTCATGATGTCGTCGTACTTCGCAGCGGACATTCCTTCTGGGTTGAAGTAGATCGCGATCGCCATGGCACCGCGTTAGCACAGCTGGGGCGTCACCGCGCCGACCGGCATCACGGAGCGGCGGAGTCAGCCGCGGTGGCCTTCCACGACGAGGACCGCCCCGAAGCACCGAACCGGTGGAGCGTTGAGCCTTGGCAGCCGACGTCCGGGCAACACAAAGTTGACGCGGTCAGCGGCGCTCGCCGCGGAGGCGGTCTTCGATGGACCGTGACACGAGGATGGGCAGGAAGCGTTGGACGCGGCTGTGCCGATGCGCCTCGAACTCGTCGACCACCCAGGTGCGGAGACGATCGGGTTCGATGTCGGGGTGGCGGCGCCGCAGTGTGTCGACGGTGGCATCGATGTGGGACGTCCGCGCTCCGTCGCGGGTATCGCCTCGCCGCTCCAGTGGACCCGCGGTCATCTCGGTCTCCCTCCGTCTGGCGGGTGTGGTCGCGACCCACGGTAGGGAGCCGGCGCCGACGATGACAGAGGCGAAGGTCCCCCGGCGTCGCACGCGCCGCATGACCTTCATCTTGGCGTTGCCATCACGATGCTGTCCGGCAAGACGCGGCGGTCACACTGGCGGACGATGGTCGGTTCCGTACAGGCGTCACCCCCGCCGCCGGGCGCAGCACTGGCCACAGGTCTCGCCGTGTTCGACCTCGATCGCACCCTGGTGCGTGGGTCGAGCCTGGCTCGGCTGGCACGTTCGCTCGCCGAGGCGCGCCTGGTGCGCCGGACCGAGCTAGCCGGGCACCTTGTGCGCGACGCGGTGTTCGCGGCCCGGGGCCTCGGCCCCGCGGCGATCGACCGGTTGCGCACCTCGCTGTTGCACGCCGCGGCCGGTGTGGACCAAGCACCGCTGCTGGACGTCGTCGGGCGCATCGCGCCCGCGATCGCCGCCGACGTGTACCCGGGTGCGCGATGGCTCCTCGAGCGCCATCTCCACGATGGGCACCGGGTGGTGTTGCTGTCGTCGAGCCCGCAGGAACTCGTCGCGGCGGTGGCCGCGGCACTCGACTCGACGATCACTGCGGTCGGCACCGTCGCCGAGGTAGTCGAGGGTCGCTACACGGGGCTGCTCGCCGGTCCGTTCTGCCACGGGGCCGGCAAGCTCACCCGGCTCGAGCAGACTCTCGGGCGCTGCGACCTCCACGACGCCACCGCTTACGCCGACTCCGCGTCGGATCTGCCGGTGCTGCGCGCCTGCGGCACCGCTGTCGCCGTAAACCCCGACCGCGGGCTGCGAGACGCGGCCGTCGCCGCCGGCTGGCCCATCCTGCATTTCGGCTGAAGCCGGGCTGCGCGAACGGTCATCTGGTGGTCACGCCTCCGTTACCTCGCCTCGAGGACCGCGATCACCGATGGTTGAGACCGGTCAAGTATCAGGTGCTACTCCAGGTGCTTAGCTCGGTGCTACGAGGTGTACCAGACACCACGCGGTAGACGAACTCGTAGACAGGACGCCACGTCAGCGTCCTGGGCGTCACGCGGTAGACCAAGCGGGGCGGTCTCTTAATCCGCAGGTTCTGGGTTCGAATCCCAGGGGGCGCACGGTAAAGTAGCAGGTCAGAGGCTCATCCCCGGCCTCCTCGAGGTGTCCCGCCTCAGCACCGTAGCGCTTGCAGGTGCTGGACACCTCCTGGGTCCTCCTGGGACACTTCACGAGACACCTCGGGACACCCGCGGTGCCGGAAGGAGCCGGGCACGGCGAAGGACGGTGCCCACGAGTCTGAGCCTGCGCGGGAGGCGCGCCTGGCGAAGCTCGCATCACGGTTCGAGGCCAAGGTCGACCGCACCGGCGAGCACCACCTCTGGATGGGCTCGCGCCGACCGACCGGCAGTGGCAAGCTCAAGGTCGACGACCGCACAGTTCCCGCGATCGTCGTCGCGTGGGAACTCGCGCACGGCGCGGTGCCGGCCGGCCGTGACGTCGAGCCGTGCCCCCTGTCCCCGAGCTGCGTCCGCATCGAGCACCTCTCGCTAACCAAGTGTGGGCAGAGCCGCCGGCGTGTCAACGGCGCCCGGGCAATTCCGGGCGCGGGTTCGCGACGGGAGATACGTCCGGGCGTCTGGAAGCTGACGATCACGTTGGGCACCAACCCGAACGGCACGCAGCGACGCGTCAGCCGCACCGTGCATGTCGACACCGCCGCCGCTGCGGCCCGAGAGCTGGCGCTGTTTGTTGCCGAAGTGGTGTGGGCGCCGCCTCCGGTCGAGCGCCCGACCCGGGAGCTGACCATGGACGAGGCGGTCGAGCGCTTCCTCACACAGCACCTCGCCGAGGAGAAGGCCCGCGAGACGAAGACCGTCGACGACTACCGGAAGCTCCACAAGCGGCGGTTCGCGCCACACATCGGGAGCCAACGGGTTCGCGACGTCGAACTCAGCGACCTCGATGGCATCTTCGGCCGCATGCGCCGCGCCGGCCTGAGCCGGTCACGCATGAACCAGGCGAAGAGCCTCTACGGGCCGTTCTTCCGGTGGGCAAAGCGCCGTGGGATGACGACTCACAACCCGATGACCGAGTTCGAGCTGCCGACGAGCGCATACGTGGCCCGCGAGCGGACGCCACCCGAGGTCGACGAACTCTCGCTGCTGCTGACCGAAGCCGTCACGGTCATCCCCGAGGTCGCGCCGCTACTCGTGCTCGGCGCCGTCACTGGCATGCGCCGCGGCGAGCTGGTCGGGCTCCGCCGGTCGCGCGTGAAGTGGAAAGACAGCCGGCTCGTCGTCGACGCGGCCATCGACGAAGGCAAGCGGGTGAAGACGACGAAGACGCGCCGCGAGCGCACGGTTCACATCGACGCCGGGACGATGGCGATGCTCCGACGCCATTGCGACGAGATGGACGAGCGGGTTGAAGCGTTGGGTGTCCCGATGGCCGACGATCCCTTCGTGTTCAGCCTTGCCGAGGACTGCTCGAAGCCGATGCCGCCCGACTTCGTGACGAAGCGGGTTGGCATCCTCAAGGAGCATCTCGGCATCGCGAACAAGCGCCCCGAGGTCATCGCTCTGGAGGACGAAGCGCTGCGGTTGTTCCGTCTCCCGCCCAGCGAGCGAACGACGGCCGCACACGGGCCGGCACCCAAGGGCGGACTGTCGCTCTCGGAGATCGGCGCCCGGCTCGGTCGCACGCAACGCTGGGCGATGTTCGCCATCGCCTCGGCCGAACGCCGCGAGCGTGCCCGACAGCGCGGGCTCGACCTCGACTTCGACGGATCGATCCTTGCACTACGGAAGTTCACGTCGAGTGAACTGCTCGACGCCGGCTTCAACATCAGCATGGTTGCCCAGCGTCAAGGACACGGGCCCGGAGTGCTGGTCAAGCACTACTCGAAGGCTCGGCGATCGGCGGACCGAAGCGCCGCCGATCATCTCGGTCGAGTGGTACACGGGTCAGCCGCGTCCGAGTCGCACGCCGGCGGACGCCGCCATGCCGGCGAAGGGGGTCTTGAACCGTGCCCTCGATTGCAGCGCCAGACGGCGCATGGCGAATGTCAAAGCGGGGCCGCGCTTGCAACTTCATCGAACGCTCCAGTCGCACGAACCTTGACGCCCAGACGCCGGTTCTGCACGGGCTCGAGCTCGCCGGTGCGCCGTCAATAGGTGCGACCGCAACGCCCAGCGAGTGGCAGAGCTAGGCGTCGGCCGCGTCGTCCACGTGAAGCAGGCCGTCGCGTGTCGCCGTCACGACGTCGCTGACCCTCGCGTCCTGTCCGGGGGCGGTGGCAGACCACAAATGGACAAGGACGACAGCGACCCGCCAACGTCGATTCGTGGATTCACGTCTCGCCGATGGGTATCTCCGGCTTCGTCACCGGCAGCGGTGGTCTCGGCCACATCGTCTCGGAACACCGGCGTTTACCGAAGCCTTCGACTTCTACAGGACCACGCTCGGCTTCCGAGTCAGTGACTACATGGCCGGCGGTGACCACGACGTGGTGTTCTCGCACTGCAACCGGCGTCACCACAGCCTGGCACTGGTCGGCGCGCGGGAGGCGCAGCTATACCACTTCATGATCGAGGCGAAGACCCTTGACGATGTGGGCTTCACGCTCGACCGCCATCACGCAAGAGCTGCGCCGATCTCCATGGGGCTCGGACGGGGGCGTAGCTGGCGGCGAGCTGCCCGGTGAACAGCGCGGCTTGCTCGCCTTGGGAGTGGCCCCACACGGCAAGTCGGTGCCGGCGTGGGCCTGGGCGAGTTCGTGGGCGGCGCGCACGCTGTCGAGCGCATTCATGCCCTCGGCTCGCCCGACGAGACACGGGTGGGGTCCAGGGGTGCCGAGGCCCTGGTAGTCGATGGCAGCGAGGACGTAGCCGGCGGCGAGTAACTCGTCGAGTCCTTCGTAGACGCCGAGCGCATCGGGGCCTTGGAGGGACGGGCTGCAGTTGGTGGCGACGCCGACGGTCCCATGGGTGAAGGCGATCACCCTTCGGTCTTCGGTGGGCGCCGTCGGGTACCACGATGATTCGGCTGACGGCGGTGGGCTCGCCGTCGTAGCCGGTCGATCCGGAACCCTTGTCCGGGCCAGGTACCCGGCCGATGGACACGTGGGGCTGGCGCCCGCGCGGGGGTGCCAGCCCCAGCTCGCGTTCACCCGCCCTCAGGCCAGGTGGCCGACCTCGTTGAACGAGTGCAGCGACGGCCACTACAGCGACAGGCGCAGCTTTGTCCGCAGCCGCATCGCTATGGGGAGGACAGCGGAGAAGCCATTCAGGCTCATCAGCAGTCGCGCCGGACGACATCCGAGGAGAGCGACTTCGCGTTCTGGCGTGCCATGTTCACCAAAGCGCGATCGGAACCCCCGCAGCGCGATCTCGTTCCGTGCGATCTACTCCGTGCGCAACAGCTCGACCGGGCGCAATCGCCGCACGCGCCACGCGGCGATGGTGGCGAGAACGACAGCAGCGAGGCCGCCGATCCCCACGACGTACCCGATCGACTCCGACGGCCAGACCGCGAGCACGATCACGTGGGCGCCCTCGGCGATGGGCCTCCATACGGTGCGACCGACAGCGAGCCCGAGGGGCAGGCCGGCCAATACCGCGACCCCGGCCAGCACCGCGACGTGGGTGCTGAGCACGCCGGCCGTGCCGCGTGCTGTCATGCCGAGGGCGCGCATCGTCACCAGCTCCTTCGACCGGCTCCGCAACGCCACCGCCACCGCGTGCAGGAGCGAAACCAGCGCGAGCAGTGCCACGAAGGCGGCGAGGAACCGCGGCAGGGCGACCACCTCGCCGAGGTTGGTGACGGTGGCCGGCTGGAGCGCGGCGTCGTTGGTGAGCACGTCGAAGCCGACGTCGTGATCGGCGGCCTCGGCGTCGACCCCCTCGCGCCAGTCGAACAGCACTTGGTGCAGACCGACCGACCGCACGTCGCCCACCAGCCGATCACCGGCCTCCGCGGTGATGGCGATGCCCTCGTCGTGGGAGAAGTCGCCCTCGGGGAACAGGATCGATCCGACGATCTCGAGCTCGGCCTCGCCGGCCTCGCCGCGCAATGTGACGCGATCGCCCACGTCCTTGCCGATCCGGTCGAGCGACGCCGGGCCGAGTGCAACCTCGTCGGGTGCCGACGGGATGCGGCCCTCGATGACCGACGCGCCGATTTCCCCGCGCTGCAGATCGATCGCCAGCGTGTTCGTGCCGCCGCGGCCGTCGACCTCGATCTCGAACAGCACGTGAATGCCGGCGAGCAACGCGACGCGCTCGTCGCCCTCAAGCCGATCGAGCACCTCGTCGTAGGTGTCGATGCTCTCCCCGCTGTCGACGACCCGCGCCGCCGCTTGCCCCGTGAGCGTGGGATCCGTCTGCAGCCGTGAGATCGACGCGCTCACCACCAGTGCCCCCACCGCCGCCGCGACCCCGACCGCGCCCACCCCGAGCGCGGCCCGGCTCGCCCACCCACCGCGGTTGGCGCTGCCGAACAGCGCGTCACGTACACCGATGACGGCGGGCAGCGGCCGCCGCAGTGCGAACAGCCGCGGAACGACCGTCGCCCGGGAGGCCCGCCGCGCGGTAGCCAGGCGTCCTCCGAGCACCAGCACGGCGAGGCCGGCGACCAGCGCGCCCCCGGCGACCGCGGCGAGCACCGCCACGTTCACGTCGATGGCATCGGGCGACGGATCCGCCGCACGCGCCAGACCACGCAACGCGACGGGCGATGCGATGACGCCGGCCGCGACGCCGGCGACGGCTCCCGCGACGAGCCACGGGAGAAGGATCACAACCGCCGCCTGAACTTGTTGGCGGCGCGTGAACCCGACGGCGCGCAACGCCGCGCCGTCGGAAAGGGCGGCCCGGCTGGCACGGAGCGAGCCCAACGCGATGGCGACGGCGCCGGCCAGCGCGGCTGCGGCAGCGAGGATGCGCAACGCGCCGGCGATCGTCGCCAGCCCGTCCTCCGTTGACGTGTCGTCGATGAAGGGCGACGGGCCAACCTCGTCGCCTCCAAGGTCGCCGCCGAGACCCTCGCCCGCGACGGCGGCGCGAAGCACGGCAGGGGTCACCCGCGCCCGCAGGATCGTATAGGTGCGCATGTCGTCGCCGTAGCGCTCAACGAACGCCGGGCTGAGGTAGAGCAACGCCTGCAGCCGGCTGAAGTCGGCGGGGCTGCGGGCAATGCCCACCACGGTGGCGTCGACCTTCGGCCCGTCGGGAGCGCCTTGATTGGCGCCGTTGAACGCGAGCTCGATCCACTCGTTCGTCATCGACTCCAGCGCCACAACGTCGCCGACCTCGGCGCCGAGCTCACGAGCCAGCGGTTCGCTCAGCGCCACCTCATCCGCGTGCAGAGGGTCGACGTCGCGTCCGTCAACGATCACCGGCCGGTCGAGTTGGTCCGTGCCTCGAGGTTCCAGCGGAGCGAGCGCCAGGAGCTGGAAGTCGGGGAAGTACTCGGTGCCCGCCGGTCGCAGGAACAACTCGATGGCCACGTCGGTGTCGAGTACGCCCTCGGTCGACTCCAGCGCGGCCTGCGCGTCGCGCAGCTCATCCTCGGCACCCTCCACGAACACCGAGATGTCGGATGCCTTGGTCTCCGCCCGCAACCGGTCGAACGCCGACTGCGAGCGGGACGCTCCCGTCAACGTGGCAACAGTGACCCCCACCGTCACCGTCATCAGCACGGCGATCACGATGTGAGACCGCCACCGTGACCGCCACTCGCTCAGCGCGAACAGCGAAACGGCAGCCATCCCCGCACGTGCGCCCGTCACACCGGCATTGGACCGCGGCCGCCCGCACTAGTGCAATGGTGATGGCGCCCGGTCGGGGGTGGTGGTGCCACTCGCGCCCTCACCGATGGATGCTCAGTGGTGGCGCCCTCCGTCCCGAAGGCCCAGAAGTTGCCCTCGGAATCGCAGACCGTGAAGCCGTCACCGGGCACCTGAGCTTGCAGGTCGGGGGCGGTCGCGGCCTGTCCGCATGATCCACGGAGCACTCGCGTCGAGGCAGTCGTCTGCAGGGGATGAGCGAAGCGACTCCTGCGGACCGTGCCCCCCGATTCCCCCGCACCCGATCCCACGCCACCACCAGGAAGGCGGGATCGACGACGAGGTTGAACAGGTCATCGAACCGACGATGAGGGTCGTCGGTCGCCCATTGATGCAGCTTGGTCTGGATCCCCAATACCCGCCGCCAGGCCTCGTCGAGGTCGGGCCACGGAGCCAGGCCACGGCGAGACCCGACGGCAGGCACCTCGTTCGGAAGCCAAGCCGCGAGCGCGACCGGCAGACGGTTCGAGAGCCCTGCCGCCAGGGTCTCGACGGTACGAACACGCCGCACTGTCGTGGTGGACACTCAATCAGACGGCTCCGCGCTCGAAGTGTGCAGCAACTCGCGCCAGAATGCCAGGGATGTCCCCGACCGAGGCTGTCCACAAGCCGGCGCTCGGCGTCTGGTAGGTACCGGCGTAGTTTGTGCCCTCGGCCGCTGCTGGGCGCGGCGTTGGCGACGACGGCAGCTATGCCGGACATGACCGTTGACCCGACGAGCCAGTCGAGGCCGTTCTTGAGGACGCCGGGCATGCCTCCGGCGTATTCCGGCGTCGCGATCAGCACCAGGTCGGGCCCCGACCCATCCCGGACCGACGGTCGCTGAGGTCGCTCGTGATCTCGGCGCGTCTCGCTCTCCACGTGCCCGGGCGAGGCACCGCGGTTTGTTTGACCGGCCATCTCAGCAGGGTTACCTTCGGTTGGCCTTCTGGTCGGAAATGCCAGGGTTTCGATGACGTTCAGACGGTGCGTCTATCGGCACTTGGGGGGTTGGATGGCTCTTCACGTGACTCTCAACGCACGTCGTCGTGTCGCGCTTGTGTTCACGGCCGTCCTACTCATCGTTGCTGGCAGTTTGTCGTTGGAGCGTGGCGCCGGGGCCAAGCCGAATAACTGCCACAAGACCAAGACGTGTTCGACGACCACGACAACGGCGCCGACGACGACCACGACGACGGCGCCGACGACGACCACAACGGTGACGCCCCCGTCCGTGCAGACCGCGACGTTCCGACTCGGCCCGTTCGAACTCGCGCCCGAGGGATCGCCGGGCTCTGACAGTGAGTCAGCGCAAGCCAACATCCCGAAGCCGTCTGGCGCGTTCGGGATCGTTGGGATGCGCTTCGACTTGGTACACGCCGACGGAACCTCCGAGGATCACAACAATGTGCACCTCCACCACACGGTGTTCATGGACTCGAGCCGTCCCGACTCGATCTGCCCATCCCTTCCCAACCGGTTCGTCGGCGCCGGCGCCGAGCGCACCCCGGTCAGCTTCGGAACCGAGTACGCGTACAAGGTGGGCGCGACCGATCAATGGAGCGCGCTTTGGCACATCATGAACATGTCGACGGAGACGCATACCGTCTACATCCAGTACGAGATCGACTACGTCACGGGAGCCGACCTCGCCGCAATGAGGCCCCTCACGTCGTACTTCTACGACGTCGACGGCTGCTGGGGCGACTCGGCCTACAACGTCCCGGGCGGCGGCGGCCCTGGGAGCGTCTACACCAAGGCGATCACCTACACGGCGCCTCGCAACGGTACGAGGGTGTTCACCGGTGGCCACCTTCACGACGGCGGGATTGACCTCATCCTGGAGCAGAACGGCGTTGAGGTGTGTCGGCCCACGGCGATTTACATGGACGGCATGCTCGACGCGATCACCTATTGCGACACTCCGGTAAGCGTGGCGGCCGGGACGACGATACGGCTCACGTCGAGGTATTCGAACGAGTTCCCGCTCACGGCGGTGATGGGAATTTCGCTCTCCTACGTTTGGGAGCCGTAGTCGAGGACGGCGACTGCTGCGACTGCCGCTGTGACGCGACAGACGCGTCGGTAGTGATCGTGTCGGGTCCACCGTCAAGCTCCTACGTCGCGATCGCCGTCTAAATCGTTCTCAGGCCGGAGCACTCCTCGAATGCCGTGCCGGCGAGGTTCTCCCGAAGCGGGGGTTGAGCGACAACGGCACGTACGCCGGGCGCAGGCACGGACCGACGGAGCGCGGCGCCAGCGCTGGCTCGCCGCGAACCTGACGCTGCTGCTGCTGCCGCCGTCGTGACCGTCCCGAATCAGCGAGGCTCTGTCCCGATCCGACACGACTATCGACTCCTCTTCATGACGAGCCGTACGGCCGATCGGCACGCCTGAGCCCGCGTGAGCGTTCGATCGGGGTTGTCACCCATATGGGCGGTCGCGGGCGTCAGCGGGGGTGATGGAAGCGGGGGTCGGGGTCGTGACGCTCGAGCAGCAGCTCGTGGCCGACGTGGACGGGTCGGTCGCCTCGCTGTACCTCTCGGAGGCGGCCGCGCTGCTGGGCATGCTGTGGATGTACATCGGGGATCGAGCGGCTGCCGAGGACCTTGTCCAAGAGGCCTTCGTGCGGGTGCACCGTGCGTGGCATCGGATCGACGACCCGAGCCGCGCCGCCGCCTATCTCCGATCAGTGGCCTTCAACCTGGCCCGGTCACGATGGCGCAGATTGCGGGTCGCTGCCCGGCACGTGAATGTCGAGCAGCCGACTCCGTCTGCAGAGACGTCGGCGCTGCTCGCCGACGACCGGTCGCAGGTGGTCGCGGCGCTGTCGCGGCTGCCGACGCGGCAGCGGGAGTGCCTGCTGCTCCGGTACTACGCCGGCAGCTCCGACGCCGCCACCGCTGCCACGCTCGGCATCTCGGTGAACTCGGTCAAGACGCACGTCCGCCGCGGGCTCACCACGGTCGAGGGCCAATCTGCGGGACGCGTGCATCATGCTGCTTCATCGGCGGCAGGACCTCGCCGAGGAGTGGCCCGACGATCTCGGAAGCGAGCTCGTCGACCTACAGCGGAGCGTCGAGGTCGCGTTGCGCGGGCTTGTCGGAAGAAGGGCCGCACGGCCCAGGCGGGAAGATGGCGATGGCGCTCCTCTTCCCAGACTCTCGCCCGCGGGTGGGGCCCGAGGACGTCCAGCGCCACTCGGTTCTTGGGAGATGCATGGCGATAGCTCTGCGGCGGCTCGGTGGTGTGGAGCTCGATGGAGCAGAGGTGCTTGGTACTGACGAAGCCGTACTGGTTGGGGCTGATCAGGCGGACGGGTGCGCCATGGTCACCGTCGAGCGGACGGCCATCGAGATGCTCGGCCATGAGCACGTCCTCGACCAGGGCGTCCGCCATCGACACGATCGACCGATAGCGGTCGAGACCGCCGAAGACGACGTGCGTGATCCTGGTGTCAGGTTGCAGCGGCTCG
>WNGA01012525.1_pt1 | contig 10944 bp, 13 predicted proteins | sample 5400061 | NCBI WGS metagenome assembly WNGA01 (sample SAMN13153366, study PRJNA577476) | soil metagenome | isolation source: 100 cm soil or saprolite under grassland replicate 2 | place: USA:California | collected 2016-06-15
GTACGTGACCTCGTCGGCCTTGACCCGAATCAGCGACGGCCGGACGCGATTGATCGCCGCGAAGAACCGGTCGAGCTCCACGTCCCGCAGCTGCTCCGGGAACGTCTGCTGGAGGCGCGGATAGAAGAAGCGCCAGAACTGGCGGCTGCGACCGACGAGGTTCTCCCACAGGCGGCTCTGCGACTCGTGGATGCCGAGGGAGCTCGGGCCGCCGGTCGGGAGCCGGCCGAGCTCCCGGGGCACTTGGTGGCTGTAGAGGCCGTGCCCGTACTCGTGCATCGTCGAGAACAGGGACTTGAGGGTCTCCGGCTCATACCTCGTCGTGAGGCGGATGTCGTCGACGCCCGCGCCCCGAGGCGAACGGATGCTCGGTCGGATCGAGCCGCCAGGTCGCCGGGCGCATCCCGAACAGCGCGACGACGTCCTTCGCGATCGCCTCCTGGCGCTCGACCGGGAACGTGCCCGTCAGGAAGGAGTCGTCGACCTGCTCGTCTCGCAGCGACGCGATCAGGGGCACGAGCTCGGCCTTGAGCTCGTCGAAGATGTCGCGCACCTGGGCGGACGTCATCTCCGGCTCGAAGTTGTCGAGGAGGATGTCGTAGCGCTCCTCGACGTCGTCGAAGCAGTCGATGTACGCCAGCCGCAGTTCGATGTCCCGCTCCAGCGCGGGCAGAAAGAGCGCGTAGTCGGACGCCGCCTTCGCGTTCACCCACACCGGCCGCGCCTCGGCCGCGGCGCGGGCCATCTCAGCGCGAAGATCGGCCGGAACGCGAACCGCCTTGTCGTAGTCCCGGCGTAAGCCGGATCAGCGCGCCGTCGTCGGAGTCGGGCTCGAGCGTCTCCTCGAGGGGCCGCAGCTCCTCGAGCAGGCGGCCCGTCTCGTCGGCGCTCAGCAGCTCGTGCGACAGGCGGCGGAGCGTCGCCATGTGATCCGCGCGATGCGCCGCACCGGCCGCGGGCATCATCGTCTGCTGGTCCCACGTGAGCAGCCGCGAGACGCGATCGAGGTCGGTGATCCGCGTCAGCCGCTCCTTCAGCTGGGCGAGCGCGTCGGCCACTGCCGGAGCCTATCGGCGCGGCGGCGCCCTCCTACCGCTCGGAGCGGAGATAGGCCAGCACGGCCAATACGCGCCGGTGATCGTCCGGGGCCTGCGCGAGCCGCAGCTTGTTGAAGATCGAGTTCACGTGGGTCTCGACCGTCTTGGGGCTGAGGAAGAGCTTCGCGCAGACGCCGGCGTTCGAACGCCCTTCCGCCATCAGCCCCAGCACCTCTCGCTCGCGCGGGCTCAGGTCGGCGACCGGGTCGTCCCGGCGGGGCCGCCCGACGAGGCGGGACACCACCTCGGGATCCATCGCCGTGCCGCCGCGCGCGACCCGCTTCACCGCGTCGACGAACTCGTCGATGTCGAGCACGCGGTCCTTGAGCAGATAGCCGAATCCCTCGGCCCGGTCGCCGAACAGCCGGAGGGCGTGCTGCGGCTCGACGACCTGGGACAGCATCAACACGCCGACGTCCGGATAGCGCTCGCGGATCTGCTCCGCGGCGCGCGAGCCTTCGTCCGTCTGCGTCGGCGGCATTCGGACATCCACGACAGCCACGTCGGGCTTTTCCGAGGCGACGGCACGCTTGAGCGCGTCCGCGTCCCCCACGCTCGCGACGACCTCGAAGCCGGCGTCCTGCAGCACGCGGGCGACGCCCTCGCGCATGAGAACGGAGTCGTCGGCGATCACGGCGCGCACGGCAACTCCCCGATCACGCGCGTTCCCTTCCCGGGCGGGCTCTCGACGCTCAGCGTCCCGCCGTGCGCCTCGACCCGGTCGACGAGCCCGCGCAGCCCGGAGCCGGCCGCTTCGTTCGCACCGCCGACGCCGTCGTCCTCGACGGCGACGACGAGTCGTCCGTTCGTCCGCTCCGCGCTCACCGAGACCTCGGTCGCCTGCGAGTGCTTGACCGCGTTCGCGATCGCCTCGCAGACCACGAAGTACGCGGCCGCCTCGATCTCGGGGGCCAGCCGCTCCTCCGGGACTGAGACGAGCCTGACCGGAATCGGCGTCCTTGTCGCGAGCGACTCGAGCGCGCCGCCGAGGCCCTCTTCGGTGAGGATGGCGGGATGGACGCCGCGCGCGAGCTCGCGTAGCTCGTCGACCGCGACTTGAAGCGAGTCGACCGCGGCCCCGAGCAGGCGTTCCATGTCCGGGTCAGGCTCCTTCCCGAGCTGGCGCTGAGCGATCCGAAGCTCGAGGGCGAGCGCGACGAGGCGCTGCTGAGCCCCGTCGTGGAGGTCACGCTCGATCTGCCGGGCGCGCTCGTCCCCGGCGGTCACGATCCGCCGCCGCGACTCCTGCACCTCGGCGAGCTGGGCGCGAACGTCCGCCTGGAGCCGCGCGTTCTCGAGGGCGAGCCGCGCAGCCGCGCCGGCGGCGTCGATCAGCTTCGGATCGTCGAGCAGCGAGGGGTCGTGCACGAGCGCCGCAACCGGCTCGCCGTCGTGCCCGAGCCGCGTGACCGAGCGGGCGCCGTCGCCGTCCGGTAGCTGCACCTCCCGCCCGGCTGCGTCGACGAAGACGCGGCGCTCAGGCAGCCAGAACGCGACTTCCAGCGTCGGGTCGTCGACCGCGCGCGCCAGCGCGTCCCGGAGGCCCTCCGGCGGAGTGCGCTCGAGCTCGAGCACGAGATCCCCCACGCCCGCATGCGCAAGGCGGGCGCGCAGCAGACCGGCGAGGAGCGTGACCGGCAGGGCGATGAACGCGCTGATCTGCCACCAGAACAGGTAGTCGTAGAGGATCGCCGAGGGCCGCTGGACGAAGGTGAAGACGCTCTCGAAGACCGCGCGCAGTGCAACGGTGATCGCGGCGAGCAGAAGCGGCGCAAGCATGCGCCGGGCGCGGGGCGTTGCGCGCACGAGCTTCCGAATGAGGAGCGCGATCGCAGCCGCGGCCAGCACGCCCCAGACGACGATGACGAACGCCTTCTGCAGGGCGATCGCCACATCCCCGTCGCCGGCGACGAGCAGGAGGCTCTTCCGCGGCCTCGGCTCGAAGAAACGCAGCGGCTTGGTTGGGTCGCCGTCGTAGACGAGCAGGATCGCGAGCGAGAACAGCAAGGTCGCGCTGTAGCCGATCCGCAGAAGCCCCCGCTCCAGCCGGTCCGTGATGCGTCCGGCCGGATAGGAGAAGACGGCCTGCGCGACGACCCAGTAGCTGAGCTCGCCGACGGCGAAGAACACTGTGAAGAGGACCGGATCGTGGCTGTATCGCAGCTGCCGAAGGAGCAGCGCAAAGCCCGCGGCCGCCATCAACGGCCCGAGCCGGTTGCCTGGGCGGCGCACCCATGCGACGAGGCCGGCGACCACGAACAGCCACGCTCCCGCGACGATCGCGCTCGCCCTCGCGGGCGTCGTGAACGGACCGTGACCGTGGATCCTCAGGTGGAGGTTGTCGATCTGCACCCGGTACGCGACCACGCCCACTGCGAGCCCGGCGGCGAGCACGACGCAGGCGCGGAACCGGGTCAAGAGGCCCCTCCCAGCAGCGCGGCAAGGGCTTCGCCCGAGAGATCGTCCTTCGAGACGAAGCCGAGTGCGCCGCTCTGCCGCACGCGCTTGCCGAAATCCTTCCGCTCCCGGCTCGAGATGAGAATCACCTTCGACGGTGTGTCCGCGAGCCGCTCGGCGACCTCCAAGCCGCTCATCTCCGGGAGGGCGATGTCGAGCAACACCAGCTCCGGCTCGAGCTCGCGAGCAAGTGCAAGACCCGAGACGCCGTCGGCGGCTTCCCCGACGACGTCGAAGCCGGAGACCTCCAGGAGGCGGCGCGCCGAGGCGCGAAAGGCGGCGTGATCGTCCACGATCACCGCTCGGACAGCCATGCGTTGATGGTTACATCGGCTGCCACCCGTGACCAGAGGGCATCCCCTAGGCGGGCACTCGGGGCAGACCCTGAAACGGCGAGCTCCGTTCGCGCCATCACGCGATGCTTCCGGGCCGGTCCAATCACGCCCTAATACGCTCCGATCCGCAGTCCCGGGACGACGGGAGCGGCGCTCCCCGGAGTGGCCGCACTCCGCCGTCGTGCGCCGTCTCCCGCCGTCCGATGCGCGCAGACGCTCGCGGACTGCCCTCGCAGAGCGCTTGGTCCAAGCGCTCCGTGAGCATAGAGGGCTGTAACGCAAGTTACAAATGCAGGCAGGCCTCTTTACGAGGACGGCGAATCAGCAACAACCGCGCGGCAGGGTGTTGAGAGGCGTACGCTGCCTGTCTCCGCGGTGTGACGAGCCGGGGGTGGAGCCAGGCGGGCCGCAGCCCTGACCCATTCCCCGGCTCATCTGGAGCTTCAGGCGTGGACGACGAATGTGGCCGCCGCGCGATCGCCGAGCCGCTGCCTCTGCGGCGACGTCCACACGGAGACCGCTGCGACGAGGTAGACGAAGAGGAAGTCGATCGGCCGGAGCAGGTTTCGTACGATCGACTGCCCCCAGCTGATCGAGCAGCCGTCGTCGTCGACGACACGTAGACCGACGACGAGCTTTCCGACGGAGCCGCCCAGCCCCGCCTCGGTGACGACGTAGTACGCGAAAGCCAAGAGAAGCCAGACGAGGAAGGCTCCGCCGTGCAGGTCGACGCCCGCATACGCCCCCTGTTCGGTCCGCGTCGCGTAGCCCCCACCGCCCAGTAAAGCTACAACCACGCCGAGCAGTGAAAGCAAGATCGCGTCCAGGAAGACCGCCGCAAACCTGATCCCGACTCCGGCGTGGCGCATCGTCGACCTAGTCGCTGATCGCGGCTTCGATCGCGGAACGGTCGGCGGGGGCCGCACCGGCTGCACAGGATCGGATCTGACCGGCATACCAGGCGGAGAGATGCGCGACGCGCGCGCTGAAGTGATCGACCGAACCCGGAGTCGTTCCACGCAGGGCAACCTGGCGCGCGAACGCTCGGAATACGAGACGCTGCCGCGCGAGAAACCGCAGCGTCGCCGTGCGGCACTTCACGCCGACCGCCGTGGTAACGCGCGAACGGGCGACGCGTCCGTACAGCGCCTCGTTCTTCCGGTCGAGCCGCCGCGCAAGTCCAGGCAACTCCCGCCTGAGGAGCGTCGTCGCCGCTCGATTCCTCGTGGCCTGCACGCGCTCCACCAGAGCGTTGATCTGAGCGTCGTCGAGATCGTTCGGGTCGGCAGTGGCCGCGTCTATGACGGCGAATACCTCTCGGACGGTTGGCGAACGCGGCTCGTTCGAGGACGGCGCGGAGGACTCCGACCAGAACGAATAGTCGAAGGTGACGTTCCCGTTCGCGATCAGGAGGACGACTCCCACGATCGGTAGAGCGAGCAGCTTCACGGCGATCGGCGGTTGCGGCACGCCATGGGTGCGCTATCGGCCGTCGCCTGTCGACGCTTGATCGCTCGTTCTCGCGAGGCGTCCGGACCCCTCGCCCGATTCGACACACGTGCCGATACTGAGTGCGATGACTGTTCTCGCGGTACGGGTCACGGTGGAGAACGTCTCCGAGACGCAGCGACTCCACAGCGAGAGGCGAGATCTTCGGGAGAGCTTCGGCTGCACAAACGCGCGCCTGATCCCGGACAAGTCGGTGCCAAACCGGATCCTCGTCCTGATGGAGTTCCCCTCGATCCGCCACGCCAAGACCTATCTGAGCGCCACCGTGCTCATGTTGGGCGCGGACAAGCTCGCCGGTGTCACGGATCGAACCGTCGAGTTCTTCGAGCGTGTCTCGCTTGCTGACCTCGAAGCTGTTCCGCCCGACGACGTCGCATCCGGTTTCGCCAGTCCGTCCTACTAGCCAGGCCCGTGCGGCTTCGGGTCTGAGTGGGGGTACAAAAAAAGCCTCGACTCGCGGGCTTTCCTTCAAGCGGACGACGGGGTTCGAACCCGCGACCCTCAGCTTGGGAAGTGCCCCAGCGGGATGGGCCGCCTAAACTCTGCGCCCCAGGCCGTCGCCCCAGCGGCATCCCTCATGACGTCGCAGGGGACAGCACGCGGGGATGACTCGCAAACCCTCTGACTGTGGAGATCGAGCGGCCCCCGCGCGGCTGCTGGCGCGCTGGGCTCGAGGTTCGATGAGATCGCTCTGTCAGTCCTGGCCGAGACGTGTCCAGAACTGGCACTAACGCGGCCCCCCGGCGCGTCGAGACACGCGCGAGCATCCGCTCCAACGCGACCCGCTCGAGCAAATCGCGCCTGGCGAACTCCGCGTACGGCTCGAGGGCGATCTCCGCGCTGTCGTCGGCGGACCGAACGCGCGGGCGGCTGATCGGAACGCGTCGGCCGCCGAGCGTGACCTCGCCGCCGACGTGCCCGTGGCGCTTCGTCGTGCGCCCGCGGTCGTGGCGGCCCCTGGGACCGACGACCTCTTCGACCTCATGCTCCATGCACTCGTGCAGCACGGCGAAGCCGGCACCGACCGCCAGCGCGAGCAGCCCCTCCCTCGCCGACTCGGCGATCTCGACCATCGCAAGCTGCACGTGGTCGGGCAGCGCAAGCCGCTGCGCCTCGGCCTCGACCAATCCGACCTCGACCAGATGTACCTTCTTCACGGCGGTTCCTCCTTTCTCGATGGGGGACAAGCTCTGGTCTTGTACGGCATCGCCAGCGCGCTGTCGGGCGAAGAGTCCGTCCCTATGTTTCGATGACCGCGCTTTGCGGTACTTGGCGTCCGCCGACATGGGAGGGGTCGCCGCAGCCCCACCGGAACGTCAGCTTTACCGCCCCTCCGGGCGGATTGCGTCCGGCCCATGTCGGCTTCAGCCATTAGTAGATCGACCCTACGATGGCGTCTGATTAGCGGCTGATTAGGGGCGCCCACGAATCTCCGCGAGTGAGCTGTGCTTTGAGGGCTCGATGCGGCGGAGCCCTCAAATCACACCCTTAGAACGGTGCAGAGTCCCGGGGCGGGGACTCTGTCTCGTGGACGACCGGCCTATCTCAGGCGACGCGCCCGGTCGAGCCTGACCCGGTAATGGGTCATGACGTCGCGCATGTCCACAATTCCATCGCCGCTGTAATCAGGTACGGGGTTTGGGCTGGTGGCTGTTGATCGCGGGGTAGACGTGCGGCCGACAGCGCGGGAGGCCGGCGCAGCGAAGTAGCTCGGGCGCGGCTTGGACGCCGCGAGAACTTCGGCTAACGGGCGGCGAGCCCTTTTGCGACCCGCGCTGCCCGCAGCATCCCTCGCGGCCCTCGCAGCTACGGCGAGAGCAGCAAGAGGTTGGGGCCGGCCGAGCGTCTTCCGTTTCGAGAGAGCGACGCCGCAGTTACCTCCGGATTCGCTCGCGCCTTCCAACATAGAACGCCCACACGCCGACGAAGAAGAGCGTCGGAACGACGAGAACGCCGATGATGATCATTTCCACGGTGCGCCCGTTGGCGACGGCAAACCCAAGTGCGACAGTCAGGAGCGCGAGCGTCGCGATTCGCCACCAGGGGATCAAGAACTTCTCGCGCCCATGAGAGGCGGCCACCGTAGCCGCCTTCCGAAACTGTAAACGTCTAGCACCCCCTCGACCTCAACCTCAGCTCCCTGGAGTCTGAGCCGGCCCGCCGGTCGTCGATCTAGGCCAGCAGGGCCGCGGCGTGGGGCTGGTCGACGACAGTCGTGTGTGCGAGGCGATCGCGTCGACCGACCTACTCATTTGTCCTTCCCCTTGACCGGCTCCGTCTTCGCGGCCTTGTTCTTTGCGTACGTGCTCGACTCGATGCTCGGAACGCTCTCGAGCTTGCCTTCCCGCCAATCTCTCTCGATGTGGACTGTCATGGCGACGGCGGTCTTCTCCGGGCTGCTTCTCTCCGAGCTCTTGGGGCCTCGCTGGGCCGATGTCGACTTCGTCTCCGGGCTGATCCACGTCCGCCATCAACTGAGCGTCGCGAAAGAAGGACAAGCCGGCTCGGCTCGTGCGGCTGAAGACGGACGCCGGGGTTCGAGACGTCGTCCTCCTCGCTCAGCTTGCCGAGCTCTTGAAAGAACATCGCCGGAAGGCGCTCGAGCTAGGCCACGCGCGCCCGGATGGCTTCATCTTCTCGTCGGCCGCTCCTTGAGCGCTGACCGAACGCCACATCCGACCACAACTCCGACCACGCGAAAGAAGGCGCTCCCTCTCAGGGGCGCCTTCGGTTCAAAAGCTGCTATTTGCAGGACCTTCTGTGAAGCGGACGACGGGGTTCGAACCCGCGACCCTCAGCTTGGGAAGCTGACCCACGCCGTTCTGCCCGTTTCGGTCTGACGCGGTTCGGTACCGTCGAACGCTCTATTCATGCCTTATCGCGGTCGTCAAACGCTCAGTCTGGAAGAGGCGCATGGAAGGCCGTTTGCAACCGTTTCCTTAGCAATCCGTTAGCAGCGACTCGGGGTAGTGGGTCCGATGGGCCCGGTGGGGTCTCGTCCTGACTCGTCGGGAGAGTGGTCGACGGGGCGCGAAGGCGCCGCACTTGGCAGCTGAAACTCGAGGTTCCTTAGCTCGACGAGCGGGCCGAGGAGCTGCCAACGTGACAGACATCGGGGTTGTACGAGAGCCACGGCTTCGTGATCCCGACGGTCGCCTCCACCATCTCGCCGCCTGACCAATATCTGCCCCGCCACACCGCAAGCCGGCTCCCGATGATTCGGCCGGAATAGTTGCGCACCGGTTCCGTTTCGATCACGACCTGCTGGAATTTGGCGGCATCCTCGCCACAGGTGAGGGCCCCGGAGCCGTGGAAGTCTCGCGTCAGAGCCCAGCGGACAAGCCCTCGGTGGGTCGTCCGGACACAGACCGAGTTGACTGACCGCGTGAGGCGCGTAGCGCGGCCTACCGTCCGGCTCCGCCCGACCGTGCGACCTCGGCTCACCACGACGATCGACCTCCCGTCGAACGTGACCGACACAGAAGAGGCCGAGCAAACCGCCGTGCGCTTGTACGGCGACGGCTTCGTCGCGGCGCGCGCCGGAACGATCAAGAGTGCCGTCAATGCGACGAGAAGACCGAGCCGCATCGCACGAAGCGTATCGCCGGAAAGGCGCAGCCAGAAGCCGCCGGGCTGCGCGCGGAGCGCTAAGGCGTCAACTTCTTTGCCCCCGCGCGGCGCGAGGCGTGATCCGAAAGGCCGCGGCGTCGCCCGCGAAGTCGAAACAGCCGCCACGCGATTTCGAACTGTGGCCTCTTCATTACGAGCGTTGACCCGCTGTGGCGACAGGTCGCGCCTAGGCGCGCGAAGCCGTACGGCTCCGAGGGTTCGACGCGGCCGCGGTGGCGGCCGAAGACCTCGAACGACAAGGACGTAGACCCCGCGTAGACCCTGGCGCGAAGTTCGCGGGGGCGGTTTCGCTGATGTCGTGTCTCCGACGTGCTGCCGGCGAGCGATCCATATGCCGGTTTCGATCGGGCTAGCGGGCTCGAGCCTCGTGGACCGACCGAACCAGACCGCTTTCACCCTTCAATCGTCGCGCGAGGCGCTGCTGATGTCAGGTTATGGCAACATGAGCCGCGCGATTCAGCAAGACGTCCCGGGCTCCTCTGTTCCACCCTCCGGGCTTAGTCGGACAACGTTCGAACACCAGGGGCGACTGGTGGGAGCTCGCCCGTCTGCTCGAAGCGGCGCATTGAGGGACAGGCGTCAGCCCGTTTCCTTATGCGCCCCACGCAAGGCGGGCAGGAGGCTCTCGCCCGAGGACGCTGATCCGTTCTGGACACGAGTCGCGCTCCGGGTGCCGCCATCTCACCTAGCCGGATGGCTCCCGGCTACTGAGCGGTGATCTCGGCCTGCGTACCTGTTCGTTACTCAGCGATGCAACGAGGGCGATCTTGTGTCTCCCATGCGTGGCGAGAGGCTCACGCGCACCGAGAGCTTGACCCGTACGAGGAGGCACTCAAGGGCTGATCGAACCGGAGTGCCCGAGCGCTCCAGTCACGGCAAACTCTCGAGCGCGAGTTTGACAGCTCGCTCAACGGCAGTACCAGTGTGGAATACTGCGACATTTCTTTTGAAGGTTCGTGAAAACTCGTAGCCATCCAAAAGTGATGATGCGCCCGCTTCTTCGATCTCTTCGCCCGTCTCGACAACTGCGACAAGAACCGTGGCGTCGGAATTGACCAGTATTCTCATACCATCGACCGAATCGGAGCCGCCAGGTCTCTTGGATATCAAGGAGATCCCAGCATCGCTGAATGCCTGCCGTACGTCTTCGACAGTGTAAGGACCGCCCTCGCTACCGCTGGCTGACGCCATATGGCTCATGACTACTCCAGCGAGGACTGCGATTGGCAGAGCGACGGCAACCGCTCGTCTGATTGTCATCAGGGTCATTGTGAGGCCGATCCTTCCCGAAAACTTTCATTCTTAGAAAGAAGATCTTTAATGCCTTGGATAGAACGTCCTCTTGTACTTGCAGATATGGCCAGCGATGTTGAGTACAGCCGTTACGTCTTCCTTAAAGGCGTAGCCCTCTCCCCCAAGCGTTTCGTAGTCGCGTTTTGCATGAAAGACATCGTGCACCTCAAAGAAGTGATCGGTTCGCGCGTCGAACTCGTCTTGTTCGTCGGCGTACATAGTGTACTCGTCCGTTCTTCCCGCGACTCTAATATCGAGTGCTGCACCGGCCTCCCGTATACGCCGCTTCGTATCGCCCGTCATAAACAAGGTCAACCCGATGGTTCTGAGCCTCCCCCTAACGGCCACCCACGTCTCGATAGACGCGAAAAGGACTGAGTCCGGACAGACATTACGGTCACCGTGGACACGCGGCAACTCATGAAACGGCAGTGGTGGCGGACGAGCGGCGTCTGGGGTATCGCTCCACCCCAACCTGACACGGGTGTCCGCGGGCGAACTAGCGAAACCGGGTCCGCAAGAGCCATCGGTTGCTGGTTCACCGGTCTCGCCGCTCGGATCGACGAGTACGGTCGGCCGATCGGAGACGTACATGTAGCTCGATGTCCCCTCTTCGGCCGGCG
>WNGA01012527.1_pt1 | contig 10944 bp, 12 predicted proteins | sample 5400061 | NCBI WGS metagenome assembly WNGA01 (sample SAMN13153366, study PRJNA577476) | soil metagenome | isolation source: 100 cm soil or saprolite under grassland replicate 2 | place: USA:California | collected 2016-06-15
CAGTGGAAACAAGCCAGGCTTTTCCGCGATCATTCGTCACTATCTTGATGAATCGTTGACTGTGGTCGTGTTGGCCAATGTGGACAACGCCAGTGTGGCTGGCGGCGACGTCGGCGCGATCAGTTATCACGTGTCGGACATTTTTCTTCGTTCAACACCGCCGCATTAGTCATCAGCCGCACAAGCCAGTCGATTAGGAAAGGAGGTAGCGGAGCGCGGTCGTCAGGTAAACCCTGGCCGACTACACGCGACGTAGCTGGTTAGCGAATCCGATGACACCACCGCCAGCGTTGTGGCCGACGGCGCGCGGGTGCGCCTCGGCCACGACCAGCGCGTGGGTAGGGAGGATTACTTCTCGCGAACGATAGTAAATGAGCCAGGTCGTGCCGCCGGTTGCACGACCCATCCCGCGTTCAGCGTGACGCGCCAGCCGTCGCCCTGCAGGGTGGTCCCTTCGAGCGGAGCGGTAACCGGTACGGACAGTGTGGCCCCGTCGGCAGCGCGCAAGACGCCGCCGTCGGCGTTGAGACGGCCCCATTGAGCGGAAAGGGTGAAATTGCGAAAAAACACGGTACCGGCCCCCGGAATGCCGACGCTGCCGGTGGTGTCGCTGGTGCCGCTGCCCGCGGCAGGCATCGTCAGCACGGGCCCCTCAACGAAGCGTCGGCGCAACTCGGCGACGCGGACCTGCTGCGTCCGATCGCGCGCCTCCTCCGCCGTTCGCAGCGTTGCCGCATCGTAGCGCGCCGCTGCCACGGCAACATCCGTCGTCGGTGGCCTGTTGTTGGTTGCTGAGGCGAGCATGTCGCCAAGGTCCGAGTTGTTACGAACCTGCCGGCGCCATCCCGGCAGGAGATCGTCCAGCAGCACACCGTAGCCGGGTCCGGACGCGGCTTCGAAATTTCCGACGAAGGCGGGCGACGCTTCGCCTCCTGCGAGTGCCGTCGCTGCGGCACGGTGGGCATCCGCGGGCGAATTGGCCCAGGCCGCGATGCCGGTATAGGAGGCAAGCCCTTCGCGAATCTCGTCGCGCCGTTCGTTGTCCGCCGCGCCGGGAAACAGGCGGCGGCGTTCGCGCCTGAAGGCCAGCGCATCGGCGATTGCCTCGGCCCGGTCGCTCCCGCTCGATTCGACCGCCCGGCGGAGCGCTCGCCATTCGAGCCGCATCCAAACGCGCCCTTCGAGCGTATCGAGATGCTCGTTGAAGCCGTCGTCCGTCATGAACCCCAGCTCGGGCTGAATGCGATGGAACAGCCCGTGAAGCATTATTTGCTGGCGTACGTCGGCATCCTTCTCCGGGAGCATGTACAACGGGAAGCTGAACCACCGCAACCCGCCCCAGGAGATGGGGCCGTCCACGAGGCCTGGAAAGCGGGGAGGCTGCCCTTCCGGTTCCGGCTGGCTCGTGGCACGCGTTCCGGTCGCTTGGTCAACGATCACCATCGGACCACAGAGCGACACACCCCACAGCCGGCCCGCGTCTCGCTCGCAGAGCGTCGTGGCTTCCTTGAAGTAGCGCTCAGCGAGCTGCGGTTGAACCTGTGCATCCGCGGCCGCTGCGGCGCCAAGCAGCACGAGCAGGAATAGCGTGTTGAGTTGGTACCGAATGGTCATCAGCCTCTCTCCCTCGGCCGCAGCCTACCGCAAACCATCGGTGCAAGCTACGTGGGAGCTTCCCAAACCCAAGTCGGATTTATTCTCGATAAGCGCCGCAGCGCGAGGAAGAACGCGTCTGCAGCCAAGTCGCGCCGGCTCGTTGCGAGACTCCATGGAGACGTACTTCGACAACGTACGAAAGCTCAGTCGTGCGGGCGTTCCGATCCTCGCGGGCACCGACGCGCCGAATGCCGGCGTTGGCCACGGGATCAGTCTCCATCGAGAGTTGCAGCTCCTCGTCAAGTCGTCCATACCACCGCTCGAAGCGTTGAAAGCCGCTACTTCATCATCCGCGTCCGCCCTCCGTCTGAACGGACACGGCGCGATCGTGCCGGGTGCGCGAGCGGACCTGGTGCTGGTGAAGGGAGATCCCACGATGGATATTCTCGCAACGCGGAATATCCTGTCGGTCTGGAAGTGCGGTCAGCAGATCGATCGCCAGCCTCGCGACAGGCAATGAACGCCGGGCGGACCAATCAAGAGCGCCGCGGCTTGCGCGTTCTTTGCGGCCGAGCCGCGGGCAGTACGTCGAACCCGGCCTGGCGAAAGTGACCATCGGTGGTGATCACGGTGGTCAGCCTCAACTCGCGCATAACGGCGAAGCTCGTGCAGTCCGTGAAGGACAGGTCCTTATCGCGATACTGGAAAAAGAGGCTCCGCGCCCGTTCGAAACGATCGTTCTCGACACGCTCCCATCGCAGTCGGGCGCTGCCATCGATCTGCTGCCACCATGCGTTCGCAGCTGCGAGCCCCAGGCGAAATCGAATCAGCGTCAGCGTCTCATCGACGACGAAGTCAGTCGTGATCAAGATGCGGCCGGCCTCAAGCGTCGCGTCACGGGCGGCAGTGCAGGCCACATGTGCCGGATCGCCCCGGTCCGCACAGGCGATCCAACCGCCTGTATCGACGAACACGGCGTTCATCGCGGGTACAAGATCGCGTCGTGATCGACAGAGGTACGTCCGTCATCCGACGAACCCACCGGTTGGGCACGATAGAGCGTGTCGTCCGCGAGCGAAATCGGTGGGCTGCCTTGGTCGTCGACTGGCACAATCTGAAATGCAGGCCGGCTGCGGTAGATCACCGTAAACCGCGTGCCCTTGCGCACACGCTCGACGACGTCGGGAAGCGTCGCCCGCAGTCGTTTCGCATTGATCGGAACATTCATACCGCCGTCCTCAATGGTTAACTTAAGTTAACCATTGATTTTGGCCGAGTGTCAACGAGGGACTTGCGGCACGGAAAATGGTTGAGGTGGCTCGCCGCACTGGACGATTTCCGCAACTGGTTGATTCGACAAGCGGCGTAAACTGCAGAATCTTCGCCACTATTTCGCCTCGCGATACCGAGCACGGCGCGGTGCTCCCGCCAGCGACGCCCTCGTCCGTCTGGCCGGCGCGGCAACTGTGGCAAGAAGGGTCCGATAAGGTGCCATTGCTCGTCGGTGAGGTCACGGGGATCACGCGAAGCGACGTGGGCCATCAGGACAGCATGGTTCCCCCGTTGAGCGGCCTCCCGAAACGGCGGCTGCTTGGGATTCAGTCAACATAACGGCGTTTATCGTTCCCGATGACACGAGTTGACCTGTCCGGACGATGGGCATAGCCTCGCTATCCCGATGGTCCAATTGAGACAGATGAATGCCCTCGTCGACATGCTGGCCGATGTGAAGTACGCGCTGCGGCGATTGAACAAATCACCGGGCTTTACCGCAACTGCTGTCGTGACGTTGGCACTCGGCATCGGCGCGACGACCGCGATCTTCACCCTGATTCAGCAGGTCATGCTGCGATCGCTGGCGGTCGCGAAGCCGGAGCAGCTTTGGCGCATCGGCGACGCCGTCACGTGCTGCTACTCGACCGGATACACGCAGAGCAATCACGCGGCGGAGAACGACTGGACGCTGTTCTCGTGGGAAGCGTACCAACGCTTCCGCGCCGACACCGCCGCGTTCGAGCAGCTCGCCGCGTTCCAGGTCGGCACGGGTAACGGCTACGTCGCCGTCCGCCGCGCCGGCTCGCGGGAGGCGGTGCAGTCGCGGCTCGGCGAGTTCGTGTCCGGCAATTTCTTCCAAACGTTCGGGATCTCCGCGTGGCGCGGGCGTCTGTTCACCGATGCCGACGATGTGCGGGGTGCGCTGCCGGTCGCGGTGATCAGCTTCCACACGTGGCAGGAGAAGTACGGATCCGATCCGTCCGTCATCGGCGCGCCGTACGACATCAACGGTCGGGCGTTTTCGATCATCGGCGTGGCGCCGCCCGGCTTTTTCGGAGCGAAAGTCGCCGCCTCGGACATGCCTGACATGTGGCTGCCGCTGACGACAGAACCGCTCATCGCCGGCGCGACGTCTCGCCTCGAGAATCCTGGTCTGGCCTGGCTCGATCTGATCGGGCGGGTGCGACCGGGAACGAACCCGCGGACGCTGGAGGCACAGCTGCAGGGCGAGCTGCGCCAGTGGCTGGCGAGCCACCGCCTCGACATGAGCGCGCATGACCGCGCGCGGTGGAACGAGCAGATGTTGCATCTCACGCCGGGTGGCGCCGGCGTGTCGCCGATGCGCGAACAATACCAGGATGGGCTGCGGCTGCTGCTGATCGCCGCGATCTGCGTCCTGCTGCTCGCATGCGCCAACATTGCGAACCTTCTCCTCGCGCGCAATTTGAGGCACGCGCGCCAGACGGCGATGCGCGCGGCGATCGGCGCATCGCCCGCGCGGCTCGTGCGCGAGGCGCTGATCGACAGCGCGGTGCTCGCCGGCATCGGCGGCGCCGCCGGCATTGCGGTGGCCTGGGCCGGAGCGCGCCTGATCGTGCATCTCGCTTTCCAGGATGCGTGGGTTCCGGTGAGCGCCGCGCCCTCGATGCCGGTGTTGCTGTTCGCGCTTGCCGTGTCGCTGATGACGGCGCTGCTCTTCGGCATCGTGCCGGCGTGGATCACGTCGCGCGCCGACCCGATGGACGCCATGCGTGGATCGACCCGCACGGCTTCAGAGACGACGGGCGCGCAGAAAACGCTCGCGATCGCGCAAGCGGCCGTCTCGGTTGTGCTGCTGAGCGCGGCCGCGATGTTGGGCCAGAGCCTGCACAATCTGGAGCACCAGAACCTCGGCTTCGCGGCCGACGGCCGCTACCTGGTGTCGATCGACTCGAAGCTGTCCAACCAGCCGCAAGAGCAATTGCTCCCGCTCTTCCGCGAGATTGAAACCCGTCTGCGCGCCTTCCCCGGCGTGCGCACCGCGAGCGCGGCGCTCTACGCGCCGATGAGCGGCAGTTACTGGTCGCATGACGTGCGCATGGCGGGCCAGCCCGAGCCGGGCCCGAGAGACGATGTCTCGTCCGCGTGGACGCGCGTGATGCCGAGCTTCTTCGAAACCATCGGCGACCGGATCGTCATGGGACGGCCGATCGTCGACGCCGACAACGCGACCGCGCGCCGCGTGGCCGTGATCAACGAAGCGTTCGCGAGGAAGTTCTTTCCAAACGAGAATCCGATCGGCAAACACTTCGGCCCTGCGGCGGGGAAGAACGCCGGGTTATACGAGATCGTCGGCGTCGCGGCCGACGTCCGCTACTTTCCGTCGACGCTGCACGCGGTGCCGGCGATGTACTTCGTGCCGGAAGCGCAGGGCGCGACGTTCCAGGATCGAGAGCTCGAAAGCCGCGAGCTCTGGTCGCACTACCTGTACAACATCGTGATCTGGGCGCCCGGCAATCCGCCGGGACTTGCGGCCGCGGTGCGCGACCAACTGGCGGCGGTCGCTCCGGACGTCGTGATGGGCCGCGTCCAACCATATGCCGACGTCGTTCGCCGCCAATTCGCGCAGCAAGACATGATCGCGAGCCTGACGTGGCTGTTCGGCGCGATCGGGCTCCTGCTCGCGGCCGTGGGGCTCTACGGCATCACGGCGTACACCGTCGAGCGGCGGACGGCCGAGATTGGCGTGCGCATGGCGCTCGGTGCGGACCGGGCGTCGGTCGTCGGGATGGTGCTGCGCGGAGCGTTCGTGCAGGTCAGCGTCGGATTGGCGCTCGGCATTCCCGCGGCGATCGTCTCGGGCGCGTTGATCGCGAGTCGGTTGTTCGACGTGCGGCCGTGGGACCCGGCGCTGCTGGTACGCGCCGCGCTGCTACTCGTCCTAGCGACGCTCGTCGCGGCGTTCATCCCGGCACGGCGCGCGGCGGGACTGGATCCGATGTGGGCGTTACGCATCGAATAGAGTCACGAGAAACGGCAGTTGCCGTTCGGGGCAGACGCGGTGACTCGAACATGACGATGCTGGCCCACCTGCCGCCATGCATCACGCGTCAGCGGCCAGGGGTTGACACAATCCGCGGTGACGGTGCGGCCGAGCGCGAGGGTTGTCCGCTGCTACGGCTTGCCCGATTTCGTATCCAACGCCTTCGACCGGAAGACCCGCTCGACGCATCGGTCGCTCGATTCGAATCGATCCGTAAGTAGACCGCGCTCAATTCCCCGGCCGCGAGGCTTGCGACGGTTGTCTTGCCAGTTCCTGGTAGGCCGCTCAGCGAAATCAGCATGGGCGTATCGTTGCGAGCCTGAGACCGCCTGCGCCGGCAGATTTTGTGCCGGGGAAATCAATAACGAGAAGTCGCGTTCTGTTTAGCTATCCCAAGACCGCCGGGAGTGCCGAGCCCGACGGACCATTTATGAGATAGCTGTTCTAGAATCCCGAAGACAGATCTGCGTGCCGGCTTTGATCGCTTCTCCCTGACAACATCGCCGCGAATATGCCGACCATCGATCTGCTGACCCGCTTTGCTGCCACGAAGAATGCAACACCGGCACAGCTCGCCCTGCCGTGGCTCCTGGCCCAGAAGCTGTTCATCGTGTCAATCCCTGGCACGCGTAACATCGGCCACTTGCGCGAGAACCTCGGAGCACTCGATGTCCAGTTGACGCCGGCGGATCTGGCCGCACTCGATGCCGGGTTCTCGAAGCTCACAGTGCACGGCGGCCGGATGAACGAAATGCAGATGCGGGCCGTGGAGCGGGCAGGTTAAGGACGCGAACATGCGTATCGGAATTCTCGGTTCAGGGTTGATGGGCGGAAAGCTCGGCACGATCTTCGCGAAAGCCGGGCACGACGTCGTCTTTAGCTACGCGCGCAGTCAACGGAAGTTGAATCGGCTCGCCCGTCAGGCCGGCCGCCGCGCAGTGGCCGGCACGCCTCGCGAGGCCGCCGAAGATGCCGACGTGCTGCTCCTGGCCGTCCACTGGTCGCGCGTCAACGACGTGTTGAAACAGGCCGGGAACATCTCGGGAAAGGTGCTGATCACCTGTTCGCTGCCGATGAACGCGAACGACACCGCCCTGGTGATCGCGCACACGTCATCTGGTGCCGAGGCGTTGGCGAAGAAGACGAAACGGGCCAGGGTGGTCTCGGCCTTCAGCACCATCCCGAGCGAAGTCTTGTTCGATGTCTTCGACGCCAAGCGCAGAACGCGCCGCCGCCCGAGCCTGCTCTATTGTGGCAACAACGACGATGCGAAGAACGTCGTGGCGCAGCTGATTCGCGATGTCGGCTTTGAGCCCGTCGACGCAGGACCACTACGAATCGCGCGGTACCTGGAGCCATTCACGCTCGCGATCGCACAGCTCGCGTACGAAGGCGACGAAGGTCCCGAGCTCGCGTACCGGATTGAGCGGTTCGGCAAATAGAACGTGCAGTCCTTGAGGATGTGATGAGCAAACAAGTCTGGTTGATTACGGGTGCCGGCCGCGGCATGGGTGTCGATTTCATGAGGGCCGCATTGGCCGCCGGCCATTCGGTGGTGGCTTCCGGTCGAGACCGCGACCGAGTGTCCAAGGTCTTGGGAACGTCGAGCGACGTGCTCGCCGTCACGCTGGACGTCACGAGCGCGGCCGACGCCGAGGCCGCGGTACGGGCCGCCGTCGACCGCTTCGGTCGCATCGACGTGCTGGTCAACAACGCCGCCAGCTTCTACGCCGGCTACTTCGAGGAATTGACGCCAGCGCAGATCGACCGGCAGCTGGCCGCAAGCCTCATCGGACCGATGAACGTGACGCGCGCGGTCCTGCCTGTGATGCGCAAGCAGCGCTCGGGGCACATCATCTCGATCTCATCGTCCGCGGGCCTCGCCGCCGGCTTCGAATTCGTGAGCGCCTACGCCGCGTCGAAGTTCGGTCTCGAGGGCTGGATGGAATCCCTGCAGGCGGAGGTCGCGCCGTTCGGCATCGCCACGACGATCGTGAATCCGGGATTCTTTCGCACGGAACTCCTCACGGAGCAATCGACGAACTATGCGGAGGCGTCCATCGCGGACTACGACGAGCGGAGAGAACCATTGGTCGAGTACTGGAAAGGCCAGAACGGACAGCAATCCGGGGACCCGGCGAAGCTCGCGCGCGCGCTCATTGCGATTGCGAGCGAGGAACGGCCGCCGCGCCGCTTCATCGCGGGTGCCGATGCTCTTGCCACCGCCGAACAAAAAATCGCGGACCTAAAGGCGCAGATCGAGGCGCACCGCGAACTCTCGACGTCACTCGCTTTCGACTGAAGCCTGGCCGCGACAAACACTGACTCCGATGGGGCTAGTTCTTCTGTGCTCCGGCTTGAGGCGGGTGAACCAGTCATCCAGTTGCGGACATCGTCCAGTGCGGGTTTGCGCGTCACAAATGTCTGAGGAAATAAGACTTACGAGATCAGCCAATCGATAGGCTCGTAAGTAACTGAATTTATTGGTCTTATGGGCTGGCTCACCATACTGGACGATTTCCGCAACTGGTTAACCTGGGCCTGCGGCCCGCGAAACGCCATGAAAATCAGCGCGTCAGAATAGCGCCGAGAGCGGCGAGATCGAAGTGAGCCAGTGGAGCCGTCGAGGCCGAGCAACTGTTTGATCCGGAGCGTGCGTGATTGACCGAATAATTGGGCGTCGTCGAGTTCCACAGGGCACCAACGATAGCCCGCGACCCTGACTGATGCGACGAGGCACGCTCTCCGCTCTCGCAAGGAGAGACCGATGCCGTACCGAATCGCGGGAATCGACGTGCACAAGAAGATGCTGGCGGTGGTGGTGGCCGACGTTGAGATCGATGGCGACTTCCACTTCGAGCGCCAGAAGGTCGGAACGACACCGGCCGATCTGCGTCGCGTGGCCGACTGGCTCGTCGAGCACGACGTCGAGGAAGTGGTCATGGAGTCGACTGCGCAGTACTGGCGGCCGGTCTGGGAAGCCCTGGAACAGCACTGGCGGCCCCGGCGCCGCGGGCGCAACGACGCGCCGCGGCTTGCGGGCACGCTCCATCTTGCCCAAGCGCAATCGAATCGTGGACCCGTGGACGCAAGAAGGACTTCCCTGATGCCGAGCGGTTGGTGAAACGCCTGGTCGCGCAGGAACTCACCTTGAGCTTCGTGCCCGACGTCGAGCGGCGGATCTGGCGCACTGTGATGCGCCGCAAGTACCAGATCACCCGGAACCGCGTGCAGCTTCACAACCGGCTGGAGGCGCTGCTCGAGGAAGCCCACATCAAGGTCTCCAGTATCGTGTCGGACCTGCTCGGCATCAGCGCTCGCCGCATGCTGCAGGCGCTGGCGGACGGCGAAACCGATCCGGCCGCGCTTGCGACACTCGCGACCGCGCGCCTGCGTGCCACACCCGAGCAACTGTGCGATGCCTTCCAGGCCTGTGCGACGCTGCATCCGGTTTACCGTCGACTGCTGAAGCTCACGTTGGAAGAATTGCGCGTGATCGAGGATCACCTCGGCCAACTCGATCAGCAGATGGCCGACCTTCTCACGGCCCACCACGACGCGGTGCAACGCCTCGCCGAGGTCCCCGGACTCGGCGTCGATTCTGCCCAGCAGATCATCGCGGAGGTCGGCGCCACCGCCGCCACGTTTCCCTCAGCCAAGCATCTCGCTTCCTGGATGGGCGCCTGTCCCGGCAACGAAGAGAGCGCCGGCGTGAACTACAGCCATCGCTGCCCCAAAGGCAATCGCCAGATGCGGCGCGTCCTCAATCAGGCGGCCAATGCGGCGGTGAAGGCCAAGGGGACGATCTTTGCCGTCGTGTACCGTCGGATCGTCCCACGCCTCGGACATGCCCAGGCGATCGGCGCGATCACCCACCGGTTGTGTCGATTGATCTGGAAGATCCTGCACGAGCGCGTGCGCTACGACGAACGCGGGCCTGCCGTTAGCGTGGAGGCCAAGAAGGTCCGCGCGCGCAAGATGATCCGCGAACTGCGAAGTCTCGGCTATCGCGTCGACCTTCTCCCGCTCTATCGAGCAACCCATCCTGATTGGAGGAGATTTTCGACCCTGGCTCATCCATGCGGCGTAGACCTGAACAACACGTCCCGTCTGTCCCTGAAGGGAGTACAGCTTGAAACTGTGATGATAGGAGCGGATAAACGGGATCCTCGAAGCCCCAATGGCTCGAGGCCTCGAAGGCACCGTTCAGTTCGTTGACACGCAAAAATAGTCCTCCTCTCCGCCAGTCGGCACATCGTCGGCCGGCGGATTCGGCACGCGGTCAAGCAGTTGCTTTCGCCGACGCTCCAGCTCGGCGACTCTCGATTCGGTCTCTTGAAACTCCTCCTTCGCCCGCTGCAACTCCTGCAGTTGATCGGGCGTCGGCTTCCCCGATGATTTCAGCCTGGCTCGCAACTCCTCCGACACAGCCTTTGCCGCTCGCCACGCGCCATCGACCTCGAGCAGTTCCTGGACAAGACCTTCTGCGCCTTTGCGTGACAGCTTCGTCAGGTATGCGCTGGGATCCCTTCGTAGCTCGCGAATGTCGATCACCTCAACGAACTCCTGAATGCTGACGATACCTCCGACGACCCCGAGAGTGACGCTCAGCGTTCACCGTCGAAGAGCCGAATGAGCGCCTCGGCGTTCCCGAGTGCGTCGTGCACTGGATGATGATCGTGCTTCGTTCGGCGAAGGCGCTTCCACTTCTGCGTGCTGCGAAAGTCGCCGACGAGCCCGGCGTAAAAGTCGGCGATCCGTCGCCCAGAATGTCCGAACGGGTTCACGCCGAAGTAGCGCCAGAAGTAGAAGTTGATCCACTGGAAGTCGTACGCCGGATTGTCTGAGACGAATACAAGCGGTTTCCTAGGCTCTAGCCAATCACTGAACTGACGAAACATATTTTCTGAGTTCGAACGCGCGTGATTCCTGCGGGGTCACCGGCAACGGCGACTCTTGCTGAGCCGCCAGGTCGGCCTCACAACTAGTCGCGCCGGTTGACAAACGGATGCGGCGGGAGGAGCATTCGTGCCTGAGATACGGCGAACCGG
>WNGA01027013.1_pt1 | contig 10943 bp, 6 predicted proteins | sample 5400061 | NCBI WGS metagenome assembly WNGA01 (sample SAMN13153366, study PRJNA577476) | soil metagenome | isolation source: 100 cm soil or saprolite under grassland replicate 2 | place: USA:California | collected 2016-06-15
ACGGGCCGCGAGGCCCTCAATGGAGGGGAACATGGAACGAACCAAGGCCACGCACGCGGCGCATGCGGCTCGAATCCGCATGCCCGGCCACCACGATACCGACCACCTGACGAATACCGGCACCCAAGCTGGCTCATCAGAGATCGCGAATCTCGTCGACAGCGTCGCGGCCGTCGAACGAATGAGCGTTGCCCAACTGCAGCACCGCTACGTCGAGGTTTTTCGAGAAAGAACGGCATCTCGAAATCGCGCCTATCTCCGCAAGAGAATTGCGTATCGCCTACAAGAGTTGGCAGAAGGGGGTCTGAGCTCGCGAGCGCGAAAGAGAATTGCCGAGCTACTCCCCCTCGCACCGCTGCGATATCGTGGATCGTCCTCGACATCATCTCCGCCCACAGAGACGGAGCCTCCCTTACCGCCGCCCTCGACCACGCGGCGGATCACGCCCGGCACTGTTCTGCGTCGCATGCATCGCGGCACAAGCCATCAAGTGGTCGCTCTGGACAAGGGATTTCTGTATCGAGGACATCAGTTTCGAAGTCTCTCAGCGATCGCGCGGACCATTACGGGGACGGAATGGAACGGATGGGCGTTTTTCGGCCTTCGCAATGTCGGAAGGAGGAAGAAATGACCGCCGCGAAACGCTGCGCCATCTATACACGGAAGTCGACCACTGCCGGATTGGAGCAGGAAGTCAATTCTCTCGAAGTCCAACGACACGCGTGCACAGACTACGCACACGTCCACGGGTGGCAGATCGTCGACAAATCCTACAATGACGGGGGTTATACGGGAGCGACCCTCGAACGGCCTGCGTTCCAGCGACTTCTCATCGACGCTGGGCTCCGCCAATTCGATGTGGTGCTTGTGTACAAGGTCGATCGCCTATCCCGATCTCTACTCGATTTCGCTCGGGTACTCGATCGATTCGATCGGCTGGCCATGGGCTTCGTCAGCGTCACGCAGAATTTCTCGACGAATGAAGCAGCGGGAAAGCTCACTTTGCATCTGCTGATGAGCTTTGCCGAGTTTGAACGATCGATGATATCCGAACGAACACGCGACAAGATAGTCGCTCTTCGCAGAAGCGGAAGATGGTCCGGAGGACCTTTGCCATTCGGGTATAGAAGCGTCAATCGCGAATTGGTTCCCGACGAACAGCACAGCGGGACCGTGGTTCACATTTTCTCATCCTCCAACGAGCAGCACTCGATGCTCGCCGTAGTTGGACATCTTCGCCAGGGCGGATATCCCTCGAGGACGCGTGCATGGACAAAGGATGCTGTGCGCCGAATCTTGCGAAATCCCGTATACGCCGGTCGTTTCCGGATAGGTGGTCGATACGTCGTCGCCAATCATCATCCGATCGTCCCGATCGACATTTTCGAACGAACTCAAGTCGTTCTCGGTCGATATGCGAGCCACGACCGATCGCTGGAAGCCGATCCTTCCTACCTGCTACGAGGCATCCTGCGTTGCGGTACGTGCGGGGCGTCGATGAGGCCGCACTCGACACGAGGCTATCGCTACTACAGGTGCAACACCCAGGAGAAACAAGGCAAGGAAGCATGTCCCGCTCGTCATCTCTCCGCCGGCGCGATTGAGGACTTCGTGATCGAGCAGGTCCGATCCTTGTCACAAGACTTGGTTTCAGATCTCCGCGCAGTCGCTGTCGATCGCGAATGCTCGCCCGACAGTAGCGCTCCCGGGTCGATCGCAATGTCCACCGATGAGGACGAGATGCGCTGGGTCGGGGCTCTTCTTCAAGGCTTCGGCGAAACGTGGTCGGTCCTGACGTCCCAAAACCGCAGACGGGTGCTGCTCATGCTGATCGATCGGATTCTTGTCGGCGGGTCGGAAAACAAGCTGGTCTTGTTGTTTGCCGATCGACTCGGAGGACAGCGGCACGAGCGCGAGCTGCATCGAAGTGGCAGGAAGTTCGTGGCCGTTCGCCAGATCGCCGGTCCAAGTCGCGCCCCGCGTGCCGCGAAAATGCTCGCTCTCGCGCATGAGATCCAGCGGCTCTTGGACGCACACATCGTTCAAGACCGCGGGGCAGCTGCCAGATTGATGGGTTGCTCGCGGCCGAGGATCACCCAGCTCCTCAACCTGCTGCTGCTCGCGCCGGATATTCAGGAGCAGCTCCTATTCGCCCGCGTAGAATCGGGTATCGACAAGGTTCACGAGCACGGCTTGCGTTCCCTTTCGAGGATCGCGCTGTGGCGGGATCAGCGCCGGATTTGGGAGGCGATGAGACCAGACCCGGTGTGAACCACGCAATCTCAGAACTCTGACCCAATTCGTCTTTGTTCGAGCATTCGAGACGCACGTGGCGGTGCATGCATGCGCCCTCGTACCGTTCTTTGTCTGCTGCGCCACCGCTTCGATCTTCTCGTCTGCAGATCGGGCGTCACCCTCCCTGCACGCGACGGCTCTGCCCGGAGACACCGACCCAAAGTGGTTGACCGCCGCCGCCCATGCGTGGTGCCGACCAACGCAGGGCTCCTCGGCGTCGACGAGCTGTTTACCCGAACGTCCCATGCGCCGTTAACCCGGCGTCATGTCCGCGCGCCCAGGTTGACAGAACAAAGACTCGGTGCGCCCGCCCTTCGCACGGGAACCCGCCGAACTATCACGGAATTCATCGATGGACGTCTATATAACCTGCTGCGAAAGCAGGAACGTCGACGAGTTAACCTGCGGGTCAAAAAGTCTAGCGATTTCGCGCGTTTGCTCCAGCGGCTGGACTCGAACCAGCGACCCGGCGGTTAACAGCCGCCTGCTCTACCGACTGAGCTACGCTGGAATAGCGGGCCCGAAAACCTACCCGTGGGCCGCGCGATGTCAAGGCCGGGCCGCGATTTGGCGAAGAATCGACCTCGACGTGCAGACGAGCCGACGGCTGACTAGTTTGGGGACCATGTCCCAAAGCACGGCGGTCCAGCGATGCGCGTGGGCCGGCAGCGATCCCCTCTACGTCCGGTATCACGACGAAGAATGGGGGATTCCTTCGCACGATGACCGCCATCTTTTCGAGATGCTCATTCTCGAGGGGGCGCAGGCGGGGCTTTCGTGGATCACCATTCTGCGCAAACGCGAAGGCTACCGCCGCGCGTTCGATCGCTTCGATGCTCGGAAGATCGCGCGGTACGACTCGTCGAAGGTGAAAAAGCTGCTCGCCGACGAAAGCATCGTGCGAAACCGGCTCAAAATCGCGGCGGCCACCGCCAATGCTCGCGCCTTTCTCGCCATCCAGAAAGACTTCGGATCGTTCGACCAGTTCGCTTGGAGCTTCGTCGGTGGGGAGCCCATCGTGAACCATCCGCGGACCCTCGCCGACATTCCCCCCCGAACCTCGCAATCGGACGCGCTCAGCCGAGAACTGAAGAAGCGAGGATTCCGATTCGTCGGCTCGACGATTTGCTATGCCTTCATGCAAGCGTGCGGCTTGGTGAACGATCACGTCGTCGATTGCCACCTCGCGCCGGCACGGCAGGAGTGCTAGGTGGCGGGTTGGGGCAGGCGTAAGTCGAAGGACGCTGACGGCCGCTTGGCACGCTTCCAGGACGCCACCATGCGGCGCAAGATCTCGAAACCGAAGAGAGCGCGCGGGACGAGCTGGCCGACGTCATCGACGAGGCCTTCGAAGGTGATGACGCGGACGTTCGGACAGGCCCGAACCAAGCGCTCGACGAGCTCGAGCTGCTCGTCGAAAAGCGAGCCGTAACGCATCTCCGAAGAGCGCCCCGGCGATACCGAAACGCGAATCTCGTAACAGCTGTCGAGCGGAAGGCGATCCAGTCCGGCGAACAGCTCGGCGCCGCGCTTGCCGATGAGACATTGGTACGAGATCAGTCTCCTCGTGTCGATCGTCACGGCGACGGCCGCTTCGTGCGCGACGATGCGCAAGAATTCGTACGCGTGAAGGGGTCCGTCGAAGAGCGCCGCCCCTTCCGCGAGTCCCGGGAACTCGATGAGAAGTGGCACCATGAGTGCGGCGCGCATGACCTGCGTATGCCTGATCGCAGCCCGAAGCACCTCGTCCCTCGAGCCGCGCGTGAGCAGCCCAGGCACCGGTTTGCGCTGAATGGACGAGCGAGCCACATCCTCGTTGACCCAAGCGAAGGCGTAGCGATCGACGAGAGCGTTAGTGAGCTCGAGCAAGTCGCCACGCCGGTAGGTTTCGAATGCGCCTCGGCCGAGCGGCTCTCGCCGCAACGACCGGCTCGCAAAGCAGTGGCCGATCCGCTCGAAAATTTCGTCGTACGCCAGAAAGTCATCCGCGGGGTCCACCGGCCCGAGCTCCCGCGGCTGCCATGATACGAAGACGTGGCCAAGGTCGGCCGCGTAGCGTTTGAGCGCCGCTACGACATCCGTCGATACGATGTCGGCGCGCCTCGACTCCGTATCCGGAGTAGCGCCCCGCGACACGTGAAGTCCGACCCCAAGTTCGAGTCGCTCGGAAAGGACCGGAAAAACCAAAGCCATGTTCGTTATCTAACCCTGCCAGCCGACAACCTTCGCCACAACTACAAACCACCGATGGCAAACGCTCGAATCGATTTCGCAAAATAGCCTCGACACTTTGGAACGCTGACGCCATGACCAACACGGGGTCGGTGGAGGGGAAATCGGCCGATCCTGCGGACAGCGCTGGCGAGGAAACGGCGAGGGGCGCGGGACGGGGCGGCCTCGCAGTCGCCGCGGCCAAGGTGTGGTTCATTTTGGTGGGTCTCCTGCAGCAAACGCTGCTGCCGCGATTCATCGGCATGGACGGCTACGGCGCGTTCTCGACGGTGCTCGCCATCGCCAACATTCCGAACAACGTCGTCACCACTTCCTCGATCCAAGGCGTGTCGCGCGCGGTCGCCGGAGCTCCCGGGCGAGAGGAAGAAGCGCAGCGGCGCGTTCTTTTGATTCACGCTGCGCTCGCTCCGTGCCTCGCCGCTGTTTTTGCGGTGTTTGCTCCTCTCGCGGCCGAGTTCGAGCACGCACCGCACATCTTGGTTCCCCTGCGCATCTTCGCCTGCGTGCTCTTCGTTTACAGCCTCTACACGCCGCTGATCGGGGCTCTGAACGGCAAGCGACGATTCGTCGCGCAGGCGAGTCTCGATATGACCTTTGCCACCCTGCGAACGATCGGACTGCTCGGCGCCGCTTACTGGCTCGGCCGCCGCATGGACGGGCCGACGGGAGCCGCGATCGGAGTGGCGGTCGCCGCGGCGGCGATCTTGCCGGTGGCCTGGGCCCTCTCGGGAAGCGGGCGCGCCGGCCCGGGTGGACCTTCGGTCGGGACTCACCTCGCCGCTCTCGGCCCCATTGCGCTCGGGCAGCTTTTCTTGAACCTCTTGATGCAAGCCGACATCTGGCTCTTGCGCCGCTTCGCGCATGAGTCGGGCGAGACAGCCGGCGTCGCGGGAGAAGCGTTGCGCACCGCCACCGACAGCTTGGTCGGTGCCTACCGCGCGGCGCAGCTTTTCGCTTTTCTGCCTTATCAGCTGCTGCTCTCGATCACTTTCATCCTTTTCCCGATGGTCGCCCGCGCCCATTCGCAGCACGACTCCGATGCCGTCGCCAGCTACGTTCGCACCGGCTTTCGACTGGCCCTGATCCTTGCCGGCCTCATGGTTTCCTGCACGTCCGGCCTGGCGCCCGACCTTTTGCGTTTTGCTTTTCCGAAGCAGGCGGCCGACCAAGCGGGCACCGCTCTTCGGATCCTCGCGCTCGGGCAAGGTGCCTTCACCCTGTTCGGCATCGAGACGACCATCTTGGTCAGCCTCTCGCGCGAGCGCTCGAGCGCGGTGCTGACGGCCGCCGCCAGTTTTCTCGTCGCATCCTTCTGCTGGTCGATCGTCCCGTCGGCGTCCTTCGACTCGGCGCTGCTCGTTCGCACCGCGTCGGCGACCTCGTTCGCGCTCCTCTTGGCCGTCGTCGTCGGCGCCATTTTCGTTCGCCGTGCAGCGGGAAGCTTCGCGTCGACGAAGACGCTGCTGCGGACGCTGCTCGCGATGGCAGCGGCGATTGCCGTCGGCACCCAGCTTCCCTGGCGGGGACGCCCCTTCGTTTTGATCGAAGTTCTGCTGGTCGTCGGAACCTACCTGGCGGTCGCCATTGCAACCGGTGAGCTCACGCGCGCCGACGCGAAGCTCGTGCGCACGACGCTAGGTCGGAAGAGGCGCCGAGGGGCGGACGCGTGACGCAGCCAACCTGGGGCTACACGATCCGGCAAGCAAGCGTCGACGACGCACGCGCCATCGCAAAGGTTCACGTCGAAAGCTGGCAGAGCAGCTACCGGCACATTCTTCCCGACGAGCTTCTCAGCGGGCTCAGCGTCGAGGGCCGAGCCCAGGGCTGGGCGCGCAGCCTCACCGAACCACGACACGTGACGTTCGTGGGAACCACGCGAGAAGGCCGGGTCGTGGGCTTCTGCGACGCGGGGCCGAACCGAAGCGAGCCCAAGACGTTCGAAGGTGAAATCTATGCTCTCTACTTGGTCGACGAAGCCAAACGACAGGGCGTCGGCCGGGCCCTGTTCCAAGCGGCCGCCACCTGGCTCACGCAGAATGAGCTGCCATCGCTCATCGTGTGGGTGCTTGCGGCCAACGTCGCAGCGCGCCACTTCTACGAGCGGCTCGGCGGTCGGCTGGTTGCCGAAAAGTCCATCTCCATTTCAGGAGCCCCCTATCGCGAGGTGGCTTATAGCTGGATCTAACGAGTGCCCGGTGTCACCTCGTCGGGACCGATCGCTCTGCGCATGAAGAGGTCCTCCAGGGTCTCGCCGCGGGAGACGACCTCGAGAACCCGTGCGCCTTGGGCAAGGGCCGCGGCGAGCACCCGGCCGACGTTCGCTTCACCTTCGACGGGGATGACGAGATGCTCGCCTACGCGGTGCGCAGCGAGACCGTCACCGCGCAGTTGTTCGGCCAACGCTTCGCTCGCATCGGACAACGTAACTTCGACGCGCCGCACGTCCGAGCGCAGAAGCTCGCGCACTTTGCCGCTCACCACCACCTCTCCCCTGCGCAAGATGACGACCCGATCGCAAAGCGTCTCGACATCGCTCAAGATGTGGGTCGAGAAGAAGATCGTCTTTCCCCGCTTCTTCTCTTCCAAGATGAGGTCGCGGACGTCCTTGCGACCCACCGGATCGAGCCCGCTCATCGGCTCGTCGAGCAACAGCAGGTCGGGATCGGCCACCAGGGCCGCCGAAAGCCCGGTCCGCTGCAGCATCCCTTTCGACAACCGCCGGACCTGCCGATCCGCCGCATAGGCGATGCGGGTGCGCTCGAGCGATTGGTCGACGCGCCGCCGGCATTCGCTTCCCGCGAGACCACTCAGCCGCGCCGCGAGGCTCACGAACTCGCGGGGCGTGAGGTAGGGATACACGTAAGGATTCTCCGGCAGAAAACCGACTCTTTGCATCGCCTGAGGAGACGGAACCCTCCGGCCGAAAACCGCCGCTCCGCCGGACGTCGGTCGAATCAGCCCGGTCAGCATCTTGATCGTCGTCGTCTTGCCGGCTCCGTTCGGGCCGAGAAAACCGAAGATCTCGCCCTGTTCTACCGAGAAGGAGATCCCTTTGACGGCGTGCACGCGCCGCATGAAAAAGCCCTGGCGGAAGACCTTCTCGAATCGATCGACTTCGATCGGATGGCTCATGCATCGCCGGAGGTTTCGGGCCCTTCGCTCGCGTACTCGTGCAGCTTGTATTGAATCTTGCGCGAGCTGATTCCGAGCACCGCAGCCGCTTTCGACGTCGAACCTCCACACATCTCGAGGGTTTTCAAAATCGCGTAGCGCTCGATCTCGTCGATGCTGGCCCCCGGAATCTGCGGCGTGCCGTGACCCTCGGTTTTCGGGGCGATGTTGGCGGGAAGATGGCGCCGTCCGATCTGCGGTTCGTCGCAGAGCACGACCGCCCGCTCCACCGCATTTTCCAACTCGCGCACGTTGCCCGGCCACCTGTACGCTCGAAGCAGGCCGAGAGCGTCCTCTTCGAAACCGTCGATCCGTTTGCCGTTCTCTTCCGCGTAGCGCGACAAGAAAAACATCGCGAGCGGCGCGATGTCCTCGGGCCGCTCGCGCAACGGGGGAATCTCCAGCGAGACCACGTTCAAACGATAGAACAGGTCCTCGCGAAAGCGCCCGTCGTCGATCAGCGCTCGCAAGTCGCGGTTGGTGGCGGCGATGATGCGCACGTCGACGTGAAGCGTTTCGTTACCGCCCACCCGCTCGAACGCGCGCTCCTGCAGAAAGCGCAAGAGCTTCACCTGGGTTGCCGCAGGGATCTCGCTCACCTCGTCGAGAAACAGCGTGCCCTGGTCGGCTTGCCTGAAACGTCCCTCGCGGCGACCGAGGGCGCCGGTGAACGCTCCTCTTTCATGTCCGAAAAGCTCGCTCTCCAGGAGGCCCTCGGCGAGCGCGGCGCAGTTGAGCCGGACCAGCGGGGCCTTCGCGCGGGGGCTCGCGCGGTGGATGGCCTCGGCGATGAGCTCCTTGCCCGTTCCGCTCTCGCCGATGATGAGCACGCTGGCGCGGCTCTTGGCGACTTGATCGACCAATTGGAGCAGCTTCTGCATCGACGGCGAGTCACCCACGATGTGACTCATGACGTTGCGCTCGCGCAGCCGCTCTCGCAAACGCAGATTCTCTTTGACGAGCCGCGACTTCTCCATGGCTCGCTCGACCACGACCACCAGGGCATCGAAGTCGAGGGGCTTGGTGAGATAATTCTCCGCGCCTCGCTTGACCGCATCGACGGCGCTGCCGATCGTGCCGAAGGCGGTCATGACGACGAAGGCCGCTCCGGGCACGACCTCGCGGCCCTTTTCCATCAGTCCGATGCCGTCGAGACCGGGCATCTTCAGATCGGTGAGCACGACGTCGGGATCGAACTCGGAGAGCTTGCCGAGCGCCTTGAACCCATCGGCTGCCGTCTCGGTGACGAATCCGTCCTCGTGCAGGATCTCGCTCAGCGCGGCCCGCGCATTGGCTTCGTCATCCACGATGAGAATACGGCCTCGCGACGCCATCTGCGGTCGGATTAGCATACGCGCCCCGCGTTCGCGACCGGGCTTGCCCTCACGATGCACTTATCGAACCGCGCTTTTGCGCGCTCGATTGGCACGGATTTGGAAAGTTCTGCTTCATGCCAAAGTTTGATACAAGCAGCATGGAGAAGGGGCGCGGCGAGCTCCGCAGATACGCCAGCCACCTTCGCTGAGGGACACGATGCGCTCTTCTTCGATCTTCACCTCGCTCTCGTCGGCGCTGGTGATCACGCTTCTCTCGTCATTCGCCGCCACGCAGACTCCGCCGCCGCCTCAGCCTCAGCCGCCGCCGCCTGGCGCAGCGCCCCCCGGCGCGCCCTGGCCACCGCAACCGGGAGCTCCTGCACCCGGCGCACCCGCGCCGGGATCGCCACAACCGGCACCGGCGCAACCGGCGCCAGGTCCGGCACAACCTGGCACACCACCGACTCCGGCGCCCGGACCTGCCCCCGCGCCCGGCACACCGGGGGCGCCCCCACCCGAGGTTCCCTGACAGAATCCCTATTATGGCCCGCCGACCGGCGCGCAGCCGGGCGCGAGCCCTTACGGCGCATCGGCAGGCGCTTCGGGTTCGGCTGCGTTCGACACCCGTCAAGGCGCGGTCGCCGACGTGACGAGCTCGGAAGAAACGCCCGAAGATCGTGTTCGCTCGCTCCAGGAGCACAATTCGATTTTCGGAGGGACCGGGTTGCTGCGAACGCTCTCGGCCGGCTCGGGCTCCGCCGGCACGTTCCGCCTCCACCTGCTGATGGACTGGTTTCAGACGAGCTCGTTTCTTTGCTACGACTCCAATCGTTGCCACATTCCGGGCACGCCCGACTCTTCGCCCGATTCGGCCACCCACTTCGGGGCGAACGTCGGGCTGTCGGTCACGCCGATCGAGTTTCTCGAGGCCTACGCAACGATTCGGTCGGCCTCGAACTTCAACGACCGCGGCCGTCCCAAACTCCTGCAGGTGCTCGGGGACACGACGCTCGGCATCAAGGCGTTCACGCCCAACAAGCTCGGGCAGACGTTCAACTTCGGCGGCGCCGCCGACCTTCTTTTCTTGAATGGTGCGGGGGGCGTCGGAATCGACAGTGGGTCGACGAGCTTCCGCTTGAAGGCCCTCGCCACGCTCGATTTCCGGCAACCGAACGATGGTGGCCTGCCGCTGCGCCTGCATTTGAACCTCGGCTACCAGTTCGACAATTCCGGCAGCCTGGTGGAAGACATCGAAAACCAGCGCCGTCTGGTCAACGACCAACGCGGTCCGAAGATTACCCGCGTCGAGCGATTCGGCCTCGGCATCAACCGGGTCGATCAGTTTCTCATCAGCATCGGCGCGGAAGGCACGCTGAGCGCCATCCGACCCTTCGTCGAGTGGCACCTCGGCATCGCCAGCAACCGGCAGGGTTACGAGTGCGATCCCAATCGCGGCCAGGCGCTCTACGACGACTTCTGTCTGGCCAACGCCGATTTCTCGGGCATGCCCTCGACCTTGACACTCGGCCTGCGAGCCTACCCTTTTCTCAAAGGATTCGAGGCGCTCCTCGCTTTCGACATCGGGACCACCGGCACGTCGTACTTCATCGAGGAGCTGGCACCGACCGCGCAGTGGGACCTCTGGCTCGGACTCGGCTACGCGTTCGACGTGCAGGAGCCCCCTGCCCCCAAGCCGCAGATCGTCGAGCGCGTCGTCGGTGCGGCACCGGTGCCCGAACGCATCATCCGCGGTTTCGTTCACGAGAAGGACAAGCCCGACGGCGTTCCCAATGCGATCGTGAGGTTCGAGGGCCGCACGATGAGTGGCCTGGTGACCGGGCCCGATGGACGCTTCGTTTCTGGCAACGTCGAGCCAGGAAACTACACACTCTCGATCCACGCCGACAGCTACAAGGACGGACAGTGCTC
>WNGA01027325.1_pt1 | contig 10943 bp, 11 predicted proteins | sample 5400061 | NCBI WGS metagenome assembly WNGA01 (sample SAMN13153366, study PRJNA577476) | soil metagenome | isolation source: 100 cm soil or saprolite under grassland replicate 2 | place: USA:California | collected 2016-06-15
GAGCGCGCCCAGGCGCAGTACGCCCAGCAGCTGCTCGCGCGCCGGCCGGACCTGGAGCTCGTCATTCTCGCCCACACCCATCGTCCGGCGCTGTCGCAGCTGCCGAACGGGCGGGCGTATCTGAATCCGGGAGCCTTCCTGGACGGGGGTCGCTATGCGGTCGTCATGCGGGACAGCGTCGAGTTAAAAACGTTTCAGTAAGGCGTCGCGAAGCGATGTCTCAACGTGACGCCCCCCCGTGACGTCGTTCCGCGACGCCGTTCGCGTGACATTTTATCCTAGCGGTACTACCTCCACGTGCTGCAGCTTCTCTCCCAGAAACCTGGCGCCCACCTTGCGGAAATGCGGCTCGTCGTCCGACACGACGAAGCGGTGCGTCGGACGATTGGTCGGGGGAGCTGCGAGCCCGCGTTGGGTCAAGTCCTCGGCCACCACCTTCGCGGTCTCCTCGGCGCTGTCGACGAGCGTCACCGCGGGGCCCAGCACCCGGGCGAGCAGCGGCTTCATGAGGGGATAGTGCGTGCAGCCCAGCACCAGCACGTCCACGCCGGCGCGCTCGAGCGGCGCGAGATATTCTGCACGCACACGGCGGCGTCGGGCCGGAGCTGCTTGATGGCGCGCTCATAGGCGCCGCTGGCGATCGTCCCCGCGGTGCCGATCACGCCGATTCTCCCCGATCGCGTGCCCTGCACCGCCGCGCGCGCGCCGGGCTCGATGACGCCGACCAGCGGCACCGGCGAGCGCTCTCTCAGAAAGTCGAGCGCCTGCGCGCTGATCGTGTTGCAGGCGACGACCAGCGCCTTCACGCCGCGCTCGAGCAGGTACGCGAGTATCTCGCCCGAGTACCGGCGCACGGTGTCCGGCGACTTGGGGCCGTACGGGACGCGCGCCGTGTCGCCGAAATAGATCACGGACTCATGCGGCAGGCGCTCGAACACGGCGCGGGCCACGGTGAGTCCCCCGATGCCGGAATCGAAGACCCCGAGCGGCGCCGGGTTCACGGATGGGGCACCGGCAGGCTGATCGCGACGCCGCCCGGGAACGCCCGAAGCTTCAAGTCCTTGGGAAAATCCTGGAGGTGCGCCGAGACGAACGCCTCGGCCCCGGAGAAGAGATGATTGAAGACCCAGAGCACGATCCAGTCCTGGACTTCCTGCCGCTTCGCGCTGAGGTTCGCCGAGTGCGTCTCCTTGAGGTAGTTCCGTTCCGATTGGGCCTTGAGGGTCATCATTGCGGCGACGCCTTCCCACGTCGCAAACAGCGCCCCGGTCACGTGGCGGCCCGTCGCGGCCTGCCCCCACCCCGGCACGAGCAGCGAGCGCAGGAACGCGGCCATCGGCCGGATGTGGTGCGCGGTATCAGGGGCAACGACGAGCGCGCCGGTGGTGACGATGGGGCTGGGCGTCGTGTCGGGAACCTGCGCGGACAGGCGGACGGTCGGACCGGCGGACAGGAAGGCGGCGACGACTGCGCCCCCTCCCCATCCGACCGCCCGTCCGCCCGTCCGCCGGACCGCCTTCATCGCGCCACCATCACCTTCAGCCTCCCCGGCTCCAGGCGGACCGTGCACTGGCGCGCGTCCGGCTCGCGCAGCTCGCCGTCCAGGTGCAGCAGCAGCGGCCCGTCGAGCGAGCGGATCGTGACCGCGCGGGTCTGAAACAGGGCGACCTCCCGCATCGTCGCGTGCGTCCCGCGCATCACGCGCGGGACCGCCAGGAGGAACCGCAGCAGCGAGACGCGCCGCACGAGACACACGTCCAGGCGGCCGTCCCCGGGCAGCGCGTCGGGGGCGACCCGATAGCTGCCGCCAGCGGTCGTGCCATTGCACACTTCCATCATCATCATGTACCCCGTCTCCGCGAATCCGCGCGACCGGACCTCGAAGCGGAGCGGACGATAGCGCGCGAACGCGCAGAACAGCGGCACGAAATACGACGCGAAACCCGAGAGCCCCGGCATGGCGTTGCGGACGCGCACGACCTCCGGCCCGAAGCCAAACCCCACGCTGTTCACGAAGTACTCGTCGCACACCAGCCCGGCGTCGAACCGGGCCGTCTGGGCGGTGACGAGCCGCCGCACCGCGCGCACCGGGCTGTGCCGGTACACGCCCGCCAGCTTCGCGAAATCGTTCCCGCTGCCGATCGGCACGACGCCGAGCGCAACATCCGCGCCCCCTTTCTGACGCAGCAACCCGTTCGCCACGTCGTGCACGGTGCCGTCGCCGCCCACGGCCACGACCCGCTGCGCCCCCGCCTGCACCGCGCGCGCTGCGAGCTCCGCGCCGTGGCCCGGCCCCTCGGTGCGCTCCACCTCCACCGACCACCCCTGGCGGTGGAACTCGCGCGCGATGGGATCGAGCGCGCGGGCCGCCGCGCCGCGGCCGGCGGCGGGGTTGAGCACGACGTGGGCATGGATCAGAGGCTTCCATTATAAGCACAGAGGCCCGATCCGGCAGCGGATCGGGCCTCGAAAGTCCCGCGGGCGCCGGGCGGCTACGACCGCGTCACCGTATACTGGCCGCAGGCGGTGAACTGAATCGTCACATTCGTCGTCGCGCCGTTCTTTGTAACGACCGCCGCCAGCGTGCCGGAGTCGAACCGCGGCTCCACCGTGCAGTCGGCGTTGTGGTGCAGCTGCGGGTTGGTCGTCACCGCAAGCGAGTAGCTCAGGAGTCCTGACGTCCACGTCGATGACCCCGTGATGTTCCAGTCGCCGCTCGGGAGCGGTGAGCCCGCCTGGATCGTCCCGGCCTGGTCAGCGGTGAACGTCGATGACCACGTCCGGACGTGGGATGCGGTGGCACCACTGGCGAACGTGTAGACCGTCCGGAAGTCCGTCTCCGTGAACTGCAACTGGTCGGGGCTTCCCGACACCGAGCGAACGCCGTTCTCCACCGCCGAACGGGTCCTCCCCGTCGCGGTATTGGTGACGCTGCGGCTGAAGTCGGTGTGACGGGTCCGGAGCGCCAGGTCCGTCACGGTCGGGGTGGGGTCGACGAAGTCGATCGTGCCGCCGAGCGTGGCGGTGTACGACCCGTTGGTCACCGTGCAGCCCGTGAAATCGACGCGCACGGAATCAGGCACCGGGTCGCCGTCGGAGTTCGACGGCGAGGCGGGGCTCACCGCCGGGGTGCAGCCCCCGGACGCCGTAGGCATCACCGGGGCCCCCATCATCGGACCCACGGCGAAGGGCGCACCCGTGGAGCTGTTGAAGGTGGCGCCCTGGGTGAGTGCCGCCGCGTCCGTCGTGATCTCCTCGGCAACGGCGCTGGCTTCGAGCTGACTCAGCACGGCGTTGGGCGATTCCGCGCCGTTACAGGCAGCGAGTATTGCGGCGACGATCGTGCCGGCAGCCAAGCACCGGGCACCCCTCGCGATTCGAGACATACGGCAGTCCTCCGGGTTCGAGTGCAGGGCGCGGTTCAGGAACGCCGGGTTAGACGGTCAGGTCGTTGCAGGTGTTAACGGCGCCCCGGCACCGCAGCCGGAAGAAAGAATGCACGAGAGCCCACGCGCTCACCGCGGCCCGGGTTGCAGCCACCCTGTGACGTGGCTCACACGCACACGCCAGGCGTCAGGCGCCCGGGTGCAGGTACCCCTGCGCTAGCAACAGCTCCGCGTTGAGGATCGCCGCTCCTGCGGCCCCGCGGATCGTGTTGTGGCTCAGCGCGACGAAGCGGTGCCCCAGGACTCCATCACGGGCGATCCGGCCCACACTGATGCTCATGCCCCCGCCGGCGTCGCGGTCGAGCCGCGGCTGGGGGCGATCGGGCTCGTCGCGCACGAGAATGGGCCGCTCCGGGGCGCTGGGGAGGCGGAGCTCCTGTGGCAGCGCGGTGAAGGACGCGAACGCCTCGCGTAGCTCCGCCGGATCCGCCGCGCAGGCGAGCTTCACGCGCAGCGCCGCCATGTGCCCGTCGACGACGTTCACCCGGTGGCACTGCGCGCTCACGGCAAACGTCGCGGGCGTCACCCGACGGGCTTCCAGGGAGCCCAGGATCTTGCGGGTTTCGCGCTCGATCTTTTCCTCTTCCTCGGCGATGAACGGGACCACGTTGTCGGTGATGTCGAGTGAAGCCACTCCCGGGTATCCCGCGCCCGAGAGCGCCTGGAGGGTCGTGGCGACGACCGCCTCGACACCGAAGCGGGCGGCGAGCGGCGCCAGTGCGAGCGCGATCATCACCGTCGAGCAGTTGGGGTTCGCGACGATGAACCCGCCGCCCGTCCCTTTGCAGGCGTCGAGCAGGGCGAGGTGGTCGGGGTTTACCTCTGGAATCAGCAGCGGCACCGCATCGTCCATGCGGTGCGGCGACGAATTGGTCACGACCCGGTACCCCGCGCGGGCGAACCGCGTCTCGACCGGCCCTGCGATATCGGACGGAAGGCTCGAAAACACGACGTCGCAATCGAGCGGCGGCTCGGGCGCCTGGACGACGAGGCCGCGCACGGCGTCCGGCACGGCGCCCGGGAGTCGCCAGGCGCACGCCGCGGCGTAGGGCTTGCCCTGCGACCGGTCGGAAGCCGCCAGCGCGGTGACGGCGAACTGGGGATGCTGCTCGAGCAGCTGGAGGAAGCGCTGCCCGACGGTGCCCGTCGCCCCGAGAATGCCGACCCGAATCTTCCGCATCGCTGCTCCTTGACGCACCCGACGCCTTCGGCGAGTATTGAACATACATACAACCGAAGTGGTCGTGGTGATTTGCCGCGTATTGCCGCCACGTTAAATAACGTGCTAAAAAGCGACCGCCCGCGGCGTGCCATCGCGCGGGCTTTTCTGTTTCCTGAACGAGACCACCGATGCGAGCGAGCGTGACCGTGCGGGTGGCCGGCTCGACGTCCAATCTGGGCGCCGGGTTCGACTGCGTAGGCGTGGCCATCGGGCGCTGGCTCCGCGTCACCGCCCGGGCGGCGCGCGACGCGGCCGGGAAGCCGGTTGCGCCCGTTGCAATCGAGCGCGGCGGGACGCTCCGTACCCTCGAGATGGCGCCGGAGGCGGACCTGCTGTATCGGGGCTTCGCCGCCGCGTGCCGGCGGGCGAGACGGGACGTGCCCGCCGGCCTCGCGCTGGCCGCCGACTCCGACATTCCCGTCGCCCGGGGGCTCGGCTCCTCGGCAGCCGCGACGGTCGCGGGGGCCGCCGCCGCCGCGGCGCTGCTCGAGCTGCAGCTCGATCCGCCGGCGCTGGCCGAGCTCTGCGCCGAGCTCGAAGGCCATCCCGACAACGTCGCGCCGGCCGTCTTTGGCGGCGCCAACCTCGTGTTGCGGGGGCCCGACGGGCTCGTCGTGACGCGGCTCCCGATTCACGAGTCGCTGACGCTGGTGTTCGCGGTCCCGGACTTCACCGTGGAGACGCAGCGCGCGCGCGCCGCCCTGCCGCCGACCCTGCCGCACCCGGATGCGGTGCGGGCGGCCGCGAAAAGCGCCGCCCTGGTCCACGGGCTGGCGCACGCCGACCCGCGACTCCTCGCAGCAGGGCTCGACGACGTGCTGCACGTGCCGTTCCGACGCGCGCTCGTGCCGGGATACGACGAGGTGACGAACGCGGCGCGACAGGCCGGGGCGTACGGCGCGACGCTCTCCGGCTCGGGGCCGACCGTCGTCGCCGTGGTCGCCGCCACGGAAGTGCGCGCCGTAGGCGACGCGATGGTGCGCGCCTGGGGGGTCCGCGGCATCGTCGCGCAGACGTTTCACGCCGCTCGCCCCGCCGGCGGCTTCGAGACCGACTGAGGCCATGGTCCGGGCCCGCGGTTCCCCCCCGCACATCCACAAGTTCGGCGGCGCTTCGCTCGCGAACGCCGCCGGGATAACACACGCCGCGAAGATTGTCCTCGCGTACCGCCCTGCCCCGCAGGTGGTGGTCGTCTCAGCGATGAGCGGGGTGACTGACGCCCTGCTCGACTGCGCCGTCCGCGCGTCGCGTGGCGACGCCGCGCACGTCCGCACGGCCGCCAAGGCGCTCCGCACCCGGCACGCCGAGGCCGCCCGCGCCCTGGTCCGCCGTGGCGTCCGGCTCGACGAGCTCATCGGGCTCATCGACGCCGCGTTCGCCGAGCTCGAGCAGCTCGCCGGCGGGCTCGGGATCGTGCGCGACATCACGCCCCGCACGATCGACTACCTGGTGGCGCGGGGCGAGCGGCTCTCGGCGCAGCTGTTCGCCGCCGCGCTCGAAGCCGGGGACTGTCGCGCCGCCTACGTGGACGCGACGGCGGTGGTGCAGACCGACGGCACGTTCGGCAACGCCTCGCCCGACTTGGGCGGTACCGTGCGGAGCGCGCGCCGTACGCTCGGACCGGTGCTGGCGCGCGGTACGATTCCCGTGGTGCCCGGCTTTCTCGGCGCCGCGCCCGACGGCCAGGTCGCCACGCTGGGCCGCGGCGGCTCGGACTTGACCGCCACGCTGCTCGCGCGCGTGCTGGGGGCCCGCGAGGTATCGCTCTGGAAGGACGTGCCGGGGCTGCTCACCGCGGACCCCCGGATCGTGCCCGACGCGCGCGTGGTGCCGCAGGTCCACCTGCGCGAGGCGGCGGAGCTCGCGTACTATGGCGCCAAGGTGCTGCACCCGCGGGCGCTCGTGCCGCTGCTCAAGCAGAATGTCGCGATCCGCATCCGCCCCTTCGCCGACCCCGCGTCCCTCGGCACCGAGATCTCGCGGCGCCGCACGCTCGAGCAGTATCCCGTCAAAGCGCTCTCGGCCATTCCGAAGCAGGCGCTGCTCACGGTCACGGGGAGCGGGATGCTGGGCGTCCCCGGCATCGCGGAGGGATCTCCGTGTCGCTCATCACGCAGGCCTCGTCCGAGCACTCGATCTGTTTCAGCGTCCCGGAGGAGAGCGCGCAGCGTGCGCGCCGCAGCCTGGAGGAGACGTTCCAGCGGGAAATCGCGCGGCAGGAGATCGACGGCGTCGAGGCGCGCACCGGCCTCGCGACGCTCGTGGTGGTGGGGCTCGGCATGGCGGAGACGCCGGGCATCGCCGCCCGCGTCTTCTCCGCCTTGGCCGAGGCCGGCATCAACGTGATCGCCACGGCCCAAGGATCGTCGGAGCTGAATCTGTCGCTCGTCGTGGACGGTAAGGAAGCGCCGCGCGCCCAGCGCGTGGTGCACGCAGCGTTTCAGCTCTCGAAGATCGGCGGCGGCGCGGTGGCGCACCCCGAGCGCAGCGATGTGGTACTGTTGGGCTTCGGGCAGATCGGGCGGGCACTCGCGCCCATGATCGCGAAGGTGAAGCGGGAGGCGCTCACGCTCCGCATCGTGGGACTGATCGACTCGAGCGGCCTCGTGTTCGACGCGTACGGCTTCTCCCCGCGGCGACTCGCCGCGTTGGGAGCGGCGAAAGCCAAGGGCGCGCCGCTGGCGAAGGCGGCCGGCGGACGGCGGGCGAGCGCCGCCGAAGCCGTGGCCTTCATCGCCCGCCATGCCCTCACCAACCCGATCCTGGTGGACGTGACGGCGGACGAGACGACCGACACGCTCACGACCGCGCTCGGCGCGGGGATGCACGTGGTGCTCGCCAACAAGCGCCCGGTCACCGCCGACAAGGGGAAGTACGACGCGCTCCGCGCCGCCGCCCACGCGCACGGGCGCGGCCTGCTGCTCGAAGCGACTGTGGGCGCCGGCCTGCCGATCATCGATACCTACCAGAAGCTCGTGGAATCCGGGGACCGGGTCTCGAAGATCGAGGGGTGCCCGTCCGGGACGCTCGGCTATCTGTTCGGAGAGCTGGGCCGCGGCGCCGCGTTCTCGCAGGCGTTGGAGGGCGCGATCGCGAAGGGCTATCCCGAGCCCGACCCCCGCGACGACCTGTCCGGTATAGATGTGGCGCGCAAGGCGCTGATCCTCGGGCGGCTGCTCGGCTTTTCCGGCGAGCTCGACGACATCGCCGTCGAGTCCCTGGTTCCGGACGGCGCGGAGCGGCTCAAGCTCGGCCAGTTCCTCGCCTCGCTCGAGCAGTTCGACGCGGCGTGGGCGAAGCGCGTCGCGGCGGCGCGGGCGCGCGGCGGGGTGCTGCGCTACCGCGCGATCGTGACGCGCCGCAGCATCCGCGTCGGCCTCGTCGTGGTCGAAGCGTCGAGTCCGATGGCTTCGCTCAACGGGACGGACAACCAGTTCATCTTCACGACGATGCGTTACCGGAAGAACCCGCTGGTGATCACCGGGCCCGGCGCGGGGCCGGCGGTGACGGCGGGAGGAATCCTGAACGATGTGCTGAAGCTCGCCGGCGCATGAGCCTCCCCTCCTCCCCCACCTGGCAGGTGTGCGCGAGCTGCGGCAGCGAAATCCCCGAGACCGATCCCCACCCGCGGTGCCCGCGCTGCCGCGGGCTGTTGGAGCTGCGTCACCAGCCCCCTGCCCAGGGCGGGAACGCGCTGCGCGCGACGTTCGACGCACGCTGGGGTGTACGGCGCGGCGCCCTCGCGTCGGGTGTGTGGCGCTACAGCGAAGCCGTCCTCCCCACGGCCGGCGAGCACATCCTCTCCTATCCCGAGGGCAATACGCCGCTGCTCGCGAGCGCAGCGGTCGCGCGGTGGGCCGGCGCGCCGGACCTGTTGCTCAAACATGAAGACCAGAACCCCACGGGCTCGTTCAAGGACCGCGGCATGACAGTCGGGGTGACGCAGGCGCGGCGCGTCGGGGCGCGCGCGGTCGCATGCGCCTCCACCGGCAACACGGCAGCGGCCCTCGCCGCGTATGCCGCGCTCGCGGGGCTGCCGGCGCTCGTCCTGGTGCCGAAGGGGCAGGTCGCGCTCGGCAAGCTCGCCCAGGCCCTCGCGTACGGCGCCCGCACGCTGCTCGTCCGCGGCAACTTCGACGCCTGCCTCGAGCTCGCCGACCAGGCGAGCGAGCGCCTGGGGGTCTACCTCCTCAATTCCGTGAATCCGTTCCGGCTCGAGGGCCAGAAAACCATCGTGCTCGAGCTGCTGCAGCAGCTCGGCTGGGCGCCCCCCGACTGGATCGTGGTGCCCGCGGGCAACCTCGGCAACACGGCGGCGTTCGGGAAGGCGCTGGAGGAAGCGCGGGCATGGGGGCTGATCGACCGGGCGCCGAGACTCGCCGCCGTCCAGGCGGAGGGCGCCGCACCGTTCGCGCAGAGCTTCCGCGAGGGATTCGCCCAGCGGCGCCGGGTCGAGCCCCACACCGTGGCGACGGCGATCAAGATCGGCAACCCGGTCTCGTACGAGCGCGCCGTGCGCGCCATCCGCGACACGAACGGGGTCGTCACGACCGTGAGCGACGACGAGATTCTCGAGGCGAAGGCGGTCGTGGACGGTGCGGGGATCGGGTGCGAGCCGGCGAGTGCCGCGGCGCTCGCCGGGACGCGGCGGCTGATCCGCGAAGGTGTGATCCGGCCGCGCGACCGGGTGGTCGCGGTGCTCACGGGACACGTGCTGAAGGATCCGGAAACGGTGACGCATTATCATCAGGAGCTCGAGCCGCGGCCGGCCCGCGCCAACCGGCCGATCGAGATCGAGGCGCGTCTTGCGGAGGTGGAGCGGGTGATGGGCGGCTGAGGCCGCCCGTCAGAATTCGGCGAGGTACGCCTCGTCCCAGGCGACGTCGAACTCACCCCGACAGCGTCGGCACGTGAGACGGCGCGGACGGCCGTGCAGCGCCGCGCGCTCACGACAGCTCGGGCACACGCCGTACTGCGGTCCCCACTCGGCCGGCAGCTCGCCGGCCCGTTCGGGGCGCGGCACGACGGACCACCGCGTGGGCGGCCGCGAGACGACCTGGACAAGATAGTGCGGGACTTTCAACGGCTTGCGGTTGACGTCGAGAATAGCTTCGAGCGCTGCGAGGCCCGCCACGCGGTACCAAGCGCCGCGGCGCAGTGCGCAGTTCACATCCACCTGGAGACGACCCCATTGCATCTTGGGCACGGCCGAAAATACGTCGGGCGCCGCCGGGCGAGCGTGATATAGGCCACACCCCCTTCGGCAAGTTGTCTCAGGGATCCGCGTGGTGCTCCATCATCATGTCGGCCATCATGTCAGCGCTGCCCGAGCGGAACGTCGCGGCCAGGTCTTGTTGGTACAGCGTATCCCGGGTATCGACCGCCGGCCACTCCGCCCCCCGGTCGGGGACGAACAAGCCGGCCACCGCCCCCATGCCTCCGTCGCGGATGTATCGCCCCGTCCGGTTCTCGTACACCGCCGTCAGCCGGTAGCGGTGCGCGGGGACGACGTGGACCCCGAGCCGGCGCCAGTTGTAGAAGCGAGCCAGCGGGAACGCGAGGACGCGTCCGGCGGCGTCGGTGACCGGGGCACCGCGCCACAGCACCGTGCCGGTCGTCATGTCCTTCAGCTCGAGGCTGACGCCGTAATCGTGCATGTGGCCGCCCAGGCCGAGGATGGTGCCCGGGATCGCGGGACTGCCCTCCCAAAAGCGCTCGGTGCGGCCGGGGAGGAGATCGAACGCCTTGCTCCCCGTCGGCGGGCGACCGAGCGGGTACTGGACGTCGATGGCCCAGGGGTAGGTGCGGTACAGCGGCCAGGGCCGGCCGCCGGGAACGTAGCGCAGCACGACCCGCACGTGCACCCGGTGATAGGCCACGTCCGAGGTGTTGGCGAGCATGGCGCCGGCGATGAGCCGCTGGCCGCGCGCGAGCGGCAGGCCGAAGAGCAGCCGCGGGACCGTGATCGCCGGGGTCTCCTTGCTCGCGGCGAGCAGATGGAGCCCGATGGGCAGAAAGAGCTCCCTATGGTCCGGATCGCTGAGGTTGAAATGATGCAGCATTTCGCGCGGCAGCAGGCGCCCCGCCTCATCCACCACTTCCACGTGCGAGCTATGGAGCGACGCGTCTACGGGCACCAGGACCTGGCAGAGCGGAAGCCCGACCATCGTCTCGCCGCCACGGCCGACCGCCGGCACGTCCACCGCAGGCAGCTGGATCACGAGCTGATGGGCGCCTGAGTCCACGAGCACCGTCGCACGGGGCAGCGTTTCAGG
>WNGA01012530.1_pt1 | contig 10942 bp, 12 predicted proteins | sample 5400061 | NCBI WGS metagenome assembly WNGA01 (sample SAMN13153366, study PRJNA577476) | soil metagenome | isolation source: 100 cm soil or saprolite under grassland replicate 2 | place: USA:California | collected 2016-06-15
GACGACAATCCCTTCCCCGGCTACCTCGCCTACGCCGTCGGCTTCCGCAACGTCTGGGGCATGGCCTTCAACCCCGCCAACTCCCAGCTCTACGTCACCGACAACGGACCCCGCGGCTACGACGAGGTCAACCTGGTCTTGCCAGGCCACAACTACGCCTACCCCATCATCGAGGGCGGTAAGGGCGGCGCCCCCCGCTACGACGACCCCCTCTGGGACTCCGGCGAGGAGCGCCTCGGCATCACCGGCATGACCTTCTACACCGGCTCGCTCTTCCCCGAATACCGCGGCGACCTCTTCTTCTGCGCCTTCAACACCGGGGCCCTCCGCCGCTTGCGCCTCGGCGGCCCCGCCCTCGACCAGGTCGAGCAGGTCGAGCTCGTCTCCAATGACTGCCGCCTCGACGTGGCCGACGGCCCCGACGGTGCCCTCTACTTCACCGACCTGGCCAACATCTACCGACTGGTCCGTTAGCCAGTCACGGGTCACGAGTCACGAGTCGAGGCCTCGACTCGTGACTCGTGACCCGCGACACGGACTCGGACGATTCGCCCGGTGCCGTCGTCCGACCTGTGGCCGGAGTCGCTGAGGTACACGTCCCCGTCCGGACCGATAGTCAGGGCGGTCGGGTAGTCGAGACCACTGGTCAGGACTTCGACCGTCCCGTCCACGCCGCGGCGAAGCAGCCGCCCGGTTCGAGGGACGCGGCGTCCTGACGAGAACTCCAGCGCGTAGGTCGACCCATCTGGGCCGAACGCCACACCAATAACCGACGTCAAGTTCGTCCAGGCCGTGGACAAGTCGCCGTCGAGCGTCAGCCGACTGATTTTGGCGGCGCCCGGCGTATGCGGCCAGGGGCCGAACTCGGCCACGTAGAGTGCACCATCCGGCCCGGGTGTCAGCCCGACCAGGACGTGGTTCGAGGTCGGATACTCCAGCAATCTCCGAGCACTGCCGTCCGGCGTGATCTCGGTGACGGTCTCGTGGTTGCCGTCCGTTGCGTAGAGCCGCCCCTCGAAGGCCGCCAGGCCGTACGGCACACCGCCCTCGACGTCCGTGCGAGCGGGGTCGAGCACACGCGCCCGCGGCGCCTGCGCGAGGTTGTAGCCCGTCAGGTCGAACAGTTGCTCCGCTGTCCCATCCGGCCCGACGCGAAGGACGGCGTTGTCGTACGCGGCGTCGCCCACCTCGCGCCCGCCCGCTGCCGTCAGCACGAAGAGCGTATCGCCGATAAAAGCCACTCCGGTCGCTCCGTACACGTCGTCCGGCGTGTGGACCGATGGCAGCTGGCCGAGCACCACGCTGGGCGTGCCCTCCGGATCTACCCGGGTCACCCGAGACGAGCGGCCGATTTGATATGGGAAGCCGTGAATACCCGCCCGAACTGCCGTGTCGCCGCCGTTGCCGGCCTCGGCCACGTACAGCGCCCCGTCGGGCCCGAGGGTCAGTCCACGCGGATTGAACAAACCCTCGGCGACGATCTCCAGCGAGGCCGAGCCCGGCCCATCGCCCGGCTCAGACGTGCTGAACGCCAAGTTGGCCAAGCCGAGCGCCGCCAGTGCCAGCGCCAGAGCGGCCCCACGGCCACGAAATGCGCCAGTCCCCATCCCTCACCCGCCTCGGACGCCCTCACCCCCGACCCCTCTCCCAAACTTGGGAGAGGGGAGACCAGGAAGGAGTCGCCCATCCCCTTTGTGGGGGGAGGGGTGGGGATCGGGGGCGCGTGGCCGGTCCAAAACTTCGACGCGCACCCGCATCTGATACCACGTTTGGGGGATGGGCGGCGGGTCGGCTATACTCCGCTACGCGGGGCGTGGCGCAGTTTGGTAGCGCGCATGGTTTGGGACCATGAGGCCCCCGGTTCAAGTCCGGGCGCCCCGACCAAGAGCCCGCGCCGAGTGACGAAGCCTCACGCGTGCAGTTCTAGACGCCGCCTTGTCGCGCGCGGCAGCTTTGAGGCCCCGCCCCCACGCGCTACCTGCCCTCCGCGGTCGGTGCTGGCCGCGGCGCTCGCCCTGTCGGTCGCGCTCCTCGCGGCCTGTGGGCCAGTATCTTCCACGGCTCGGGCCACTCCGACTCTCACCCAGCAGGAGAAGAAGCAGCTTCCCACTGCCACCCCACTGCCAGCCCTGGTGGAGCCACCAGGCGCGGTCACGCCGCGGGCGGTTCTCTATCTGGATGGACTGAAAGTGCCGGTCGGGCTCACCTTCGCGCTCGACGGGAGGCTCCTCTTTAGCGAGGTCTTCGACGGCAAAGTTCGTGTCGCCGAGCGGGCCGGTGACCAGGGGCGACTGCTCGAGCGGCCATTCGCCACGTTGGAGATTGCCAAGGGCGCCGAGGCGGGGGTGTTGGGGCTCGCACTGGACCCCGATTACGAACACAACCGCTGGGTCTACCTGTATTACTCAGAGCCTGACCCTAACCGGAAGGACCGCGTTCCGCTGCGCAATCGGGTGGTCCGCTTTACGGATCGAGACAATGTCGGGACCGACATGACCGTCATTCTTGACAACATCGACATGCACCGCCAGGGGCGCCACAACGGCGGCCGACTGGCTTTTGGACTGGATGGCAAGTTGTACGTCACCGTCGGAAACGCCCAGGAGCCCGCCAACAGCCAGAACATGCAAAAGCTCAACGGCAAGCTCTTGCGCATCAACCCGGACGGCTCGGTGCCCGACGACAACCCGTTCCCCGGCTCGCCGATCTATGCCCTCGGCTTCCGGAACCCTTTCGGGCTAGCGATCCAGCCGCAGACCGGGACCGTATTCGTGACCGAGAATAGCGGGGTCAACAATGACGAGCTGAACCTGGTCCGTGCGAGCGGCAATTACGGGTTCCCGTTCTACGAAGGACCCGGCCACGACCCCAGCTACATCGATCCAATCTGGGACTCCGGCCCGAAGACGATCGGGCCAACAGGGATGGCCTTCTACACCGGCGACCAGCTACCCCAGTATCGCGGCGACCTGTTCTTCTGCGCCGTCAACACGGGCGTGATGACCCGCCTGCGTCTTGCGCCGCCCGACTACGAGCGCGCCGAGGGCGTCGAGGAGGTCGTCCAGAACTGCAACCTGGACGTCACCAACGGGCCCGACGGGGCGCTCTACTACTCCTCGATGAGCCGGATCTTCCGCCTCGGACGATAACCGAGTCCAAAGTCCAACGGGCCATGCTTCCGACTTTGGACTTTGGACTTGGAACCTACAGTTGGGCGTTGAGGACCTGGCGCAGCGTCTCAGGGGTGACGTTTGCGCCGGAGACTATCAGGGCAGCGCGCTTGCCCGCCAGCCTTTCGCGGACCGCGGGCTGGCTGACGGCGGCCGTGCTGGCCGCGCCGGCCGCTTCGGCCAGCACGTGGGCGTGGCGCAGCAGGTCCACCATAGCCTTCGCCAGCTCGGCATCAGAGAGCAAGACCATGTCGTCCAGTGCGCCGCGCAGGAACCGGAAGGGCAGTTCGAAGGCTACCCGCGTGGCCAGGCCCTCGGCGAAGGTGTCAACGCGGTCGGTGCTCTCGAGCCGCCCACTCTTCCAGGAGTTGTAGAAGGCTGGCGCCCCGGCCGCCTGAACGGCGATGACCGCCAGACTGGGCTTGATTCCCTTGCCGGCGATGCAGGCCGCGCAGGCCCCGCTGCCGGCCCCCAGCGGTACGACGATCGCGTCGACCTCCGGCCAGTCCTCCATGATCTCAAGGGTAGCCGTAGCCACGCCGGCAATGTGCAGCGGCTCCTCGACGGGGTGAACGTAACGGTAGCCGCGCTCTTGAGCGGCCGCCTCCGCCGCCTCGCGCGCGACGTCGAAGTCGGGCCCGATCAGGACCACCTCGGCGCCCAGACGACGCATCGCCTCGACCTTGTACGGATTGCTCACGGCCGGGGCATAGATGACGGCCGGGTAACCGAACAGCCGAGCAGCATAGGCGATCGATTGGCCGTGATTGCCCGTCGAGGCGGTGATGAAGCCGCGCGGACGCGGCTCTGCGCCCTGATCGATTGCCCCGACCAGGTTGAGGCCACCCCTCACCTTGAACGCCCCGATCGGCTGGACGGTCTCCAGCTTCAAGCGAACGTCGAGCCCGAGGTACTCGGCCAGGGCCGGAGCGGCGACGAGCGGAGTCGGCCGCAAATGAGGCCGAATGCGCCCCCTCGCGGCGAACACGTCGACCAGGGTGGGCGCCGCCACGGCCCGAGCGGTCGTCGCCACGGCTAGCCGAGCTGCTCCAGCAGCGCGCCGCGGTCGAAGTAGACCTTCTCGCCGGCGAACCTACCCGCGCTCGGGTCCCAGGGAAAATGAATCAGGACCTGCAGGCTGATCCGCTTGCCAGTGCCATCGACACCCGCCCAGGGGCCGCGCTGGGTGGCGAGCATCTCGGCCACCTGGAAGACTCCCTGCGGCCCGATCACGATGTCGGTCAGGTTGAACGTGACGTCCGGAAAGGCGGTCAGGAACTGGGTGTAAAAGGCCCGCGCACCAGCATGCCCCTGCCAGCGCTCGCCCGTCGGGACGATCTCGTACACGCAGTCGTCGGCCAGCGTATCGATCAAGCCTTGCAGGTCGCGGCTGTCCTCGGCCTTGGAGTGCTGGATCCACAGCCGGCGGATGGCAGAATAGACCTGGGGCGTCACGTCCCAGGCTAGCCGCTCGCGTATCGAGCTCTCAGACGCCGTCGCCATCGCGGTCTCTCGCTCTCGGACCGGCCCGGATCATAGCACGGGCGAAACCGGGCCGGGTCACGGGGGCCTGGCAGCCAGCTCGAGCCGCAGCCGCTCGATTCGCCTGCGCCGGTCGGGCGGCCAGTACACGAGCCAGGCCCTGCCCGCCAACGCGCCGCGCGGCAGTGGCCCAAAGTGCCGACTGTCCGTCCCGACCGCTGCCGCGTAGCTGAGCACGAAGTACTCCGTAGGCCCGAGCTGCCATTCACCCGGCATCGAGCCGACGACCGGCTGCGGGAAGGGCAGCGAGCGGCCGTCGATCCAGAGCTGATCAGCCGCAACTGAGACCCGCTCGCCGGGCAGGCCGACCACCAGCTTCACCATCCGTCGAGGCTCGCGCCCCAACAGCTCGAGGAGGGCCACATCGCCCCGCTCGGGCGGCCAGGCCCGGTAGGCCAGCCGGTCGAACAGCACGCGTTCGCCAGGCACGAGCAGCGGATGCATACTTGCGTTCGCCACCACCGCTCGGCGTCCGAACAGCCAGGCCAGCGGCCCGTACAGCGGCGTACGCCGCATACGGCGGATCGGCTCAGCCGTCCACGAACGATCCTGACGACGCGTCTCGGCCATCCTCCAGCCGCGATGCTGAAAAATTTGCTGCTATCCTTGACGAGACCCCAGCGCCCGGAATGCGCCGGCACGAATCGTGCTCGACGGCCGGATGAAGTTCCATCTTAACCCGTGAGGAGAGAAGGTATGACCTTTGCCAAGCTTGTTCTGGCCGCGCTCGAACGGCTGCTGCCAGTCCACGAGGCCTCGGCCCACTGCGACATCCCGTGTGGGATCTACGACCCACACGCCGCCCAACTGGGGGCCCTGACCGTCATCCGGATGTTCCAGTTGATCGACGCGCTGGAGCAGCCCGGCCCGAACGCGACCAAGGAGGAGCGGGCGGCTTACGTGAGCTCCGTATCGCGCTACGTGGCCATCAAAGAGGAGCACGCGGGCCTGTGTAAGAAGGAGGTCCTGATTCTCTGGACGGACTACTTCAAGCCAGAGCACCTCGAGAACCACCCCGAGCTTCACCAGTTGGTCTGGGAGACCACCAAGCTGTGCTCCACCGTCAAGCAGGAGATGAACGCTAAGGCGGCCCAGGAACTGCTGGCCGGCGTGCAGAAGATCGCCGAGATCTTCTGGGCCACCAAGGGCGTGTCAACACGGCGACAGCCGTCGCTTCAGCCGCCTGGGGGCGAGCTCGTTTATCCTGAACCGAAGCAAGAGACTCGCCAGGCGGCCGCATAGCCAGACCGAACCGTCAGTCGGGGCCGAAGTCCGAAAATTTCGGACTTCGGCCTTCTGTAACATAGGTCAAGCTCCGGAGTCGGGATCAGGCTTGCGTAGTTTCGATCCGGACACTTCGGTGGAGGCCAACGTGGCGACTGCAATCTTCCGTCAGTTTGTGGCCGGACCACCTCTGCCTGGTGCTGTGCGAAATTGGAACCGGACCCGGGCTCTACCGGCAGCGATAGGCGTATTGATCTTGGCCGCGGCCTGCGCTGGCGGGGGCGCGCAATCCGCGAAGCCGGGGCCGGCGATTCGGGTTAGCGGCGACGACAACATGCGGTTCACGCCCGCTGAGATCAGAGTGCCCGCCGGGCAAATGGCAACCGTCGAGTTCGTCAACACTGGGCAGATCCTGCACGACTTCTCGACCCGAGGCCAGCCGGCGAACGTGACCATCGCCTCCCCACCCGGGAGCCCGCGCCGCGGCACCTTTACGTCGGCGAGTCCGGGCCGCTATGAATTCTTCTGCGGGCAAGCCGGCCACGAGCCGGCCGGCATGAAGGGGACGCTGATCGTCGAGTGAGGACCGCTAGGCAGCCTTGGGCGTGAAGATCCAGGCCTGGTGGACGTAGAAGACGATCAGCGCCGCGATGACCGCGCCGATCACGCCGTACACGACGATGCCGATCCAATCCATGGGGAAGTGGCTGGAGCCTGCCATGAACGCTAGCATCGGGAACGAAAGGATGAAATTGGTCCGTGACGCGTACAGAGCTGTGCGCGCCCAGCTCGGGTCAGGCGTCTCCTTGGCCGCTGTGGCCTCGATGATCCTCCGCTGGTTTGGCCAGATAAGCACCCAGACGTTGAATAACATGATCAGGCCGAGCACTCCACCAGTGAGGATCGTCTTCGCGCCGTTGGACGACACGACGTCACCGATGGCCCAGTATTTCTGATAGATGATGACCAGCCCGGCCAGGACGGTGACCCAGGCCGCGTGCCGAAACCACCACAGCGCCCGAGGGAGCAGGGTCGTGACGACCGCCGGTCGGGCGGCCGCGTCGATCACCTTCATCGACGGCACGTTGACGACGTTGAAAAAGTAGAGCAGGCCGATCCAGGCAATGCCGGCCGCAAAGTGTATCCACCGCGCGATGTACTGAACCGCGTCTTGCGTCTCAGGCATGGGCCCACTCCCGCATGCGGCGGCGCATGCTTACGAGAATCTTGCGGCGAACCAGCGGCTCACTGGCCGCATCGCGTCGCTCCGGGGCTAGCGTACATGCGCCCACCCCCACTGTCAAGGCGGGTGCGTCATTCGTCTGGCCGCCGGTTTCCCCCCTCAGCCCCCAGCCCCTTCTCCCTCGCGGGAAGAAGGGGAGCGCGCGCCCTCGCCGTATCGCTGTACTATTGATCTATCCGTATGACGGGGAAACCGACATTGTCACCAAACTGACGGTCTTGCTACCCGCTGAGCTGAGCCGGCCCGCGAAGGCCCGGGCTGCCCTGGAGGGGACCACACTCTCGGCGGTCGTCCGCCAGCATCTCGAGGAATTTGCCGCCGGGTTGGACGTCCTCGAGGAAGCGGATGACATCCGGGTCGTCCGGGAGATCGAGACGCGGCTCGAGCGGGGGGAAGAGCCAGTTCACGATTGGGAGGACGTCAAGGCCGAGCTAGATGCCATAGCGGGTTAGAGTCACCGAGACGGCTAGGCGAGAGATCGGGCGCCTGCCGGGATATGTCCGCCAGCGCATCCGACGTGTCGTGCAATCGCTGGGGGACGAGCCCACACCTTCCGGCGCCCGGGAGCTGGGGGGCCTGGCCGGGTCGCTATCGGCTGCCGCTTCTCCGTTGGCGCATCATCTACCGCGTGGACCTCGAGGCCTTCACCGTTCGGCAGAAAGCGGGCCTCGACACGTACCAGGACGTCGAGCCGTACGCTTCGTTCGGCGTCACGTCCCGAGGATTCGACCCCGCAAAGGCGGCCATCGCAAAACGTGAGTTGCCCCGCTGGTCACCTCCGCCCTGCTGCCGCGCCGCTGGCCCAGAGCCGGGCGGCGAGCGCGACGAGGCAGACTCGTCGTAGCCGGTGTGACCTAGATTTGTAGGCCTGGCCGCTGTTCGACCCCTCACCCCGCGCAGCGCACTCGTTCCCCAGCCCCCTCTCCCTCGGAGGGGAGACGGGGTGAGCCCGGTCTCCCCTCTCCCCCGCGGGGGAGAGGGGCCGGGGGTGAGGGGGAGAACCCGAGGGGAGACGGGGCGAGCCCGGTCTCCCCTCTCCCCCGCAAGGGAGAGGGGCCGGGGGGTGAGGGGGAGAACCCGAGGGAGAGGAGCCGGGGGTGGGGCGGCGTCGCTCTAGGGCCTACAAAAATGAGGCACACGCCTAAGCATCGCGGGGACCTGACGACCCCGCGCGATGCTGCTATGGTGGCGCCTCGAGCCGGCACGGTAAGGCTGCCCACGAGGCCGCGGCGTCGCGGCGGCGGTGGGGCGTGCGACGGGCCGCGGGCCCAGCCAAGGGGTGGCTGGACGGGGGGCCGCAAACGGTGCTGGTGGTGACGTCGTGGGCGAGCGGCGCATGAGCCCGAACGGCGTGGTGCGCGCGCTGCCTGGCAGTGGTGCTGGCGCTGCTGGCGGCACTCGGCGTCCCCGCGCCGCCCGCCCGGGCGGCGCCGGCGGTGGTCCAGACGCTCGGGACGGCGTCGGCCGATAGCAACGGTTCGGGGACGCCGACGCTACAGATCACGACCGGCGGGGCCGTCACGGCGCAACAGCATCCTGGTGGCGGCCGTGGCCGAAAGAGCATCGGGGGGCCCGGTCCAGGCGCGGCGACCTGCTCGGACTCCGTGAACGGCACCTACACCGGCGAGGTCGGCAGGACCGATAATGGCGAAACGTTTACCGTGTGCGCGAAGCACAACTCGGGCGCGCTGCCGAGCGGCTCGACCATCACGATCAATTGGTCCGCCGGTGCCACGCCGCCCTTCAACCTGCGTGCCGTGGCGGTGGAGTTGTCCGGACTAGCCGCGAACCCGCTCGACAGGACCGCGAGCGCCGTGGGCACCGGCAGCACGGCCGACTCGGGCACGACGGCGACCACCAGCAAGGCCAGCGAGTTGCTCGTCGGCGTGATCGGGAACCGTGACGGCACTTCGTTCAGCGCGGGGACCAACGGCACCGCGAACACCTGCGCCACCTCCGGCACGTCGACCTACACGCTGGCCGCCTCGTCCCCGCCCTCGTCGCCCGGGGTGTTCCTGGAGTACTGCGCGGTGGCCGCGACCGCGGCCTACAAGAGCACCGCCACGCTGAGCGGCAATCCTGGCTGGACCGCGAGCATCACGACCTACAAAGCATCCCTGGCGCCGCCGGTGGTCGCGACGAGCCCGGCGCGCTGGCCTATACCGAGAGCGCTGGGCGGCAGGCGATCGACAGCGGCCTGACCGTCAGCGACGTCGACAGCGCCAACCTGACCGGGGGCACGGTCAGCATCAGCGCCACTTTCGCCGCGGCCGAAGACAGCCTCGGGTTCACCAACCAGAACGGCATCACCGGGTCCTACAACAGCGGCACCGGCGTCCTCACGCTGAGCGGCACGGCGAGCGTGGCCACCCACCAGGCCGCGCTGCGGAGCGTGACCTACACCAACTCGAGCCATAACCCGAGCACGGCCACCCGCACGGTCAGCTTTCGGGTCACTAACGACACCGCCACCCCCAGCAACACCGCCACCCGCCAGATCACGCTCGTGCCGCTGGCCGGCCATGCCAAGCCGGCCGTCTTCCGGGCCGGGGACTGGCTCCTGCGCGCCGCCCAGTCGAGCGGCGTGGCCGACATCGCCTTCACCTACGGCCTGCCCACCGACACCGCCCCGCTGATGGCGACTGGGACGGCAACGGCTCGCGGACGCCGGGCCTCTTCCGCAATGGCAACTGGCTCTTGCGCAACAGCAACTCGAGCGGCCAGGCGGATCTGAGCTTCACCTTCGGCCTGCCGGGCGACATCCCGATCTGCGGCGACTGGGACGGCAACGGGACCGAGACGGTCGGCGTCCGGCGGGGCGATCAGTTCTTCCCGCGCAACAGCAATAGCTCCGGGTTCGCCGACGTCGTCCTCACCTACGGCTTCGCCTCCGACAACAGCCCGCCCAACGCCGTGCTGGCCGGGGACTGGGATGGCATTGGCGGGGCGACGATCGGCGTCTACCGCTCGCCGGGCATCTGGGAGCTGAAAAACGCCAACGCGACCAGTGTCGACGACGTCGGATTCGGGTACGGCCTCGCCGGCGACAGCCCGGTCGTCGGCGACTGGGATGGCAGCGGGACCGTCACAGCCGGCATCGTGCGCGCCGCTGGCGGATCGCTCGTGAGGCAGCTTCGCAACAGCAACTCGAACGGTGTCAACGACGTCGGCTTTGGCTACGGACTGGCCGGCGACACCCCCCTCGTCTGGCGGTAGCCACCCGTGGCGGCGGGGCTGCAAAGCCAGCCCCCTGCCCTACGACAATCAGCGAGGATTGACGCGGCTCCTGCGCCTTGCAGAAGAGATTCGGCGTTCAGAACAGGGACCCGTCTCCGGCCCTGGCATGTCGTCTCAAATGTGAGACAATCAGCGCGTGAGAGCGTGGAGTCCACACCTGTGGTCCTGACTCCAGTCCAGGCCGCAGGGTAGCTCCAGGTCTTCGAGACGCCGACACAGCGCGATTCGAGAAGACCGTGAATGACGCGGATGAGACGGTCAGTCAGATTTTGAGACGCAAGAAGGCGAGCATCAAGAATGCCGAGCTTGAAGAAGGTGCGCCGAGCTGGGAAGAAATTCTGGACCTTCCGTTCACAGAGATCGAGCGTCGGGCCAGAGGGGGTTTGTCCGGCTACCGGACGATACGCAAGCTGCTGACCGACCGTCGGTTCGACAGGTGAGGCACGATGAAGGGCTCGTTAGGCAAGCTGCTCCAGTTTCTCGAACAACTCGAGCGGGCCAAGATTTGGTATCGCCTCGAGCACAT
>WNGA01016832.1_pt1 | contig 10942 bp, 5 predicted proteins | sample 5400061 | NCBI WGS metagenome assembly WNGA01 (sample SAMN13153366, study PRJNA577476) | soil metagenome | isolation source: 100 cm soil or saprolite under grassland replicate 2 | place: USA:California | collected 2016-06-15
TGCGGATGTATAATTGAATCATTCAGGATCGCAGTCAATAACCTTTGAAGATTTGCAGGAGAAAAAAATGTGGGTGTGCCTCCTCCCAAATGCAATTCACGAATCACTGGTTTTTCAGACATCAATGTTTTATACAAGTTCCATTCTTTAATAATCGCCTGCATATAAATTGATTCCACACTATGATTGGCGGTAATCTTTTTATTACATCCACAATAAGTGCACAATGATTCACAAAAAGGCAGGTGCAGGTATAGACTTATTCCATCGCCGTTATTTACAGCAAACCGTTCAGTAAAAATTTTTTTCCATTCAGCTTTGTCTATCTTTTCTTTCCAGAAAGGAACAGCAGGATAACTGGTATATCTCGGAACGGCTACATTATATTTCTGCAATAAAGATAATGGTATCATAATTGTGCAAAGCTATTCGCAGCAACGGATGCAGAAGATGATTTTAATCAGGTTTTGAGATAGAATTTGCCATAGAATTTCATCCATTGTGATATTTATTTTAATGTTAGCTTTTGTGCAATAGAAATATGGTACGTGATATATAGAACTTCTCCGTTGTACTATCCTATATCTCTATAAGCAATTCACAATCCAACTATAAGCAGTAATCAATATGTTTGTACAAATCATTACTATGCGATTAGCTTTTTCTTTTTTTATTATACTGTTCTTTTTTGCTGCTAATAAAAAGCAGCAGGTTGATCTTATTGTTCATCATGGAATAGTTTATACTGTTGACAGCAATTTCAGCAGAGCAGAAGCATTTGCAGTAAAAGATGGAAAAATTATTGCCGTTGGTAACAATGATGATATACTCAACAAATATGGAGCACAGGACACAGTAGATGCGCAAGGCAAACCAATCTACCCCGGCTTTATTGATGCCCATGCGCATTTTGTTGGATATGGTCAATCTTTATTTGCCGTTGATTTATTTGGATGCAATAGTTTCGATGAAGTAATTGAAAGAGTAAAAAAATTTTCTGCAGAGCATCCAAATGAAGCATGGATAAGAGGACGGGGTTGGGATCAAAATAAATTTCCTGGTAAGGCATATCCGGACAATGAAAAATTAAATGAATTATTTGCATCAAAAATTCCAAATCCAACAAAGGAAGATTATACCAAATGGTTAATGGCTGCACAACACAATTGCTTTGCACAAGGACTAACAACAATTACCGATTGTGGTTTAAACTATACTGATGTTGCTATAATTGATGCGTTGCAAAAAGAGGGCAAATTGCAAATGAGGTTGTATATCATGTTGAGTGATAATCCTGCAAATTATGCTCTCTATTTAAAGAAGGGTCCTTACAAAACTGATAAATTATTTGTTCATGGTTTTAAAGTATATGCGGATGGTGCGTTGGGAAGTCGCGGTGCATGTTTGTTACAATCATATAATGATAAGCCCGGTTGGCAGGGATTTTTGTTAAGTAATAAAAGCCATTATGATTCAATTGCAGCATTGCTTATTAATACTGATTTTCAAATGTGCACACATGCAATTGGTGATTCTGCAAATCGGGTAATGCTTACGGTGTACAATAAATATTTGAAGGGCAAGAATGATAAACGCTGGCGCATAGAACATGCACAGGTAATTAATAAAAATGATTTTGATTTGTTTGGCAAAGCTTCCGTCATTCCTTCCGCGCAGCCTACACATGCAACAAGTGATATGTATTGGGCGGGAGAAAGGTTGGGTGAGGAAAGATTGAAAGGTGCTTATGCTTACAGGCAACTTTTAGAGCAAAATGGATGGATACCTCTCGGTACAGATTTTCCCGTGGAAGATATTAGTCCCTTCAAAACCTTTCTGGCTGCGGTTTTCAGAAAAGATGCGAAGGGTTATCCTGCCGCAGGGTTTCAAATGGAAAATGCATTAAGCAGGGAAGAAACTATTAGAGGCATGACTATTTGGGCAGCCAAAGCAGATTTTTTGGAGAATGAAATTGGCAGCATTGAGGTTGGCAAAAAAGCAGACTTTATAATCCTCGATAAAGACCTGATGCAAGTAACCGAACAGGATGTGCTTAATACAAAAGTTGTTGCCACTTATTCAGGTGGAAAGAAAGTTTATAAATAGATGTCGGTTTGAGCGTTTCAATGTTTGATTGTTTGAAAGTCAAAAATCATTTATATGCAACTTTGGAACAATAGAACAATCGTACTTTTCCCAAAGAGATTCCTTTGGAATAAACCAGCTGAACAATGTTCAGAACGTACAAGGGAGTGACACAACGGAAGTTCGTTTTTATTCAAAAGCTTGCCCCCAAAAGAATCCCTTTCCCAAAGGAAGTTCTGTGTCTCACGATAACATAATCCTCACATTTCTCATTTGTATATTTCCTAACTTCGCTGCCTTTAAATTTCAGGAGCAACAAGGTTTTTTGATTTATGAGTGTAGAATATAAGGAATTTTCAGGATTGAATTTGCCTTCCATTGAACGGCGAATTTTAGCAGAATGGAAGGAAAGTAGGGCCTTTGAAAAAAGCGTGGAGTTGCGTGAAGGAGCTACGCCATTTGTGTTTTATGAAGGTCCCCCCAGTGCGAATGGTATGCCGGGCATTCACCATGTTATTGCAAGAGCATTAAAAGACCTGGTTTGCCGTTATAAAACCATGCGTGGATACCAGGTAAAACGTAAGGCTGGCTGGGATACGCATGGCCTGCCCGTTGAATTGGGTGTTGAAAAGGAATTAGGAATTACGAAAGAAGATATTGGTACAGGAAAAAAAGATAAATATGGTAATGAAGTAACCGTTGAATATTATAATCAGAAATGCCGCGAAGCGGTTTTACGATATAAAGATAAATGGGATGAACTGACCACCAAAATGGGCTATTGGGTTGATTTAGAACATCCCTATATCACCTTTGATAATAAATACATTGAAACATTGTGGTGGCTGCTGAAACAATTGTACAGCAAGGATTTGCTCTATGAAAGCGTAAGCATCCAACCTTATTCACCGGGTGCGGGCACCGGTTTAAGTTCTCATGAATTGAACCAGCCGGGTTGCTACAAAGAAGTAAAGGATACGAGCTGTGTGGTGATGTTCGCCCTAACCCTAAAGGGAAAAGAAGAAGAAAATTCTTTCGCAAAAAAACTTGTTGATATTGCTACAGAAGCATGGGCAAATACTCCCCTTCAGGGGGCTAACGTTTTTTTTCTTGCATGGACAACCACTCCATGGACGCTTCCTTCAAATCTTGGATTAACCATTGGTGCAAGTATTGATTATGTGCTGGTGAAAACTTTTAATCCATATACACATCTTCCCATAAATGTTATTCTTGCCAAAGAATTATTGGATAAGTATTTTAAACTGGAGGCTAAAAAAGGAGATTTTGAAGCATATAATGAAAGTTCAAAAATTATTCCCCGGAAAATATTAGCCGAATTTAAAGGAAGCCAACTGGAAGGAATTCATTATGAACAATTGCTTCCTTTTGAAGCAAATAAAACAGATAATCCAAATGCCTTCAAAGTTTTGCTTGGAGATTTTGTAACTACAGAAGAGGGTACAGGCATCGTGCATACCGCTCCTGCTTTTGGTGCAGATGATTTTAAAATAGGTAAGAAATATGATATTGGCATTTTAACGATGGTTGACAGGCAGGGCAAATTTGTAGAAGGGCTTGGTGAGTTTAGTAATCGCTATGTAAAAAATTATACAGATGACCCGAATTACGAAGATGTAAATGTTGACATCTGTGTAAAGCTAAAAAAAGAAAATCGTGCCTTTAGGGTTGAAAAATATGAGCACAGCTATCCGCATTGCTGGAGAACAGACAAACCAATTTTGTATTATCCTTTGGATGCATGGTTCATAAAAACCACTGCATTAAAAGACCGGATGGTTGAGCTAAATAAAACCATTAACTGGAAACCAAAATCAACAGGTGAAGGTCGTTTTGGTAACTGGCTTGAGAATATGGTTGACTGGAATTTGAGTCGCAGCCGTTATTGGGGGACGCCTTTGCCGGTTTGGAGAACAGAAGATGGAAGCGAAGAAGTTTGTATTGGTTCAATTGAAGAGTTGAATGAAGGAATCAGAAAAGCAAATGAAGTGTTAGGTGATGATGTAAATAAAAATTATTTGCATGAAGGCATTCTCGATTTGCATAAACCTTATGTGGATAAAATTGTTTTGGTTTCCCCGTCAGGTAAACAGATGAAACGTATTCCTGACCTTATAGATGTTTGGTTTGACAGCGGCTCCATGCCTTATGCCCAATGGCATTATCCGTTTGAAAATGCTGACACTTTTAATCAAAATTTTCCTGCCGATTTCATTGCGGAAGGAGTTGACCAAACCCGTGGCTGGTTCTACACATTGCATGCAATTGCTGTTATGTTGTTTGACAGCGTAGCTTACAAAACTTGTGTTTCAAACGGATTGGTGTTGGATAAGAAAGGCAATAAAATGAGCAAGCGAATAGGCAATGTAGTAGACCCATTTGAAACCATTAAAAATTTTGGCGCAGACGCCACCCGCTGGTATCTTATTACCAATGCTTCACCATGGGATAACCTGAAGTTTGATGCAGAGGGCATTCGGGAAGTTCAGCGAAAATTCTTCGGCACATTATATAATACCTATCAGTTTTTTGTGTTATATGCCAATGTAGATGGCTTTAGTTTTAAAGAAACTTATATCCCCGTTGAGGAGCGCCCTGAAATTGACAGGTGGATTTTATCCTCTCTCAATACGCTTATAAAAAAAGTTACTGAGGCAATGGATGAATACGAGCCAACTGCTGCCGGTCGTTTGATAGAAGAATTTGTGGATGAGCATTTAAGCAACTGGTATGTTCGTCTCTGCCGCCGTCGTTTCTGGAAAGGAGAGTATGAGCTGGATAAGATTAGCGCTTATCAAACCTTATACGAATGTCTTGAAACCATCGTGCGTTTGATTGCGCCTGTCTCTCCCTTTTTCAGTGATGCTATTTTTAAAAACCTGAATGGAGTTATCAAACGTTTTAATGTTGATTCTGTGCATCATGCGGATTTTCCTGAATCAAATGAATCTGTTATTGATACTTCTCTTGAAGAAAGAATGCAATTGGCACAGGATGCTTCGTCATTGATTTTATCGCTTCGCAAAAAAGCGAATATAAAAGTTCGTCAGCCCCTACAAAAAGTGTTGATTCCAGTGATAAATTCTGGAATGAAATTTCAGCTTAAGAAGGTTGAAAATCTTATTAAAGCAGAAGTTAATATCAAAGAAATCGAATACATAACCGAGGCAGAGGGATTTATCAAGAAAAAAATCAAACCAAATTTTAAAGTTTTGGGTGCAAAGCTGGGTTCGAAAATGAAAGCAGCAAGTACGGCCATAGCCAACTTCAGCCAACATGACATTTCAACGCTTGAAAAAGAAGAACAAACTGATATTCGTTTAAATGACGAAACGATTACACTTTCTATAAACGAAGTTGAAATTTCTGCGGAAGATATTCCAGGCTGGAGTGTTGCCTCCAAAGGAAATCTTACCGTGGCCCTCGATATTACTCTTACTGATGCACTTAGACAGGAAGGAGATGCCAGAGAATTTGTAAATCGTATACAAAATATCCGAAAAGAGAATGGTTTTGAGCTAACAGACCGTATATTCGTGGAATTGCTTGAAAACGATTTGCTCAAGCCCTCAATTAATGAATTTAAAAACTATATTTGCGCGGAAATTTTGGCAGATAACCTGAATTGGGTACCTGAAATGCAGGACGGCACTCAAATTGAGGTCAACGATATTCTGTTGAAAGTGAACGTAAATAAAAAAGGTTAATCGTATGGCTACAAAAAAATCCGTGGCAAAAAAAACCATGCCTGCCGGCAGGCAGGCCGCTCCTGCAAAAAAGATTGCAAAGCCGGCAGGGAAGTCAAAATCGGCCCCTAAAAAAGCTGTGAAGCATGCCTCCGCAACTTCAGCCAAGGCTGTTAAACCTGCTTCTAAAAGTTCAGGGAAGACTGCAAAAGTTGCTGCAAAAGCAACAAAAGCTGCTCATGCTGTACAGCATAAACCAGTAAAGAAGCATGCAGGTAAAAGACCAGTCAAAGCCACGGCTAAATCAAATCATCATGAAGTAAAAACGGCAGAGTCAAAGCATTTGGTAAAAGTACCAACTCATAAATCTTCAAAACCAGAACCTATAAAAGAGGTGAAGGTGCCAAAAACGTCAGTAAAAACAAGTGTTCCTTATCAGCCGGGATACACTCCGCTTGAAAAAAGAGCTGATTCATCTAAAATAAATGAACCATTAGTGAGATACAGTGATGCTGAACTTGCAGAGTTTAAAACTCTTATCAATAAAAAGCTTGAAGCTGCAAAAAAAGAACTTGCTTACTTACAAGGTCTTATAACAAGAAAAGACGATATGGGCGGTGATGAAACCGATAACCGCTACATGACCATGGAGGATGGGAGTATGAGTATGGAACGCGAACAATTGAGCCAAATGGCCAGCCGCCAGATTACTTATATAGACCATCTTGAAAAGGCATTGATACGTATTGAAAACAAAACGTATGGCATCTGCCGTGTAACAGGTAGATTGATTGACAAAGCTCGCTTACGTGCCGTTCCTCATGCCACATTAAGCCTGGAAGCAAAACTTGGTTTGGTAAAACCAAGCAACGAACAATAAAATTCTACTTTATAATTTAAAAGGCTGCTATCCGGTGGCCTTTGTTTTATTTTATATCGTGGCGGCGCAGGATTAAATGACATCTCCTGTTGTGTCACACCCTTTTACGTTCTGCTTTTATGGCAACTCAAAAGACCGTCACGGATTTGAAAAAATATATCTCAAAATTTTTTTTATAATTTATCAACCTTTAGATAGCCTTAATGTGATTTGAATAAGGGGAGTTATCTACGATTCATCAGTAAAGTTGCAGCAACCACACCTGCTGTTTCTGAGCGTAATCTGGTCTGTCCTAAAGATACCTGCACATAATTATTCTCTAAAGCCTGCTTAATTTCGAGATTTGTGAAATCGCCTTCCGGGCCTATCAATATTTGGGTTTCACTTTCGGTAATTATAGATGTAATATTATTTTTCTCTGCATCATTTTCGCAATGAGCAATTAATTTTTGTCTATAGACAGATGACGTAATAATTGTTTGAAATGATTGAGATTCATTCAAAAGTGGCAACCATGTTTGCTCACTTTGCAGCATAGCTGCGATAAGAATATTGTTCATTCTTTCAAAACGGAAATGTTGTCGTTCAGTTCTCTCGCAAATCAAAGGAATAATTTCGCCTACACCTATTTCAGTAGCTTTTTCAAGAAACCATTCAAATCGACTTGTATTTTTTAAAAGAGAAATTGCAATTGATATTTTTTTTGAATGAGGTTTCTGATAATTTTTTTCTTCAATATTCACTAAGCAATGTCTTTTATTTGCATCACTAATACGAGTAGTAGTCACATTGCCTTTACCATCTGTTAATTGCAATTGCTCACCTTCTTTCATACGAAGTACCTGTATGCAATGTTTGCTTGTTTCTTCGGGTAATATAATAGTATTTGCTTCACTGATACTTGCAATAAAGAAATATGGTAAAGACATTTGTGTGTAGTATTACAATAGATATAGATAATGTAAATAAAGTATCTAAAGTAAATAAAGTAAGAATAAAAAGAAGATTGTTCAATAGAATTACTGTAGTCAAAGTGATTGCGACTCACGAAATCTTGGGTAGGCGCAAAGGACAATTTGAATGCAATAGCTGGTATCAAAAAAAATCCGAAAATTGAAATCCGAAAGCCGAAAATCAAGCATAAAAGGTCAGACATCAAAACATCAGGCGTGCAAAATCGTAAATCTCAAATCTCAATATCGTAAATCAAAATGCTGTTTCTTCTTCAAACCCTTCATCAAATTCACCATTGTTCATTCGGCTGCCTTTTTGTATGAAGAATTTTCCGCCTTCACTGGTATCGCTGTTACCCGGCACAGGCGCAGGACCAAGTGGCTTCCAGTTACCACCCGCTGGACTATCACCACCCCATTCCTCGAATTTCTGTATGTGCAGCAAAGCCCGCAGCTTAATCATATCAAGAGCCCCGTTGCGGTGTTTGGCAATCTTAATATGTGTTTCGCCTTTTGTGCTTTCGCCTTGTTCATTGGTGTATATTTCATAAGACTCAGGTCTATAAATAAACAATACCATATCAGCATCCTGTTCAATGGCACCAGATTCACGCAAGTCAGCAAGCACAGGAATTTTGCTTTCTTTTCTCGTTTCAACAGCACGATTTAACTGGCTTAATGCAATAATGGGGATATTTAATTCCTTTGCAAGCGCTTTCAGATTACGGGAAATGGTACTTATTTCCTGTTCACGGTTACCATTACGATCACCGCTGCCACTCATTAATTGCAGGTAATCTATAATGATGAGTCCAACATGATGTTTGTTTACAAGCCTTCTGGCTTTGGCGCGGAATTCAAAAATGTTTAAAGCCGCAGTATCGTCTATAAAAATAGGGGCCTTTTCAAGTCTCGTTATACCTCTTTTATGCAATTGCTGGTACTCATGCTCTTCCAGTTTTCCACGAGCAATTTTTTCCATCATAATTTCACTCTCTGCCGAAAGAATACGTTGCACCAATTGTGCAGCACTCATTTCAAGTGAAAAGAAACCGACCGCAGTAGGTTTTGTTGGATGCAATGCTGCATTGCGTGCGAGGTTGAGCGCAAATGCTGTTTTACCAACAGAAGGACGTGCAGCAAGGATGATAAGATCTGTAGGTTGCCAGCCATAAGTTATTCTGTCGAGACTTGCAAAACCACTTGACACACCAGATATTTCATCTTTTTTAGTACGAAGTTCATCAATGCGGTTAATGGCTTGTGCAAGCGCACTGCTCATTTCCTTATAATCTGTCTTAAGAAAATTATTGGTGATTTGGAAAATTTTGTCTTCTGCATCATCCATCAGGTCAAAAACATCAGTGCTATCTTCATACGCTTCCCCGATTATTTCACCGCTGATGCGGATCAATTCCCGCTGTACAAATTTTTGCAGAATAATCCTGGAATGTGCTTCAATATTGGCGGTAGAAACAACAGCATTGGTAAGCCTTGTAACATAATAGGGCCCTCCTACCATTTCCAGCTCTTCGCTAAACTTCAATTCCTCTACTACCGTTAATATGTCAATGGGTAAGCTTTTTTGTGCCAGGTTTTGAAAAGCACGGAAAATACGCTGATGCCCATCAACGTAAAAGCACTCAGGTTTTAATATTTCAACGACTGTATCGAAAGCACTTTTTTCCAGCATAATGGCACCAAGTACCGCTTCTTCCAGGTCTTTCGCCTGGGGTGGCACTTTGCCATATACCATTGTGCTTAGATCAATTGAAGGCTTTCTCCTGTTCTTTCTTTCTTTGTTGAGGTTAGTAAGATCCATTTTGGCAATAATCTACTTGGGTTAGTAAACTTGTGTTACCGATTCTCTCCGGGTACATTTCTTGAAAGATTTTTAAAGGAATTGGTTATTTAAAATGTTATCCCTTTGAGTAAAGGGGAACGAATATAACAGTGATTTTTTTGCTTCAAATTACTTTACACCATTTATATTTATTCAAAGATAATGCACAGTAATGTTCACATTATATAAACAGTTATGCACAGGAAATATTGTTTTATCCCATTTTCAAAAAGTTTTTCGCTGCTTCTTTTACATTATCCACATTTTTTGTGCAGAAAGATTTTGGACTAAAAATTTGAAGATTTGTGGCAACAGCAAGTAGATTTATCGGCATTTATTGTGGCGTGATTCCTATGTAATGACGAAGTAATTCACTTCATTTGCCGGAGATTGTGCAGCAGGAGCGCAGTGTCTTAGTACAAAAGTTCAAAAGAATTGTTTAAGTTCGGATGCCAAAATTTTTCTTTTTATAAAACCTGTTTATGAAGAAATACTATTTACTGCTGATTTCAATGATTTATTTTTTCAGTCTATTTGCTCAAACCAAACGTCCGCTTGTGCCCGCTGATGTTTATCGTTTGCAGGAACTAACTGATCCTCATGTTTCTCCTGATGGCAATTGGGTAGCATATACATTAAGTACCGTTGATAGTGCAAAAGACAAACGCAATGAAGATATCTGGATGATTAGTTGGGATGGGAAACAAAATATACAATTAACCAACAGACCCGAAAATGAGTCATCTCCGCGCTGGAGTCCTGATGGTAAATATCTTTCTTTCCTTTCATCCCGTTCAGATGGTAATAAAAAAGATGATGATGATAAAGATCTCGACCAGCTTTGGTTATTGAACAGGCTTGGTGGTGAAGCAAAAAAATTATCATCAGTGAAGGGTGATATTAAAGATTGTGTGTGGAGCCCTGATGGCAGTAAAGTATTGCTTGCAATAAAGGATCAGGATTTTTCTGATACTGCCAAAACAAAAGTGCACAAGCCTTTTGTAATGGATCGTTATCATTTTAAACAGGATTATATCGGTTATCTGGATAGCGGCGCTATTCACCTATATCTTCTTGACATTTCAACGCAAAAAACAGACACACTTACCAAAGGCATTTATGACGAAACGGAGCCTGCATTCAGTCCTGATGGAAAGCAGATCGCTTTTGTAAGTAACCGTACGGCCGACCCTGATAAAAATGAAAACACTGATATTTATATAATGGATGCAATCGCTGGTTCTTCCATGAAAAAATTAATTGCATGGCCGGGCACAGATCATAGTCCTCAATGGAGTCCTGACGGTAAATATATTGCTTACCTGCAAAGCAGCAGCAGTGAGAATTTCACCATGTATGGAGAAGACATACTTGCTGTTGTTTCAAAAGATGGAGGTGAACCAAAACTCTTATCCAAATCAATTGACAGACCCTTATCCAATCCGCGTTGGAACAAAGATGGAAAATCCATTGC
>WNGA01012534.1_pt1 | contig 10940 bp, 9 predicted proteins | sample 5400061 | NCBI WGS metagenome assembly WNGA01 (sample SAMN13153366, study PRJNA577476) | soil metagenome | isolation source: 100 cm soil or saprolite under grassland replicate 2 | place: USA:California | collected 2016-06-15
CGGCGATCGTCGCCGACGGAGGGACGGGCTGGCTCATCCCGCCCGACGACGAGGACGCGCTCGTCGACGCACTCGTCAGCGCCGCTACCGGCGAGGAGGAACGCCGGGTGCGTGGCCGCCGCGCGCAGACGGAGAGCCGGCGCTACGGCTGGGCGGAGATCGCTCGTCGCTTCGCCTCCCTGTACGAGGAGCTGCTCGCCTCCTCTCCCAGGGCGCAGGTTGCGCGGGGGCAACGCGCCTAACCCGAAGTTACCCCGCGGCTGAGGAGCTCTCGGGGCTGTGCGCCTGCGTGTGGGGCGGGGTTGCGGTCTTTGGCGTCTCGGCTTATGTAGGTACTAACGCGACCCTCTGGTCTGTCCGGTGAGTCGGTTATGGTTCTGGCGTGGCTGGCCGTGGTAGGGGAGTGCATGTAGTAACGACGAGGCGGGTGTACAAGGGGCGCGTCTACGAGGCGCACCTGCTGCGGCGCAGCTTCCGCGAGGGCGGCAAGGTGCGCAACGAGACGCTCGCCAACCTCTCGCGCCTGCCGCGGGAGACGATCGAGTTGGTGCGCCGCTCGCTGCGGGGCGAGCAGTTCCTGCCTGCCGCCGAGGCGTTCGAGGTCGAGCGCTCGTTGCCGCACGGCCAGGTCGCGGCGGTCCTGGCGATGGCGCGCCGGCTCGAGCTGTCCCGCCTGCTCGACCGCGCCTCCTCGAAGGAGCACGATCGCGTCCTCGCGATGATCTGTCAGCGGGTGCTCGAGCCGGGCTCAAAGCTCGCCTGCGCCCGCCAGCTGGCCCAGTCGACACTCGCCGAGGAGCTGGGCGTGCGGGGCTCAGACGCCGATGATCTCTACGCCGCCCTCGACTGGCTCGGTGAGCGGCAGAGCCGGATCGAGGCTCGGCTCGCCGGCCGCCACCTGCAGGCGGGCGAGCTCGTCCTCTACGACGTCTCCTCCTCGTACTTCGAGGGCCGCACCTGCCCGCTCGCCGCGCGCGGCTACTCGCGCGACCGCCGCCGCGGCTCGTTGCAGATCGTCTACGGGCTGCTCTGCGACGGGGAGGGCAGGCCGGTCGCGGTCGAGGTGTTCGAGGGGGCGCTGCACGACGACAAGACGGTGCCCTCCCAGCTGGAGAAGCTGCGCGAGCGGTTCGGGTTGACGAAGCTGTTGCTCTGCCTCGATCGCGGGATGGTGACCGAGGCCAACCTCGACGCGCTGCGGGCGGAAGGGATCGCCTGGATCACCGCCCTCAAGGCACCGCAGGTGAAGAGGCTGGCCCGCAAGCAGGTGCTCCAGCCTTCCCTGTTCGACGAGCTCAACCTGGCCGAGGTCGCCTCTGACGACTACCCGGGCGAGCGTCTGGTCGTCTGCCGCAACCCGCTCGTCGCCGACGACCGCGCCCGCCGACGCGAGGAACTGCTCCAGGCGACCGAGCGCGAGCTTGCCCCGATCCGCACGCGCGTCCAGGCAGGCACGCTCCAGGGGAAGGCCGAGATCGGCCTCGCCGTCGGCGCCGTCGCCAACAAGTACAAGGTCAAGAAGTACTTCCTGCTCGAGATCGGCGACGACCGCTTCGACTACCGGCGCGACCAGGAGCGGATCGCCGAGGAGGCCGCCCTCGATGGCATCTACGTGCTCCGCACGAATGCGCCGGCCGACCGACTTGACCGCGCCGAGGTCGTCCGCTCCTACAAACAGCTGGCCGTGGTCGAGCGCGCCTTCCGCACGCTCAAGTCGATCGACCTCGAGATCCGCCCGATCAATCACCGCCACGCCCAGCGCGTCCGCGCACACGTCTTCCTCTGCATGCTCGCCTACTACCTCGAGTGGCACCTGCGCCGCGCCTGGTCCGAACTCACCTTCGAGGACGAGCAGCCGCCGCTCGCCGGCGACCCGGTCGCCAAGGCCGAGCGCTCACCGGAGGCGAAACGCAAGGCCCGCCAGAAGCGCACCGCCGCCGGCGAGCCCTGCCACTCCTTCCGCACCCTCCTCCGCGAGCTCGCGCTCATCGCCCGCACCACCAACCGGATCACCGGCACCGACGCCACCTTCCTCAAGGTCGCCAACCCGACCGGCGTCCAGCGTCGCGCACTCCAGCTCGTCGGCCTCGACCCCGACCGGCTGTAGTCAGTAACGATCCAACCCCGCCAGCCCGGAATCCCAGGCCCAAAGCCAAAAACAGCGCGCCGAGGCGGGGTAACTTCGGGCTAGATGACCGGTGGAAGCGTCTCTACGCGATCCTGTCTCCTTGAGGTTTAGCGGCGCAGTCTGATCGCGTTGAGATCTTCGCGCTCGATCTCTGCGGCGCGACGGATCAGGTCCTCGACGTCGTCGTGCTCCGCGTGGATGTACCGCCCCGCGAGCGCGTCGGCTCGGCCTGACGCGAGGACGCGCACGAGCCGCGGCGCGAGCTCCGGCGGCGTCCACGGCATGTCGTCGCCGAACCGGCTCGTCATCTGCGTCCGCACGAGGCCCGGACTGAACACGAACACCGGGATGCCGTGTGGCCCGAGGTGACCGGCGAGGATCTCGCCGAAGCGTCCGACCGCCGCCTTGCTCGCGGAGTAGGCGCTGTTGGTCGAGCCGGGGAGGTACGAGGCGCCGCTGCTGGTGATCACGATCCGGCCGTGGCCGCGCTCGATCATCGCGGCAATCACCGAGCGGCAGGAGAGATAGACGCCGAGCACGTTGACCTCGAATACGCGCCACCAGTCCTCCGGCTCCACCGTCCACGCGCCCCCGTCCTCTCCGGTGCCGATGCCGGCGTTCGCGACGAGTAGGTCGATCGGCCCGAGCTCGCGTTCTGTCTCGCTGACCATCTGCTCGACGCCATCGCGATCGGTGACGTCCACCTCGAGTGCGAGCCCGCCGATCTCCTGCGCCACCTTCTCGACCTGCTCCCGCGTCCGGGCCGCGACCGCCACCCGGGCGCCCGCGTCTGCGAGCTCGCGCGCTATCCCCGCGCCGATCCCGCGACCGCCGCCGGTGACGAGCGCAACCTGGCCTGTGAGATCATCCTGCGGCGGCACGAGGCGGGAGGATAGTTGCGCCCCAGCGGGCTCCGCTCCACCTCCACTCGTGAGCCTCGCGGCAGAGGCCCGCGCGGACGGGGTTCTGAACGACGTACTCGCATGCTCGCTGAAGGTGCTCGTCGCTCCTGATCACGAACGCGGCGAAGCGGCTGCCGAAGAGGTGGCCGCTGCGGCTGTGGCGCTCGTTGAACCGCTGCGCGTAGACGCCGTTGAGCCCGTGCACGCCGCTCGACAGTCGAGCGAGGGCCGTCTCCACGACCAGGTGGTAGTGGTTCGGCATCAGGCAGAACGCGTTGCAGGTCCACGCCTCCCGCCGCACGGCGCGCGCGAGTAGTTCCAGGTACAGCCGGCGGTCCTCGTTGTCACGCGAGATCGGCATCCGCGCCACGCCGCGCGCGGTGACGTGGTAGATCCCTTCGGAGGGGAGAACGTTCCGTGGCAGCCGCGGCACCACCCGACCGTAGCCGCGACGACTGCACGAACGGCCCCCGGTGGACGAATCGTCGCGCTTTCGTCACGGTCCGCACCGTCCTGCTGGGCCATGTCCGGGGACTGTCCCCGGACATGGCGGGAAGAGGCGGTTGTGGAAGAAAAGACTCGAAGCCGTCACGCGTTCACGGCGCGCGCGATCTCTTCCAGCGTCTCCGGGTTCTCCAGCGACGAGAGATCGCCCGGGTCGGTGCCGAGAGCCTTCGCGCGGACGGCCCTGCGGACGATCTTCGCGCTTCGCGTCTTGGGCAGCGCGGACACGAACAGCACCCGCTCCGGGGCGAACGCCTTCCCGAGCTCTCCCGCCGCGAGCGCCCGCAGCTCGCCCGCCAGCTCCCGGCTCGGCGAGACGCCGGGAACGAGAGCGCAGAAGACCCAGGCGACCTCGCCCTTCACCTCGTGGGGCACCCCCACCGCGGCGGCCTCGGCCACCGAAGGATGCGCCACCACCGCCGATTCCAGCTCAGCGGGCCCGAGCCGCTTGCCCGCGATGTTGAGCGTGTCGTCCGAACGCCCGTGCAGGAACCAGGAGCCGTCCTCGTCCACGGAGGCCCAGTCGCCGTGCACCCAGATCCCCGGGAGCCGCCGCCAGTAGGTGTCGAGGTACCGCTCCGGGTCGCCCCAGAAGCCGCGCGTCATGCCGGGAAACGGCCGTCGGCAGACCAGCTCGCCCACCTCGCCGCGCAGCGGGCGCCCCTCCGAGTCGACCACGTCCATCGCCATCCCGAGCGCGGGCCCGCCGAGCGAGCAGGCCTTGATCGGAACTGCCGGCGACGGCGAAAGGAAGCACGCGCCGACCTCGGTCCCGCCCGAGCAGTTGATGATCGGGCAGCGCCCGCCGCCCACGTGCTCGAAGAGCCAGCGGTACGGCTCCGGGTTCCACGGCTCGCCCGTCGTCACCAAGATCCGCAGCGACGAGAGATCGTGCCGCTCGACCAGCTCGGCGCCGTGCGGGATCAGCGCGCGAACGAGCGTGGGCGAGAGGCCGAGGATCGAGACGCGCTCGCGCTCGACAAGCCCCCAGAGCCGGTCGGCGGCCGGGTAGTCCGGCGCCCCCTCGGCGAAGACGATTGTGCACCCCAGCGCCATCCCCCCGACCACCTCCCAGGGCCCCATGATCCAGCCCATGTCGGTGACGAAGTGGATGACGTCACCCGGCTGCGCGTCCGCCTGGTAGGCGACCTCGCGGGTGATCGAGACGAGAAAGCCGCCCTGGACGTGGAGGACGCCCTTCGGCAGCCCGGTCGTGCCCGAGGTGTAGGTGAGCAGGTAGGGGTGCTCCGAGTCGACCTCCAGCGGCTCGAGCTCTCCGGTGGAGCCGGCGACCGCCTCCTCCCAGAAGACGTCGCGCTCGCGCCGCATCGGCACGTCGTCCCGCCCGAGCCGTCGCCAGACGACGACGTGCTCGACCGACGGCGACTCCGCGAGCGCCTCGTCGACGAGCTCCTTCATGCGAACCTCGCGCCCCCGCCGCAGCGAGCCGTCGGCGGTGATCACGACCTTCGCCTCGGCGTGCCGGAGCCTCGCCGCGATCGCCGGCGCCGCGAACCCGGAGAAGATCGGCACCTGGATCGCGCCGATGTGCGCGCAGGCGTGCGAGGCGACGGCGACCTCGGGCGACATCGGCAGGAAGATGGCGACCCGGTCGCCCGGCTCGACCCCGAGCGCGACGAGGCCCTCGGCGAGGCGCGTCACCGCCTCGGACAGCTCGCGGTAGGTCAGCGCCCGCCGCGAATCGTCCTCGCTCTGCCACACGGCCGCCTCGGTGTCGGCCCGCGCGCCCCGGGCCCAGCGGTGGACGCAGTTCCAGGCGAGATTGAGCCTGCCGCCGACGAACCAGGTCGCCCATTCCGGGCCGCGCGACTCGTTCACCACGGCGTCCCATGGCCGCGCGAACTCGAGCCCCATGTCCTCGATCGCCGCAGGCCAGAACCGCTCCGGCTCCTCCGCCGAGAAGCGAACCAGCTCCCAGTAGTCGTCGAACCCGAGCCGCCGTGCGAGGCGCATCGCGTTCGAGGCCTCGCGCACCTCCTCGGACGGCCGCCAGATCGCCTCCACGCGGGGAAATGTAACTTGACGCCTCAGGCTAGTGGCCGCTAACCTAGTGCGCGCTAACTACCCGAGCGACGAGAGAGGAGTGGTCGGGTGCGAGCACGGATTTTCGCCGAGGAGAATCGGAAGTGGTGGACGCTGGGAGCGGTCGCGTTCGGCCTCTTCATGATCATGCTCGACAACACGATCGTGAACGTGGCGCTGCCCTCGATCCAGCGCGATCTCGGGATCGGCATCTCCGAGCTCGAGTGGGTCGTGAACGGCTACGCGCTCACCTTTGCGGTCCTGATGCTCACCGGCGGAAAGCTCGCAGACCTCCTCGGCCGGCGCCTGGTCTTCATCGTCGGCCTCGCCATCTTCTCGGGCGCGTCGCTCGCGTGCGGCCTCGCCCCGAGCGCCGGCTTCCTGATCGGCGCCCGCGTCGTTCAGGGTGCCGGCGCGGCCCTGATGAACCCCGCGACGCTCTCGATCATCACCGCGACCTTCCCGCCCCGCCAGCGCGGGATGGCGATCGGCATCTGGGCGGGCGTGTCCGCCCTCGCGCTCGCGATCGGGCCGCTTCTCGGCGGCGTGATCACGCAGCACATCAGTTGGGGCTGGATCTTCTTCATCAACGTTCCGGTCGGGATCCTCGCGATCGTCGTCGCGCGCCTGGTGATCCAGGAGTCTCGCGACACGTCGGCCGAGCAGCGGCTCGACCTCCCCGGCCTGCTCACGTCTGCGATCGGCCTGTTCGCGCTCACCTACGCGCTGATCGAGGCGAACAGCTACGGCTGGACGTCCGCGCGGATCCTGTCGCTCTTCGCGGCCACGGTCATCGGGCTCGCGCTGTTCGTCGCCCTCGAGCTCCGCCAGCGAATCCCGATGCTCGACCTCTCCCTCTTTCGCAACGCGACCTTCGCGGGAGCAAACGCGGTGATGCTCCTCGTCGCGCTGGCGATGTTCGGCGTCTTCTTCTACGTCTCGCTCTACATGCAGAACGTGCTGCACTACTCCCCCACCCAGGCGGGCGCGACCTTCCTGCCGATGACGCTCTGCATCGTCTTCCTCGCGCCGATCGCGGGGCGAATGACGGATCGCCTCGGCCCGCGCTGGTTGATCGGCGCCGGGATGACGCTTGTTGCCGGCTCGCTCATCATCTTCGCCCAGCTCGACCGGCACTCGAACTTCTGGGACATCTTCCCGGGCCTTCTGGTCGGCGGCGCCGGGATGGCGATGTCGATGGCGCCGACGACCGCCACGGCGATGCAGGCCGTTTCGATCGACAAGGCCGGCGTCGGCTCGGCCGTCCTGAACAGCATGCGCCAGGTCGGCGGCTCGCTCGGGATCGCGGTCATGGGAGCGATCGTGGCCGCGTTCGTCCACGTGCCGAGAACCGATCCTCGCGTCGTGCCGCAGTTCGTCGACGGCTTCCAGCGCGCGCTCGAGGTCGCGGCCGTGATCGCCTTCAGCGCGGCCGTCGTCGCCGTCGTCACCCTCCGCAAGCCGGAGCACGGCGAGGAGATCGCGCCCGTCCCCGAAGAGGTAGCCGCGTGAAGGAGCCCCGCGCGCGGCTGACGGCGCAGCAGCGGAAGGCTGCGGTCGTCGAGACCGCGTGCCGCGTCTTCGCCAAGCGGAGCTACCACGGCTCGACCACCGCGCAGATCGCGCGCGAGACCGGGGTGACCGAGCCGGTCCTCTACCGCCACTTCGCCTCGAAGCGCGAGCTCTACCTCGCCTGCCTCGACTCCGTCTGGGAGCAGGTTCGGACGCTCTGGGAGGAGGCGCTCGAGGCCGAGGAGGACCCGGCGAACTGGCTGAAGACGATCGGCAAGGCGTACCTCGAGGCTCGCGCCGCGGCCCGGATCGTCCTCGTCGATCTCTGGATCCAGGCGTTGACCGAGGCCGCGGACGACCCCGAGATCCGCCGCGCGCTCCGCGACCAGGTGCGCGAGGTGCACAACTTCGTCGCCGACCTGATCCGCCGCGCGCAGAAAGACGGCGGCATCCTCCGCGAGCGAGATGCCGATGCCGAGGCGTGGATCTTCATCTCGCTCGGCCTCCTCAGCACGATCGACCACCGCCTCGGCAGCCTCGTCGGCGACGAGTTCGACAACATCATCGCCAGCCGCCGCAAGTGGATGACAGGCCGGACCGATTAGATCCGCCGCCTGGCGGTTCGTCATCGAGAGCCGGAGCGTGCAGCGGAGCCGGCCGCAGGCCGGCGGAGTCTGCGCGGGCTGGAATGCCGTCTAGGTCGAAGGCGGTACCGAAGCGCCGGGCCGAAAACAAGCCCCCCGCTGCGGCTCGGGGGGCTTCATAAGGGTTGTGCCCCGCTTTGAAGGCGACGACCCGGAGGCCTTGGCTCTGCGGCCCAGCCACGCCTCCGGGCCCTGGTCGCCGTCTCTGGCGCGCCCCCTGCGTCCCGTAAGCCTGGCGTCCGGCTGGGGTGCAAGGTGGACCGACTATAGACGTGTCCCTAGTGGGAGTCAAGTAGCTAAATCAAGTGATTTCGAAAACGGCCAGTTCACTCTGTTTCCGGCACAGACATGACCTTTTTGGGGGATATTCAGCCGGTGGTACTTGCGTCGAAGTCAAGTATGCGTTTCACTTCGCCCTAGGTCTTCGATGTCCCGCGTCTCTCTGCATGCCCACACCCGCACCCCCGCCCAGCTGGGCAGCGCACGCCTCGGCGAGCGCGTTCGCCAGCTGCGGGTCGCGGCGGGCCTGACGCAGAGCGACCTCGCCGGCGAGCGGTTTTCGAAGGAGTACGTCAGCCAGATCGAGCGCGGCAAGACCCGTCCCACGCGCGAGACCGTCGAGTGGCTCGCCTCGAAGCTGGGCGTCGACGCCGGCTTCCTCGAGCGCGGTGTCTCCGCCGACGAGCGGAGCCGCGTCGAGGCGATGCTGGCCCGCGCGGAGGCGCTGACAAACGCGCACCAGTACGACGATGCGATCGACGAGCTCGAGAACTCGCGCACGGCCGTTCTGGCCACCGGCGCGACCGAGCTCGAGGCGCGCGCACTCACGACCGAGGCGTGGGCCCGGATGGAGCGCGGCGAGGTCAAGCCGGCGCTCGAGCTGCTCGACCGCTGTCGGACGATCGTCGAACAGCCTCAGTTCTCCGACGTCGACCGGGCCGACGTACTTCGTCGTCTGGGTGTCTGCCGTTACAAACTCTCGAGCATCGCCACGGCCGTCGGCCTTCTCAACGAAGCCTTCAAGCTGGCCGAGAAATCGGATCTGCCATGTGACCTGCTCCGGTCAGACATCCTCCATTGGCGTTCCCGCTGCTATCGACGCCAGCGCGACCTCGAGGCGGCGCGCGAGGACGTCGAGCGCGCGCTCGAGCTCGCCAAGGCCCTCGACGACCGCCGCGCGATGGCGGACGTCTACTTCCAGGCCTCGCTTGTCTCGGAGCGGATGGGTCACTGGGTGCTCGCGCGAAGCTATGCCGAGCAGGCCAAGGCCCTCTTCGAGCAGCTCGAGGACGATCGGAACGTCGGTCGCCTCTTGAACAACCTCGGCGGGCTGAACCTGATGCTCGGCAAACCCGACGCTGCGATCGACTACCTCAAGGCATCGTTCAGCACCGCTCTCGAGGTCGACAGCACCGAGGACGCCGCGGTCGCGGCGGGTTCGCTCGCCACAGTCCACCTCCAGCTCGGAGACTACGAGCAGGCTGAGCAGCTCGCTCAGCAGGCGCTTGGCCTCCTTGCCGGCAGGGTCGACTGGCTCCACGAGATCGCTCCCTCCGAGCTGACGCTCGGCCGAGCGCTCATGGAGCAGGGCCGTCTCGACGAGGCGGAAGAGCATTTCCGTGCCGCCGATGCAGCCGCAGAGCAGCTCCAATCGGTTAGTCATCGTGCTGCCGCGTGGATCGCCCAGGGCGACCTCGCTGCACGGCGCGGAGACGAAAAGACTGCCGCGCGGCTCTACCGCACCGCCGCAGAGGCTCTACAGGATGTCCGCTTCTAAGTCGAGAAAGGAGGTGAATATGAACAAGGCACGCTTGATCTACGTCACCGCCCTCCTCTGCGTCATGGTGTTCTACTTCCAGGGCTTCATGAGGCTGAGTTACCTCGGCGCTCCCGGAAGCTGGCACGACGGCTCCTAGCCCCTAGCCGTGTCGGGCCGCGTCTCCGTCCCGACCAGCAAGGGGAAAGCGAAGCCGTCGGCCGCGACGCATCAGCCGCACTCCTGCTCGGCGGCATCCCCCGTACCGGCGTCGGTTCTCGCGGCACCTTTCCATAGCTAGACTCGCGTGGTGGGCCGCGTCGCCCTGGTTGTTCTCCTCGTTGCGGCTCTCGTCGCCGCGTGCGGCGGCTCGAAGTCCTCGCGGGGCACGATCGACGCGATCGTCGCGCGACCCGGCCCGGATGTTGCGGTGACCGAGGGCGCGGGGGATTTCGTCCCCGGGCTCGTCCGCTACCCCTTCATGGTGATCCGGCACGACGCCCGCCCCGTGTACCGGCCGAGCGCTCGGGTCTGGGTTGGGACCGGGCGGGAAGCGAAGCCGTTCGAGCGGACGATCGCACGACTCGAGCCGATCGGCGTCCCCGGCCTCTCGGGGCCGGCGGCCGGGAACCTGACCCGTCTCTACGTCGCGCATCTGCACATCGACCGGCCGGGGCGGTACTGGCTCGTCGCCGAGCCGCGCCGGGCCCGCATCCAGGCGATCGGCGTCTTCGACGTGCACGCACGTTCGACGGTGCCGGCGGTGGGAGAGCGCGCCCCTGACACCGACACGCCCACCCTGGCAGACGCGAGCGCGGCGGCCTTGACGACGCGACGACCGCCCGACCTGGACCTGCTCCGCTACTCGGTCGCGGACGCGCTTGCCGCCCGCCGGCCCTTCGTCGTCACCTTTGCGACGCCGAGGTTCTGCACCAGCCGCACGTGCGGGCCGGTCGTGGACGTGGTGGACGCGGTGCGCAGGCGCTTCGCGTCGCGCGGCGTCCGCTTCATTCACGTCGAGGTCTTCACCGGCAACGACCCGTCCAAGGGCTATAACCGCTGGATGCGCGGGTGGGGTCTCCGCAGCGAGCCGTGGACGTTCCTTGTCGGCCGGGACGGGCGCGTCAAGGCGAAGTTCGAGGGTTCCGTCTCCGAGGCGGAGCTCGCGGCGGCGATCCGGAGGACGCTCCTGTGATCCGCACGCCGGGGGAGCTGTAGGCCCGGGAACACCGTTGCCTGGCCGCCCGTTGTGTGGTGGGATAGGTCGCTTCATTCCGCAAAGGGAGGGTGCGAATGGCTGTGAACGGTTACGCGAAGCCGGTGCTCGTCACGACCGAGTGGCTCGCCGAGCACCTGAACGACGACGGCGTCGTCGTCGCGGAGGTCGACGAGAACCCCGACGTCTACGACGAGGGGCACATCCCGGGGTCGATCAAGCTGCACTGGCGCGA
>WNGA01022276.1_pt1 | contig 10939 bp, 8 predicted proteins | sample 5400061 | NCBI WGS metagenome assembly WNGA01 (sample SAMN13153366, study PRJNA577476) | soil metagenome | isolation source: 100 cm soil or saprolite under grassland replicate 2 | place: USA:California | collected 2016-06-15
AAGTGAGGAGCCTGATGGCACACACCACATCCAAAGACCACGGCACATTCGCTCTACCTACCAAGAACCTGCCCGCTCCGCAGGTCCGCGACCTGCCCGAACCACCCACCCAGACCTGGAAGATCGTCGGACCCGGCATGGTCGGCGCCGGCGTCGGACTGGCGTCGGGTGAATTCATCCTTTGGCCGTACATCTCCAGTCAGGTCGGCCTGGTGTTCCTCTGGGGCGCCGTGATCGGCGTCGTCATCCAGTGGTTCCTGAACATGGAGATCGAGCGGTACACGCTGGCCACTGGTGAGACAGCGTTGACCGGCTTCAACCGCTACGGCAAGCACTGGGGCCTGTTCTTCGCGATCATGACGTACTTCGCGAACATGTGGCCCGGCTGGGCGACCAGCTCGGCCTCGATGCTCACCTATCTGTTCGGTGCCGGCGACCCGCGCTGGATCGCGATCGGCATCCTGCTCGTGATCGGCCTGATCCTGACCTTCGCGCCGGTCGTCTACGTGATGCTCGAGCGGCTGATCTTCGTCAAGATCCTCGCCGTCGGACTGCTCGTCGTACTGGCGCTGGCCTTCGCCATCCGCGGCAAGACCTACAGCGCGCTCGGCGACGCGGTCACCCACCCGCAGTTCCCGGTCGACCAGCTCGGCTTCGCGCTGATGATGGGTGCGATCGCGTACGCCGGTGCCGGCGGTGGACAGAACCTGGTGCAGAGCAACTGGATCCGGGACAAGGGCTTCGGCATGGGCGTGCACGTGCCGCGGCTGACCTCGCCGGTGACCGGTGAGACCGAGGCGGACCCGACCGCCAACGGGTACGTGTTCACCCCCGACGACGCGAACCTGGCCCGCTGGAAGCGCTGGTGGAAGTTCGCCAACATCGAGCAGGCCGCGACCTTCGTGGCGATCACGGTGCTGACCATCGCGTTCACCTCGATGCTCGCGCACGCGACACTGTTCGGCGACGAATCGGTCAAGAACAACATCAGCTTCCTGAAGATCGAGGGCACCACACTGCAGTCCGCCGTCGGCGGTTGGTTCGGCTACCTGTTCTGGGCGATCGGCGCGTTCTCGCTGTTCGCGGCAGCGGCCGGCATCGTCGACTACACGTCGCGGCTGGCCTCGGACATGATCAAGGCCCGTTACCTGCGTACGTCGACGGTCACCGAGTCCAAGCTGTATTTCTGGCTGGTCTGGGGTTTGGTTGCCTTCGGCATCCTCGTGCTGCTGGCCGGCCTGACCCAGCCGCTGGTGCTGCTGGTCATCTCCGCCTGCACCGCGGGCACGATGATGTTCGTCTACTCGGGCCTGCTCTGGTGGATGAACTCCCGCGCGCTACCGCACACGATCCGCATCACCCGACTCCGCACCGCTGTCATGCTCTTCTCGTTCCTGGCCTTCGGCTTCCTAGCCGTCTTCACCGTCATAGACCAACTCAAGAAGCTCTAGCCCCCGACACCGGCCCGATCCGGTCCCCCGGATCGGGCCGCCGTCTGCGGTCAGCACGCCGTACGAGGCATCAACGATCTTTCCGGAAGATCGCTGCCACCCCGTGCAAATTATGTTCCGGAAATCAGGCGATCCCCTCCAACAGGCACGGTTGTCCACAGGCGGGTCTGCAGTGGTGAGCGAAATCCGTCACCCTGGGTCGAATGGACTGGTGGTGGAAGCAACAACTCGCAGACGAAGGTCTACCTGCGCTGATCCACGACCAGAACCAGATCGTGTCGCGCGCACAACTGCATGCCGCCGGCTGGTCCGAAGCCCAGCTCAGGCGACCGCTGCGAAACAGGCGCTGGCAGGTCGTCCACCCGGGCGTCTACGCCACACACACCGGCCCCATCGGGTACGACGAACAACTGCTCGCGGCCCTACTCCACGCCGGACCCGAGGCCGCCTGGAGCCACTACACCGCCGCGGAGCAACTCGGCCTGCTCAAGCCCGACCCCGAACGCCCAGTGCACGTGACGATTCCCGAGCATCAGCGGATCAAGACTCGGCCGAACGTCGTCATCCACCGCGACGAGCACTGGGCGCAACGCCTCGCCCCCGGAGTGCCGCCCCGGCGGACCGCGGCGCACGCCGTACTGGACATTGTCGGCATCACCCGCTCGCTCGACCAGGCAGCGACAGTGATCGCCGAGGCATGTCAAAGCGGCCGACTCAGCCCCGCGAGCATCCTGACAGCACTGGCCCATCGTCCGCGACTGCGGCATCGCAGATCACTGCACCCGATCGTCGCCGATGTCGCCGCCGGGACGCACTCGCTGCTCGAGCTCCGCTACCTGCATGACGTCGAGCGCCGCCACGCGTTACCGGCCGGAGTTCGACAACGTGCGATAGGCAACGAGTTCACCGACATCTTCTACCGCGGATTCGGCCTCATCGTCGAACTCGACGGCCGCCTCCACCTCGTCCCACAGCGGCGCTGGCGTGACCTCGACCGGGACAACCGCGCCACGCTGCGCGCGGAGGCGACCCTGCGCTACGGCTGGCTCGACATCACCAGCCGCCCGTGTCACGCCGCCGTACAGGTCCTTCACGTACTACGCCGCACCCAGCCAACCCTCACCGCCAAACCATGCACGCCGTCCTGCCCCGTGCATTGACGGTGTCCGGACGATCACTGCCACCCCGCGCAAATCATGTTCCGGAAACCGGCCGACCAGCGAGGCGGCTTCAGACGCGGGGGCCGTAGGGCTGGGGGGCTCCGTTGACTGTGGTGAAGAGGGAGTAGACGGAGGTGGTGGCGGTGAGGAAGAGGCGGTTGCGTTTGGCGCCGCCGAAGGTGAGGTTGGAGACGGTCTCGGGGACGAGGAGCTTGCCGAGCAGGCTGCCGTCCGGGTGGTACACGTGGACGCCGTCTGCGGCCGAGGCCCAGATCCGGCCCTCGGTGTCGAGGCGGATGCCGTCGAAGATGCCGTTCCCGCACTCGGCGAACAGCTTGCCACCGGACAGCTTGTCGCCCTCGACGGTGAAGACGCGGATGGTCCCTTCCGCCGAATCGGTGATGTAGAGCAACGACTCGTCGACTGAGAACGCGAGCCCGTTCGGCCGGTTGAAGTCGTCGGCGACCCTGGTCAGCTCGCCGCCCGGGGCAACCCGGTAGACATGGCAACCACCCGTCTCGATCTGGCCCTTGTAGCCCTCGTAGTCGGTGTCGATCCCGTACGCCGGATCGGTGAACCAGACCGAGCCGTCGCGCTTCACCACCACGTCGTTGGGGCTGTTCAACCGCTTGCCGTCGTACGCGTGAGCCAGCACACTGATCGCGCCGTGGTGTTCGGTCCGGGTCACCCGGCGGTTGCCGTGCTCACAGCTGACCAGGCGACCCTCGTGGTCCAGCGTGTGCCCGTTCGTGTTCCCGGCCGGGTGGCGGAACACCGAGACCTGGTACGACGTCTCGTCCCAGCGCAGGATCCGGTCGTTCGGGATATCGCTCCAGAGCAGATACCGCCCGGCCGGCGAGTAGACCGGGCCTTCCAACCACCGGCCACCGGTCCACAACCGCTCGAGATGCCGGTCGCCCCGGATCCCGGCGAACCGGTCGTCCAGCTTCTCCCAAACAGCCGGAACGGTCCCCGCCAACGGCTCGAGAATGCCCGTCATCACCACTCCTCACCACTCGACTACCCGTCATCGGTGAGCCTATGGGGGTTGCCCCCTCGTCCAGGGGGTTGCCCCCTCAGAATCTCAGTGGGCAACCCTCCAACTCAGGCGTCATCCCCTCAGGTGGAGGGTTGTCCCGGCGATGTCGGTGGCGGCGCGGGTCACGCCGTACCGGATGTGAGAAACGCCCTGTCCACTGATCGGGCCGTGTCCGCCTAGACTCAAGGTCGCCGAAGGGAGTCAGCTGTGTCCGACAGCAAACAGATCACCAAGGTGCTGGTGGCCAACCGGGGCGAGATCGCCGTCCGGGTCGTCCGCGCCGCCGCCGACGCGGGCCTCGGCAGCGTCGCCGTGTACGCCGAGCAGGACCGCGACGCGCTGTTCGTCCGGCTCGCCGACGAGGCGTACTCGCTGGACGGTTCGACACCGGCCGACTCCTACCTGAACATCGCCAAGATCCTCGACGTCGCCGCCCGCTCCGGCGCGGACGCCGTACACCCGGGCTACGGCTTCCTGGCCGAGAACGCCGACTTCGCCCAGGCCGTGATCGACGCCGGGCTGATCTGGATCGGCCCGCCGCCGTCCGCGATCGACTCCCTCGGCGACAAGGTCAAGGCCCGGCACATCGCGGACAAGGTCGGCGCGCCGCAGGTCCCCGGTACGCCGGACCCGGTCGCCGGGGTCGACGACGTGCTCGCGTTCGCCGAGCAGTATGGGCTGCCGATCGCGATCAAAGCGGCGTACGGCGGTGGTGGTCGCGGCATGAAGGTCGCCCGCACGCTGGAAGAAGTGCCGGAGCTGTTCGAGTCTGCGACCCGTGAGGCGGTCAGCGCGTTCGGCCGCGGCGAGTGCTTCGTCGAGCGGTACCTGGACAAACCGCGGCACGTCGAGACGCAGTGCCTGGCCGATGCCCACGGCAACGTCGTGGTCGTCTCCACCCGGGACTGCTCACTGCAGCGCCGCTACCAGAAGCTGGTCGAGGAGGCGCCCGCGCCGTTCCTTTCGGACGTGCAGTTGGAGACTTTGTACTCGGCGTCGAAGGCGATCCTGCGCGAGGCCGGGTACGTCGGCGCCGGCACCTGCGAATTCCTGGTCGGCCAGGACGGCCTGATCTCGTTCCTCGAGGTGAACACCCGGCTGCAGGTCGAGCACCCGGTCAGCGAGGAGGTCACCGGTCTCGACCTGGTCCGGGAGATGTTCCGGATCGCGAACGGCGAGGAGCTCGGGTACGACGACCCGGTCGTCTCCGGGCATTCGATCGAGTTCCGCATCAACGCCGAGGACGGCGGGCGTGGCTTCTTGCCTGCCCCGGGCACGCTGACGCGCTGGCACGCGCCGAGCGGTCCTGGTGTGCGGCTCGACGGCGGCTATGACCAGGGCGAGACGGTGCCGGGCGCCTTCGACTCGCTCGTGGCCAAGCTCATCGTCACCGGCCGCGACCGGGCCCAGGCGCTCGAGCGGTCCCGCCGGGCGCTGCGCGAGTTCGTGGTCGAGGGGATGCCGACGGTCATCCCGTTCCACGCAGCCGTGGTGTCGGACCCCGCCTTCGTCGGACGTGACGGCTTCAAGGTCCACACCCGTTGGATCGAGACCGAGTTCGACAACCAGATCCCGCCGTACGAGGGTCCCGCGGCCGAGGCACCGGCAGCCGGCGAGCGCGAGAAGGTCACCGTCGAGGTCGGCGGCAAGCGCCTCGAGGTCGTCCTCCCGGCCGGCCTCGGCGCGTCCGCGGTCGCCGCGGGTGGTGTCGCGGCCGGCAGTTCGAAGAAGAAACCGGCTCGGCGCGCGGGCGGCACCGGCAAGGGATCCGCCGCCTCGGGCGACTCGCTCACCTCGCCCATGCAGGGCACGATCGTCAAGATCGCCGTCGAGGAAGGCGCCACCGTCGCCGAGGGCGACCTCATCGTCGTACTCGAAGCGATGAAGATGGAGCAGCCCCTCAACGCCCACAAGTCCGGCACGGTCACCGCCCTGACCGCCGAGGTCGGCGCCACCGTCTCCGCCGGCGCCATCATCTGCGAAATCAAGGACTGACCCAGACCTGCGGGACGCCGAGGCCATCACAACTGCCACAAGGGTGAAGCCGCCCGGGGGGTGACCCTCCGTCGGTACGCCAGCAGCTCGCCGACGCCCAGGCGCGCGGAGGCGGGTGGGTTCGGCGAGCCGTACCTCGACGAGGGGACCTTACGTTGGGCCACCGCCTACTCCGATGACAAGTAGGACCACCGGATTCCGCGCTCGGCCCCTGGGAGTGGCATAGTTCGCGGGTTGGTTGGAGTGAGGAGTGGGGTATGTGGCGGGCGCGGGCTCGGTATTGGTTTGACAGCACTATGTCGCGGGGGACGCCGGCGCTGATCGGGTGGCTGGGGCTGGCGTCGACGTTGCTCGTGCTGGTGGTCTCGCTGCTGGTGATCTGGCTGGTGCCGGGTGACGTCAGCGAGCACGGTGGGTGGCCGGAAGTCTTCTGGATGACGATGTTGCGCGCCATCGACCCCGGCACGATGGGCGGTGACGAGGGCAGTCCGCTGTTCCTGTTCCTGATGCTGGCGATCACGCTCGGCGGCATCTTCGTCGTCAGCGCCTTCATCGGTGTGATGACGACCGGTCTGGAGGGCAAGATCGCTGACCTTCGCAAGGGCCGGTCGCGGATCGTCGAGCGCGGCCACACCGTCATCCTCGGCTGGTCCGAGCAGGTGTTCACCGTGGTCGCCGAGCTCGTCCACGCGCACCAGAGCGAGCGCCGCTCCTGCATCGCGATCCTGGCCGACATGGACAAGGTGGAGATGGAGGACGCGTTGCGGGCCCGGGTCGGCGATCTCGGCCGGACCGTGGTGGTCTGCCGCACCGGCAACCCGCTCCGCCCGGCCGACCTCGACCTGGTGAACCTGTCCGCGGCCCGCTCGGTGATGGTGCTGCCGCCACCGACGGAGGACGCGGACATCCAGGTGATCAAGGTCCTGCTGGCCCTCGGCGACCGGTCCCGGCAGGCTGGCGGACCGCACGTCGTGGCGGCGGTATCCGACTCGGACAACCTGGCCGCGGCGCAGCTGGCCGGCGGACGCCGGACGCAGCTGATCGGCGCCGACGACCTCGCCGTACGGCTGATCGTGCAGGCCCACCGGCAGTCCGGGCTGTCCGCGGTCTGCACGGACCTGCTCGCGTTCGCCGGCACCGAGTTCTACGTGCGATCCGACCCGTCGACCGCCGGCCTCCCGTACAGCGAGGTCAGCAGGAGCTTCGATCGGGGCATCGTGGCCGGTCTCCTGTACGCCGACGGCCGGATCGAGCTGAATCCGCCGGACGACCGCGTCATCGCCGCGGGCGATCAGCTCGTCGTACTGGCCGAGGACGACAGCCTGATCCACCGGGCGAGCACTGCTCCGGCGGTCGTCGACGACGCGATCGCTGAACCGGTGGAACGGGTGCCGGACCCGGCCCGCACGCTGATGATCGGCTGGAACAAGCGGGCGCCGAGGATCATCGACCTGCTGGACGAATTCGCCACACCCGGCTCGCACCTGCAGGTCGCTGGTCTGGACGAAACACAGCTCGGCGAATACCAGAACCTCACCGTCGGTACGACGTACTGCGACCCGACGAACCGGACCGAGCTGGAGTCGCTCGACGTGGGCAGCTACCAGCATGTGATCGTCTTGTCCGCCGACGCCCACGGCGAGCAGAAGGCGGATGCGCGCACGCTGCTGACGCTGCTGCACCTGCGCGACCTGGAGCAGCGCCTCGGCGACCCGTACTCGATCGTCAGCGAGATCAATGACGACGCGAATCAGCCTGCTGCTCACCCAGCTCACCGAGAACCGGCACCTGGCTGCCGTCTTCACCGAGCTCTTCAGCCCGGACGGCGCCGAGATCTACCTCAAGCCGGCCGCCGACTATCTGCTTCCGGACCGTACGGCGAACTTCGCCACGCTGGCGGAGGCGGCCCGGCGCCGCGGAGAGACGGCGATCGGCTACCGGCTGCACGACAGGTTCCACCAGCCTCCGGCGTACGGCGTCGTCCTCAACCCACCGAAGAACGCCCCGCTCACCCTCACCGCCGAGGACCGCGTCATCGTCCTCGCCGACGACGGCCGCTCCCGCGCGGCCGCCAACGCCACCGAAGCACACCAGAAAGTAACCGCCTGACGACGCCGATTAACAGGCAGTTCTCAGGTAAAGGTTGTAGGTTCCACCCCAGACATCTGGCGAGGAGGTTGCATGTCCAAGAGGACCCACCAGCATCAGCTGGCGGCGCGCAAGGCGAAACGGCAGGCCGAGAGGGCGGCCCAGCGGCGTCGGCAGCGGCGGAACCTGGCGATCACCATCACCGCGATCGCCGCGGTGGTCGTGGTCGTGGTCGGGGTCTTCGTGGTGATCGGCAACGGCAAGGACTCGAGCCCGACCGCGTCGGCCCCGACGTCGTCGCCGGCCGGGGACGAGAACAAGCCGAAGAGCATCCCGACCGCGCTCGCCGCGCCGCTCAAGCGCCCGGCCCCGCTGCCGGCCGAGGTCAGCTGTACGTACAAGAAGGGCACCGAGGCCGCCAGCAAGAAGGTGAACCCGCCGGCCGACGGCAAGACCAAGGCGTCCGGCACCACGAACGTCGACTTGAACACCTCCATCGGCGACCTGCAGCTCACCCTCGACAGCGCGCTGGCACCGTGCGCGGTGAAGAACTTCCTCAGTCTGGTCTCGCAGAAGTACTACGACAACACCACCTGCCACCGACTCACCGTCGGCGAAGGCCTGCAGGTACTGCAGTGCGGCGACCCGACCGGCACCGGCAGCGGTGGCCCGGGGTACAGCTTCGCGGACGAGGTCTACCCGACGCTGAAGTACGGCCGCGGCGTACTCGCGATGGCGAACTCGGGGCCGAACACCAACGGCAGCCAGTTCTTCATCGTGTACGGCGATGCGTCCGGGCTCGGACCGCAGTACACGGCGTTCGGCCGGCTCGACGAGGCCGGGCTGAAGCTGATCGACAAGGTCGCCCGGGCCGGCGTCGTACCGCAGAGCGGCCCCACCGACGGCAGCCCGGTCACCCCGGTCAGCATCAAGACGGCTACGGCTGCTGCCTGACAGAAAACCGCGCCGCCCGTCCCCCGTGGGACGGGCGGGGCGGCTGCGGTCAGGCGAGGAGGTCGTAGCGGGTGCGGGGCCAGGCGAGGAGGGCCTGGATCTGGGTGATGCCGGCCTGCTCGAGCAGTTGGACCGGGCCGTCGACGAAGTGGTAGAGGCCGGTCGCGGGATCGCGGGCCTCGTTCCACGCGCGGTCGGCGTACGCCTGCATGGTGTCCTTGTAGCGGCGGTCCGGGGCGACCGAGTCGAGGATCAGCAGGTTCTTGAACCAGATCGAGTTGAACCGGGTCGGCTGCTTCCACAACCGGTCCTCGCTGCCGTAGAACGCCAGTGACGCGTTCGCGACCGACTTGGCGTCCTCGAGGTACGTCCGGTTACCCGTTGCCTTGTACAACAGCACGCCGGCGCCGAGCATCACGCCCTGGTTGTAGCTCCACTGCGTCTTCTCGATGGTGCCGGCGAGGTCGATGTGGTCCCAGTACAGGCCGTTCGGCGCGAGCATGCAGTTCTGGGTCCACTCGTACATCCGCTGCGCCCAGGTCAGGTACGACCGGTCGCGCGTGAGCAGGTACAGGTGCGCGCCGAGCTCCGCGCCCGGGCCGTTCGACACCGTGTTGCGGTCCTGGCTCCACGGGGCCTGGGTCCAGTAGACGCCGCCCGCGCACGGGTGCGTCGGGTCGGTGTCCCAGCCGTGGACGACGAGCGCGAAGATCTCCTTCGCCCGAGCCAGCGCCGAGCGGTCACCAGTCCGCTGGTAGTGCTGGACGAGGTTGAGCCCGATCCACTCGTTGTCGTCGTAGAACTTGTCACCGCCCTGACCCAGCGGCGGGCGCACGTACGAGTCGTACCCCGTGGGCGTCGTGCCGGCGTTCCAGTACGGCTCGTACGCCGCGATCCGCCGATCGGCCTCCGCGGACGCCTGCGGGCCGGCGCCGGGGATGCCGGCCAGGTTCTCGGCCGCGATCACCGCCTGCGAGTACGGCCAGACGTACGAGTACGGGTTGCTCTGCGTGTTCGGGTACTCCTCGAGCAGCAGGTCGTTCGCGGTGCCGAAGTACTTGTTCAGCGCGTCGTACGACGCTTTGGCGCGGGCGGCCGGGCTGGTCACGGCATCAGCCGCCGGCATGTTCAGCGCACCGAGCACTGCGACCGCGAGCGCGCCGGCCGCGACCCTGGTTGATATACCAAATTTTCTGCGCATCGACCTGCTCCTCCTGGGCGGTGGCGGTTGACATCGATGTCAAGTTCTAACCGGAGCAGGGAGAACACGTCAATGGCTCAGCGGCCGACGGTTTCGCCGATATCAGTTGGTATACCAGGCACGAAGGCGATCCAACTGGAGCGCAGATGCAGCCGGGCACGGACCTGGTCGCCGGTCAGCACCCGCCGACCGCGCGAACCGACCGCCTCGACCGTCAGCGCCCGGCCACCACCCGGCCCGACTCCGGTCCGCTCGAGCACCCGGACGCTCCGGATCGACCCGACGTCGAAGCCAGCCTGCATCTCCGCGTCCGTCCGCCTGACGATCCAGGTCACGTAGGGATTCCCGTTGCCCGGGAACGCGTCCCAGTGGTCCGCCTTCATCACCTGGTACGGCGCCGGCCCGGCCGCGGTCGCGCCGCCGTTGGACGAGGAGAACTCGGCCATGATCGGCTTGCCGTCGTACAGCCGGATCTGTCCTGCCGTGGCGGCGATCGCCGCGTTCGTCGATGCCTGCTCCGAGTCGTAGCCGCCGTACACCTGGCAGGAGGTCGTGTCGCACAGGTCGTACGCTCGCTGCCCGGCGCGGCTGCGGTGGTAGACGGAATAGGTGCGTGCGGCAACGGCCTGGGCTTGCAGAGCGGCGGGAAGCCAGGTGGATATGGCTTCCCGCGGTACGACGCCACGCAGGTAGTTCTGCAAGGAGATGACGTTCACCGTGTCCAGATGCACGCCTGACACGTCGATCGCCCGGAGCGCGCCGCGATAGCGCTGTACCGCTCCGCTGGGCAGGACCAGGTCGGTCACCGGCGCGCCCTCGAACTGCGTCATGCCGTCGAACTTCTTCCAGAGCATCCACTTCTTCGCGGTCGCGTCGTACGAGCTGACCTTGGTGCCGTGGTCGCCGTACGGGTCGATCGACCACTCGTTGCGGGTGGATGCCTCGGGCAACGGATAGACCTTGCCGGTGGTGAGATCCCGGACCTTCAGGTTCTTGGCCGTGCCGACCCGGATGCCGTCGGTGGTGTCCGCGGTGATCAGGATCCGAAGGC
>WNGA01012542.1_pt1 | contig 10938 bp, 7 predicted proteins | sample 5400061 | NCBI WGS metagenome assembly WNGA01 (sample SAMN13153366, study PRJNA577476) | soil metagenome | isolation source: 100 cm soil or saprolite under grassland replicate 2 | place: USA:California | collected 2016-06-15
CGTTCGGCGCCGCGACCTCGGCGGACGTCGAGGAGCGCATCAAGCAGGAACTCGTGAAGCAGCTCAACGTCACGCTGGGCAAGATGAAGGCGAACGGCCTGAAGGTCGTCGATTTCGCGGCGAGCCTGAACGACATCGAGCAAGGCACGCTCGCGAACTCGAAGCCGCACTTCGTGACCCTCGGCATGGAGATCCTCCAGATCAGCGGGCTGAACATCCCGCTCCCCGAGTCGATCAAGGAGGCCCTCGAGAAGATGGCCTCGGCGAAGGTCCTCGGTCGGACGAACGCCCAGGCGTACCAGCAGTTCGCGTTCGCGGATTCGATGAAGGCCGCGGCCGCGAACCCCTCCGGCACCGCCGGGACCGGCGTCGGCCTCGGGGCCGGAATCGGGATGGGGTACGCGATGGGTTCGCAGATGGGCGGGATGATCGCCCAAGGGCCTCAGCAGCAGCAGACGAGGGCGTGCCCCAAGTGCGGAACCATGAATCCCGCGAACGTGAAGTTCTGCGGGAACTGCGGGGCCGACACGACCGTCGCCGCGGGCAGCAAGCCATGCATCAAGTGCGGCAAGCCCGTGCCGCCGGGGCTCAAGTTCTGCGGGGAGTGCGGCGCGTCGCAAGTCGTCCGCTGTCCGGACGGCCACGAGGTGCCGGGGAACATGAAGTTCTGCCCGGAGTGCGGCAAGCCGGTCACGGGCTGATTCACGATGGAACCGGTTCCACCCCCCGCACCGGGCGGGCCCGCGGTGCCGAAGCTGTCGACGACGGTCCTCCTTGCGATCGCGGGGATCGGCGCGGTCGTCCTCGCGAGCATCTTCGGGTACATCCTGTTCATCGCGACGCTTCGGCTGGACTCGCGCCTCTGGTGGATCGGCTTCTGCTCGATCCTTTTCGCGCTGGCGTTCTTCCTGCTGTACGCGGCGACGCACGACCGGAAGATCGCGCGGCCCTTGGCGGGAGCCTTCTTCGTCATCGGCGCAGGGAGCTTTTACGGCTCGATCTTCACGGGCGGCTCGGACGACTTCGCGAAGCTGCTGTACCTGATCCTGCTGTCCGTCCTCGTGATCATCGCCCTCGGAGCGATCTTCGTCATGACGCGGGACGCGGAGCGGGACGCGGTCCGGCGCGCGCAGCGCCGACACATCCCCTGAGCCGATCTCGGCGTCTCACACGAGGTGGTAAATGTTCAGGGGGAGGCCGCCCTTCTTGATCTCCTCTTCCATCTCCTCGAGCATCAGGATCCGCTTGTAGGTCGGCGGGTGCGTGGCGAACAGCTCGTTCGCGCGGCGCCAGTGGCTCTTCCGCTCCGTCTCGATCGCCCGCTGGAGCTCGTATGCGTCGATCTGGCCGTCGCGGTCGAGGTCGTACCGGTTCATCTTCTCCCGCAGCTCGCCGTAGTCCTCCGCGGCCTTGACCGGATCGCCGATCATGAACGCCCGCAGCCCGGACGGCTCCGAGTCCTCGCGGGCGAGCGAGAGCCCGTACGTGATCTTCGTCAGGGCGGAAGCGAGGAGGTGCGGGTCCTTCGTCGCCGCGCCGCTGTACGCGTCCGCGTACGATTCGCGGGTGCGGGAGAGATGGAGGACGAGGAGCTGCGTCACCAGGTAGACGGCGTACGAAACGACCGCCGAGAGGATGATGAGGAGGACCGCCTGGCCGGCGTTCTTGCCGCGGGCCCGCACGCCGCTGCGCAGCATCTCGAAGCCGAACCGCGCGATGATGTACGCTAGGAGGGGCACGGCCGACACAAGGGTCATGATGATCACGTCCCGATGGCGCAGGTGGCCGATCTCGTGGGCGAGGACCGCGCGGATCTCGTCCTGGTTCAGGCTCTTGAGGAGGCCTTGTGTCACGACGAGCTCCGACGACCCGACCGTCCGGCCGAAGACGAAGGCGTTCGGCGAGGAATCGCCGCTCTCCCAGATGACCGGCGTCCGCACGCCGGCTTGACGCGCGAGCTCAGCGACGGTCTGATAGACCCATGGGTTCGACTGCGGGGTGATCGCTCGGCGATCGCGGATCGCCCAGCGGACAATCGAGGGCGAGATGAGCCACTGGAGGAAGATGAAGAACAGCGCGAGCCCGACGACGATCGCGAAGGCGCCGGGGAACGCCTGCGCCTGGAGGGCGTAGTCGGCGGCCGCGAGGATGATCAGCAGCAGGAGCGAGAGGAACGCGAACACGAAGAAGACCGTCAGAGCGCTGCCGCGGCGGAGCGCGTTGAGGGTTCCCACGCGAAGGGCTAATATGGCCCCCCGCATGAGGATTGCGCAGGCATGCCAGAGCTCGTCGAATCGATCAGTTGTCCGAAGTGCGGGGGCCCGCTGAACCTCACGACGGGCGAGGTCATCGTGACGTGCCCGTACTGCGGCACCGCCTCACGCATCGAGGGCGACAAGCCGTTCGTCTTGCGGCACTCGATGCTCGCGGCGCGGCTCGATCGTGATGGCGCGATGCGGACGATCCAGGGCTGGCTCGAGGGAGGCGTGATGAAGCCCGACGACCTGCGGAAGGGTTCGCGGGTCACGTCCCTCGATTGCGTCTACCTGCCCTTCTATGTGTTCGAGGTCGACGCGACGACCGCCTACGCCGGCGTGCTCACGCGGACGGGCACGAACGAGCGCCGCAACGGGAACCTCCGACGGGACTACTTCTGGAAGGTCCTCGGCCGCCGCTCCGGCGAATTCCCGACGCGGGACTACAAGATTCCGCTCGCGCTCAAGGTGCCCTTCTCCACCGCCGGGATGGTGCGCGATTCCCGCTTCCTGAACGCGGAGGTCGACGAGGACGAGGCCGAGCGTCTCGCGCGGGAGGACGTCGACGCGCATCAGCGCGAGCTGCTGAGGGACCTCGTGGACCTCGTCGAGGACGCCACGACCCAGGTCGACGTCAAGGACGCCGAGTTCCTGCACGCCCCGATCTGGTTCTCGACGTACGAGTACCGCGGTCGGCCGTACGCGATCCTGATCGACGGGGCCTCGGGCGAGGTCGTCCGCGGGGACATCCCCGCGCCGACGGGCGGGTTCACGGAGTTCCTCAAAGGGGCGACCCGCGACCTCTTCCACGGCTGAGGCCGGTCATTCGTTCTTCGGCTCGAGGTCCTCGTAGTCGGCGAGGTATGCGCCGCAGTTCGGGCACATCTCGTCGTCCGGGTCGATCTCCCAACCGCACTCGGGACACTTGGTCGTCGGAGGGCCTCGCGCTCCGTAGGCGCGTGCGGGGTATAAAATCCGACCGCCCGATTCAGAAGTCGTCGAACTTCGTTTGCCCTTTCCTCTCCCGGGAGGGCCGAGGGGTTGAGGGCGGTTCCTCGCGCGTCTCTTCCCGCAACGCTTCGATGCGTGCCTCGGGGTCGGCCGTGACGAAGGTCTCGCCGCCCGGCTCGCCGACGAAGATCTTCTGCTTCAGCTCGCGCCGGAGCCGGTCGAGCTCCACGTGCATCTTGCGCTCCTTCCTCCGCGCGCTGTAGAAGTACGCCTCGTCCCGCGTGTCCTTCGTCACCAGCATGACGACGCGGCCCGCCGCGCTCCGCCCGGTCCGCCCGCGCCGCTGGATCGTGCGGATCTCCGAGGGCACGGGCTCATAGAACACGACGAGGTCGACCTGCGGGATGTCGAGGCCCTCCTCCCCGATTGATGTCGCGACGATCACGTTCACTTCGCCCGCCTTGAACCTCTCGAGGATGTCGACCTGTTCCTTCTGCGACAGCCCGATATCCTCGCCGCGCGACGCTTGCCCGACGAACCGCATCGGCCTCACGCCGGGGATCCGAGCGAGGTCCTGCGTCACCCGATCCGCGGTCTCGCGGTAGTGCGCGAAGACGATGATCTTTGAGTCGGGCTTGCGCATGAACTGCTCGCGTACCACCCATGCCGTCTTGGCGAGCTTCGGGTGCTCGACGTCGGTCGCGCGGGCGAGCTTCATCGCCTCCTGCGCTTTCGCGTGCTTCAGGAACTGGACGTCCGCCTTCGATTTGGTCTCGGCCTCCATCTTCTCGAAGTACGACCGGAGGGAGCCGAGCCCTTGCGTCTCCGCGAGCTCGATCGCATGGTTCGCCTTCATCGCGATTGCCTGGGCCGTCATCGCGCCGTAGAGCCGGCCGTCCTTCACGCCCGTGTCGAGTCGTTCGCGGGCCTCGTTGCCGGCGGCCAAGAGGTCCCTCAGCGTCGGTTTCGGCTTGCCCGCGAGGAACCCGAGCTTCTTGAGTCGTTCGACCTGTTCCTCGTACACCGTCTGCAGGAGGCCGCGGATCTCCTTCGAGACGTCCGGGGCGTCGACCTCGACGCGCTCGAATTCGAGGGCGTGCTGGTACGGCACGACGTCCGGGTCGTACTCCGTGCGGATCTCGACGGCGGTGATGCCGACGTTCCCGCACACCTCGAGGATTTTCTCGGCGGAGGCGCCGGGCGACGCCGTCATCCCGAGGACGAGGCCGCCCGGGATCTCCTTGAATGCGGCCGCGACGTCGACATAGGCGTAGTCGCCGACCGCACGGTGTGCCTCGTCGAAGACGATCAGGGAGACGTCCTCCAGGGAGATCCGCCCCGCGCGCACGTCGTTGCGGATCACCTGCGGCGTCGAGACGATGATCTTGTTCTCCCGCCACATGAGCTCGCGGTCCTCGGGGGCGGTCGCCTCGCCGGTGAAGAGCTCGATCCGATCGACGACGAGCATGTCGCGCAGCGAGGCGGCGTGCTGTTCGACGAGCGGCTTGGTCGGCGCGAGGAGTAGGATCTTGCCGCCCTTCCGGCGGAGAATCTCGGCGATCACCATCGCGGCGACGACCGTCTTCCCCATGCCCGTCGGCAGGACGACGAGCGTGGACCGCTCGAGGCATGCGCGGGCGATGTTCACCTGGTACGCGCGCTCCTCGACGGCCCCCCGGCGGAGGAGCGGGTGCGTCACGAACACGGGCGCCGAACGCCGGGAGGCGCGAATAACCTTTTCGACTAGGTCGGCGGACGCCGACGGCGACGGAGGCCTACGACCGCGACGATCGCGACGAGGATCGCCGCGACCACGAAGACGCCCACGAGGAGCAGTTCCGTCGAAATCCCGGAGATGCGCACCTGCACGTCGAGGAAGTCGGTCGCATTCGGATCGCCGACGGCCGTCGCGGTGATCGGGAAGGAGACGAGCGCGCCCGATGCCGCCGTCAGGGGGATCTCGACATCGACCCGCAACGCCGCGTCGTTGTCCGGCGCGAGGCGCACGACATGGCCCTGGAGCGGGCCGGCCGGCTCCCCCACGACGGTCGCACGCCAGCCCGTTGGCAGGACGGCGTCGAGGCGGAAGTCCGTCTCGAGATCGCCGACGTTCGCGACCTTCAGCCCGATCCGCACGGTCCCGCCCGCGGCGCCGTCGTAGGGGCTCGACGGCCCGAGGAGGAGCGTGGCCCGTCCGAGGCCCGAGGACGCCACCGCGACGTCGTCGATCCACCAGCCGCCCGCGTTCGCCATCACGTTCGCACTCACGTTGAACCGCACTTGGAGCGTCGTCGGCGCGGTGATGTTCGCCGTCACGTTGAACCAGGTCCCTCGCCACGTGAGGTCGCGGCCCGTATAGCGCGCGAGTGGAATCCACGGCCCGCCGCCGTAGCTCACCTCGAGGTACGCATCGTCCGTGTCGTTCGATCCGATCGGGAGGACGGGCACGGTCCGGCCCGTGAGGTCGTACCGGCCGTAGAAGATCAGGAACGTCGGGCCAGGCGCCACTCCGATCGCGGGCGACGTGAGCGTGTGCCACTCCGGCGGGAAGAGGCTCGGGAGCAGGGTGGAGACGTATCCGAAGCGCCACGCGTGGGTGCGGCTGTGAGCCGTGCCGTCGGGGTCCGTGTCGTTCACGATCTGCCAGCGATGTGCGTCCGTCGAGTTGCCGTTGAGCGTCCAGCTGTCGCGGCCCCCCTCGACGGCGTCGCGGAACCGGATCAACGTCGTCACGAGCACGTGCGCGGCGCGTTCGTCGTTCGTCGGGATCTCGTCGTTCGCGCCGACGAGCTCGGCCAGCACGAGGTATCGACCGGCGGCGCTCGCCGTGAAGTTCAGATAAAATGTGACCGTCGTCTGCGCGGCGACGGCAGGACGGGAGAACGATTCCTGGGCGGCGCGGGACGCCATCGCGACGGCGTCGCGATACGCGGCGATGTCCAGCGTGACGTCCGATGCCTGCGCCCCATCGTTGCGGACGTCGACCGAGACGCCGATCGTCGACCCGACGGCCTCGAGGAATGGGAGGTGGATCGCCGACACCGCCAGGTCCCGCGTCACCTCGCGCGCGATCGTGGCGGTCATCGTCGCCCCGCTCGCGGAGATATCCCGGACCCTCCAGCCCGTGTCCGACCCGGAGTACGCGCGGCTGTCCGGATTCGTGTCGGGGCCCCAGCCCGTCAGCGTGTCGTGCCACGGGTCGCCGGCGTCGGTCGGGTGGTCGCCGGAGAGACCCTCGTCCGCCTCGACGAGGTCGAGCCGCCGATGCGCGTCGACGTCGTTCGAGCTCACCGCGTCGTCGACGTGCCAGATTAGCAGCCCGCTGGCGGGCAAGGTCGCGTCGAAGCCGACGGATTCGCGGTTCTCGATCAGGAAGTATTCCGGGGAAGACGCGCCGGGGATCGACAGCCGGAAGACCTTTCCCCCCAACGTCTCCGCCTGGGGGACCGACGTGCCGATGAGAGCGGTCGTGACCTCGGTCGGGGTGATCCAGCCGAGCCGGATGCGGGACCAGGCGCTCATGTCCGCGGGGGACGTCCCGGCGGGCGCGCCGTTCCAGGAGCCGCCGGCCATGATGTCCCAGATGCCCGCGCCGTCCGACGACCCGTCCGTGTCGTAGAGGTCCGGCAGCGCGAGGTCGTGGCCGAACTCGTGCGCCACCACGCCGACCGGGGAGTCCTCGCTCACCATCGTGTATCCATAGATCTGCACGCGGTCCGCCGTGAGGGATTGCGATCCGGGGACCGTCGGGTCCGCATCGAGGACGGCCCAGCGGTGGGACCAGATCAGGTCCGAGCTGCCGCCGGCCTCCTGGCCCGCGCCCGCGTGGACGATCGTGATGTGATCGACGACCCCATCGCCGTTCGCGTCGAACTGGGAGAAGTCCACCGTCGGGTCCGCGAGGCGCACGGTCTCCGTCACGAGTCGATAGATTTTGCCGTTCGCGTCGTCCGGCGGGGTCGGTCCGTCCGCGCCGTAGTCCGACATCGGATGGACGCTCTGGAACCACATTGCGATGACGGTCGCCTGGATCGTGAGCGTGCCGAGCGACACCTCCGAATAATAGGCGTGCATCGACTTCGCCCCAGGGGAGGCGTCGTTGAAGACGCCGTCCACGAAGGCCGGCGTCTGCGTCGCCGGGACGTCCGTGAACTGCACGAGGAGGACGAGGATTCGTACGGTCCCGGTCGTCTGCGTGGGGCCCGGCGGCAGGATTGGGTCGCCTTGCCTCGTGGCGCTCGGCCACACCTGCACGCCGGGCTGCGGAGGCATCAGATGGGGACGCGAATCCTCGGGCGCGTCCCCGTGGGCGTGAGACTCGCGCGCGAATCCGAACGGGGCCGGCGCGAGGAGGAGCGCGACGAGGACGAGGGGAATCGCCGCCCGCATCGTCGTTCGCGATAAGGGAGGTTCATATGAACCTTGACTCGCAATTTTCAGCCCGCGCATCGCGAGGCGCTCAGAGCGTCGCCTTGTCGAACATCCCGGGGTCCGCGCCGAGGGGCCGCGTCGCGTCGATCCCCATCTTCGAGGTGAAGCCGTCCCGCCCGCTCGGGTCGATCGAGGATCCCCGGACGTCGTGCAGGACCACGAGTCCGCGGTCCGCCTGGAACCGCGTCGCGATCGCCCACTCGACGTCCCGATCGTCGAAGATGTCGATGTCCTCGTCGACGATGACGACTCGCTTCATCGACGTGTGTGCGCCGAACGCCGCCATGATCGCGTTCTTCGCGTCGCCCTGGTGCTGCTTGCGGATCGACACGACCCCGTGGAGCCAGGCGCATCCGCCTTCCGTCAGGCGGACCGCCTTCACGTGCGGCACGGCGCGGGAGACCGCCTGGTAGATGACGGGCTCGCGAGGCATCCCCATGAACATGAAGTGCTCATCGAGCCCACCGACGATGATGTGGAAGATCGGGTCGTCGCGGTGGTAGATCCGCTCGACGACGAGGACGGGCTCCTTCCTCACGCGATCGTACGTGCGGACCGCATCGACGAACGGTCCCTCGTCGTGCGTCTCGTTGATCAGCCGGCCCTCAAGGACGTATTCCGCGTCCGCGGGGACCGTCAGCCCATTCTTGGTTGATACCATGTCGACGGGCTTGCCGAGACACGATTGGGTGAGGGCGGACGCGATGCGGCTCTCATCGACGCCGTACTCGACCGACGTCCCGCCCGCGAGCAGGTTCCACGGATCGAGTCCGATGCAGACGGCGACCTTGAGCTCCTCGCCCGCCTGGACCGCCTCGTTGTACATGTGCCGCAAGTGGCGCGGGACGATCCGGCACGCCCCGCGATTTTTGCCGAGCAGCAGAATCCGGTGGAACGACAGGTTCCGGACGCCCTTCCACTCCGCGATCCAGACGCCGGCCGTGATGTACCGACCGGCGTCGCGCGGGAACAGCTTCGGGACCGGCAGGTCGAGCAGGTTCACGTCGGTCGAGGAGTGCCGCAGGAATGGGGCGCTGTCGACGAAGCGCGTGTCCAGCGGATGGGTCTGGGCCTCCATGAGACGGCCGAGCAACGCCTCGCTGGGCGTGCGAAGCGCCGCCGCGACCCGGTCCCGCGTCGACCAGAGGTTGCCGACCGCCTCGACCCCGTCGAGCGAGCGGAAGTGGACGGGCCGCCGCGGTTCCCGCACGAGGATGCGCGTCGCCTCGATCTCCCGGTTCGTGTCCGCGTCGATCCGGAGGACGTCGTCGGAGAACCGCTCCAGCCACTCGCGCACCGCCATGCAAGGACCTCTGGTCCGCGAATCGGGTCCGCCTCCTTAGGCGTTGCGGGCCTACACGGCCCCGGGTGCGCCCCATTGGGCGCTCACCGCGGATGGAGCGGAGGTGGCGATTGATCGGGCGGTTCCGCTGGGGGCGGTTCTAGCGGCCCGCGCTTCCGAGGCCGCCTGAGGAGCGTCGCCGCCACGATGAGCGCTGCGATTCCGGCGGCAAGCAGGGCCAAGATGATGGCCCAAGTCCCGAGCGGGATCTCCGCTCCGGTCGTTCCCGTTCCCATGGACGGCCGCACGGTCATCGCGATCTCCCGCGCATTGTCACTCGTGTTCGTCTCCGCCGGCGTCACGTTTCCGACCACGATTCGGATCGTGTGCTCTCCCACCCCGACAGCGAGGAATGATTGCGAATACACGGTCGTTGACGCACCGCTCGCAAGGGGCTCACCGAGGGCCACCTGACCGATCGGGATCGTCGTCCCGTTCGGCCGCTCGTCGTAGACGTCGATCGTCGCGGACTCCGCTGCCGCGCCGCCGTGGTTCACAATCGTAATCGATACGCTGACGACTTGGCCCTCGAGCGGACTCGCCGGGTTCGTCGACGCGGCGCTCGGCGTCAGGTCGGGTTCGGGTCCCGTCGGCGTCGGTTCGGGCCTCACATCGATCGTCAGGGACGTGGTCCCCTCGTTCCCGCGCGCGTCGCGCGCCGTCACGGTCGCCCGACGTGCGCCGACGTCGGCGTAGGCGTGCATCGCGGTGGCGGGGATCTGCTCCACCGTCCCCGCGCCATCGCCGAAGTCGAAGCGGTAGGAGACGATCCGTCCGAGGCCCTGGTCGTGGCCGACGCTCGCGGAGGCGTCGAAGTGCACGGTCTGGCCGACGATCGGATGCATGTCATCCGCGATCAGCGCGGCCGTCGGGCCGCCGGGGATCGCGGCGGCGACCGCAAGGATGAAGAGCGCGATCGCCCAGACGACGCACGCGATCCCGGCCCGCTCCCGGAGGGAGAGCGGCTTCCACCACGCCCGGCCCACGAATAGTAGGGCGTCCCGCGGACCATAAACGTTCCTGGGACACTTTTTGCGAAACGCGGCGCGGCGGTCCAGTTCTCATGTTCCGGAACGTCGACGCGCATCGCCCGATGTCGGTTGCCTTTCCCGCCGAAGAAGTCTTTATAGGCCCGTTCGGTTCGGACGCCCGTGGGCTTGGATTCCGCGAGGAAGTTCGCGTTGCACAACGCGGTCCTCCATGACGGCAAGGCGGACGTGAAGGCGGTCCTGGGCCGGCTGCTCGCGGAGGATTCCTCCCTGCGAGGTCGCGCGAGCGAGGCGGCGACGGCCGTCGAGGGGATCGTCGCCGAGGTGAACGGCCTCGCGCCCGACGCGCAGCGCGCCCAGCTGCTCTTGATCGCGCCGGAGCTCCTGGAGCGCACCCGGGCCGACGTCGGCCCGAAGGAGCTCCCGCCGCTGCCCGGCGCCATGGACGGGAAGGTCGTCCTGCGCCTCGCGCCGTACCCGAGCGGACCGCTGCACATCGGGAACGCGCGCGCGTTCGTCCTGAACGACGCGTACACGAAGCGGTACCACGGCCGCCTGCTCCTCGTCTTCGACGACACGATCGGCTCGGAGGAGAAGCCCCTCCTCCCGGAAGCGTTCGACCAGGTGAAGGAGGGCCTCGACTGGGCCGGGGTCGAGTACCACGATGTCCTGTACAAGAGCGACCGCATCCCGCTCCACTACGAGTGGGCGGAGAAGCTGCTCGCGACGGGCGAGGCCTACGTGTGCGAATGCGAAGCGGCGACGCTGCGGAAGAACCGCGAGGCGAAGCGCGCGTGCGCGCACCGCATCCAGGACGTCGACGAGACGATCGCGATGTGGAAGGCGATGCTCGCCGGGGAGTACGGGGAGGGCGAGGCGGTCGTCCGCCTCAAGACGGACATGGCCCACCCGAACCCCGCGTTCCGCGATCGCGTCCTGTTCCGGATTGCGGAGCGGGAGCACCCGCGCG
>WNGA01012547.1_pt1 | contig 10936 bp, 9 predicted proteins | sample 5400061 | NCBI WGS metagenome assembly WNGA01 (sample SAMN13153366, study PRJNA577476) | soil metagenome | isolation source: 100 cm soil or saprolite under grassland replicate 2 | place: USA:California | collected 2016-06-15
CACCGGCAACGCCGCCCAGCTGACGCTAACCGAGTGGATCACGGTCGGAGACATCTCGTTCACAGCCGAAATGAACGGGCATGTTAGCCCGGCCGGGTTCATCGTCCTGAACGGCACGGTCACTGAGGGCTCGTTCGCGGGCGCGCAGGTCCACCAGCGAAGCAACCTCGTGGGCGGCAACGAGAAGACGACGGAGTGGACCGGAGAGCTCCAGCTCCTGCCGGCGAGCGCGTGAGCCGGATCACCGAGGCGGGGGAGGGGCTGGGCTGGATCCGTGCCCCTCGCCGGCGGTGTCGCTGCGGGAGTGGTCGCGGTCGTCGGTTCTGCTCCCGCGTCGCCGCGGCCGATCAACGAAGAAGTGCGTCATCTCTGCTGAGGGCGGGAAGCAACCACGGAGCAAGCGGATTTGTCGGCACCTCACTAGGGCTGATCCCGCATGCTGCTCAGGCGCCGTCGTTTTCAAGAAGGATCTCCGCGACGCGGGCGGGCTGTTCCAGTGCGGCGAAGTGTCCGGTGTCAGCAAGTGAGATCGATCGGGCGTCACGGAGCAGGGCCAGGTTGGCTTCACGCTCCGGGATCTGCGACCAGTCGTGATCACCGTAGATCAGGGTTACAGGGGCGGTGACGCGACTGTAGAGCGCTCGGGCGGCGTTCATGCTGTCCACATTGCGAAAGACTTCGCGCGCAACGCGCGGATAGCCGCGACGACGACCCACCCGACGCAGCTCGGCGAGATAGTGCTTCGGCAGCTTGGTCCCATCGAGCAAACCGCCCCGGAGCACGATGCCCAGCACGGGCTTGTTCTCCATGCTCGTGACTGCCCGCCCGATCGTCGGGAGACGGGCAGCGCCGACATAGATCGAGGCGACGAGGTTGGCTCGACCGACGCCTTTGGGGTAGTCGTACGTGTTGAAGGCGACGACGCGCCGCACGCGGTCTGCGAGCTCAGTCGAAGCGGTCAGCGAAACGGTCGCACCCATCGACTCGCCTGCCAGGGTGACGTCGTTGAGGTCCAGCGTCCTGACGAACTCTACGATCGCGCGGCGCAGCGCCGGCTCGGTGTAGCTCACGCCCGGAGTGATGTCGGACCAGCCCATGCCGGGCATGTCGATCGCGTAGACGGTGAACGCGTGCGAGATTTTCGGAATCACGAGTTGGAAGTGATCGAGCTGCGTGCGGACGGTGTGGAGCAAGATCAGCGCCGCCGGGCCTGAACCCGCCTCCAGGTATCTCAGCCGCGTTCCGTCGGCGAGCTCGGCGAACTCGATCTTGCCCGATGGAGCCCATGTCTTGGTGTAGTCGCTGTTCGGCCGGGATTCCATTCGCATCGTTAGCTCCTGATCATCCTGCCGCTCCGAGTGCGGCGCTGGTCGCAGCGATGACCGCTCGTTCGGTCGCGCCCGCCGCTGCCGGTGGACCCAGCAGTATGCAGCCACCAAACCAGGCAGCACTCCTCTCGGCTTGGAAGAAGCCCATCGCGAGCTGAAGATCTCTCCCGCCGAGCTCGACGAAGTCGCGGCTGAACTTGGGCGAACGCTGGACTTCTTCAAGGTGCCCGAGCAAGAGAAAGGGGAGGTTCTGGCTGCATTTGCTGCACACAAGGGCGAGGTGACTGAGGGATACTCGCAGTAGCTCCGGCGGAGGTCAGCAACTCGGAGGACAGCTACCGTCCTCTCCGCCGCAGTCTGGTTGTCGGAAGAGGTACTGCGGCGTCGGTTCGTTACTGAGCGTGCACGATGCGCACGATCTCGTTCGGTGGACTGGCGATCGTCGCGGCGGCGGCGCTGGCGGCTCCGCTCGCCCTCGGACTCTTCCCGAGGATCCGGTTGCCGGAGATCGTGCTCGGGATTGTGATCGGACCTCAAGTGCTGAGCTGGGTTTCGTTCGACACGCCGATCCAGGTGATGAGCCTACTGGGGCTCGCTTTTCTACTTCTACTCGCAGGTCTCGAAGTCGAGTACGAGCGCTTTCGCGGCCGCCTGCTCCGCCTCACCGCACTCGGGTACGCGATCTCGTTCGGGCTCGCGCTGCTGATTGGTCTTGGCCTGCACGCAAGCGGGCTCGTCAAGTCGCCACTTCTCGTCGGCATCGCCCTGTCCGCCACCTCGCTGGGGATTGTGATTCCGGTCCTGATCGGGCTGTTCGGGGCGTTCGTGATCGCGGTCGGTGTCGCCGTCCTCGGCGCCGAGCAGTCGATGCGCATCTCAGCGACGCTCCTGCGCCTGCAGGACACGACAGCGGAGATTCGCATCCGCGGGTCGTTCCTCCTGCTTGCCCTCTTTGTTGTGCTTGCCGAGCGGCTCGGCCACCAGACGATGACCCACCCGCAGTCGGCGCACGCCCCACGGCGGGCAGCCTCTCATGGTGGAGCTTGAGCCGCGACGTCGCGGCGAGCAGGTGTCGCAGTCGCCCGTGGACTTCGTCTGGAGGGCCGCGATGTTCTCCCGTGCGTCGGTGCCCAGTCAATCGACTTCGGAGTCCACCGCCTCGAGGCTTATGGTCTAACTGGTCCCTGCTGCCCGATGGCGGGTCTCGGTGAGGGTCTTGAGGCCGGCCACGATTTCCGTGCACACCTTTTCAAATTGCCGGTGCATGACGAGCGTGTTCAAGAGGCTGTAGATCGGGTTTCGCGGGGTGTAGTGGGTTTCGAGGGTGACGTGCGTCTTTTCGGAGTCCTCGGATTCGAGGCTGATGGCGAAGCCGTAGTGGTCGAACATCATCCACATCCCGAAGGTTTCGTTGTCGACGACGTAGGCGATGCGTGTCATGGGGGTGAACTCGATGCAGCGTTCGACCATGCGACCGGACTTGCCGGCGAGCGTTGCGTTGCAGTGCCGGACCTCGCCGACTGCTTCGCCTTCGCTCGAGCATTCGGTGACTTCGTCGACGGCCGGCACCCACTGGGGGAGCAGCCTGGAGTCGGCTACGTTCGCGCTCTCCGGACCGATCCCGCCGAAGGAGATGGGCGTCATCCTCGCGGTTGCAGTGCTGCTCGACGCGACGCTGATCCGCCTCGTGCTGCTGCCCGTCGCCCTTCGGCTGCTGGGTGCCCGCGCCTGGTGGATCCCCCGCTGGCTCGACCGGATTCTGCCCGAGGTAAACCTCGGTCACGGCGGCATCCGCGAGACCCCGGCACTCGAAGGACGCCAGGCGTAGCCTCGCCACTACCGCGGACGACCCGCCTTACATGCCGCTTCGCCTGCAGCTCGCCGGATTCAAGCGAACTCCGCGGGTGCGGCTTGAGCCGCCCCAAGACCTCTCCCCAACGCGCCGCCGCGACTCACTTTGAGCGCGGCGCGAATGGGCCTGGGGCCGAGGACGTGACTCGGCGAACAGTCGTCGGCGCAGCCGGTGCTCAGCCTTTCGCGTACTCCTCGGCTGTTCGCGAGTCGAACTCGAATCCGACGACGGCTTCGTCGCCGACGACCCAGGCGTCGGGCCCGGGCTCGATCACGTACGCCTGACCCGCCCGGATTTCCTGCTCGGTTCCGTCATCGTGGAAGACGTGCATCGTGCCCGACTGCAGCAGACCGACGTGGTGGGCCTGGCAGCGCTCGCCTCCCACGATCGGCTTGACGCACTCCGACCATCTCCAACCGGGCTCCAAAGCGCATGCGGGACGCATTCGCGCTGCCCACGCGAACCACCTCGATCGTCGTCTTGTCCGGCGCCCGAGTCTGGTCGGGTGGTGAGCCGAAGTCGCCTACCTCCACACCCGCCATCTGAGCCTCCTTCGATTGGCATCGGGCACCGGTTGAGGGCGATCCTAAACGGTGGCCACGGGGTCATCCAGGTTTCCCTGAGCCGGCGAGCCGTGCGGGACCCCGGGTTTCGCGGCCGCACCGATCCTGTTCTGACTCCGACACGATTCGGGCTCACCGGTCGAAGCCCGGTGACCGAAAGGTCGGCGGCTTCGGCATTTCTCGCCCCTGGTCTACAGCTCGATGCCGAGCTTGCGTCTCGACGCGCCGCTCTGCGCCAACGGACCGTGTCCGGAGAAAGCAGCAGCGTGAACGGCATCCCGTTCGCCTTGCTGAGTGGCTTACCGTCGCGTCGGAGGCGGTAGTGCCCTGGCGTCGACTCGACCGTGAGCCCCACGGCTTCGAACCGGCGGATGAACTCGCGCACGTCCTTCCTCATTTCGGGCCTGGAGTTCGAAATGAGGAACCAGCTTGCCAACTGCGACCGCCGCGTGGACACACCTTCGCCACCTTCGCGCTCCGTGCCGGCATCTCGACTTTCGACCTCTCCCGCTACATGGGCGCCAGTCTGACGATGATCGACCGCCACTACGGCCACCTCGTCCGCGACGGACGCGAACACGCGATGCGTCTGCTCGACGAGCTGAGCGCCGGTCAACGTCCACGGTGGACGCTGGTGGACGCTGCGTGGACGCCGACGGACGCTGGCACCGCCAGCGTTGACAACGGAAAGAGCAGCTAAGCAGGGCGAAAACTCGAAGCCCTCTGACGGACTCGAACCGTCGACCCCCTCCTTACCACGCACGCAACCGGTGGCAATCCACGGCAACGCTTTTCGCTTGTTTTCGGGACTTTGGGCGGTGGGGCATTTGCGACCGGTTGCCGCTGATTGCGACCACGGGGCTCCATAAAGGCTCCATACCGCGGCCGCAGTAATCAGCTCTACACGTCTGGAGCGTCATGTCCTCGCTGCTAAGTTCTGCTTCGCCGTGCATCGACTTCTTCGATTTACGGCGGTGGGGCTAGCGGCCGCGGTCGCCGCCGCGGTTCTGGCAGGCGGTGCGTTCGCGGCGCTGTTCTTCCTGTTCAGCCCGACGTCAGCGAAGCCGGGAGATCGTGTTTCCCTCCGCACTCCTGGTACGTCGTTGAGTTTCAACGTGCGGACGCGAGGAGCGAGGCCGCTCCAACGCCCGATTCGTCTTTACCTTGTCGCGAATGCAGTCGCAGGCGAGGTTTTGTCGCCGAGTGATCCGCGCCTCCACTACATCGGATCAATGGCCCTCGACCGACGAGGGCGCGGCCTCCTTCGCTTCACCGTTCCGGACCTTGTGCCTGACACCTACGCGGTCGCCGGCTTGTGCATTCAATGCGCGCGCTACAGCTCTGGGCGAACGTTCTTCGTTTTGCACGTCAGCGAGCAAGACATCGCTCCCCGGTGGCGACCGCTCATGCTCCTTCGCATCGAGGCGAGCTGACTTTGCTTCTGGCGCGCTCGATCCGCGGCCGACTGCCTGCAGGCCCTCCCCACGTCGACTCCGTGCCATACGCTCTGAGGTGCGCCGTTGTCGCCGCGGTCGCGCTCCTACTCTTCGTTGCGAACGGCCGCGTTGCGCATGCTGCCGGGAGCGGCACCGTCGAGATCTTCCCAGCCCAGCCGCGCGTCGGAGAACGCGCGACAGTACAGGTACGCACGTTCGTTTTGCTCGACCGGTTTGCGCCGACGCCTTCGATTTATGACGTTCCTCTTGCCGTCGGCGCGACCTTGCAAGGAAAGCATGAGCTCCTTGTTCGTCTCGTCCGCGAGCCAGGCGATCCTTACCTCTGGAGCGGAGTGCTCCACTTCCCATCCCGTGGCCGCTGGAGCCTCTGTGCGTTCGACTTGCGGACACGCGCGCGTACCGCAACGTGCAGCGGCCACAACCTCCCCGGGGCGGAGGTACAGGTACAAGTGCACGCAAAGCGTGCGCCGGTCGATGTATGGCACCGCCTGCAGCGGCCACTACACATTCCCTCAATCGCTAGCGGCAGCTCGTGCCCGACTACCTCGAGCGACCCGAAGGGCGATCTGAGCCGAATCGGATTCACGGGAGTTGCCTGGGGCGGGGGCCCTGCATATCCGGGCGGCTTGAGTGCCGAGGAAGGCAGGCCGATCCTCCGCTACCTCGACCCGATCCCTCGCGAAAGCTTGTTCTACGGAAGCAAGTGGTTCGGGAACAAGGTTCTCTGGATGCTTGACCGCAGCTATCGCGGGCCTTTGCTCATCCGTGGGCGCCAGCTCGATGGGCCGAACGAGCTTCGCTTCGACCGCGGCCTGCTCCCGCCGCGCGATCTAAGAATCCGCGCGGGGTTGGCTCGCGATCGACCCTCATTTACACGTGTACAAGCAGCGGGCTGCTACGCGTACCAGGTCGAAGGCAGCGGCTTCAGCTACACGATCGTCTTCGAGGCTCAACCCTTTCCCTGACGCGACCGAGCCGCCACCCATGGGCCACGCCATGCGGCCGTAGAGATCGTCGCGCGGCTGACCCGCGGCGCGATCCGCGCTTGCTCGATAGCATGGAAAAATGATCCGTCAGGCATGCACAGGTTGCGGTTGCGACCAGTGTCCGTGCCCGGACTGCAGCGGCAAGAGGTAACCCCTCTCCACAACCCGCGGGCGGCAGCCCACCGCAGACGCCCTGCTTACCATGGAACTCCGAGCGCAACCGGTCGCAACCCACGGCAACGCTTTTGGCTTACTTTTGCGCTTTTTCGGCGGTGACCATTTGCGACCGATTGCGACCGGTTGCAACCACGGGGCTCCATAAAGGCTCCATACCTGCTCGCACGGATCCGGTAGGGCCAGAACTTCGAACGGCTACGACGCATGTCGCACGCATCTTCGCCAAGCTCGTTCTGCACGACCGTGCGCAAGCCGTCGTGCTCGCATACGAGAGCGGCCTCGTGCAACCGGGCGCGGCTGCGGCTGCGTCTACGTAGCACGCCGGCCTCCATGGAGCGCGCAGCAGGGGCAGGCTCGTACTTGCCATCTCAGTCGACGAACCTCAGCGCGAAGTAGAACGCGGAGACGCGGCCCCGGTGGACCTCGATGAAGAACCACGGCTTGAGGAAGTTATGAACGGTCGCGGGAAGCGAACGCGGCCCGCGGCCGACCTTGACCCAGCAGCTGCACGGCTTCTCCCGCACCCACGCGTTCCAGACGAACCCGTGCCAGCGGTGCTCGCAGCGGTTCGTGCTCGTCCGGTGACACGGCCCGAGCGGGATCCGGCTCCCGACGCCGAAGCCACTCTTCGTCCGGTAGTAGGGAGTCGAGAAACGGATCGCGCTGACACGGCCCCGGTCGAACGTGACGTCCACCCTGCTTCCATGCAGCCGGTAGCCGTACCTGGGCTCGGGGCCGTATTCGGCCTCAACCTCGACCTTGGCGCTGTGGTAATCGCCGAGCGAGATGTTGCCGATCCTGCTCCACGGAACGAAGATCGGAGGATCCGACCCTTGGGTGATCACCCAGCGCGTGAACGTCGTCGAGCCGGGGCCGAATGAACAGGCGGCCAGGTCGCCGCGCTGCCACGGTCGCCGCTGCGGGAAGCACGCGTCGTTGCGTCCGAGCGAAGGGTAGAGGCAGCTGACCGCGGATCTGGCCGTCTCTTCGGCGAGGAAGCAGCGGCCACGTTGCCCGCCCTTGAAGCGGAGGCCGGGCCGGAGCTTGCCGCTCGGTGTCCATGGGTGGATGTAGCCGTCCACGCGCGGGTAGCGCTCCCACGCGAGGGGCGGCGCCGGGTGCGTTCCCTTCAGCGGCGAGTCGAGCTCGAGCACGCCGCGCCTGTCGAGCGTCGCGTTTTCCGGCAGACGCGGCCCCGTGGCCTCGTGGAGCGGGGGACACCAGTAGGCGCTGGTGCTCGACTGCACGCAGGTCCACGTTCCGTCTCCGATCGCGATTCCGACGATGCACAGGCGGCGCGAGGACAGCTCGATCGAGGAATGCTCCTTGGCATTGGGTCGGCGGAAGGCAACGTTCGCCGGCCCCGGGCCCCAACCGACCATGTTTCCCCGGTTCCAGCGGTCGACGCACGTGCGCAGCGCCTGGGCGTCCGACGGCTTGTGCCCGCACGAGACGGCGGGTAGGAGCAGCGCGGCGAGCGAGACGCAGAAGCTGCTACGCCACGCGGCAGTACGCAGAGGAGTAGCCGTCGAAGCCTTCACCGCTGAGAGCGCGGACGCCAGCTCATCGTGGATTCCTTTCCTGACTGTCCACTCCAGTAGGCCACAATCGTCGAAGCAGGGCTCCTTTGAGGCGCGCTGAACGGATCCTTCGACCTGAAGGCTCCATAAAGGGCTCCATACCCACCACACGCTGCACCTCGTGCAAGTCGACTCGAGAGGAAAAGCCCCGTCGTGCGGGGCCTTGCAACCGGTGGCAACCGGTCGCAAATGCACCGCCTCGACGGGGCCGCGCTTGGCTGGCCGCTGAGCCGGGCGCACGGAACCGGCTGGTCGCGCCTCACACGGTGATGACGATCTTGCCGCGAGCGCGGCCCTCTCGGAGGTAACGGATGGCCTCGGGGACGTCGATCAGCGGTAACGTCCTGTCGACGACGGGCGTGACCTTGCCGGCCTCGAGGAGTTCGTGCAGCTCCTCCAGGTCCCTGCGGTTCCGCGCTCTGACAGCGTCGCTCCTCTGAGCAACGCCTGAAACGGCAGTGACCGAGCCCACCGTCAGGATCAGCAAGTGGTCGCGGATCGGGAAGAAGGCTTAACCGTCCCCACCTGTAAAACGGCGTACGATGTTCTGACTGGTCCTGCAATCAGGTTCCGGCCGGAGCCCGCAACACACCAACGCGCGAATGCGCGCGAGGCAAGGAGCTTCACGGCGAACGGACTTTCATTGCGGGGCCAGCCTCTTGAGCGCCTGAAACAGTCGTGCGTCGTGGGGCGACGTGAAGTCGCATGCGACCGAGAGCCACGCACGCACATAGCTTCAACTGCCGCCTCTCGATGTACCCATGGCGCGTATCGATGTATTCCTGTTTCGCGCGCGCGCAAGTATCAGAGATCGGAGAGGGGCGCAAGTTTCAGCTGACCCTGCGAGTGGCCTTGCTGCAGCAGGGTCAGGTCTTCAAGCTCGGGCGTGATATCGAGGCGTATCGCTATCGGGTCGGTGGCCGCGGCTCGAGGCGTGTCCAGCGGGGTGGTTTCGTGTCCTGGCGGGACGCGAGCGAGGCGCTCGAGCGGGCGCTCGAGCGAGTGCGCCGCGCGCGAGGCTGCGGAACCGCGTTGACGCTCGCAGAGCTCGTCGCCGAGTACCTAGCTCAGCACGATGGCGAGCCCGAGACGACCGGGAAACTGAGCTGGCTGCTGAGGAAAGCAGTCAAGGCGTTCGGCACGCGTCGATTGCCCCAGCTTCGCTCGCAGGAGATCGCCGCTTGGCGGATGACGATCCCGCCCGGACACCGCTTCGAGGCGACGCAGGCGCTCCGGCAGGTGCTCGCACGAGCCGTGGTCTGGGGGATGATCGATGCCAACCCGGCCAAGCAGGGGTCGATAACCCGCAGCGACGCTACACCGAGAAGCGACCGTTCGACTCGTGGGCCAAGCTTGGCCGCGGTCGCGGCCAAGCTTGGGCCTCGCCATGGGCCGATGGTGATGTTCGCGGCCGCGACAGCGCTGCGGCCGGGGGAGTGGATCGCGCTCGAGCGGCGTGACATCGATCGCGACGCGCGCGTCGTCTACGTGCGCCGCGCCTATCGGAACGGCCGGCTCACGTGCACGAAGACCGAGGCCAGCCAGCGTGCGTGCCGTGCCGCTGCAGGCGATCGCGCTCGCCGCGCTTGAGGAAGTTCCCGCGGCACGAGCAGCGCGGCTGTTTCCCTCGCCTCGCGGCGGGCACCTCGATCTGCACAACTTCCGCAACCGCGACTGGAAGCCCGCTCAGCTCGCTGCCGGAATCACGCCGCTACGGCGCGTCTACGATCTGCGGCACACCTTTGCGACCTTCGCTCTTCGTGCCGGCATCTCCACCTTTGATCTCTCCCGCTACATGGGCGCCAGCCTGACAATGATCGACCGCCACTACGGCCACCTCGCTCGCGACGGCCGTGACCACGCGATCAACCTTCTCGACGCCTTCACGGGCTTTGACGCGGGCAACGTCCACGCGGTGGACGCCGCGTGATCAGCTAAGCAGGAAGAATCCGGAAGCCCTCTGACGGACTCGAACCGTCGACCCCCTCGTTGCCATGTCTTCGCGCGGTGACTTGAGTGCCCGCGGGTGCCCGCGCGTGCCCAACCTGATGTACCCGTCTCGTACCCGCGTCCTGTTGTCTGTTCTCACAACAGAGAACGGAGAGCGTGGACGCGACTGATCACCGCAATGAACTTATGCGCGTTGGCGTGCGGTGCGTCCGGGGGGTCCGGTGGGCGGGAGCGTCGGGGCTTCGACCCGCCAAAGAGACGCACTGCGGAATCGTGCTAGCGGCTCGAGTCGATCAGGACCCGAACCAACGTGCACGTCGGGTCGAGGCGAACGCTTCCTTCTCCGCGGCGAGTTCTCGAGATGGCCCCACGAGCCGTGCTGTCGGAGCCGGCCCGCCGAGGAAGTTCGCCTCGACTTTTCCGACCAGCCCCCGGCCGAACTCTATGTAGCAGCTGCCGGCGCCTTCGTAAGGCCGCTGGAGCACGCCGCCCCGCAGGCGCGCGCCGATGTCGTCCGCCACGACCGCAGCGGCGGCCTCGGCGAACACACCGGCCTTTGCGATCGGGACGCCCGACACGTCGCCCAGCGCGTAGACGTCGGGGAACCGTGTCGTGAGGTTGGTGTGATCCACGGGCACCCACTCGTCAACGGCGAGCCCGGAGCTCTCGACCACTGCAGGCACGCGGTGGACGGGGATCCCGACGAACAGGTCGTATGGCACGGTTCCGCCGCTTTCGAGTCGCGCCTCCTTGCTGTGCGTGTCGAGCTCGACCACCCGCTGCTTGGGCACGTACTCGATCCCACGCTCGTGGAGAGCATCGAGGATGCTCCGCGAGACCTCCTTCGTGATGGGGACTGGCGCCGTCATCGGACCGATGACGTGGATCTCTGCATCTGCCCTGATTCCTCGCTCCACGAGGTGATCGTGCAGCAGGAGCGCACCTTCGAACGGGGCGGGCGGGCACTTGAAGGGCTGGCCCAGGATCCCGATGAGGATCGTCCCCGAGTCGAAGTCGGGGAGCACGTCGCGCATTCGCTCTGC
>WNGA01021009.1_pt2 | contig 10936 bp, 16 predicted proteins | sample 5400061 | NCBI WGS metagenome assembly WNGA01 (sample SAMN13153366, study PRJNA577476) | soil metagenome | isolation source: 100 cm soil or saprolite under grassland replicate 2 | place: USA:California | collected 2016-06-15
CCGGCGCGCTGGCGACCACCTATGTGCTCGCGGCGAACGTCACCGCGGGTCAGTTCATCGTCACGCATGCCAATGCCGGCACGTCCGACCGCACGTTCTGGTGGGTCGCCCTTGGCTGACCCGGCCGCCGAAGGTCCGCGAAGCGGGGCGAAGGCGGAGTATCAGCTGGTCTGTGTCGATCCCGCGCGCGTGCGCGAGCTGGAGCTCATCGTTTCGCCGCTCATGCGCCGCGCCGTCGAACGGTGCGGTGATTGGAGCGTCGCGGCGATCTGGTCCGGCCTGTGCGAGCGACGGATGCTGCTGTGGCTGGTCGTGCGCGACCTGTCCATCGCGGGCGTGGTCGTAACGAAACTCGAAAAGACGCCGAAAGACGTCATCTGCGTCATCGTCCTGTGCGCCGGCCGGCACCTCCTGCGCTGGCGGCACCTCATCGGCACGATCGAGCAGTTCGCGCGAGCGGAAGGTTGCGCGCGGGTGAGGATGCAAGGCCGCCGCGGATGGCGGCGCATCTTCAAGGATTATTCCGAACCTTTCATCACCCTGGACAAGAGCTTGGAGCGTTAAGATGCCCGGCCAAAGCGAAACTACCCAAAGAGAGAACAGGACCACGACCACCCAGCCGTGGGCCCCCACGCACGGACTCCTGCAGGGAATCCTGGGCCGGCTCGGCACTGAGCTCGGCAGCACCGACCTCACGGCCGCGGAAGATGCCGCCTTGCGGGGCCTTGCCGGGAACTCCGGCTTCCTCAATCAGTTCACGCCGCAAGCAACCGGCCTAGCCAGCACGTTGCTTGCCGGGGGCGGCCCTGATCGAACCGCGATGGTGAATAATGCCTATGCGCAATATCGTGACGCGCTGACGCCATTCGCCCGCGGCGATTATGTCAGTCCGGAGAGCAACCCGGCCCTGCAAAAATATCTCGGCGTGATCGGCGACGATGCGCAAAAGCGTATCAGCGCCCTATACGCGGGCGCTGGTCGCGACCCGACCGGAGCTGGCAGCTTTGGTCAGTCCTTGGGGCGCGGCATCGCAGAAGGCCAGGCGCCGGTTCTGGTGGATGCCTACAACAAGGCTATCGCCGATCAGCGCAGCGCCATCGACCAGCTTTATGGCGCCGGCGGGCAGACGGCTGGTCTCCTGTCGCAGTTCGATCAAGCCAGGCTTGGAAACCAGCAAGCGGGCCTCGGCGTCGCGCAGACCGCGCAAAGCTTTGCAAATGATCCGTTCAATGCACAGCTCGCGATCGAAGCGCAACGGCGCGGAATTCCGCTGAGCAACCTGCAGCGCATCGCCGGCATGACGGTGCCGATCGCCGGCCTGGGCGGCACGTCGAATACGGCGGGAACGACGACCACGACCCAACAGCAGGATCCGACGCAGGCGATCGTGGGCGGGATTCTCGGTGGAGTGGGACTGCTCAGTGGGAATCCGACGATGGCCTTGGGCGGACTGAGGACCGCGGCCGGTCAGCCCTTGAGTCTCGACCCGCGCATGTATGGCGGCCGCTACGGAGCGACCGGACTGCCGGGCTCGGACGACTTGTACGGCTGGCTGCGCTGAAAGATCCGACGACACTCTTCAGGTGGAGGTACCACGCGATGGCTTCCTTTCCAGGTTATCCCGACCCCGATGATTTCGTGAATACGTTCGCAAATGCGCAAGGCGGATTGCTCAGCCCTGTCTTGACGTCGGCGCAGTACGGCGGCGGCTTATTGAGCCGCCACGTTGGTGGCAGATCTTCGGACGAGACGTTGCCGAGCGATATTGCGACAGCGCCGATGCCACTGCCGCAACCGGCGATGCCGCAACAGCAGGGCGGCGGATTTTTCAGCGGCCTCGGAGATTGGCTCGGCAACAACCGCTCGGCGTTGATGGGCCTCGGCGCCGGGATCGCGGGCGGTCGCACCTGGGGCGAGGGGCTGAGCAAGGGTTTCCAGAACGCGATGACCGGCCGCGCCCTCGACCAGCAGCACGCCGCGCAAAATCTAACCGTAACCGCGTTGATGCGGCACGGCCTCGACGAGGGGACGGCGCGCGCGGCAGCCGGCAACCCCACCATGCTCAGGGCGATCTTGTGGCAGCTCTATAGTCCGCGGTCGCGTCCGCTGTAGTGGCGGCACGATACGACGCGTGGGATTGCTGCCGCTCCACCCGATCAGCTGGAATCGCCCTGAGGCAGAACGCTTCTGACCCCAACCACAACAGAAGGGGCAGACCGAGATCGCGGCGCCACGCTCGCAAGAGTTTCTTCACGGAAATCTCTCCCACGCCAAGGACACCAACGCGATGAACGATCAATTTCCGCCTCCCGGCTGGTTCCTGCGACCGCAGTCATGGCCGTATGGGATGCCGAACATGGTGTGGAACGGCGGACTGACGCCGCGGACGAAGGACGGCTGGGATCCGAGCACGTGGACTCCAAGCACCTGGGATCCGAGCACCTGGAATCCAGGCCGTGTCGCTTCATTGGACTGGACGACGCCCGCCGACACCAATGGCGGAATTCTCGGGACAATCGGGCAGCAGGTTGGTCAAACGTGGTCGACCCCGGCGCCGATCAAGCCCGATGTCGCGGCGTGGCCGCCATCGCCGTTGCCAAGCCCCTCCGCGCTGTCGCTCGCGAGTTCAACAGCGCGGCCGCCGGCGCCGCCCACCGCGCCCGATCTGCCGATCTCCGGCCCGGGCGATTGGTACCCGAGCTCGGCGAGCGTGCCCACAACCGCCGTGTCGCCGAAGGATTTTCGCACGTGGCTGCACGATGCCCTGTCGGACCAAAATGTCCGCTACTATGCCGGCCCGGGCTTCTATCAGGCGCTGCAGAAATTGCATGCGCTCGCACAGCTGTTGCCGGGCTCCGGCACGGTGCAGTCGGTGCAGGACGGAACCGAGGCGGGACAAGCGTTGGAGGCCGGGAACTACGGCAAGGCGGCAGCCCATTTGGGCATCGGCACCGTGAATGCGGGGCTCGATTGGATCCCGGGCGGGAAAGTCCTGGCGATTCCCCTCGGCCTGGCAGCCAAAACGTTTCCGCGTGCCAGAGTGAAAATCGCGGAGGAAATGGAAGCCGCCGGCCATACCGCCCCGCAAGTGACCCGTGAGACAGGACTCTACCGCGGCGCCGAAGGCAAATGGCGCATCGAAGCGCCCGATGCGGGCTATCACGTGCGTCCCGAAGTGGGGGCGGTTGACCAAGAGGGATACCGCGTCGCCCCGCTCTTCGAGCATCACGTCCATCCCGCCCTGCAGAAGGCTTATCCTCACTTCGGCAGCATCACCTCGCGCTTAAAAATCGATCCGAGCCGGGATGCGAGGAGTTCTTTCGATCTTCGCACAAATACGCTCACCGTCCGGGCTCCGAGCGTGGAGGACAAGCGAAGCGGAGGCGCGCAACGCAGAGAAGCGCCTGCGGTGGAGCGAGGAGCGAAGGCGTGCCGAGCCGTTCCCGGAAACCGAGGACTTGCCACGGGATCAACAGATCATCCGCTAGTGAACTCGGCTTCGTATCTTATACATCGGAGAGCTCCTTGGGCAGCTGGCCAGTACGGGCCATCTGTTCCAACTGACTACTCGAGAAGGTTCCCGCGGGGGTATGGATCTTGTCGTAGCGTATTGAAAGGATGCGCTTGATGTTTTCGTGGTCCGCGCGAAACGGCGAATGGACTCCGTTTGCAATCTCGCGTTCGCACACCGCCTGATAGTGCGACAGCGCCGTTTCCAGCGTCGACAACTCCCCGACATCAAGCGTGATGCTGAAAAGCAATCTGCTCATTCGCGCCTCCGAGGTCATCGCCGATTCGATCGGAATCTACCGCCTCCTTGCACGTCGCGCCATGCAGAAAACGGAGGCGCGGATATGTGCAGCTTTCTGCTGAGCCCCGATTTTGGGGCCTTTTTCTTTTGAGGACCGAACATGACGCTCTACAAGTGGTCCACCATAGCCGCCAACAACGCGAACGCCGACGGCTCGATCAATTGGGCGGAAGGCCAGGCGCCGTCGAGCGTGAACGATTCGGCGCGCGCCGAGATGGCGGCGGTCGCCAAGTTTCGCGACGACATCTCGGGCGCCGTCACCACCGGCGGCTCGTCGACCGCCTATACGGTCACGTCGAACCAGGGCTTCAACTCGCTCGCCAGCATGGGCGGGAAGATGATCGCCTTCGTGCCGCACACCACCAATGGCGCGACCGTCACGCTCAACGTCGACGGGCTGGGCGCCAAGCCGCTGCGCTCGGCGCCGTCGACCGAATTGCTCGCCGGCGTGCTCGTGCAGGGCACGCCTTACGTGGCGACGTATAACAGCAGCGCGCAAGAATGGCTGCTGCATGGCTTCTACGGCAACCCATACAATGTCCCGCTCGGCGGCATGCTGGAATTCACCGGCACGACGGCGCCCAATTCGAGCTTCGTCCTGCCGTTCGGACAGGAGATTTCGCGCATCACCTATGCCGCTTACTTTGCGATGGTGGGAACCACCTACGGCGCCGGCGACGGCTCGGCCACGTTCAACGTCATCGATAAGCGCGGTCGCGTGTCGGCCGGCAAGGACAACATGGGCGGCTCGGCGGCGAGCCGGTTGACCTCGACCTATTTCGGAACCAGCGCGGCCACGCTCGGCGCGGTCGGCGGGTCGGAAAGCCATACGCTTACTACGGCGCAGATGCCGTCGCATACCCACACATTCACCGGCAGCGCGCTGCCGACGCACACTCATACCGTGACGACCGCCGAGCAGGGCGGCAGTTCTGAATCCCCCGGCGGAAATCCACAGAGCCGTTTCACTGGCTCCAGTGTGTACACGACAAGCGCCGTCAGCGCCGGTACGCCGGCCGGCACGAACTCGGATACCGGCGGCGGCAATGCGCATCCGATCGTGCAGCCGACAGTCATCGTGAACTACATCCTGCGGATTCTCTGAGCAACACGGGAGCTCCCATGCGCGATCTGATCGCCGCGATTCTGGCGGCGCTGCTCGGCCGCCGCCACGCCAGCGCGCCGTCCGCTCGACTCGCCGACAATCCTTTGGAAGGAAAACCGCTGCGCTATCTGATCGGCGCCGATGATCCGGGGGCGGGCCGCGACGGCGAGGTGATCGAGTGCGGCTACAACGTCACGCGCCTGCCGGCGAAGGGCATCGCGATCAAGTATTGCAACCTGTTCGACGAGAACAACACGGGGGCTTATGGCCCTTATCTGCATTCATCGGACACGGCCGCGCAATACAATGAGGGACAAATCGACCCAAGGGGGCCGGGCTGGCAGAGGAATCTGCGCGAGCAATTCGCGCGCGCCAAGTCGCAGGGCTTTTCCTATGTCGAGCTCGACAATCCCGACGCCTACAGCGTCGCGGCGGTGATCGGGGCGATCGATCTGGCGGCAAGCTACGGCCTCAAGGTCGTCGCCAAGAATCCCGGCCTGATGGACGGCGACGCGCTTGCCTATGTTGCGCATCCGAATGTCTTCGGGGTCATCGTCGAGCGTGGCGCCGGCAGCCCCGGCGAGATGCACGAGCTTCGCGTCCGCGCGCGCAAGCGCAATCTGCCGGTGTGGTTCGTGTTCTTCGGCAGAAGTGAGGCCGCCGCGCGCGAGACGGCGCGAGCCGCCGCGAGCTACGAGAACATGCGCGTCACTTATTCCAGCGCCGGCGAATATGGCAACGCGATCACGGTGACGCCGTGACCTGGATCGCATCGTTGGCTGCAATCATCGCCATCGCCTTTCTGGTCATCGCATCGTTCGACATGATGATGAACGGCGCCCGTCACGCGACCGCCGCTGGTCCGCTGCTCATGGTGTCGCTGATCATCCTCGTCACCTTGCGCTGCGCTGGCTTCGTCTAAACACCTCGGAGGCACCAATGCGACTTGTGCTCGCTGCCCTGGCGGCGACGGCGCTCTGTGCGCCGGCGACCGCCCATGACGACGGCCAATGGATCGACCGTGGCGGCTTCCGCAACATGGCCGGCGAGTGGTGCTGCGGTGCCGGCGACTGCTGGGTCGTGAAGGGCGTTCACACGGTCTCCCTTCCGGGCCCCGGCTACCGCTTGCCGGGCGGCGAGTTCGTCCCGCAAGCCGAGGCGCAGCCGTCGCCCGATGGTCAGTTCTGGCGCTGCCAGCGGCCGGACGGCAGCCGGCGGTGCTTTTTCGCACCGCCGGTCGGCTCTTAGTGGCCCGCATGGGCGGCCGCCATCGGGTTGCCGCGAATGCGGCAAGCCGCAAGCGCGGTGCGGCGCATGCGGGCGGAAGATGTTTCTTTGCGCCGCCGCCGAACAGCTCGGCCGTGCACCAGCCGGATGCTCCGAACCGGGTTGATCGAGCTATTCGAGTTCAAAGCATGAGCAAGCGCGAGAAATACCACCAGCTTTACGATGGTGATTGGGTTCTGATTTCCCGTCGCGGCCACCGCCACATGTGCTGCGACTGCGCGCTCGTTCACATCATTGACATGCGCGACGTCAAGGACGGCACCGAGGTCCGCTTCCGCCGCGACAATCGGGCGACTGCCGCCGCCCGCCGTGCCTTCAAGTTCGCGCGCGACGAGGAGTGACGCGGTTCGTCTTCACCCCTTAGGGCACGGCTAACCAAATCGAGAGTGCGCGCCGTCTTCGCCGCGTGGGCGTGGCGCGCCGTCACTCATCCTACGAACGCTCAAATTGCAATCAGTGAAAACCTCGCTCCGTCGGGCATCGGCGGAGAGACAAGGAGAATCCGCATGGCTGCCGCGAACTACGACGAATCCCTCAAGCGCCTCCTCGTCCACGAGGGTGGCTACAGCAACCATCCGTCCGATCCCGGTGGGCCGACCAATTTCGGCATCACCATCCACGATTACCGCAAATATGTGAATCCCAACGCGACGGCGGCCGATGTCCGCTCGATGCCGGTCGAGACGGCGAAGCGCATCTATCGCGAGAAATACTGGAACGTGCAGCGTTGCGACGAGCTCACCGGCGGCGTCGATTGCGCGGTGTTCGACTATGGCGTGAATTCCGGCATCGGCCGCTCCGGCAAGGTGCTGCGGCGGCTGGTCGGCCTGCCGGACAATGCCAGCGCCGTCACCGATGACGTGATTGCGGCGGTGCGCCAGCGCGATCCGAAAGTGCTGGTCGCCGCCATCTGCGATGAGCGGCTGGCGTTTCTGCGGTCGCTGGGCACCTGGCCGGTCTTCGGCAACGGCTGGGGCCGCCGCGTGCGCGAGGTGAGGGCGGCGGCGCTGGTGATGGCGGGCGACACCCAGGACGTTCGCCCGAATATCACCGCGAGCGCTTCGCCGGCTGCACCTCCCTGGTTCAAGCGCATGACCGCGCTCATGGGACTCTACGAGTTCGGCGGCGGCGACGACAATCCAGCGATCCTCGCAATGGCCAAGGCCTGCGGCGGCAAGATCGCGCGCGAGTACAACCACGACTCCATTCCGTGGTGCGCGCTCACCGTCAACTATTGCCTGATCGCATCGGGCCTCGCCGGGAATGGCAGCCTGTGGGCGCTCGATTTCCGCAACTACGGCCGTTCGCTTCCGGGTGCGGCCGTTGGTGCGATCGCCACCAAGACGCGCGACGGCGGCGGCCATGTTTTCCTGGTCGTCGGCCGCAACAAAGACGGGCTGATCGTCGGCCGCGGCGGCAATCAATCCGACATGGTCTGCGACCAGCTCTTCGATCCGGCCGTGCTCAAATACAACTGGCCGTCGCAATATCCCGCGCCGGAGAAAACCGGCTTTGCGGCGCTGCCGATTGTCGAACCCGCGCCGAAGACCAGGCGCAGCTTGGCGTTGCCGCCGCCCACGCCGCTCGTCCCCGGACTTGATCCGGGGATGCCGGGCAAAGGCGTGGTGCCGGCGCCGACCGGGACCAAGAAGATCATCCAGACCGGGGTGCCGGCCGGCGGCGCCGGTTTCGGCGCCACGTTCTGGGATTGGGTCGCCGCGCATCCGGTCGAGGCCGCCGGCGTCGCGATCGTCGCCGGCGCCGTCGTCATCGGCGGGAGCATCTATCTGGTCGATCGCTGGCACAAGTGGAAGCAGGAAGCGCCGACGCCCGATCTCGTGCCGGTCGCGGCGTAGGGGGCGGGTGATCTGGCCATGGGTGACTTCGACAACCTGATGTATGCGCTATTTACGAAAAAAACCAAACGCGAACGCGAGCTCGAAGCGCAAGAGCAGATCGCCAGCGAAGCCAGGCGCGCCAACGATTTGAAAGAGCGTGAAGTGATCGCGCTCGAGCAGTTGGCCAAACCAAAATCCGAAAGCTGAACCGACATGCTCTGGTACTCGATGTACGTCGCGGCGTGCGCGCGCCACGCGGCGCTTTGCGCCGCGATGTATCCACCCGGACCGCGGCGGGATGACGCCGTGCGAAGGCATATGGCGTTTGTCGCCATGGTCTATGGAATTCGATAGGAGGTACTCATGCTCACGTTTCTAGGAATCGCTCTCGTTGCCGGTGGCCTGTATTGGTGGCTCATCCTGCCGCGCCTGCGCAAGCTGTCCTGGTGGGACGGCTTCGTCACGCGGCTGTGGGCATTCGCCGGCAACTCGAAGACCATCGTGGTCGGCTACGCGGCCGAGCTGCTCGGGCTGCTCGACGAGGCCAAGCTGCTGGATTGGTCGGCGCTCGTGGGCTCCGAGAAGGCAGGCCGTGTGATGGTGATCATGGGCGCCGTCATGATCTTTCTGCGGCTGATCACGCGCGCGGCCGTCAGCTTCAAGCCGCAGGGGTAGGCCATGATCCAGTGGCTCGCCAGCTTCCTCACCGCGCCGCTCATTCAGGGCGCGCTCGACGCCTACAAGGCCAGGCTCGCCGCGACCAACACGCAAGATCGCATCGCCGCCGATTTGGCGGTGAAGGAGATCGAAGCCGAGATCGAGGCGCGCAAGCAGGCGAGCGCGCTCGTCATCGCCGAGCAGGGCAGGTGGTACACCGCGATCATCCGGCCGCTGCTCGCCCTGCCGGTGGCGATCTTCCTCTGGAAGGTCATCGTCTGGGACAAGGTGCTGGGGCTCGGCAGCACCGACGAGATCACCGGCATGGCCGCCGATTGGTGCGGCTGGATCGTGACCGCCTATGTGGGCGGCCGGTCGATCGAGAAGGTCGCAAGGATTCTGCGACGTTAGGTCCGCCCCGGACCCCGATCGGTGTCGGGGCAGGCTTGATCCGGGGCCTGCCCCGGACTTGATCCGGGGTCGCGCAGCTTTGAGGTCGTAACCGATGCAAGACGTATTGACGTGGGGCGCCATCATCGCCGCCGGTGGCTCGGTCATCACCGTCGTGAAGTTCTGGATGGACATGGGCGCCGCCCACGCGAAGGCCGAAGCCGCCGCCGGCGCCGCCGCCATCATGGCGGCGAAGACGGATCTCCTTGCCAATGCACTCAACGGGTTCAAGGTCGAGGCGGCGCAGACCTATGCCACGTCGAAGGCGCTGGAAGCGACCGAGGCTTCGCTGGCACGCGGCTTGGAAAATTCCGTGCAGGGCATCTACTCGCGGCTCGACAACATGACGCAGCGGCTGGACAGCTTGATCACCATCGCGAACCGGGCGGATCGTCACTAGGCCCTACGCCGATTCACGCGGCAAGATGGTCACGGAGCAGTCGACCGTAGCCGGGGATACTGTCGTATCTTTGGATCAGCCGCAGACCCGCCCAAATGCTGACGGCATTGTTGGCGAGGATCGGCTTGCCGAGGTCGTGCTCCAGTCGCTCGACGACCGCCATCGAAGGCCAATTGCCGCCGGGCATGATGATTGCGTCCGCGTCCGGCCGGTCGGCCCGACGGCCGAGCTCGTAGGCTGCCTCCGGACCGACTCGACCGAGCTCGGCCGCGGCCACGAATCCTGCCACTTCGCTATGCACAACCTTGAAGCCGTTCGCCTCCATGAAGCCGACCATGGGCTTGTCCATGGCCTTGCTCCACGGAGCTGCGATGGCGACCTTCTCGATGCCGAGCCGTGTGAGAGCATCGACAAAGGCGGTCGCCGCCGTGCTGGCGGGCCTGCCCGCGGCATCCTCCATTCGTTTGATCAGTTCGCGGTCGTAACCCTTGCCCTTGGCCAAGGTGGGGGCCGTCGCCGCAAAGACGATGACGTCGACCTCGGCGTCGGCGAGCTTGCGGCTCTCGGTTTCGAGCTCCAGGACGCAGCGCATCTGCTCTTCCGGGGTAATGTCGCGGTAGGCCACGCGCCCGGTGTGCAGCGAGACGTTTCGCGGCAGCACCACGGAAAACTCCGGCTCCTGCACTGTATTGGAGGAAGGCGTCAGCAGGCCGAAGCGATGGGTCTTCTTGACGTAGGACATCCCTTCACTGCGAGCCTTCGAGGCCGGCGGCCTTGATGACCGGGTGGAACTTCTCCGCCTCCGACTTGATGTGGCGCTCGAATGCTTCGGGACTGCTGCTGCTCTGCGCCTTCGAGCCTTGCTTCAATATCGCTTCCTTGACGTCGGGCGAAGCCAGCGCCTTCACCATGCCGCTGTGCAATTTGCTGATGATTTGCGGTGGCGTGCCGGCCGGCGCGAGCAACCCGCTCCAGCCGACCACGACCACGCTCGGATAGCCCGCTTCGGTCGGGGTCGGCGTGTTGGGAAACTGCTCATCGCGCTCTTGGCCAAACGTGGCGAGCAGATTGAGCTTTCCCGTCTCCACGAGATCCGTCACGCCGGCCGTGGTCGTGAATGCGAGCGGAATCTGTCCGGCCACCACATCGGTGATCGCCGGCGTCTGTCCCCGGTAGGGCACGTGCGTCATCTTGATGTCGGCGGCGATCGACAGCAGCACGCCCATCAGGTGGGTCATGTTGCCGATGCCGAACGAGCCGTAGTTGATCTGGCCAGGATGCGCTTTGGCTCGCTCGACGATATCCTTGATCGACTTGATCCCGGAAGCCGGATTGACCACCGCGCCCAGCGGGTTTGCGGTCGTCTGTGTGATCGGGGCGAAGTCGCG